>ERZ827156.3734-NODE-3734-length-13315-cov-5.358748_pt1 | contig 13315 bp, 14 predicted proteins | sample MGYA00519919_ERZ827156 | MGnify/ENA primary metagenome ERZ827156 (study PRJEB31778, sample SAMEA3449269) | human gut metagenome | biome: human gut; feature: human-associated habitat; material: faeces | place: United Kingdom | collected 2010/2012 ... | reverse complement strand
TTGCCCTAAGATTTCACAAAGTAAGCTTCTCTGAAAAGGCACCCGAAGGGCGTGTCCTGTGCGGCGTTGCCTCAAGTGTCTTGTAGAATAAATGTACGCAGAAAGGAGTGAGGAATATGGAGAAAATGCAGGTTCGGTTTGAACGCTGTAAAGGGTGTGGTCTTTGCGTAACGGTCTGTCCCAAGCAGATCGTTGCCCTGCAAAAAGAACACCGGAATGAAAAAGGATATTTTACCGCGGAATGCACTGATCAGGACGCATGTATCAGTTGTGCCATGTGTGCAATGATCTGTCCGGATTGTGCAATTACCATTCAAAAGTGAAAGAAGGTTCATAACCAATGGAAAGAAGTCTGATGAAGGGCAACGAGGCATTGGCAGAAGCGGCAATTCGTGCCGGCTGTAAGTGCTTCTTTGGCTATCCGATCACACCGCAGACCGAACTGTCTGCGTATATGGCAAAGCGTATGGAAAAATACGGCGCTGACGCGGTTGTTGCAGAGGGAATGGAGTCCGGCGGCCATATTGGCGAGCAGACTACCATGACCCTGGTTCCACAGGTGGTGGATGCAGTATCCATTCCGGTGATCGCAGCAGGTGGTATTGCAGATGGCAGAGGAATGGCAGCAGCCTTCATGCTTGGCGCAAAAGGAATCCAGATGGGAACTGTTTTTGCAGCATCCAAAGAATCTGTGATCCATGAAAATTATAAAAACAGCATCATCAAAGCAAAAGATATCGACAGCCGTGTAACAGGAAGAAGCACCGGTCACCCGATCCGCGTTCTCCGCAACGATATGGTCCGTAAATATCTGGAACTGGAAAAAGCAGGCGCACCGTTTGAGGAACTGGAACAGCTTACTCTGGGAAGTCTCAGAAAAGCCGTTCAGGAAGGTGATGCAAAGAACGGAAGCCTGATGGCAGGTCAGATTGCAGGCATGATCAAAGAGGAACGTTCCTGTGAAGACATCATCAAAACAACTGTTGTCGATGCAGGCAAGCTGATGAACGGGGTAAATGCAGATGAGTAAGATCGCTTTTATTTATCCGGGACAGGGTGCACAGGCAGTTGGAATGGGAAAGGATTTTTATGAAAAAAGCCCTCTTTCCAAAGCCGTGTTTGACCAGGCATCAGAAGCAGCAGAACTTGACCTTAAGAAACTCTGTTTCGAAGAAAATGATCTTCTGAACAAAACAGAATATACACAGGTGGCAATGGTAACAGCCTGTCTTGCAATGACGAGAGCTGTCGAATCTATGGGTCTTTATGCAGATATGACAGCAGGTTTGAGCCTTGGAGAATACTGTGCGATCGCAGTGGCAGGCGGCATGTGTGATCTGGATGCAGTACGAACAGTACGTTCCAGAGGGGTTTTTATGGAACATGCGGCACCGGAGGGAATCGGAGCAATGTCCGCAGTGCTCGGACTTGATGCAACAGTCATTGAGGATGTTTTAAATGGCAGAGAGGGCGTTTCCATTGCAAACTATAACTGCCCGGGACAGATTGTCATTACCGGTGAAGCGAAGGCTGTTGCCGAAGCAGGAACAGCACTCAAAGAAGCCGGTGCAAGAAGGGTACTTCCGCTCAAAGTAAGTGGCCCTTTCCATTCACCGATGATGAGACCAGCGGGAGAGGAACTGGCGAAGGTTTTTGCCGGAGTCAGCATGAATCCTCTGAAAGTTCCGTATGTGGCGAACATCAACGCAGAGGTAATTACAGACTGCGGAAAGATCGAAGAACTTCTGGTGGCGCAGGTCAGCGGATCTGTCCGCTGGCAGCAGAGTGTGGAAACCATGATCCGTGAAGGCGTGGATACATTCGTTGAGATCGGACCGGGCAAAACACTGACAGGATTCCTTCGAAAAATTGACAAAAATGTAAAATCCTATCACATCGGAAGCTGGGAAGAAGCTGTTTCGGTGTGTGAGGAGCTCAAATAAGGAGAGAAAAATAAGTGGCAGAGCAGAATAAAAAGAAAGTTGCTGTTGTGACCGGTGCTTCCAGAGGAATCGGAAGAGCCATTGCCCTGGAACTTGCGTCAAGAGGTGCAACAGTTGTGATCAATTATAACGGTTCTGAGGAACGCGCAAAGGAAGTACAGAAAGAGATCGAGGAAAAAGGCGGCGAAGCAGAGATCAGACAGTGGAATGTCGCTGATCATAAAGCATGCGAAAGTGCTGTAAAAGATATCGTAAAGACACATGGAAGTATTGATATCCTGGTGAACAATGCAGGGATTACAAAAGATGGTCTTTTGATGGGAATGTCTGAAGCAGATTTTGACAACGTGATCGATGTCAACCTCAAGGGAACTTTCAATATGATGCGTTTTGTTTCCAGACAGATGCTCCGCCAGCGCAGCGGACGTATCATCAGCATGGCATCCGTAGTTGGAATTGCCGGAAATGCAGGACAGGCAAACTACGCGGCATCCAAGGCAGGGATCATCGGTATGACAAAGAGTGTGGCGAGAGAACTTGCATCCCGCGGAATTACTGTAAACGCAGTGGCACCGGGATTTATTGAGACAGAAATGACAGCAGTATTATCCGAAGAAGTAAAAAAAGCATCTGCTGCACAGATTCCGCTCGGACATTTTGGCAAGCCGGAAGATATCGCGAAAACAGTCGCTTTTCTGGCATCTGACGATGCTGCATACATCACAGGACAGGTAATTCAGGTCGATGGAGGAATGGTCATATGAGTAAGAGAAGAGTAGTTGTCACCGGACTTGGTGCAGTTACCCCTATTGGAAATAATGTAAAGGATTTCTGGGCAGGGATCCGCGAGGGAAAAGTCGGCATCGGACCGATCACGAAGTTTGATACCACTGATTACAAAGTGAAGATTGCCGCAGAGGTGAAGGATTTTAATGCAAAAGACCATATGGATCCGAGATCTGCAAGACGTATGGATCCGTTCTGCCAGTATGCAGTGACTGCCGCAAAAGAAGCCCTGGAAGATTCCGGGATCGATATGGAAAAAGAAGATTCTTTCCGCGCAGGCGTGATCGTTGGCTCCGGTATCGGAAGTCTTCCACAGGTAGAAAACAACTATGAAAAGATCCTCACCAAAGGACCTGGAAAAGTAAATCCTCTGATGGTACCGATGATGATCTCCAACATGGCAGCAGGAAATATCTCCATTCAGTTCGGACTCCGCGGCAAATGTACAGATGTTGTCACAGCCTGTGCTTCCGGAACTCATAGCATTGGTGATGCATTCCGCGCGATCCAGTACGGGGATGCCGAGATCATGCTGGCAGGTGGAACGGAAAGCTGTATCTGCCCGACAGGTGTTGCAGGTTTTACTGCCCTTACTGCCCTTACCAAAACAGAAGATGCCGCAAGAGCATCTATCCCGTTTGACAAAGACAGAAGTGGTTTTGTGCTTGGCGAAGGTGCCGGCATCGTGGTCCTTGAGGAATTGGAGCATGCGAAGGCAAGAGGCGCAAGGATCTACGCCGAGCTTGTCGGTTACGGTGCAACAGCTGATGCTTTCCATATCACTTCTCCGGCAGAGGACGGAGCAGGCGCAGCAAGAGCAATGGAACTGGCAATGGAAGAAGCCGGCGTACAGCCATCTGAGGTGGAATACATCAACGCACATGGAACAAGCACGCACCACAACGACCTGTTTGAGACAAGAGCGATCCACAAGGCATTTGGAGATGCGGCAAAAAATCTGGTTGTAAATTCAACCAAATCCATGATCGGACATCTGCTCGGTGCTGCTGGCGGTGTGGAATTTGTAACATGTGTAAAATCTCTGGAAGAGGGCTTTATCCATCAGACGGTTGGAACCACAGAGCCGGATGAAGAGTGTGACCTGAATTATGCGATCGGTGCTCCGGTGGAAAAAGAGATCCGCTATGCAATGAGCAATTCTCTTGGCTTCGGCGGACACAATGCGACACTTCTTGTGAAGAAATACGAGGGTTGATAGATTATGGAGTTTGAAAATCTTCTTACATTAATAAAAACAGTATCAGATTCTGAACTGACAGATTTTGCTTACGAAGAAAACGGAACCAGCATTCATCTGAAGAAGAAAAAAGAAACGGTAGTGGTTGCAGGAAATCAGCTGGATGTGCCGATCGCGGGTCTTGCAGCAGCACAGGCAGCAGCCAGTTCGGCGACTGTAAATGCTGAAACTGTACAGGCAGCGTCCAGCGAGCCGGAGGGCATGATCGTAAAATCTCCTCTGGTGGGAACTTTTTATGCAGCACCGTCTGAGGATGCAGATCCGTTTGTTTCTGTTGGTGATCAGGTGAAAAAAGGCCAGACACTTGCCATCGTGGAAGCGATGAAACTGATGAACGAGATCGAAAGCGATTTCGACGGAAAAGTTGCAGAGATTTATGTGCAGAACGGACAGGCAGTGGAGTATGGACAGCCGTTGTTCCGGATTGTGTGAAGTAACTGGAGAGTATAGATCATGAATAAATTAGGTGTAAAAGAAATTGAACAGATTCTTCCTCACAGACATCCATTTCTTCTGGTGGATTATATCGAGGATTATGAACCGGGCAAATTTGCCGTTGGTTATAAATGTGTGACATTCCGTGAGGACTTTTTCAGGGGACATTTCCCGCAGGAACCGGTCATGCCGGGTGTCCTGATGGTGGAAGCTCTTGCGCAGACAGGAGCTGTAGCGATCCTGAGCCTTGAAGAAAACAAAGGCAAGATCGCATATTTTGGCGGGATCAAAAACTGCAGATTCCGTGGAAAAGTTGTCCCGGGAGACAAGCTTCGACTGGAAACGACAATTATCAAATGCAAAGGACCGGTAGGTGTCGGTCATGCAGTTGCAAGTGTTGATGGCAAAGTGGTAGTTGATGCAGAACTGACTTTTATGATTGGATAGGTGACACACTATGATTAAAAAAGTGCTGATCGCGAATCGAGGGGAGATCGCGGTGCGGATCATCCGCGCATGCAGAGAAATGGGAATAGAGACAGTGGCTGTTTATTCAGAAGCGGACAGAGATGCGCTTCATACACAGCTTGCGGATGAGGCAGTCTGTATCGGACCGGCACCATCATCCCAGAGCTACCTCAGCATGGAAAATATCATCAGTGCGACGATCGTTACAGGAGCCGATGCGATCCATCCGGGATTTGGTTTCCTTTCCGAAAACAGTCGTTTTGCGGAGCTTTGTGAGCAGTGTAATATTACTTTTATCGGACCGCCATCTAGTGTGATCGCAAGTCTTGGAAACAAACAGGCGGCAAAAAACACGATGGCAAATGCAGGTGTTCCGATCATTCCCGGCGGTAAAAATCCAATCTACACAGTAGAAGAGGGAATGAAAGAAGCAGAAACGATCGGGTATCCGGTCATCATTAAGGCTGCTCTCGGAGGCGGCGGCAAAGGAATGCGAGTTGCCGACACACCGGCAGATTTTGAAGAAAGTTTCCGTACTGCACAGAAAGAAACGCAGATGGCTTTTGGCGATTCCACGATGTATGTGGAACATTTTGTGCGTCATCCAAGACATATCGAGTTTCAGATCATGGCAGATAAGTTTGGAAATGTGATCCATCTGGGAGAGCGTGACTGCTCCATCCAGCGAAATCATCAGAAGATGATCGAGGAGTCTCCGTGCGAGGTGGTTTCCGATGATCTTCGTGCCAGAATGGGTGAGGCAGCAGTAAAAGCGGCAAAAGCAGCCGGGTATGAAAATGCCGGAACGATTGAATTCCTTCTTGATAAAGATGGCAGATTTTATTTCATGGAAATGAATACCCGAATCCAGGTGGAACATCCGGTCACAGAGTGGGTGACTGGCGTGGATCTTGTCAAAGAGCAGATCCGTATCGCTTCCGGACTTCCGCTTTCCTGCAAGCAGGAAGATATTCATCTTACCGGTCATGCGATCGAATGCAGGATCAATGCCGAAAACCCGTCCAAAGGTTTTCGACCGTCACCGGGAACGATCACAGACATGTATTTTCCGGGTGGAAAAGGAATCCGTATTGACTCTGCAGTGTACAGTGGATATACGATCCCGCCGTACTATGATTCCATGATCGCGAAGGTGATCGTGTGGGCAAAGAACCGTACCGAAGCGATCCGTAAGATGCAGAGTGCACTTGGTGAAGTGATCATTGAGGGGATCGACACCAACGTGGACTACCAGTATGAAATCCTGGATCACCCGGATTTTCAGTCCGGGAATACGGATGTAGAGTTTATCGAACGGATGGAAAGCAAAGCGAAGAAACTGGATGCGGAGAAGAGAGTGGGTTAAGATAACAGACAGGTGTCCGAAAATTCGGATTAACAGATATAACAGGAGTGAATGACCATGAAGTTGGATAACATGTTCAAAAAGACAAGAATTGTTTCCAGAATACAGAGCCATAATGCAGCCCGTGCTTCCAGACCAGAAGTGCCGGAAGGACTTCTTCGCAAATGCAACAAGTGCGGAGCGGCGATCATTGCAGAAGATGTAAAACAGGGAAATTATATCTGTCCGAAGTGTGGAGGATATTTTCGTATCCATGCATACCGAAGGATTCAGATGGTCATTGATGAGGGAACTTTTGAAGAGTGGGATCATGATCTGGCTGGTGGAAATCCTGTAAACTACAAAGGTTATCCGGAAAAAGTGCAGGCACTTCAAGAGAAAACAGGACTTAAGGAAGCGGTTGTCACAGGCAGGGGCAAAATAAACGGCAGAGAGGCCGTGATCGCAGTCTGCGACGGAAGATTTCTGATGGCGAGCATGGGCTGGGCTGTCGGTGAAAAAATCACCAGAGCAGTAGAGCGTGCAACGGAAGAAAAACTTCCGGTCATCATTTTTGCCTGTTCCGGCGGAGCCAGAATGCAGGAAGGCATTACATCTCTGATGCAGATGGCAAAGACATCGGCGGCACTGGAACGCCACAGTAAAGCAGGATTACTTTATGTGAGTGTTTTGACGGAACCTACGACTGGAGGTGTGACGGCAAGTTTTGCAATGCTGGGAGATATCATTCTGGCAGAACCGGGAGCACTGATCGGATTCGCAGGACCGCGTGTCATTGAGCAGACGATCCGCCAGAAACTGCCGAAGGGATTTCAGAGAGCAGAATTTCTTGTAGAGCACGGTTTTGTGGATGACATTGTAAGACGTGAGGATCTGAAAGAAACACTTGGAAAGATCCTGGAGATGCATGAGGGGCAGAGCGCAGACAGTACTTCGGAAAATGAAAAAGCTTCTTATATAAATAAGGATGAATTTTCACCGAAATCCGATGTTGCCCACGCAGGCATCAACCCGTACCTCACAGCCTGGGAACGTGTCCAGCTTTCACGAAAGACAGACCGTCCGTCCGGCAGTGATTATATAGAAGCACTTTTTACTGATTTCATGGAATTCCACGGAGACCGAAACTACGGAGATGACAGGGCAGTTATCGGCGGGATCGCAAAATTCCATGGAAGACCAGTCACTGTCATCGTGCAGGAAAAAGGAACCAACACAAAAGAAAATATCGCGCACAACTTTGGCATGCCGATGCCGGAAGGATACCGCAAAGCTCTTCGTCTGATGAAACAGGCAGAGAAATTTCACCGACCGGTCATCTGTTTCGTGGATACCCCGGGAGCATTTTGCGGGATCGAGGCAGAAGAACGGGGACAGGGCGAGGCAATTGCCTGTAATCTCTGGGAACTTGCCGGACTGAAAACGCCGGTTCTGTCCATTGTAACAGGCGAAGGCGGCAGCGGCGGTGCACTTGCACTTGCGGCCGGAGATCAGGTATGGATGCTGGAAAACTCCGTGTATTCCATTCTTTCACCGGAAGGGTTCGCAAGCATTCTCTGGAAAGACAGCACCAAAGCCAAAGAAGCTGCAGCAGTTATGAAACTGACAGCATCTGACCTTTACCAGAAAGGAATCATCGAGCAGGTGATCCCGGAACCGGAGAATCTGACTCCTGAAAGTCTGTGGCAGGTGACTGAGCGGCTGGACGACAGAATCCGTGTTTTCCTTAAGCAATATACAATTCTGTCAGAAGAAGAACTCCTTGAGATGAGATATGCGCGTTTTCGCAAATTCTGATAAATTTCATAAAAAAAGAAACGTAGGACAGAATCCGCAATGTGTGACAAAATCGAACATATTGCGGATTTTGTCTATATAAAAAAAGACCGGATCTGGGATATAATGGATAATGAATTAAAAGATAACCAGGGTAAGGAGGAACTGTTTCATGAAAGAAGTGAAATCACCAAAGAAGCCATTGCTTTATTATTACGGAATCGTGCTTCTGGTCCTTGTCATTTTTAACGTGATCGTGACACCGATGATCACGAAGAGCATGGTCAGGGAAGTAGATTATGGAACTTTTATGTCAAAGATTGAAGACAAAAAGATTGAGGATGTCCAGATTGAGGACAATCAGATCCTTTTTACAGACAAGGATGACTCGAGTATCGTTTACAAAACAGGTGTGATGGACGACCCGACTCTGACAGAGCGTCTTTACGATGCCGGAGCGAAGTTTTCCAAGGAGATCGATCAGCAGATATCACCGCTGGCAAGTTTTCTGCTCACAGGTATTCTTCCGCTGGTGATCTTTATCGCACTTGGCCAGTATATGGGCCGCAAAATGATGAACCAGGCGGGCGGCAAGAATTCTATGGCATTTGGAATGGGAAAAAGCAACGCCAAGGTTTATGTACCATCAACCGAAGGAATTCATTTCAGCGATGTTGCAGGTGAGGAAGAAGCAAAAGAAAATCTTCAGGAAATCGTTGATTATCTTCACAATCCGGAAAAATACACCAAAGTCGGTGCTTCCATGCCGAAAGGAGTCCTGCTCGTAGGCCCTCCAGGTACTGGTAAGACTATGCTGGCAAAAGCGGTAGCCGGAGAGGCTGATGTACCGTTCTTCTCCATGTCCGGTTCTGAATTTGTCGAGATGTTCGTCGGAATGGGCGCATCCAAAGTCCGTGATCTTTTCAGCCAGGCAAAAGAAAAGGCTCCTTGTATCGTATTTATCGACGAGATCGATGCCATCGGCAAGAAACGTGACGGTCAGATGGCAGGCGGCAATGATGAACGTGAGCAGACTCTGAACCAGCTTCTTACAGAGATGGATGGTTTTGGAGGAAACAATGGTGTTATCATTCTGGCAGCGACCAACCGTCCGGAATCTCTTGACCCGGCATTGACCCGTCCGGGACGTTTTGACCGCCGTGTACCTGTGGAACTTCCGGATCTTGAAGGCCGTGAAGCAATCCTTAAAGTACATGCAAAGAAAGTTCAGCTTTCTGATGATGTAGATTTCCATACGATCGCAAGAATGGCATCCGGAGCATCCGGAGCAGCCGCAGCACCGCCCTTTCTTTGCCTGGCGGATGATATGCCGCAGGGCCAGAACGAATAAAACCGCAAGGCCCCCTATTAATAACCAGTCAAACCAACTCATAGCTTCCTCTGTTTTCCATCTTTTGTCTTTTAGCGGAGGCCGCAGGGTTCCTTCCATCATCACCGCTTGGAACCCTATGCCGTCAGGAACGATGCCCGCATCCGGAACGGGGAAGGCAGCTCCTGCCGCTCAGCCCGCTGGAGCAGGCGGCGGTTTCTGCGCTTCGTTTTCACCCGCGTTCTCCTTCGGCCGCGGCCGCGCCCACGGCAGCTCTGCTTTTTATCCTAAAATCAGGGAGCCGGCCTGATAAATCAAGGTTCCCATAATCCAAGCAACGCCGGTCTGGAATAAAACAACCCAAAGGGAATACTTCGCGCCGCCAAGCTCCTTGCGTACAGTGTTCACCGCGGCGACGCAGGGAGTATACAATACGGTAAACGCCAAAAACGAGCACGCGGCCAGCGGGGAAAAGATCCCGCCCAGAGCAGCGGGCAGCCCGGCCATGTTGGTGCCGGTCAGCACCGCCAAAGTGCTGACTACCGCTTCCTTAGCGGTAAACCCGGTGATCAGGGCGGTAGAGGCCCTCCAATCTCCAAAGCCCAGGGGCGCGAAAACCGGAGAAATAAACCGGCCGATCTGGGCCAGCATACTGTCGGCGCTGTCCGCCACCACGTTGATCCGGGTATCAAAGGTCTGCAAAAACCAAATGACGATGGTGGCAACGAAAATCACTGTAAAGGCCCGCTCCAAAAAATCCTTGGCCTTATCCCAAAGCAGCAGGCCCACGCTTTTCGCGCTGGGCAGCCGGTAGTTGGGAAGCTCCATAACGAAGGGAACCGGCTTCCCTTTAAACGCCGTCTTTTTCAGCACAAGGCCGCTTACAATTCCCATGATGATGCCGAACACATACAGGCAGATCATAACCAACGCCTGGTATTGCTCGAAGAAGGTGACGGTGAAAACGGCGTAAATGGGCAGCTTGGCGCTGCAGCTCATAAACGGGGTCAGCAGCACGGTCATTTTCCGGTCCCGTTCACTGCTGAGGGTGCGGGCGGACATAATCGCCGGCACCGTACAGCCGAAGCCGATGAGCATAGGCACAAAGCTTCGGCCGGATAGGCCGATCTTACGCAGAGCCTTATCCATAACAAAGGCCACCCGGGCCATGTAGCCGCTGTCCTCCAAAATAGAGAGGAAGAAAAACAGCACCACAATGATCGGTAAAAAGGAAAGCACGCTTCCCACTCCGGCGAACACCCCGTCGATTATCAGGGAGTGAACCACCGGATTGATGCCGTAAGCGGTCAGGCCGCCGTCCACGGCCTGGGTCAGGGAATCGATGCCAAGAGACAGCAGGTCGCTGAGCCAGGCGCCGACCAGCCCAAAGGTGAGCCAGAAAATCAGCAGCATAATCGCCAGGAAGATCGGAATCGCGAAAATTTTGTGGGTCAGAAGCTTATCGATCTGAACGCTGCGGCGGTGCTCCCTGGATTCCCCGTTTTTCACTACGGTGCCGGAGCACAGCTTATCAATGAACTGGTAACGCATATCCGCCAGGGCCGCCTCCCGGTCGGTGCCCAGCTCCTGCTCCATTTCCTTTACGATATGGCCCACCATGTCGATCTCGTTTTCCGAAAGCTTCAGCTTCTCCATCATGGGCCCGTCGCCCTCCACCAGCTTGGTGGCCGCGAAGCGCGGGGGAACCCCCAGCCGCTCGGCATGATCCTCCACCATGTGGGACAGCGCGTGAATCGCCCTATGTACGGCGCCGGAGCAGAAGTCCATCCGTTTGGGCCGCTGCTTTTTCTCCGCTGTCTCCAGCATGACCCGGATCAGCTCGTCCACGCCCTCGTTTTTACTGGCGGAGATAGGTACCACCGGCACCCCGATCTCCTCGGAAAGCTTCTGCACGTCGATGGACGACCCGTTATTCCGGATTTCGTCCATCATATTCAGCGCGATGACCATGGGAAGATTCAGCTCGATCAGCTGTAGGGTAAGATACAGGTTCCGTTCAATATTGGTCGCGTCTACAATGTTGATGATTCCATCGGGATGCTGTTCCACCAGAAAATCCCGGGTGACGATCTCCTCGTTGGTATAAGGGGAGAGGGAATAGATTCCCGGCAGGTCTACCAGCGCCGCGTCCGGGTGATTCCGGATGGTTCCCTTTTTTCCCTCCACGGTGACGCCGGGAAAGTTCCCCACATGCTGGTTGGAACCGGTCAACTGATTAAACAGGGTAGTTTTCCCGCTGTTTTGATTGCCTCCTAATGCAAAAATCATTTGAGCCGCTCCTTCTCCACTTGAATTTTTTTGGCATCTTCAATCCGGAGGGTCAGCTCATAGCCTCGTAAATGAATCTCAATGGGATCGCCCATCGGCGCCCTTTTCCGGATCATCACCTCAGTGCCCGGCGTGATCCCCATATCCAAAAGCCTTCTCCGCAAAGCTCCCTGGCCGCCTACCTCAGACACTCTGGCAGGCTCTTCCAGATTTAATTCGTCCAGTGTCAAAAAAGCTCCCTCCAAACGCCGTTAATTCTGTCTTAATTGTAAGCTTAGGGAAACTTTTTGTCAATGGTTAGGTTTTACTAATCGCCAGCTCCCGCACCGCCTCTTTTATGCGGTTTTCTGAAGCATTTTGGAAGCATTTTGCCTGCCGGAAAAGCGGCGGATCGGATAGGGAAGCCGTATTTCGGCTGCTGTCCTCTGTTTGTTAAGCCGTTTCAGGAGTATTCCGGGTTCCCCATGCGGCATGTTACCAGCCCTTCAGCTCCCGGCGCAGCGCCCGGTAATTTGGCAGAAAGGACTCTACCAGTGCCCAGAAGCCCTTAGAGTGGTCGTGGTGCTCCGTGTGGCAGAGCTCATGGATGATCACATAGTCGATGACCTCCCGCGGCCTTTCCATCAGCCGCCAGGAAAGGCATATCTTGTTTTTCCCGGAGCAGGAGCCCCACCGGGTCTTCGCGCCGGTTACCTTAACTCCGGCGGGCGTTAAGCCGGTCTGTTCCGCAAGCTCCCAGGTCCGCTGGGGCAGGTATTCCTGAGCCCGCAGACACAAATTTTCTTCTTCCTGCGGAGTAAGCTGCCGCCGGGCGGCTGCGCGCTTGGCTGTCTCAGCTGTTTTTTGCTGGATCCAGCCCTCCTTTTGTTTCACAAAGCCGTCAATCCATTTTTTAGAAAGCCGCATAGGCGCCCTAACCTCCAGGGCCCCGTCCTCCTTTATGGCCAGCGCCACTGTTTTCCTCTTGGAGCGGATCAGCAGATATTCCCGCATGAAGCATTCTCACCTTATATCATAACGTAGTAGTGATTAGAGTCCCTCTCCAGGGACTTGCGCCGCACGGTAAGGGTGCTGTGGATGGGTATCCTCAGCCTTCCCGTATAGCCGATAAGGCCGCAAATTTTTTCCGCCGCGCGCTCCCGCTGGGCCGCGTGGAGCCGGGGCGGCACGCAGGCCCGGTATGCAGAAAAAGCCGCCTTTCGGGCCGGCCTCCGCAGCTTAGGCTGCGAAAGCCGTTTCCCCTTCAGGCGGCTCTCAATGTTTATTTCAGGCGCAAAAGCTTAAGCCTTGCCGCCGCATCCCAGAACAGTCTCGATCTTGTGCATAACCAGAGACTTAATGGCGTCGCGGGCGGGGCTCAGATACTGGCGGGGATCGAAGTGGGAGGGATTTTCCGCCAGATACTTGCGGACAGCGGCAGTCATAGCCAAACGCAGGTCAGAGTCCACGTTGATCTTGCAGACGGCCATCTTAGCGGCCTCTCTCAGCATATCCTCAGGGATACCGATAGCGTCGGGCATTTCACCGCCGAATTGATTGATCATCTCCACATACTCCGGAATAACGGAGGAAGCGCCGTGGAGCACGATGGGGAAGCCCGGCAGGCGGTCGGAGACCTCCTTCAGGATATCGAACCGGAGCTGGGGCTTTTGGCCGGGCTTGAA
>ERZ827156.3733-NODE-3733-length-13322-cov-4.618000_pt1 | contig 13322 bp, 25 predicted proteins | sample MGYA00519919_ERZ827156 | MGnify/ENA primary metagenome ERZ827156 (study PRJEB31778, sample SAMEA3449269) | human gut metagenome | biome: human gut; feature: human-associated habitat; material: faeces | place: United Kingdom | collected 2010/2012 ... | reverse complement strand
GACCACCAGGTTAAGAGCCTGGCGCTCTACCGACTGAGCTAGACGGGCTTGCTTCAGTCCTTCGGACAATACTTTTGAGAATAGCATTCGGCAACCCGCCTCATTCTATTCTTCAGCAAACCCTCCCCTAATCAGAATGAGCAGCTCGCTGAAACGAATCAACGACAAGGACATCGCCAAAATCGCTAGCGGGCAGGTCATTGTGGATTTGAAATCCGTCGTGAAGGAACTTATTGAAAACGCTCTGGTATACTCGAGCAATTCGTTTCATGCACTAGGATGCAAAGGCGACCAACATCGACATCAAGTTGACCAACTACGGAGCAGACCAGATTGAGGTGAGCGACAACGGTTTGTCTACAGCGCCTTCGTGAGGATGTAGGTACCGGTATCCTTCCCGTCGATTATGCCGGCATTGCTTTGAAGTACTACACCTCCAAAATTGTGTCCTTCGATGACATTCAGAGCATACATTCGTTTGGATTTCGGTATGCTGTCTGCGCCTTTCCTTATGTGTAGAGGCGAAGCGCTGAGCTGCATCTGCGAACTAAGTGGTGCGTTCACTGTGCTGACGCGTCACAAAACGATGGACATTGGGGCAGCCATCCAATACAACGCCAATGGCACGATCGCCCAGCAGCGAGAGCAGGCGCGACCTGTGGGAACAACCATCCTAATCTCAAACCTATTCGAGGTAGGGCACTGCAAAACTGTGTCATTCCCAGCGCTTGCCGGTGAGAAGGAAGGCATTCATCCGATCAGGGAAAACGCAACTGTCGAACATGATCACGCTTGTCCAGGTACACTGCAATTGAGGGAGTGGACTGTAGTCGTATGCCATTAGCGGAGTGGGCGTTCGCTTCTCTCTGACGCACACCTTGTCGGCATCGGGAAAGACAACGACCATTCTTGCCATTCCAGTGGGATTCTCAAGCGAATATGAGGTACAGGCGAATTACTCGGTGAAGCAACGAATCCAGTCCATTTTCGGCAATCCGATTTCGTCCACGCTGTGCGAGTTCGGATCGTCGTTTTGCTTGCCGCCTGCCATTTCGCAGGAGATGTCCGCATTGGACAGCACACTCAGCACGCTTAGCAGTTCCACGAGTCAGGAGACATCTACCGTCACTCCGCCAAATGAAACGGATCGGATCGAGTATCAGTTCTCCACGCATTGCGATTGGGGCTTCCATCTTCCTCCCTCGACCGACCAGGAACTGAACGGGTTCGTCACGGGCTTCTCCTCGCGTGTCGGGAGCAGCAACAACGGGAGCAACCGTGGGGGCCAAAACCTTGTGGCGAAGGGGGGCATCACGAAGCAGTTGTTGTTCATCAATGGGCGAATGATTGAAGACAAGAAGGTGGTTGTGCGGCGGGGAATTGACAGTAGATTCTGAACGCGTTTACGCAGGTGTGGCACGAATATGAACCGCGGACGATGCCGATGCTGATCGTGAATCTGATTCTCCCTCCATCCTACTACGACGTGAACTTGAGCACGGACAAGAAGCAGATTCTGTTGATGAAGGAGAACGTGATGCTCGCCGCCTTCCAGGAGATTTATCGCTATGTGATCGACGCGAGCAACACGAACATGCGTGTGTCTTCCATCAATCAGAAGAAGAGTCAGACTGTCCCGATGGTGAAGCGCGTTCGGGACACGGAGCCTGTTGCAAAGGAGGTGGTTTCGGATTCCAAGGCACGGGCTTTCTCTCAAGCGGACGAGAAGAAGCGCGGGTTGGAGGAGGCTGCTTTGATCACTCCGTCGATCCAACAGGCCGTGGATGTGCTCTTCCGGCCCAGTCCGACGCAGTCTTCGCGATCTGCTGTGAAGGTGTCACAGTCGGATGTGAGTCCGTCCAATCCTGCTGTCACTCCTGTTAAGGGCTCCAACCCCACTCCAATCACGCACTCCACTCCTACTCCACTCACACACTCTCCTCCTACAATTACCCCACTCCCTTCCTCCCCTCTTGCAACCAACTCCCACCCAGTATTGACGGAGATCAAGGACACTATCCCAGTAGTAGTGGACCGCTGCAGACGCTCGAAGAAGAGACACGACCCGCTGCTGCTGACGCGCGTGAAGAAGAGAGAAGACTCCCTCGTCCTCTCGCAGACACCGCCGTCGCACGGCATCACCACCGACTCGCCTCGCCTCGATCTCAAGCAGCCGATAGAGAAGCCTCACACCATCTTCACACGCACGCCTTCCAACGACCTCTCGCAAAACACCAACGTGTCCTTCGCCTCCATCGTGCAGCGCTTTCAGACCCTCGCCGCGCAGTCACCATCGCTCCTTTCTCTCTCTTCGTCGCCTCTGTTTCCAGACTCCCAGAGCTTCGTGCGCTCTGATTTCGCGGGAGAAACCGTTCCCTCGCAGTTCGCGGCGGAGCAGGAGCTGACGTGCATTCTGCAGAAAGTGGGAATTGTGCGAGAGAATGAAGAATAGAACAGCTTTTTGGAAATGGAGGTGATCGGTCAGTTCAACAACAGCTTCATTCTATGCCAGCTGAAGAGGGAGCTATTCATCTTCGACCAGCACGCCTGCGACGAGAAGTTCAACTACGAGGAGCTGATGAGGGACGTGGTGATCCACTCGCAGCGGCTCATTCAGTGAAGGCAGCGATGAGTAGTCATGACTAGGCCGTTGCCACTGGAGCTGTCGCCCGATCAGGAGTTCGTGGTGATTCACGAGATGGAGGTGTTTACGAAGAACGGGTTTGACGTGCAAATCGACGAGACCAAATTGTTGGGGTCTCGCGTGTGCTTGAGAGGGCTGCCGTCCTCGAAGCAGTACACCTTCACGGTGGAGGGTAGGAGAAGGGAAGGGCGATAATCGGCAGACTTTTTGGAGTTGTTGAATGTGGTGATGAGCTCGGGAGGAAGTGTGAAGAGAACGCCGAAGCTGGCGAAGCTGATCGCCACGCGTGCCTGCCACAAGTCGGTGCGAGCGGGCGATCCCCTGACCTATCCGAAGATGATCTCTGTGAAGGCGGAGTTTGAGCGTGAGATTGTAGATTGTGAGGGGTCTGGCTGTGCTGGACCGGCCATGGTCCTGTCCCCATGGGTATGCCGAGTGGGTGGATTGTCACGAGTAGAAGGCCAACGCTCCGCCATCTCGTCACGCTTCCGAGCCATTAATCCGCACTCCCTTTCTCCTCTTTTCGTTTTATTCCTCCTCTTCCTGTTTCCTTCCATTTGTTTGTTGCTGCCAAAGGAAAGGAGCCATGTCATCCGCCCGAATCTATTCTCTCCCCTCTCGCACGCAGATGCGATGGATGATTACAGAGATGGAAGAAAACGTTCCCTGCTCGTTCGTCCTGACAGTGGGTGTGGAAGAACCCATCCGATCGTTTGCTTTTCCTATTGATATTGATTCTAGTTACGTGTTCAACCCGAATTCGCTCACGCTGCGCTCCTGCAAGCAGATGGGGCAAAAAGCGTCGAAGATCGTCGCTCTTCTCTTTTCAAGCCCCGATATCTATTACTGTTCCCCTTTTGCTGGTAGGAGTGCAACCGAAGTGTGATTTCAAGAAATGGTGTACAATCTCTCGGAGCAAGGGAAAGAGACCATGGATGTATCTATTCCGCAGTCCCTGCTTTCTCCGTTTCAGCTCACTCGCAATCTAACAAATCGAGCTGTTCCCTTCCTCATTTGCACTCATTCCTAGTATCCAGAGATTGTCTATCACACCTATGATATGAGAGACACCCTGGGACGTATCTACCAGCTGTATGACTTCGATGTGGTTGATCTGTGCACTGTCTCCTCCTCGACCACAATCCTCGCAGAATCTCCGTCTGTCCCGCATCTGTGTCCATTCTGTGCGTCACCGAACGAGTGGAGCACCTCCTCGGCCATCGCATTGAATCCCTCTCAATGCTTCCGCTGCCAACTCTTCAGCTGTTCTTCCTGCTGCCCAGCCATTCCCACCCCACCGCCGCTCTCGCCCCATCTCCAGCGCCTCCCTCCCTGCCACTTCTACTGGCTTCACGCTCTCTCCTTCTCCACCTCCTTCTGTGTGATTCACTTTCTCGACGCGCCTGTCACCGACTCCACGCACTCCCTCTGGAGCGCCATTGCCAGCATGGCCCGCTGTCCTCACTGCTCACCCAACGTGCAAGACAGGGAAGACAGTAACATGGTCTGTTTGGTGTTTGCGCCGAAGCGGCGGGTGACGGAGGAAGCGCTGGAGGCGCTGAGAGCCGTGCTGACCACAGCACGAGTGGTGGTGGTGAACGATGAAACTCCCGGCGAAGTGATGAAGTGGGAGTGATGGCATGGGATTCCCCATAGGTCCGAGATGAACCATCTGCTGAAAATGGAGTGGTCCATCCCCTATGCCCTGCCCACTCCCGCCGTGCAGTTTGAGTCGGTCCTTCCCTTGACTGTTCCCATCTCGCTTCAGTCAACACAGTCAACACCACCAGAAACTGCTTCTCAAGCCCTTCTCCAACGCTTACGCGCTCCGTTCACTTCGCAGTGCTACGCGGTTGCGGAGAAGGACGTGCGGGGAGTGCCTGGACTGTGTGTTGGGATTGCCGCGTCGAAGGGAGTGAGTTACTCCTACACACCTCTTCACTACACCGTCTCCCAAACCGACCAGGCGTTCTACGACCAGTACGATGCATACCGGTTCTTTCACTTACCGTGGTTTGATTGGTTAGGCAAATGAAACTCCTGTCCTCCTCCTTCTCCACCGATCTTCTTTCTCTCCCGCTCTATTTCCTCAACCGGCGTTCTCCTTATCATCTCTCCTTCCCTCCAACCCTCCCCGATTCCGTGAACCACATGGCGGCTCTGGCCTTCAAACACAACCTTCTCACGCACACCACACAAGTGTGTCTTTTCCCTCCTTTTCACATAGAACCTTCTCGATTATCACGCCTGCATCCTTGCCATGCAGGAAGAGAACTCCATTCCAAATCGTTTCTCTTCCTCTTCTCTCTCATCTGAAGAATACTTGCTGTTTCTCGGAACCGGAGGCGGAGTTGCCTCCTTCGAACGTCAAAACAGCTCCATTTTCTGGAGCATCACATCGGATTTGTTCTTCCTTCTCCTTCCCATAACCAATAGCGGCATTCTATTCGACTGTGGATGCAACGCCCCGCGTCGTCTGCGCGAGCTGCTGGGACAGGAGCGTGGTGATCGGGTTTTGTCGCGGCTCCTCGCGATTGTGATCTCTCACGCCCACTTCGATCACATCGCCTACCTTCTGAACACACTCCAGGAGGTGGTTCGTCGCCCACGCTCCCTCCCGCTTCTCCTCTTCCTGCCACAGCCGCTGATCGCCTACTACTCCGCTCTTCTTCCCTCGCTTCCCATTCTCTTCATTCCTATCACCGACTCGCTCCTGCACCAATCGCTTCCTCTTCGTTCCTTCCTTCCTCCACTCCCACCAGCCGCACACCAGCACGACTCGCAGGCCGAGCAACTGTTGACGAACTTGGCCGTTCGGTTTGTTCGCAACAACCACAACAGTCAGAGCTTTGCGGTGGTGGAAGTTGCGTGCGGAGGTGAGGGGTAGGCGATCGACTCTGCACAGTCACGGCAGAACATTATCATGTTCAGCGGTGACACGACGCCGTTGCCGCGAGTGATGAACAACACGACGATTCTCATTCACGAAGTCGTTGTGGATATGAGTGGTGTTGTGTAGTGCTCCTTCGATCACGAGGATCGGAACATCGAAACGAAGAAACACACGACGTTCAAGGGATTTGCAGAATGCTGGAGACAGTGCAGGCAACGACCCGTGTTTTCCTTTTTGACGCACTTCTCAAATCGGCGAAGAGTGAATGACGTGACGAAGGAGAAGACGGTGAGGACGGATGAGCGAATTGCGCAGCGAATCGTGGAGGACTATCCCGAGATGGTAAGTGAGGTGTCCATTGCCTTCGACGGGATGCTCGTGGACTTTGCGAAGATCTTCCCCGCGCTGTGCTGCCAAATGGAAATGCTCTTTTCGTATCGTGTTTCCCACAAACAGACGCTATCAGGCTAGTGTGAAATTTGCGGAGGAAAGTAGTCCTGAGCGTAAATGCTTCCTAGAACTAAGAATGGAAAGAACGGTCCTACGAGCACTCTTCGATCCTGCAGTGGGCGTTGCCGATTGGACACGCTGCATCTTGGGTATAGGCGAGATCTGGATGTCCGACTGGTGAGAATCGACGATCGGAGTGGGCAGAGACTCTGATATGGTTGACTTCGCTACAGATCAGTTTTGAATAAAAACACGACGTCGTTTCGCCACGTGGATCGTCACCTCGCTTCCTTCCTCCATCGGCGTTTGCATCGGCTGGGTTGGCCGGGTATTGTCGCCGAAAGAGACCATGTAGTTGTTTATGGGAGACACGGCAGGCTCTGCGTGCTGGTTTACGTGAATCGGCGTTTCCACCGATGGATGCATGGAAGGCGATATGTAATTCTCCTTCATGTCCATATCGTCGTGGCCCCATTGGCCCATCCGAATATCGTAAAAAGGGACAGGGTCCATCTTCTGAGCCATCTATCGTTCAGGAGGAAAAGGAAAGGCTACGGGATAATCTCCCGGAACGGTCTTCATGACCTCCATCGCATTCTCTCTGAGGAGGGCAGGGTAACGCGTGCACACATCTCTCTACACGGAATGCAGCAGAACCACAAATACTTTCCACTGCAGCAGGTCGGACGTGATATTGTACAGGTACTGCAGCTCGTTTTCCAACTGCTGTATCCGAGACTCCAGATCGTTGTCCCCGTCTCCGATTTGCTTCCTCCGAATCTTCACCAGCAAGTCCTTTCTGCCGCGAAGGAACTGGGGGTGTTTGAACTCCCATGTTCTGGAAGACGGCGAGCGCTCTTCGGAATACCCATCTCTCGACGACTTTCGGAATCCGTAGAAATTGAGCTGGCGAACGAAGCTGTTGAATTTGTTCGATTTGAAATACTTCCCCATCACCGTTTGGGAGAAGAGCGTTGGCGAAACGATGATAAACGCGTCTCCGGCAGTGTTCCATGTGATGATATGCGGCGATTCTTCCTCCAGGATCGTATACAACTTCTCCAGGAAGTTTGAGGCTATCTGCTTGGTATTCTCCTCTTCAGACATGGCTGAGAACACCCGCGCAAAAGGAGGCTAGTCCTTCAGAATTAGTAATACTCCGAACAAACAGGCGTACAGAAGGGGAGACAAGTAGTCCATCTCCTTTATGTCGTCGGAGAAGAGGAAGTCGCAGTGGAGGCAGTTCTTGTGTTTGTGCTGATTGAACAAGTACTCCACGCATCCTGCGTCCAGTGTCTATTACTCACTGTAACCGAATGCAGCACACTATCAGCCACTCCACATCCCACTCCACTCCAAAATACATGAACACGGGCGAGATGTACTCGATCACGTTCTACGTATCGCCAAGCACGCGCAACTCTACCGACAGCATATCAAACATCATGACGACGTCCTTCCTGACGGGAATGGGCACGATACAATCCCTCTGCTTGTGAATCGGGTGGACATGGGAGTGGCAGGCGAAGGCCGCGGCCAGCAGCGAGAGAAGCAAACGCCAGCTGCCCTGAGAGGAGCGCGGAGGCAGGCACATCGTGAGGACTCTATCGTGGAGGAAGAGGAGGAGGCGGACGTGAAGACAGCGAAGAGGAAAGGCGACTGCGATGGCAGCTTGAACTCCAAGAAGGCCTCCAAAAGAGCCAGGCGCTCGGAGACAGGTTTGGCGTGGATTTCGCGGCACTTTTGGAGTTGCTGGAAGGGGTAGGCGATGGAGGAGGAGGGAACTGGCGCCTGCACTCCCGAAATGAAGGCTAAATCGGTCTCTGAGCAGTCCTGTGTGTGAGGGGAGAGAGAAGGAGGGACAGAGGCGGTGGTGGCGAGTTTGGTGATGAACCGCCGAAGGACGGCAGTGCTGGCGCCCGAGAGGAAGGTGGGGAGGAAGACGAAGCGGTCGAAGAGGAAGCGGTAGACGTTGAAGGAGAAGGGGCTGGCCAGGGTGCTGAGAAAGGCGACGTACTCGGCGGTGTTGGGCGGGAGAGAGGTGAGCGAGTCGGAGAAGAGGGAAGAAGGGAAGTCGAGATAGCTGTTGATGTCGTACTTCGCCGCGTTGTTGTAGTACTAGGAAAGAGGGAAACAGGAGACGGTACTTCTTCGACGGAGAGCTGCGGGTTGAGCGAGGCGTAGTGATTGGCGTAGAACTCGCGCGCGTCGCCGCCGTGAAGCGAGCGAGCGTAGTCGAACAGCGCGCCGAGGGTCTGCTTCTGGTTGGAGGCCTTGATGCGCTCGAGAGAGACGCCGTGCACGTAGTCGTTGCCTTGGAGGAGGATGACGAAAAGGAAGGCCTCGTAGGGGAGTTTGAGAGCGGAGAGAATGGAATGCAGCGTGTACACTTCGACGCGCTTCGGAACGAGATGGAGTGCTGGGGATGAATGGCGGATGATAAAAATACTCTCGAATTGGAAGTTGTCGATGATGGGGCGGAGATCCACCATGCCCTTGATTGGGTACACGAGGAAGTCGCTGTCGCTCGTGAGAGCGTACGCATCGAAACGGAGGCAGTAGCGGGCAATGTCTCTGCGAATCAAGAGAACACGAGAAAGAAACCGATCAGGATCCACACCGCTGTTCACGAAGAGGATGGAACCCTTGGAGTACTCCCGGAGGGCCTGAACACAGTACACGACGGTGATGCCGGGCAAGTATCCCCCAACTAGGCATCATAGAAGCAAAAAGGGAAAACGAGAATGCTGAAAACACGATCTCCATGCCTCCTGGTATCTTCTGGCTCGCTCCGCTTGTCTGCGACACAGTTCTTCATACTTAAATGGATCGATCAGCGTATCGATGCAAACGCAGTCGACAATGATGTTCTTCGCTTTGAGATAGTCCATGAACCGGAATATAATGCGCCTCACGGAATCGTAGCAGAAGTGCGATTCGATTCCAAAGCGAGTACCCTGCGTTGCCAATGCATAGTACAACGAGAATGCGTCGACCACGACATGAATCGGGTTCGATCTACACAACAAACGCTTAACGAAAGAGCCACTCTGTGTTCACCTCTGTAGCGTAGAGGTAGGGTGATTGCGTGATAAACGACTTCAGCCCCGAAACGCCCATACTGAACAAGTGAGTTGTGAAACACCCATACTGAACTAATGAGTGGGAACAAAGCAGCGGAAGCAAAATCACCAGGAAAACAAACTAGTCATAGGCGCCTCTCTCGAGGCGCATTAGAAGAAACTATCCGGATTCGAGTAGCTCCATCTGTTGTAACGGCGATTGCCATTGGGATCTATTCATGAAGTCGTTCTTTCATCCGCACAGTATCCATTTCTCTGGCGGTACTCGCGATTGCGCTGCTCCAGAGAACTCCGTCCAAACGTCTCCGCGTCGGTTCTTCTGTATGTGCGACCGAGCATGGCTCTTCTAAGTATCACCGGAAAGGAGCGTTGGTGCCTTTCGTAATCATTCCCCTCCAGATTGTCGAAAAAGTTCTCCTTTCTGTAGGCGGGGCTCGTGTTGTTTGCAAAGTCCTTGTCCATATCGAATTGCTTGTTCGACGCCTCAAAGTCGAAATCGTTCGTGATCGGCACCTCGTCATCGGACGGGAGGTTTTTGAGATACTCGCTCTGTGACATCTGGGAGCCCTGCGGATCAAAAGCGACGGAAATGCAAACTCCTCTTCCAAACTGATTCCCTCTTTCGTGATGGTTCTAGTTGATGAGAGTGTCCTTCCAACCCCACTGCATGCGAAGAACTGGACTGTGGCTGATAAGCGTTCGCCGGCTATGTATTATGGATGTCATGCACACTGTACTTCGTTGCTGTCGACGGTCTCGATGATGGAAGGGTCGAAGAAGGAGTACTACGCGTCAACAGTCCATTTCACAATCTACTTGCGGAATGAGATTAATGCACCGAATTCCCGATCGTGTGAACGAGATGACGGGTTTCGTTTCCTTCAGCACGCCAATGAACACGGAACACTCGCGATTCTCCGTTCCAAAAATGCGCACTCGAAATGACCTCCCTCCTTTCGCCCCTACCATTCTTCAGGGTAATTGTATCATTATCAATGGCGCTGATGGTACCCTCATACCGAATGTTCGATACAGATATGAGGGACACGATCTTGTTTATGTAGGAGCTTCCTCCAGCGGATGCCATGCAATGGAAACGGTCTGTAAAACGAGAAGTGATTTCTGGAACGGAGGCGCAACAAAATAGGGGCTATTTTTGCACTTCTGGGTACGAAAGGAAGGAAGTGGATAATGCGTGATTTGAAATCAGGAATGGGATTTACAGCACGATGGCAGGGTGTAGAGCAGTCGGAATTGCTGATTCACTGATTGGGAGGAATGGGCAAGCCACTGTTGCTCTACGTGTAGTCGCAGACTGTGAATGAAAAGAAACCACGATATGGATGGACGATTCGCCTATGACACAATCCGCTGGATGAAACGCCCCGCCTAACAACCAGAATACCTTCTTCAGATGGAAGACCAAAATACAACTACCATGAATGAAGAGTAGACAGCAAAGGTGCGGGAATGAGCAGTAGAGATGGACCATCTAGTTACGAGGAGAAGGCGAGCTGGTTTTCCAAGATTCTGTTTATGTGGCTGAACCCCCTGCTGGAAAAGGGGTACAGGAAGGCGCTGAACCAGGAGGATTTGCCCCAACTCTCGTTTTGTCCCTGAGATGTCGCTAATCCATAGTACATGCGACCGTGCTGACGTCATTTATGACAAACTGTCCGCGGACTGGAATCGTCATGTCGCTGAAAAGTGGGTTGTTTGGGTATTGTCTTAGGGCTAGACCGAGTCTGTTCAAGAGTATGGCGCGCACATTCGGACTTCCCTTTTGCCTGGCCGCCCTGTTGAAGCTCATTCACGATATCTGTCAGTTCGTCGGCCCCGTTATGCTGGACAAGATGCTGAACTTCCTCAAGGATGAGAGCGTGGACTCCTCGAAGGGCTACCAGTATGCGCTCATCATGTTCGTGGCGGCTCTGTTCCAGAGTCTCTGCCTGCGTAACTACTTCTACCTATGCTTCCGCACGGGCATGCGTTTGCGTTCGAGCTGCGTCACCATGGTGTACAACAAAGCGCTGCGCCTGAGCGTCGCTTCTCGCGCCAAGTCGTCTCCTTTCCATTCGCTCACTCCGTAGGTACACGGAGGGCGAGATCATGAATCTCATGGAGGTGGACAGTCAGAAGATCCAAGACATCACGTCGTAACCTCCTTCCCTCCCTCTTCACTTCCAGCTACCTGCAGACCATCTGGTCCGGACCCTTCCAGATCATCGTCTCGCTCGTCCTCCTCTGGCGACAAGTACCCGCCCTCCTCCTCCTCCACCGTAGCTGGGCCCCGCGACGCTGGCGGGCGTGGCAGTAATGCTGCTCATGATCCCCATGACGCGCTTCATCAGCAAGAAGCTGGCCGCCATTCAGCGCGAGCTCATGAAGGTGAAGGACCGCCGCATCAACACCACCTCCGAGGCGCTCGAGGGCATGAAGCTCATCAAGCTTCAGTCCTGGGAGAAGGCCTTCCTCCAGCGCATCTCCGGCCTCCGCTGCGACGAGCTCGCCGTGCTGCGCCGCTATGTCTGGATGCAGACCTTCTCGCAATGCATGTGGAACACCACGCCCTACCTCGTGTCCACGCTCACCTTCCTTCTCTACGTGCTCCTCGGCAACCCGCTCACCGCCTCCGCCGCCTTCGTCTCCCTCTCTCTGTCGTCTCGACTCCTTCCCTTCACCGTAGATTCAATATCTTGCGGTTCCCCCTCACTCGCTTCCCGGAGGTGCCCCCCGTTTTTGCAGGTCACGTCTAGACCATCAACAGCGTCGCCGAATGCCAGGTGTCGGTGCAGCGCGTGCAGCGCTTCCTGTTGGCGGAGGAGATCGAGGTGCCCGAGCGCGCCAGTCGCCAGCAGGTCGGCATCTCCATCCAGAATGGAGACTTTTTCTGGAGCGAGGCGAGTGTGAAGAAGGAGGAAAAGAAGAAGAGAAATCGCGGCTGTTTTGGGAAGAAGGCGAAGAAGGTGATTCCCACGGAAGAGGAAGAGAAGTCCGAACCCTTCTTGTTGAGCGGCATCAACATCTCCTTCGACGCGGGCCAGTTAACCGCGGTTGTGGGCCATGTCGGCTGCGGTGGGAATCGGGCGGTTTTCTGACACGCAGGCAAATCCTCTCTTCTGAACGCCATTCTGGGCGAGATGCCTCGTGTGGACACGGCTCGCAGTGTGAGCGACGTGGTGAGGATCCGTGGAAGCATCGGGTACGTGCCGCAGACCCCCTTCATCATGAACGCTTCGCTGCGCGACAACATCCTGTTCGGCAGTGCCTTCGACGCGGACAAGTACGAGGTGGGTGTGGTGGCGTGGCGTGAGGCGCAGAAAGTGCTGGAGGCGTGCTGTCTGAAGCCGGACATCGCCGTGCTGCCGGCGGGCGACGCGACGGAGATCGGTGAGAAGGGCATCAACCTGAGCGGCGGGCAAAAGACGCGCGTGTCGCTGGCGCGCGCCGTGTACCAGAACTGCGACATGTGGGGGAGGAGAGGAGGAGTGACGCACAGCTACCTGCTGGACGACCCGCTGTCGGCGGTGGACGCGCACGTGGGCAAGCACATCTTCCGCGAGTGCGTGCGCGGGCTGCTGCGGAACAAGTGCGTGGTGCTGGTGACGCACGCGCTGGAGTACCTGCCCGTCTGCGACCGCGTGATCGTGCTGGAGAAGGGCCGTGTGGAGGACGCGGGTGACTTCGCGGCGGTGAGCGGCAAGAAGGAGGGCGTGTTGGCGGGGCTGCTGGCGGCGCAGAAGGAGGCGAAGGAGAAGGAGGGTGGCGATGAAACGCCCAGCGATGAAACGCCCGGTGTGGAGTTGTCGCCACTGGCGGAGGAGACGGAGAAGAAGGAGGAGAAGGCAGAAGAGAAGAAGGAGGAGAAGGGCAAGCTGACGACGCAAGAGACGCGCGTGGAGGGCCAGGTGCGCCGCTCAGTGTATTCGCTGTACTTCGCCTCGGCGGGCGGCGCGTGCGTGGTGGTGTTCGTGCTCCTGGCGTACGTGCTGGCGGAGGTGGTGCGCGCCGTCAACAACTGGTGGGTGACCTTCTGGAGCAACGACAGCGCGGGCAAGACCGCCACGTGGTACCTTGCGATTTACGTGGCACTGGGCGTGCTGACAATCCTGGCGGCCGCCTTCTCGCACCTGCTGCTGTTCCTGCGCGGGCTGCGCGCGTCGACGTCGCTGCACGACAAGCTGCTTCGAGGCATCATGCGGTCGCCCATGTCCTTCTTCGATCAGACGCCGCTGGGCCGCATCACGAACCG
>ERZ827156.3722-NODE-3722-length-13353-cov-14.059633_pt1 | contig 13353 bp, 10 predicted proteins | sample MGYA00519919_ERZ827156 | MGnify/ENA primary metagenome ERZ827156 (study PRJEB31778, sample SAMEA3449269) | human gut metagenome | biome: human gut; feature: human-associated habitat; material: faeces | place: United Kingdom | collected 2010/2012 ... | reverse complement strand
TGCGTGGCGCATCTCCATGCAAAGAGATAATGGCTAATGTGCGGTCGGGATTCCAAGCAGCGAAGTTCCACGGATAGGTAGCCATTGCCGAATGTCCTAAAGGGACAATAGGCGCATATTTCAATTCACTATAGCCACTGACATTCGCAAAATCCTCCATCATCTTTTCAAAAGCTTCCTGACATCCGGTAGTTATATCCCATCTTTGATCCCATCCGGGAGTAATCCATATCAGTGCTATACCCGCTTCTGATAATCTTTCACGAAATAGAGAATTTTCAAACAAAGTTTCCTCTGTCATATTATGATTGCCTATTATCACAGCTTTCAATTGAGTACAATCGGAAGGTATCCACAAGAATGCTTGCGGATGATCGTTCGTTTCGTTGGAAATAATACTTGGTAGTTGTACAGACCACTGCCATTCGGCTGCTATAATGCTGGGTAACAGAATAACGGACATTATTCCAAACACCAAAAATCGAAGTAGTTTCATGTTTAATTCATTTATCATTGTTTTATATAATACGTAGCAGGAAGAAAGTATACTCAACCGAAAAATATAAAAAAACTATTATTATAGGAAGCCTTTCACTGACTATTCCATAAAAACGTTGTATCTTTATTCTCAATTTAAGAAAGGAGTGATATGGATTTACGTACAGCAAACGTAACAAGATATATTCTTCCCTTGCGGGAAGGAGGGTCATTGCCGGCTTTGGCTGAAGCGGATGATGAATTTAAATATGTCGTAAAATTCAGAGGAGCAGGACATGGGACTAAAGCCCTTATTGCCGAATTGATAGGGGGAGAAATAGCCCGTACACTGGGATTCAGAGTTCCGGAGATTATATTTTTGAATCTGGATGAGGCTTTCGGACGGACAGAAGCGGATGAAGAAATACAGGATTTACTGCAATGGAGCCGTGGGTTGAACATGGGTCTGCATTTCCTGTCCGGTTCATTGACGTTCGACCCTGTTGTGCATAAGGTGGACGGTAAAACTGCTTCGCAAATTGTGTGGCTGGATGCGTTATTGACCAATGTAGACCGTACAATCAAGAATACGAATATGCTGATGTGGCATAAAGAATTGTGGTTAATCGATCATGGAGCTTCCCTTTATTTCCATCATTCGTGGACGAATTGGCAGAAACACGCACTTAGTCCGTTCGTACAAATAAAAGATCATGTACTATTGCCGTTTGCCGATCAACTGGAAGAAGTAGACGCAACATTCAAACAACTACTTACCGATGACAAGATACGAGAGATAGTCAATGCCGTCCCTGACGACTGGCTGAACTGGACGGAAGGACAGGAAACTCCGCAAGACTTGAGAGATGTTTATATTCAATTTTTAGAAGAAAGGATCAAGCATTCCGAAATATTTGTAAATGAAGCGCAAAATGCAAGAAAGGCACTTATATGAATACGCAGTTATCCGTTTCGTTCCTAAAGTAGAACGTGAGGAATTTATTAATGTAGGTATTGTACTGTTTTCCAAACGGTGCAAATATCTCAAATCTCTTTATACAATAGATGAAAACAAATTGAAACTGTTCTCTTCCGAATTGGACATCAACTGTCTGATAGAAGGTCTGAAAGTCTTCGACAAGATTTGTCAGGGAAATAAAGAAGGAGGAGTTATTGCCAATATGGATATTCCGGACCGCTTCCGGTGGCTGACTGCGGTAAAAAGCTCCTGTATTCAAGTGTCCCGTCCTCATCCGGGATTCTCTACAGATTTAGATAATACTTTAGAAAGGTTGTTCAAGGAATTAGTTCTTTAATTCCTTGAATAACCTTTCCACTCAATGAATGAGAAAACTCTCCTCTTCTCTCATTACGACCCGGAAATGGTGAAGTGGTTGATTAATTATAGCAAATAATACCTCACTATATTTTTCAGGCACGGATTACACGGATTTCACGGTTTTAGAAATGATGGTTGCATAAAGCAACAGTGTAATCTGCGTTATCCGTGCCTAAAAAGAAACATAAACTTGCCTACTTAAACGGAATAAAATGCAATGCAGCTCCGCCACTTGCTTTTAGCTTCAAAACAAGCTTATCTCCGGCTTTTATCTTCTTATGAGTACTGCGTACTTTCGTTCGTGTATTCAGCTTGTCATCATCTTCGTACAGGTGAAGCATATACTTCTTACCCGGTTCCAGAAAATCCGTAGTCAATGTAATTGTGCGGGCTTCCGTATTCGTCATTGCTCCTACAAACCAGTCATTCCCCGAACGACGTGCCTGAACGATATATTCACCAACCTCTCCATCTAACGCGCGGCTGTCATCCCATACACTCGGAATTGCTTTCCAAAATTCCAGTTCTTCTTCTCCCTGGTAGAATTCCGGTCTGTCATACCAAAACATAAATTGCAAAGGACTGTAATACACAGCTGCCATCGCCAACTGATGTGCTTTCGTATTCTTCACCCGATTATTGAAATAGCAAAGCGTATAGTCTCCTGCACCTGCCAGATAGCGGGTGAAAGGAAGAGTCGTATTGTGTGTGGCATCCGGCATTTCTTCATTTCCACGAATACCTTCCTGCGTCATCAGGTTAGGATAAGTACGGCTGAAACCTGTCGGACGATATTCGTCATGAATATCTACCATCAGACCATATTCTCCACATTTACGAACTGCATCATGCAGCCAGGTACTCCAACGCTGATTACCTATCTGTACAAAACCGAACTTGACACCTTTCAGTCCCCATTTTTTATACAAAGGCAACAGAGTATCCAACTGCTGCACTAATGCACGCTGATTGACATACACCATAAGTCCGATTCCTTTCGATTCGGCATACTGGCACAAAGCTGGTATATCAAGGTCTTTATCCGGAGAAACGGTAGTAGCGTCCGAACTCATCTTCATTTCCGGCCCATACCATCCTGCATCCATGTGCACATACTGAATACCACGTTCTGCCGCAAAGTCAATGGCTGCTTTTACTCTATCTTGTTTCAAGTCGCCCGAACGGAATACCTTCCCGGGGTTAATCCAAGAAGTATCAGCCAGTTTGCAAGCCGGATTCAGATTCAAGACAATATCATTGTTGTTAATCAAATCGACCGGACGTTCGCCAACCATGATAACACGCCACGGAGTGCTATAAGGAGAAATTATATCGACACTACTATACAGGCTTGTCTCCAAAGTGGAAGGTTTCTCTGCCGATAAACGGAATTTACCACGAACATAATCCACCATTTCCGCTTCCAACAAGGCTACAGATAATCCATCAGGCAGTTTCAAGGTCAAAGGACGCTCACTCTCCTCTTTGCCCCATCCTTCCAACGGACGAAGTTCATAAGGTCCTTGCGCCCAACGTTCATAATACGCCATCGTTCCTTCAGGCATTGTGAAGCTAGTCTGCTCACCAACGATATGCAAGAAAAGCCCGTTTGTCATTTCCGGAAAATGATAGCGGAAAGCAACTCCTTCATTATAGGCACGAACTATGATATTCATAAAGTAATTCTTACGCTTATCATAACCACCGTCCTGATTGCCATTTCCTTCTCCCTTCTTGAGTTTCAAAGTCATCTCATTGTAGCAATCACGTACTTCCGCACGTTCGCCATATACAGGCTTCCATCTCTCGTCCGTCTTTTGATGTTCAGTCTCTGTCAACTTCAGATTCTCACACCAAAAATGACAAGTATCATTCGGTATACCCAACGCCGATTCAAATAACTGATTTTCAATCAGAACACCCAGTTTACTTTCTTCAATCACCGGACGATTCTTATAAGTCAAGGTATAATACATTTGTGCATTATCCTCTCCCACCGCACGTTGATAAAAGGTAAAACGATAAGCTCCATCAGGAGACGTCAGTTCCTGACGGGTTTCTGTCATCACATCTTGCGCTTTTACCAATGCCGGTATCACCAACAACAAAAGCAAAATTCTTTTCTTCATTCTATTTACGTTCATGTTTATTCATCTTTCCTAATTATATACGAACGAGGAAGAAATTATACTCAAATGTTTATTGCCTGAAAAAGCTTATTCCATCTGTTCCCTATAAAAAGTAGGTGTCATTCCTGTCACCCTTTTAAAGATACGGTTAAAATGTACAGGTGATTCAAATCCGCAAGTAGCACTGATTTGAGATATATTCATCATACTACTATTCAATAGTTTACAAGCATATCCGATACGCATATCAAGTACATACTCTTTAAATGTCTTTCCTGTGTTTTCTTTAAAGTATCGGCAGAAAGCAGCAGGATTCATCGCTGTATAAGAAGCAATTTCATCCAGACCGATAGACTCGGTATAATGTTTATTCAAATAGGCAATCACCTTTTCCATTCTTTCATTACGCATAATAGAAGGGAACGGAGTATAATGAGAAGTAGTCAGATATTTCTTATGATTACTGGTAGCCATCATCTGTAGAAGTGAAAGCAACAGGATGATTTGATCTGCTCCTTTAGCAGAAGGTATTTGTTCCAATAATTTAATGATTTTCCCCGAACGGGTAATTGTGAATTTAATTCCTCTGCAAGCATCCTCCAATAAATTCCTGATAGGAATAAACTGAGAGTATTGAGAAATAGAATAATGCATAAAATCTTTCTCAAACTGAATATTGACTCCTCTTACTTTCGGTTCGGATTTTTCTTCGTTATCAGATTCTTCCCCGCCGTCCGGTGGACTTTGCATACTATGAGGCAGTTCGGAACCGAAAAGAATCAGGTCACCTTTTGAATAGGAGATAATGCTGTCACCCACCAGACAATCCCCCTCTCCCTTCTCCACATAAATAATTTCATACTCACTATGAAAATGCCACGGATACGTGAAACGTGGATATTCATAAAAGCGGGCACGGACGGGATTAGAAGTCGTAATAGTCAACTTCTCATTCATTATCTTCTTCATAAATCTCCTTTCTAAACTGCTTTTGCAAAGATAGGTAAATATCTTGCAAAAATACGCATCATAGTATGTATAAAAACCCGCTATTTTTGCATCCATTCATAAAAACATTTGATAGAAACCATGAACGAATTATTTAGTATTGCCGGTAAAGTTGCTGTTATTACCGGAGCAGGTGGTGTACTGGGCGGAAATATTGCCCAACACTTTGTACAGCAGGGAGCAAAAGTTGTAGCTATTGACATTCGTCAGGAGCAACTGGACAATCGTGTAGCTGAACTCAAACAATATGGTGACGATGTAATCGGTATTATCGGCAATGTCCTTGACATTGCCAGTCTAGAAAAAGTAGCCGAAGAAGTCGTAGCCAAATGGGAACAGATCGATATTCTATTGAACATTGCCGGTGGAAATATGCCGGGAGCTACTCTCGAACCGGATCAGCACTTCTATGATATGGACATCTCTTGCTGGGAAAAAGTGACTAACCTGAATATGAACGGTACAGTTTATCCGTCTATGATATTCGGTAAGGTAATGGCAAAACAGAAGAAAGGATGCATCATCAATGTATCTTCTATGGCTGCTTATAGCGCTATCACCCGTGTACCGGGATATTCGGCCGCTAAAACGGCAGTAGCCAACTTCACCCAATGGCTGGCAAGCGAAATGGCACTGAAATATGGTGATGGTATCCGTGTAAATGCTATCGCTCCGGGATTCTTTATCGGTGACCAAAACCGTCGTGTACTAATCAATCCGGATGGTTCATTGACCGACAGAAGTAAAAAGGTGTTAGCCAAAACTCCGATGAATCGTTTCGGTGACATCAAAGAATTGAATGGTGCTGTACAATTCCTGTGCAGTGAAGCCGCTAGTTTCGTAACGGGAGCTATGTTGCCTATCGATGGTGGTTTCAGTGCATTCAGCGGCGTTTAATATTTAATCTTTTAATTTATTCAAACGCTATGATGGAAAAAACATGGAGATGGTTCGGCAAGAAAGATAAAATCACCTTGCCGATGCTCCGTCAGATAGGTGTTGAAGGAATCGTCACTGCATTACACGAGGTACCGAACGGAGAGATTTGGACAGTAGAAGCCATCAACGATTTAAAATCGTATATTGAATCGTATGGGTTGCGCTGGTCGGTCGTGGAAAGTCTTCCGGTTTGTGAGGCAATCAAGTATGCGGGTACGGAACGTGAACAGTTGATTGAAAATTATAAAGTAAGTCTTGCCAACTTGGGTAAATGCGGAGTGAAAACAGTCTGTTACAACTTCATGCCGGTAATCGACTGGATACGTACGGATTTACAGTACCCTTGGCCGGACGGTACCAGTTCGCTTTACTACGACCGTATTCGTTTCGCTTACTTCGACATCAAAATACTGGAACGTGAAGGAGCTGAAAAAGACTATACAGAAGAAGAACTGCATAAAGTTGCCGAACTGGACAAAGTGATTACAGATACCGAAAAGGACAATTTGATTGATACTATTATCGTCAAGACACAAGGATTTGTAAACGGTAATATCAAAGAAGGAGATAAAAACCCGGTTGCTATATTCAAACGTCTGTTAGGTTTATATAAAGACATAGACCGGGACGCTTTACGAGAGAATATGTGTTACTTCCTTTCTGCAATTATGCCTGTATGCGATGAATATGGTATCAACATGTGCGTACACCCGGATGATCCTCCATTCCAGGTTCTCGGCCTACCCCGTATTGTCACCAATGAAGAAGATATAGCCTGGTTCCTGAATGCCGTAGACAATCCGCATAATGGGCTGACTTTCTGTGCAGGTTCTCTTAGCGCAGGCGCACATAATGATACTCGTGAATTGGCAAAGAAGTTTGCAGGAAGAACTCATTTCGTTCATCTACGCAGTACAGAGGCCATGCCGGGTGGAAACTTCATCGAAAGTTCTCATCTATCAGGAAGAGGACATCTGATTGATCTCATCCGCATTTTCGAGAAAGAGAATCCGGGACTTCCCATGCGCGTAGATCATGGACGAATGATGCTCGGAGATGAGGATAAAGGCTACAATGCCGGTTATTCTTTCCACGGACGTATGCTGGCTTTAGCACAGGTAGAAGGAATGATGGCTGTGGTGGATGATGAGAAACAACATAAGATAGAGTTTTAATCTTATTTTTCATCAATATACTTTGAAATACAGGAAAGGAGCTTTACTTTTGTGAAGAAATAAAAAAGAAGAATATCATGAAAGCAAAAATGACGAAGCTCTGTCTACTATTTATTCTATTATGCTCCCTTCCTGTATTTTATTCATGCAGCGACGAAGCTGATGCTTTTTACCTATATGAATATTGGGAAGTGATGTTCGACCCGGAACCTCCTATCAGTGAAACCAGTTTACCAATTACAGGAGGTACAAAGTTGGGAATTAAGGGTGGCGTAGCTCCTTATACTGCTGAAATAGCCGATGGGCAAATAGCAACAGCTTATATAGACGAAAACAATGATATTCAAATCAGCTCTATAAAACTGGGCAGCACGTCATTGATGGTAAAAGACGCTGATGGGAGAATCATAAAAATAGGGCTAAAGGTCGTCAACGGCAAACAATCTTTTTCAGTGAATTCTGTGGAAGCAAGAATCACAGGAATAGATAAAAGTCTGTTGGATGAACAACAAAAAGAAAAACTAGAAGCGGTCATAAAAAAGATAAAGGATGAAGCGGGTATACAAGCTACAGGAGGAATAGCTTTCTCTTATGACCAAAAAAGTAGTGGTAAAGTGACAATTGTTACTAGTAAAGATAATACTCCGAAAATAGAAGGAAGCTTCTCCCGCTCCACATCAGAGTCAGGCACTACATTCCAAATTACAATCAATGGTAAAGAGTATGACTGCAAATTTAAACTTCCCGAACGTTCCGATACTTCAAAGAGTATCACCACACGAGACCTTGGACCGATTCCTTATTGGTTAGTGGAAGATGTGACTGAAGATTATAAATCAGATGTGACCGACCTATTCGGAATAAATGCCACCTCCCTGAAAATAGAACGCATTTATATAGGTTCATTCACTCCTTTACGCTAGGTTGTAAACGCCATTTTCTTTCGCAAACACACTACAAGCTAATATGAAGTAATGATTTCCTACGTAGGAACTAGAGTTTCCAGCCATAGACTGAAGTTTCTCAATACAAAATCCAACCGTCACAACAATAAAAAGGGGACGCCGTTACATTTAGCGACTCCCCTGTTCTTATATTTGCATGGATAAAAGCTGTCATCCGGAAAGATTCATTATTTGTTTTCCTGAAATGCTTGGAAATCCGGTATACGTTTTACGTTCGCCCCTTTCATCACACCTCTTTTGATAGCTTCATTCGTATCGGTGATTTCTTTCTTCACACATTTATAGTATTCTTTTGTCAAGCCTTTCTCAATCGCTTCCGATTCTGTTACAGCCCACAAATACTGGTAATCCATCAACATCAGATCTGGAGCAACAATTTTAAAGAAAATACTATCCCCCTCAAACTTCTCACGCAAATCACCTAAATAAATAGTATCTGCCGGATTTACCTCTTGAGCGTTTGCGTTCCCTTTCGAACTACTACCTCCACAAGAAGCCAACAACAAACTTCCGACCAATGAAATAAGAACTAATACTTTCATATAATATCGATTAAAAATTAAAGATTAAAATTTAAAAGTCTGCGACACTATGTCCATTAGACAGGCTTTCAAATAAGCAAATCGTTGCAAAAGTAATAAATCATATTACAGTCTGAACTTTTTCATCATTCTTTTTTCTCATGCTCTTCTATATACCGCTTAAGTAACATTCCAAACATCCCTTTACAATCCGGATAGTCACGCATTAGTTTTGCAACATCTATCGGTAGTCTCTTTTTTCTGCTATGTCTTACTTACGAACAAAGATAATTATTTTACTTTAATTCCTTTCACAAATTCATTCGTTATAAAGCTATCGATATTCTTCATCTTCACCCCATTTATCATCACATTATCAAAAGTCACATTTTTTATTTTACGATTCTCATCTAATCCTTTCAATAGAGAGGGATTCTCGCCTACTCCATTATAGGTTATATTACGGAAAATAACATCCTCAATACCCCTTCCGGGCTGCTTGTCATATTTCGGATTGAAGCGGACATTGACATGGAACAAACGTCCTTCCTGAATACTTTCTACTCTTATATTATCGAACAAGATATTACGTACCAGATTCTTATCACCGCAATCTATCGTCATGCATCCCTGATAAAGAGGATCATCTTCATCATGTTCCAGAATATCGATATTGCGGACAGTTATGTTTTCTACTGTCTCTCCCACTTCATCCGCCGAATTGCCATGTCCGCCGATATTGACAGGGTGTGCAATATCAGCCCAAAGGATAGAATTCTGTAAAGTGATATTTTTACTTCCGCCGTAATAATTCCAACGATGTGCATAAACAGCAATGCAGTCATCACTATTTCGCATGAAAACATTATCAATCAATACCTCATTGCAACACATCAGATCAATGCCGTCGCTCCATCCTTTACAACTGAAAGATTTCAGGTTCTTGATGGTCAAGCCGGTGGTTTCACCTCCGAAAACCGTATAATGATCGGGATTTACAATGGTTATTCCATCAACCAATACATTTTTAGAATAAGTTACTTCAATGCCGCGTAGTGGATGATCGAGGATTCCACGACCAATGATACGTACATTCTCGGCTTTATCTATCAATAATTTTGCTTTTACGACAGCGCCCGGTGCCAGATAAACTGTTGTATTAGAAGGGATCCGAATTTGATTATTGGGAACATCCTGGGGACGATGTATTCCCGGTCCAAAATACATGACGTCCGCACTACTTTCCGAGTAAGTTTCTGTCTCCAAAGGATTAGCAAACAGATGAAGATTATGCAAGCGGTCACCATTAAATTCCACGGATATATATCGTGGTTTTTCTAAAGTAAATAAAATAGTGTTCTGATTTACCGTATGCCGGATTCCATTTACCAAAGGTCGGATTTGTACATCTTGAATCAGCCCGTTATTCTTCTTTACCATCACCTCAACAGGACTGCCCATATCAAACTGTACCATAGAAGCTGATTGTACATTGTCCATATCCACACTGACATTATATTCAAACAAGTCTTTCCATTCTCCACCCGGCACACGTACCCGGACAGTATAATCGTCATTATGTTGCATCCCTGCTTTCAATCCTTCCGGATAAGTCACCAGTTGCGCATTTGCAAAAATTGAAAATGCAATAAATGTGAGCAATAGCCCCTTCTTTCTACCTTGTAATATCCTAAATAGATCCATCTTTGTTATTTCCATATATAATCCTCCCATCACAGAAAAGACACATTTTGTCCTACCCTGTTTAATTCCATCATAAGTATCATTAATCCCCCCACACTAGATATGCTTTTTTCATTCAGAATCATTTTAATCAGACAGGTAATAACGTGAGTTGCGATGTTATTCCTGATTTTATCTTCTTTCCATTAATAACCACCGTACAAGGAACAGAAGAAAGGATATACCATTTTCCCTGTTTCTTTTCGAGTAACACATTGCCCGCCTGATCCGTATGAACGGTCACCCCGGGTGCAACAAGTTGTGTTCCGTTCCCCAGGAATAAAGTCCGGTTTCCTGCATATTCATTGCTGACAACTGCATAGTCTGCTTTTACTTTCATTCCTTGATAAGTGGCGGTCTGCGTAGCATCAGACAAGGAGAAAATATGATCTGTACGCCCATTTTTGCTTTTCACACAGATACCGGCAAAGTCTTTCAAAACAGTTTCTTCCGCATCAAAATAGGATACAGACTGAATGGCAGACGGTTCTTTCTTCGTACTCGGTTCATAGACTGCGACAAAAGGACGAGTCCATGCTTCTCCATGCTGACGGGCCACGAAAGTCAATGTAGGTTGTTCTTTTATATTATATGGCATACCAGGCGTACGACTTAAACCTTCGGTCATCGGTGACAAGGCCGTAAAAACTTCACGATCCGGTTCCCCTTTCATCCAGAGATTCATTACTATATCATCCCCACCTTTATCTTTCATGTCGATGGTAAAGGTCGCTTTTACATCTTTACCGGTAGCTGCAACTTTCTTGTCATATAAATAAGAATAACCATACAGATGCGCTCCAGCAAAAGCAAGTTCTTCTGTCGGTTGCAGATTTAGGTCTGTACCATCAGCTGCTGTCAATGTCATGGTCTGTCCGAGATTATGATAGAAATAATCATGCATCTTATCCCCTCCACGCTCTTTCCGGCTCCGGAATACATCTACATAATATCCTGTCTCGGGTCCGGTAGTAACAATGCTCATCATTCGGGTCTGATCCGCCCTGCTTTCCGGTTCACGAAAATAGACATTGCTGTAAGTCACAGAAGTAAACTCCTTTCCCGGTTCTGCCGAAGCAGGAAAACAGGAAAGCAAGTCAAAAGAATGATTGCTTTTCATTACCGGATAGCTCGATATTCCATCTACGCATACTGTATTGTGACTTGGAAATTGAGAGTAATATTCGGCATAATCCAGGCCGCTATACAAAGTCAGACCAATTCCTGCATCTGGCCCAAGCACATATCCTTTTCCATAAAGTTCCATGGAGATGCCGTTAGCGTGCATGTGATTTCCCTCACTGGCATTCAGAGAAATCATCAGGCTATGACGCGGATGCATTCCGTTCCGCTGCACCAGCCATGACACATTGGGAGCATAGAATAAAGGAGAAACATAGTCCTCTATCTTCCCTGCTTTCACTTTCGGATTCAGACTTAACGGTTTATCTTCAAAGAAAGAATTGACAGATACACGCACGTTATTCTTCTCTCCCTTTTCATTATCAATTTCGGGATTCAAGCATTTCAGCAAAGCAGTGAAGTAGTTCTCCTGTTCCGTCTTACCGTTTGCCTGCGCATTCTGTATCATGCGGATAAAGAAGTTCGTATTCAAATAGCTTGGATGCGTATCTCCGAACCCACAAATCATCCGGTTGGGAAAAAGATATTGCGGAGTGGCTGCCACAGCTTTCGACAGTACAGGCATAGCCTTTACCAAATCATATTTTAAGTTGTTATCAAACTGATTGGCAAAATTAGCATAATCGTTGATTACCACACTGCTATATCCCGGACACTCTGCCCAGATACCAGTTGTTGAATCAAAGCCATAATCGGCAAGACGAGTCAGACTCCATTGACGGATACTGGAACGGTTCAACACATAATCAATATAATATTCACGTCCTTTTCCATCTGCATACTCTTTATTATCTTCAAGCACCAGTCCCACATTCATGATATATCGTGCCTGCAATAAATCCCAGTTATTATGAGGGACTCCATTCGCTATGATGTTATCCGCCCATTTCTTAAATGCACCGGCATAGATATCCATCTTTTCCGGATAGTTGGTCTTCAGGTAATTATAAAGAAAATCATACAAGGGAACAACGATATGCAGGGCATCTTCGTGAATCACTTCAAAAGAAGTCAATCCCACCAATGTCTGTTGATGACCATGATTCAGATCAATGGGAACATTTCTGTAATAAATTCCAGTCATATACGTATCAAACACACCGGCAGCCAGTTTCGCGAATTTTTCCTCATCTGTCATCCAATAGAGGAAAGCTGCATCACAAGCTATTCCCAGAATTTCCCGGTTCAGACTTTCGATATTCCGTCCCGTTTTTGACGGATGTACACTTTCCAAAGGACGTTCCGGCAATGCATTATTGCAAAAAGTCACATTTCCGTTTTCGTCATCGTCATAAGGCACTACATCTGCCAGTTTGGGACGGCCATGAGTAGCAGCCGTTCCACGTGTCCCTGTATAACGGACAGTCGGATAAGGAGCTTTTTCACCTCCTGCATGATCGTAAGTCTCACCTTTCACATATACCTCGGTTGCATGAGATTTCCAATACATGGCCAGACGCGATAACAACCATGCGGGTTGAGCATCCGTCAGATTGGTATATACTTCGGTTCGTTCCTTCAATTTATTGAATACGTCTTTCGCCCATTTCTCTTTTTTAATCAGCTCCCACGTATCCTGCTTTCCATCCGGTGTAGTCAACACTCTCGGATGTTCTTGCGGCATTTTCTCCGGCAACGGAATTTCCCGTCCGTTTTCCTGTCCGGATACATTATTCAATAAGCAAAGAAGACATAGTCCCAGTAAAATTTGTCTCATACTTTATATTTCATTTTTAGGTTTACTACCTATTAAATACGAAGATAGAGAATTATTTACCTAATTACTTTCATTAAGACCTGTTTTATTTGCCCGAACGCTGCTTTTATTCAAACAAAGAGCTATATTTGCAAAAAACCGACTAACAATTCTGATACTTATGAAAATTTTATCTATCCATGATTTGGCAACAATCA
>ERZ827156.3720-NODE-3720-length-13358-cov-4.260392_pt1 | contig 13358 bp, 14 predicted proteins | sample MGYA00519919_ERZ827156 | MGnify/ENA primary metagenome ERZ827156 (study PRJEB31778, sample SAMEA3449269) | human gut metagenome | biome: human gut; feature: human-associated habitat; material: faeces | place: United Kingdom | collected 2010/2012 ... | reverse complement strand
CCGAGAAGAAGGAGGGCGAGGAGGAGGAGGAGAGCGAGAAGGAGGAGAAGGAGGAGGCGGAGCCCTCTCAGGCGTACTAATCAGGAATTTTTGAGTTCCACCGCGTGTTTGTTCAACAAGGGCGCCAAAAGACTATGAACTCCAGATCTTCACCAGACGATCCTTGCCGCCGGAAGCCACGCGCGGCCCGTAGGGACTCCAGTCCAGACTGTACACCTCATCCAGGTGTCCCGACAGCGTGTACAGCGCCTTCTTCCCCAACGGTTTCCAGATCTTCACCGTGGAGTCCTTCGAGGCCGAGGCGATGAACCGCGAGTCCGGCGACCACGTCACCTGGTACACCGCGCCCACGTGGCCGTTCAGCGTGTTCAGCAATCTACGCCTCATCCGCCGCCTCCGTTCCCACTTCCCGGTGACGCCGTCCCACACCTTCACCTTCTTGTCGAACGACGCAGACGCGATGTACCGTCCATCCGGCGAGAAGCACATGTGATTGACCAATTGCTGATGTCCCGTCAGTCTCGCCACTGGCTGCTTCTTCAGCGTCGGCTCCCACAGGAAGAGCGTGAAGTCGTCGGAGCAGGAGCAGAGCCGCTCCGGACCGCTCTTGCGCAGCTCCGCGTACTTCTTCTTCGCGCACTCCACCATCTCCGCATCGCTCGCGAACATCTTCTTCTCCCAGTCGTACCCGCCCGTGCGCAGCACGTAGTCGCTGTTCAGCGACAGCGCGTTGATGCGGTGCGCGTGCCCGATCAGCGTGCGCACCAGTTTGCCCGTGGGGCCCTCGGGCGCCCACACGCGGATGGTGCGATCGCGCGAGGCAGTGTAGATCAGGTTCTCGCCGCCCCACTTGCAGCACTCGATAGAGTCCGAGTGCCCGGAGATGGTCATCTCCTTGCGACGCGTGTTCACGTTCCACACCACCACCGTGCCGTCGCGCGAGGAGGACGCCAGGCGCTCGCACTTGCCATTGAGATGCAATGGCTCCCAGCTCAGACTGGTCACCCACTGGCGGTGGCCGGACAGCCGACACACCTCCGTCCCCTTCACGCCCTCCCAGATGATGATCACGCCGCTCTTGTCTCCACTGGCGAACAACTTGCCATTCGGCGACCACGCCGTGCACAGCACGTGGTTCCTAGTCCGTAAGAGAAGGTGAGATCAGCGCACCGATGACCCGTGCACGTTTTGATCGGAGTGCAGGTATGGACGTCCCAAAAGCGAACCGTCATATCGCCACCGCCCGTGCCGAGCACGTTTCCGTCCGGACTAAAACTGACGTGCAGAATCGCTTCCGTGTGACCGGGAATCGAATCGGTGCATCGCGTCACCGGATTCACACGATAAATGGACAGAGGCTTGTACTGGATGACCGTGACCGTTTCGCTACTCTCGCCCTAGGACTCACGGACACATCGAAAAGCAACAAGCTCCCTCAGCGTTTCTCCCACATTTGTGGCGATCTCGTTGTCTTTAATGTAGAATGCAAAAGGGACGGGCTCCTCCGACTCGATGAGCTGGTTCAGCAGTCCCTCGAGCTGCTCCGGAGTGGAGTTGCTGGGAATATCAATCTGAGGGCCCTGGCTCTCGCCCTAGCAAGTGAACAGGAAGAAGCGTGGCTACACTCGCCGTTTGGAATTGGACAATGACCGACCGCACTTCCTTTGCCTTTTCTTCTTCTTCGGCCATCTTCCGTCGTTTCTCGGCGTAGGAGCTCATGGTTGGATTGGATTGTAGTGTCGCTTCCCCTCATACCATCCCATTCTATTCGATTCTTAGGATGTAATAGAGGACAAAATGCGTGTGAAGAGCGCCTCTTAGGGATCTGACGCTGTTGATCGTTTCCAGCCTCCAGTCCATTGGTTTCACACTCCACACCCTATGCACACGATTTGGAGTGATTCGTTCACAGCATCGTCGCTCCCTTTCAAAAACGGTGACCGCGTTCCTGTCATTGTCTCTAAGCGATTCATGGAATATCGCAAGGAAGTATCGAGTGCAAGAAAACGAATGGATGCGCGTTCAGTGATCGTTCTTCCTGTGATATGGTTGGGTGATGAGTATTTGGTCGAAAGAGGGCATAGAAATTGAATCGCTCTCATCTGATGGCTCACAGACGTATCTACGCGCTTGACTACGGCCGTGGTTTGGCTATTTTTGGCATGCTTTTGGCGCATACGTTTGAAGGCGGCATTTGCAACTGGGTGCATCCGGTCGAGCTGGACTATCTCAACCGCATCCCCAAGTGGGTGATTGTTTGCCTGTCCCCTATCGCTCTGCTTTGCATGATGGGCCTGTTCTTTACTTTTATCACAACCATGGCGTGCACGATGAGCATCGTCAACATTGAGAAGCACGGTCGGGGGGCTGTCGTGTCCTACCTGTTTTACCGTCTGGTGTTCGGCGTCGTCCTAAAGACCGTGGAGCTCGTTCTCAAAACCTGGTGGGAGGAATTCGGTGTCTTCGACAAGATGAAGATTGAAGTGCCCGTCACCGAGCTCACCACCTTCAGTCACACCCTGGACTCGATTGCCTTCTGTGGCTTCCTCGTTCCCCTCACCGTGCACGTGTTTCGCATTCTCCCCTATTTCAGGGAAAACTGGAAGCGGCAGGTGGCCGGCATGACGACCCTTGCCACCATTCTGCTGATGTCCTATAGCTATATCGCGATCTTCACCTGCTGGATTGGCGACTGGGCGTTGAAGTACCACTTCAACCTGCTGATGACGGTCATGTACAAGATCGGAACGGGATCGTTCATGATCTCCCAGGCCTTCCCCTTCGGCATCATCGGCGGCTGCATCTCCCTGATCATGTTGAATCAGTCCTCGTGGAAGACGCTGTGGACCTACACCGGCATCGTCGCCGGCATCGCCGTGGTCACTGCCGTCTACTTCCTGATCGTCACGCCCGACCCGTTCAAGGAAGTGCTTAATGAGCGCAAGCCGTGCTTCCTCCGCTTCCTCGAGCTCGGCGTGGAGACGTTCATCACCACGTGGCTCTCCTCCTACTCCGACAACCCCGACTACCCGGCGATCAAGCGATACAGGTACAATCGCGCGACGACCTTCCTGCGTCGTCTGGGCTGTGTATCCCTCACGTGCTTCATCTTCGAGGAGTGGGTGAGCAAGGAGCTGCGCAAGGTCTTCTTTATCTTCTTCGGCGAGCCCTACGATCTGGAGTCGGCCAAGTCGCTGTGGAATTTCTGGGTGGTAGGTCTGTTCATGATCGTGAACTTCGTGATCGACCTGCTGCTGGTGAGGGCGTGGGGGAAGGCCAACTTCGTGTTCAGCTGCGAGCGGCTGATCGGCGCCATCATGTCGTGGCTCTTCGGCCGGACGGAAAAGGTGGACTGGAAGGCCAACAACGACAAGATCATCTACGGCCCTCTTAGGGCGAACGAGGAGGAGATCATGACGAAGGGAACTGAGAAGGACCGGGAAGAGCTGAAGAAGATTGTGGGCGACAAGAGGTTTGAGAAGCTTGTGGCGGAACACGTCGAGGCGGGCGTGGTGGAGACTCCCATTCCACATGGGGATCAGAACACCCAGGAGATCGAGATGACGCCCGTGACTGAAACGAAATTGGATAGTGCTTAGTTGCTTCCCTTTGTTGTGTTTGTTCCTAGAAGTGGTTTACGTAACGCGGATAGTGTGTGGCGGTGTATGAAAGTCACAATGGCATGAAGAGAACAGAAAAGGAGTCGGAAAGACGTTCCTCAGTCAGTTCCAAACTCGATCGTACCGAATAGCTCACGGCGGAACTCGATTCTTCGATAAACACCTGAACAAAATACAGTTCTTCTTTCATCCGAAGTGCCGTGGATATCCATTCCTTTTCATTAATTTTTAACTTGAAGTGCTTGAATAATGTCTAAGGAAAAGGAAGGAAAGGGTTGCATGGTCTGCATGAACGTTCTGCTCCTCGTTCTGGCTATCCTTGCCGGCGCTGGTTGCGTCTATATTACCAACTCTAAGGACGTTCCTCCCGTGGTCGAGTCGCTGAAGGGCTACACGACCATGGTGATGGTTGTTTGTGTCTTCGTCGCCGTCTTCGCCATTCTGGGACTCTGCGCTTCTTGTGGCGGATGCTTCCTGTTCTTCTATGCCGTCGTGATGAATATTATCTCGCTGGCTTGCATCATTGTCTCGATTGCCTTCATTGCTCTCTTCGTCATGTCGAAGAAGGTAGTGTTGCTTGCGCGATGTCATTCCTAGAACCCCGATTCTCACAGCAAGTTCTTCGAGGCGATGGATAATGCCGTTATCGCTTCTCTGAACGTCACCGACGAGCAGACCTGGATCAACTACCAGGACGCCGCCAAGTGCTGCGGTTACAAGGATCTGTACAAGACCGGTAAGGAGTGCGCCAGTGCCGAGGCCAAGGACTGCCGCACCCTCCTCATCAGCCTGCTCAGCAAGTACCTGCTGTACACGATGGTCGTCATGCTTGTTATCACGGTCGTGATCGTGATTATCACTTGCGCTGCCAACACTCGTATGAAGTCGGACTGCAGCAACTAGATGTAGACTGTTCTGTTGTTTCGTGTTTTCAGCAAACGCTCCACTCAAACTTCACCTTGTTGTTGATGGATCCCAGACCCTCGATGGTCACGCGCACCACGTCGTCCTCCTTCAGGTACACGTACGGCTTGCGCACGAACCCGACGCCCTCGGGAGTGCCGGTGAAGATGGCAGTGCCCTTCTTGAGCGTGGTTCCCTCGGAAAGGAACGAGACGATGTCCGCCACTCCCCAAATCATGTCCGACGTGTTCGAGTTCTACGCATCAACGAGAGAGCACAAGCCGACCTGCATCACCTTGTCATTCAGACGGGTGGACAGTTGCAGCTTGTTCACCACTCCATCTATTCTTTAGCGTGTCTACATGCATCTGTACTCAGATAGGGGCTCAGAACAATCTGAGGGCCCATCGGACTGAATGAGTCGAAGGACTTGCTGCGCGTCCACTGGCCTCCACTCTTCTTGTTGCCCTACTCCTCAGGAGGTGAAAGAAGCACGACCTGCCAGCGGCGAGCAGATACATCATTGCCGACGCAATAGCCGTGCACGTAGGACAGTGCCTCTTCCTTCGACACGTTTTTGCAGTCCTTGCCGATAATCACCACCAACTCTCCCTCGTAATCCACTTCCGGCTTGGCAGCAGCGCACTTGGGCACGATGATGTTGTCGAACGGTCCCGTGACCGAAGTCGTCGCCTTCATGAAGACGGCGGGATAAGCGGGAATGGGCAGCTTGGCTTCCTATTCATCACTCTCCTTCCCAAATTCCACAGCAGCGTGCTTCTTGTAGTTCAGGCCAATGGCGTAAATCGAGGTAGGCTCAATGGGAGGCAAGATCTTCATCGCCAAGTCCATACGATCACTCAACTTGCACTCGCCGAAAACATCGCCTTCGATAATCCGAACCTCACACTATTCTGTCATGACCCTCACTCTGCACGGACTTTCGGCGCCACTTCTCCTTCGGGCTGGCCATAACGGGTCACACCATCGGGACCAATGAAGCGGATGTAGGACTGGACGCTGTCTCCCGGCTTGCTCTGCTCGTGAATGCGTGATCAAATCAGTACAAAGCACCTTGCAAAGGACCGAAGACTCGATCGGAGAGTCACAGACTTCGAAAGCATAAGAGTGGATGGAATTGTGTGAAGAGCCGTATCCGTCACTCTGCATGTGTGTGCATCGTGGACAGTGAAGAACAAACAGTCCACAACAATAAAAGACGACCTCTACAGTTTGCTAGCCACCTCCTTCGCCACTTGAGAAGCGATGGGGCTGTTCAGATGCTCGTAAAACTCCTTCTCCAGCGACGCCCTCTTCACAATCTCCTTGATGGTGAATGTCTTGTGCGCGCTCAGTTTCCGCCCAACCGCCTCAATGAGCACCTTGTCTCCGATGACGGCTTCGTTCTTCTCATCATGAACGATCATTCGCTTCCTCGTCGCGATGTTCTTCTTGATGTGCGAATTCCACTTCCTAAGCAATGAGCAGCACGCGGAGCGAAACCACATCTTCTCAACCACCACCACGCAAGACTTCTGCATCTTGGTAGATACAACCGTAGCGACATAGCGCGTTGCCTTCGGAATCGCCGACATAGTACCGTAAGACTGCTCTCTACTGAGTTGGAGAAGAAACCTGCGAGTTGGAGCCAATGGCAGAAAAGGCCCCCATTTTGGTGTTGACTTGGAATTGCACAATACAGGTATTATTGTCCACTCCTCGCAACAATGATCGATGATTTTGAAGCGAAAATGCTCATGTATGCAGGGGTTGGAAAGAGTGGAGTTGATGAAATGATTCAGAAGGAGAAGGGTTTCCGAAGCCGATTTCACTAACTTCGTAGAAGAGCTTCTCGCTCCTAAGTGCCGAGATAGCGTCATTTGTGACCTTGTAGGGGAACCCGTGAAGTGCACGGTATTTCTCTCTATTATCCTGTCACTTCTAGCTGAAGGACCATTCTATAGTTGTTGGTATTGTCTACGCAGTCAGTGAAGACCTGTCGAGCATTGTTTTGCACTACGCGTTTTTGGAAGTTCATGTCCCTTTCGTTGCTTACGGATAGAGCAGTCCTTCTCGGAAAGCACTTCCCTCCGGGACTTATCTCCGTATTCCCTTTTCTCTCGTTTACAAGATCGAGCAGCAGAAATTGTTCTCGATTGAGAATCTGTACGTCCCAGCAGAGGACAGTTCTCCGGACAAGGAGTTGTTTCTCGCATCTTGTTGTGATATGCAGGTTTTTAAAGGAGACCGCGACCAGTGAACCGCCTTTCTGTTTGAAGTTGACTCCGAAGTGCTCCAAGTCTTCCATCCAATGCCCCGTTACTCTTCGTTCTTTTCATCACATGCAGAGTTTGAACGAGAATGAGAGCAGTACGAATGGCGATGCCTCGGCTCAGACAGACGGAGACACCATCCGGTTCGAGATCCAACCCGATCAGTCCATTGCCATTTCCTTTTCTCCATCACAGTTGGACCTTATCATGTGAGTGACGCATAGTCCGATGGGTCCGGGCATGGAATCTGTCGGGTTCTCGCTGGACAGCAAGGAGAGTGACGCGATCACCGCTTCCAGCTCGTCGAGCGAGCCGGTCGCCCCTCCCGCGAGTCCCAACGCTTCTGCGGGTCCCAACGCTTCTGCGAGTCCCAAGATTGCTGAGGACTCCAATGCCGCTGCGAGTCTCAAAGCCGCTGAGAACTACAACGCCCCCGAGAACTCCAAAGCCGCTGAGAACTCCAAGCCCACTGCAAGTCCCAATATCCCCGAGAACTCCAAGGCCCCCACAAGCTCCAAGGCCGCTGAGAACTCCAAGGCCGCGAGGAAGCCGCTGGAGCTGGGCGTCTACCTCACGGAGTACTCCACGCCCGAGGCCTCCGAGGCCTCCGAGCCGTCCGTTGCGCCTGCGGCCATGCCTTCTGCCGTGTCCGTCGCTCCCCTGTCTGTCGCATCTGCCGTGCCCATGTCTGTCGCGTCTGCCGTGTCGGTGTCCGACGCCACCTCGGTGCTGTTCCTGCAGGGATTGCCGTCTGTGCCTGCTGTGCCGTCTGTGCCTGCTGTGCCTGCTGTGTCTGCTGTGTCCACCTCACCCAAACTGCAGCCGAGAAAGCGGGCGAAGAAGCCGAGACGGAATCCCGCGGGAACGCCGCGCACGCCGCAGTATGTGGTGATCAACTCGCAGCCTGTCTACAGCACCAGCGGCGCGCAGCCGGTTCTGGCCTACGCTGCCAACGGAGAGACCGCGTTGACGCTGGCTACGCAGCAGGTGGGTGGGAGCGTGGTGCTCGTGCCGCAAAGCAGTGTGGGCGCGCAGCCCGCGGTGGTAGTGGCGCAACCCACACAGCCTGTGGTGATGGTGGCACAGCCTGCGCAGCCTGCTCAGCCGATGGTAGTGGCGCAGCCCACACAGCCGATGATGATGGTGCCGGCACAGCCGAGTCAGACTATGATGATGGTGGCACAGCCTGATCAGTCCATGATGGTGCCAGCACAACCCACTCAACCCATGATGATGATGGCATCCTCGAGTCAGCCGATGATGGTGCCTGCCCAACCTGTCCAGCCTGCTCAGCCCGTCATGATGGTGCAACCCGACCCGCCCATGATGATGGCGCAGTCAAGTCAACCCATGATGATGATGGCACAGCCTGACCCGTCCATGATGTCTGCACAGCCTGGACAGCCCATGATGATGATGCAGCCTAGTCAGCCCATGATGCCCTCGCAACTGGGACAGCCGATGATGATGACGCAGTCTGGACAGCAAATGGTCATGATGGTACCGCCTGATCAGTCCATGATGATTTCTTCGCAACCAGGACAACCCATGATGTTCTCTCAGCCTGATCAGTCCATGATGTTCTCTCAGCCTGATCAGTCCATGATGATGCCAACACAGCCTGGACAACCCATGATGTTCCCTCAGCCTGATCAGTCCATGATGATGCCTTCGCAGTCAGGACAACCCATGATGATGCCTTCGCAGTCAGGTCAGCCAGTGATGGTTTCTCAACCCGACCAATCAGTAACGATGTCTTTGCAACCGGAACAACTCTCCTAGACGACTCATAGTTCATCTCCTTTTCAACGTGACTGTTTGTTACACTATTGTTTTCATTCATGTGCCACAAATCAGTATGCTCATCGTGCAACAAACCCACATGGGTTGGGTGTGGAAGACACGTCGAATCTGCACTTCAGGGAGTGGGCCTTCTTTTTCGTTGTCGTGATGAGCATAGATTCCTGAGGAGGAACGGTGCCACTGCAAACCGTGGACACAGGAAATGGTGAACGAGAATGGAGGTGGCAAAGGCTGCCTCATTTTTTAATATTCGTATCAGAATCCAGTGTTTCTTTCACACGGTACCCTTTACGATGAACGCTTAGGAAAGACTAGATCAATCCACACCCATGCAGGATAAGCATTCCGTGAAGTGCTCCTTTTGTGACAATGTCATCAATACAACCTTATCCGCTATTATCTGCCCTGATTGCGAGAAAGAGCGTCCTGCTTTCTTCTATTGATTCTGTAGTTGATCCTAACAAAGTACTGCGCGGGTTGCGGACAGCCGGTGACATTTGGCAAGGTTGTGAAGGAACACTCGAGATCGTGGCACAGCGGTTGCTATGCCATTTTCCGGGTTGAAGGTGAGCTATCTCAGTATTTTCCTTTATTCCCCGTAGAAACAGAAGACGATTACAAGGATTACGAGAGCACAGTAAAAGCAAAGACAAATAGAACGAGAAAGATCCTCACCGGAAACAGCACATATCTCTTCTACGACCAGGACCGAGCGGCTCAGTCGCAGGATCGCTATCCTTACCGCCGCGACAGTGCCGTAAGTCACAGCAGCAACAACACGGACACAGCGCCGACTCACAAATCCGAGGCCGAGTTGCTATCCGTATTAGCGTGTCGGAGTGATTATTCTCTAGGGAGAAGAAAACGACGACTACGGCTACGTTTCTCCCCTTCATCAGGAGGAGGAAAGCGACCAGTACCGTCCGAACTTCTTTTCCACCAATGAGAGAGTAATCGCTCCTCCGCTTCTTCACTGTAGCAAATCATTTACCGACTGCAGACTCTCGGCTTCGTAAAGGACAATGTGTACGACGGAAAGGTGGTTACGGCAAAAGCAATTGATGAGTAGATCTACCAGAATTCTGTGACTGGATTTGAATTTGTGAGCTTCTTGATCAGCAGGAAGCAGTGCGAAGATACGGACCAGGCATGCACGATCGGGCAGCGATTTGTCAATTCGCACATCCTGGTTCCAGTGGACGAGAACGAAGAAGGAATCGAAGAGAATGTGATATTTGAGGGCGATAAGGAGCTGTACTATGTAGATGATTCCATTCTTGGCGTGTTGGCGGTGGGACACGAACTGACGTGTAGTGAAGATTTGGGGGATGCCCCACAGGAGGTGGTTCAGCCTCAGAAGGAGCACAACAAGATTCTCCGGATGTCGGGCTATCTTCTCACGATGAGTGCTTTTTGGAAGAGGGGATGAGGAGTAGATAAGGATGGAAAGACGCAGCGACTGTGGTACGAGCTTTCCGCGGGAATTCTTCGATCGTACCTGCAGCCGAACACGATCCGCCAACGCAACGAGGAGAGCGATTCTAACTGCATCGAGGCATTGGATACGCAGGAGTTCACCGTGATGCCGATTCACAAGGGGAACGGGGAATCGACAACCAGTTTCAAGGTGAGGTGAGTGAGGGGAGTGTAATGGATAGTTGGTGGGCACTGTGCGTGAGATTCAGTATCAAGCCGAATCGATGGAAGAGTACGAAGAGTGGATGTCCGTGCTACGGAACAGGGAGTAGCTCGATTCGGATTGTTTTACGGGTTGTTTGTTTGAAGAACCCTCACTCATTTCTTCACAGACTCCAAATTGAACCCATGGACAACTCGTTCAACAACATCTACCTTAGTGGTCATCGCAGAGTGAGAAGCGAGCTTGGTGCCCTAAGCGGTAGGTACTTGGCCAGATGAAGACCGATGAGAACAGTATTACCTGGAAAGGTGATGAGGACACTCTCCGTGTACGCTTTTTGCGACTGCTGACCTAATCTGTGTAGTACCAGCCCGGAGAGATAAAGCAAGTCTTTTGGTGCAAAGTGGGAGCGCGTTTCCAGATCCGCTTTGTTCTTGAGGGCGGCTCCACGGTCCGATTCGATGGCTTCCGTCGATCTGTCGTTCTTTCGGAATGGTTGATGATTTGCTAGGATTACGACATCCTCGCTCCCTATTTGAAAGAGAAGTTCACGGTTGATATTGAGGACGAGAAGTTGGGCTCTGATGGTGTGAACTGGGGATCGACGGATTTCGAGGGTCCGGAAGGAGAGTTGGTTCTTCTGTCCTATTTCAGTGTGTAGCGAGAATCTTGTCGTGAAGGACGTCAAGGGAAATCGTCTCTTTGAGTTGGGTCTGAACGAGCTGAGCCAGTGCGCCTTCCCGTCGAAGAACGAGGTGGAGCTGCAGTTCGTCGAGGAGGATACGACCAAGACCACGGTTCGCAATGGCATTTTCCTTCATCGTAGGAAGAATCGCTCGTTTCGCTGTCCTTCTTCGTTCCCCAGGGCGAGGACGACGATCGCGAGCTGAAGGAGAACACGCCGGCGTACCGTCTGCAGCAGATGATTCTCGAGCGTGCGGGCTTGATTAACAACAACGGTAATATGATCACTGAAGTCAGCTCGCAACTGGGCAAGTTCATGACGCCGCGCGGGCGTTACAGCATGGAGTTCTACGATAATTACATGCGAATGAACGGCAACAACTATACGTACAAGATCTTGTAGATCAAGGATGGTTGTGGTGATGCGCAGATATAAGACGATTTCGTGTGTGTACCTGTTCGACCAGCCGGACATCATGAACAAGGCGCTGGTGTTCTGTCTGACCAAACCGCTGCGTCAGGGCCAGCAGACCTACCCCCACCTGGTGCTGTACGCGCCTACGGACTACACGACCATCAGTCTGAACTTGGATGAGGTGAGTGGTGTGCTTGATGTGTGTGTGCTTGTGATGTGCTTTATAGGTGTGATGTGCTTTATAGGTGTGATGTGATGAGTGATGTGCTTTGAGTGTGATGAGTGATGAGTGATGTGATGTGATATGTGATGAGTGATGTGTTTGATGAGTGATGAGTGTGATGAGTGATGTGATGTGAAAACAGTGATGCAAAAGCAATGACGATCAAACAACGACGACTGTGCACCACACCAAACCTCTTCCTCCCACTCACCCCCTCAGAGACGACACCATCTACCGCCTGCCCTACAAAGCCCGCCAGATCGAGGGCCCGGGCCTCTTCTATCTCGGCATCATCGACTATCTCCAGAAGTACACCTTCGCCAAGAAGGTCGAGCGCTTCTACAAACGCTTCCTCCGCTGCTACGACAAGCAGGGCATCAGCGACGTGCCGCCGCGCGACTATTGCGACCGCTTCGTCGAGCGCGTCATCGGACGGGTGGGCGATTCGAATTTGGGTGACCCCCAGCTGTTCTCGGAGTTCGATGAAACGGCCTACAACCAGCAGCTGGACACGGCATGGAACGAGCAGAGCAACGAGCCGCTCGACGACTCCAGCACTTTCGTGCACACCGGTAGGCGCCGTTGGGGCCCCTCACTTTCAGGGTCGTCGACCACCCACACTCTGAGAGATACCCCCAACCCTCTGTCTAGCGTGTCGGCGCCGCTACGCAACGACAACATCCGCTCGCACGTGCACTCGCAGCCCGTGTTCGCCATCGACCAGTCCTCCTCGCCCTTCGACTCCCGCACGCCCGCGCAGCGCTCGCGGATGGTGCTACGGAGTCAGACGCTGGACCCCGCGCCGTCGAGCAGTGCGATGAAGAACGGGCTGTACCTGAGCGAGTCGAACTTGCCGGCCATGGAGGCGCACGCGCTGGCTTCGGAGTGCGGCGCGAACCAGTCGGCAACATCGTTGTTGCATTCCACGTCGTCGCGGCACTCCACCACGCCGCAGTCGGGGCGGAGCTCGAATTCGACGTCTGAGCGGCCGGGAGCGGTCATGCCGACGCACTTGGAGGAGAGCTCGAGCTCGGAACAGGAGAAGGCTCTGGACACCATTATTGAGAATGGTACGCTGCCGGAGATGTACGTGGAGCGCGATGTTGTATAATTGACGTGAGTCCTTTAGGTGTTACAGTATTTGTATTCTTTCTGACGCTGTTTCTTTCACAATTGGTCTCCCTCCCATATCGAGTCGTTGTCATGAGCGTGATCAGCGACGCCGACTCCAACCGCATCTTCCTGCGCAGTCTGGAGGCGCTGCACCAACGGATTATCGATCTGACGAGCACGCTCGAGTGGGAGAAGATGTGCATTCTCATGCTCGTAGCTCTCAAGATATGAAGCCAAATATGAAACGGGCCGCCGAGATCATGTATTCCTTATCCCTGCTCTGAACCGCAGAAACGACATTATCAGAACGCTAAAGGGGATCAACGACATGCAAACGCCATATAACTGCCTCATTCCCCTCTCCCTGCTCCAGTGAGCGTGTTTCTTCGTTGTCACGTGCAGATGGGTAGACAAGAAGGAGGACAACAACCCTGACGTGTACTACAATCTCTGTCTGAAGATCTGCGCCGAGACAGATCAAGCCTACAAGGCGCGGAGACTAACGACAAAGGTGAGTGAAGAGTGTTGCCGTCACGTTCAGCATATCATCAACCGAATCCAAACCGACATGGCGGAGTTCCTTACCTAGGCGTCTTTGTTCACAAACACGCGAAAGGAATTATAGTTACTTTTTATCGGTACATGATATCGGCAGCAATGTTGGAGGCCAGAATGGGCTCCCACA
>ERZ827156.3719-NODE-3719-length-13361-cov-4.825718_pt1 | contig 13361 bp, 17 predicted proteins | sample MGYA00519919_ERZ827156 | MGnify/ENA primary metagenome ERZ827156 (study PRJEB31778, sample SAMEA3449269) | human gut metagenome | biome: human gut; feature: human-associated habitat; material: faeces | place: United Kingdom | collected 2010/2012 ... | reverse complement strand
CGATTTCGGTTGGGAGTGGGAGTTTCATTTAGTGCCGATACTCCAGTAACCGGGTAAACCGTTCTCTTGGTCGGCGATGGAGCTCGTAAGTGTGCTGTGCCTACTGTTCGATGTCGGAGGCGAGCGTAGATGGTAAGAACTGTCCCATTCTTTCCATTCCGCTTCGCGCCGTCCTTTGCTGCTGGACATGCGTCACTCACCATTTCACAGGGAGAGGGAAGGATTAAGATCCGGAAGAAGAGAAAGCAGCGAAAAGCCCCGGAGGCGCCGAAGAAAGCACTGACCCCGTACATTTTCTTTAGTCAGGAAGTCCGCCCACAGGTGAAGGCGAGTCTTCCGGAGGGAACAAAAGTGCCCGTCGTGTTTTGCGCTGAGGCGTAGGTGACGGAGATTGTGCGCGTGATCGCCGAACGATGGAGCGCGATGTCGAACGAGGAGAAGGCTCCCTATATAAAGATGGCGGAGGACGACAAGATTCGCTATTCCCAGCAGATAAACGCGTACGACGGTCCTCTGCACATCCCCGTGAGTAAGAAGCGCGGAAAGCAGCCGAAGTTCCCTGTAGGGTTGCTGGAGGACGATGAACAATAGGGCGCTCCCAAGAGGGCCATGTCTCCCTTCCTGTTCTTCTCCAACGAGAAGCGGGGGATCGTCCAGTCGGAGAACCCAGACATGAAGATCACGGAAGTGTCTGCGAAGCTGGGCGAGATGTGGCGCCTCATGAGCGACGAGGAGAAGAAGCCGTACGTGGAGCGGAGCCGCATCGACCGCGACCGCTACCGGAGCCAGCAGAACGAGTTCAAGGGGAAGCTGCCGCACGCGGAGCTGGGCAAGAGCACGGCTTCGATTTCAGCGCCCATCCCCTCCGTGGTGACCTCCTCCCAGTGGAACATCCCGGTCGCGGACAACGCCGCCAACAGCGTGTACTCCCGCGTGTACGACATTCCTTCTCAGCAGACTACCTTCACGAACATCTCGATTCCCATCGGATTCAACAGCAGGTGCCTTCGCACGCTCTCACGCGTAGATATCATCCAATAGGCGGGAGCTTTTAGTTTTGTGCTTCTTTTTTGCGGCTGTTTGGACGAAACACGACATGTTACGCATAGCATCCATTTTCACTTTCACATGGTCTTTGTAACAACTCTCATTCTGCACGGTGTGATTCTTCTCTGCCTTTGGCCCGGGCTGAAGAAGCCCACTCACTTCTTTTCCCTCGGGTATGCGCTCTCTGTTCTTTGTCAGAGTGTGTGCTTGCTGCTGCTGTATCGGGAGTGCTTCTCGCATTACCTGACTCTTCTCCATGCCCTTCTCTTCATCGGGTATGGTCTGCGATTGCTGTTCTACATTGTGCTTCACTCCTTTCGCGTGGCGGTAAACGCTGTGGAGAAGGAGCGAACGCAATACGCATTATCCGTACCACGAGCCGCATTAGTGATGTGTGTGTGCTCCGTTGTCCTCTTCTGCATGGTCTCTCCTCTCTTCTCCGCCATTCTGGCCACTGCCAACGGCGATCCGACAAATGGAGTGACGTATTGCATTGGACTCTTCTTTATGACACTCGGACTCGGCGTTGAGAGTGTAGCGGACTGGCAGAAGAATCACTACAAGCGACCGCACCCAGAACTCTACTGCTCGAAGGGATTATTTGCCTACATGCGCATGCCCAACTATTTGGGGGAAATCCTCTTCTGGATCGGCAACCTCGTAACGACCTTCGCATTCCCCCGATGCACGTTTCTACTTGTCTGCAACACGATTGGCTCCTTCTTTTCGATCAGCGTCATGATCTACGCCGCCTTCGATTTGGACGCGAAGCAGTTGCGCTACAGCGCCACAGACCCGGAGTACATTGCGTACCGCAGGAGAACGTATGTGTTCTACCCACTTCCCTCTTCTTGATTCTCTCTTTCTGTTTTGTTCGACTCTTGCTCTATTATCCCGGTTTTGTTTCAAACCCTTTCATCGCAGTCGATTCTCTGAGGCCATCTTTGCGCGACGGGCATAAACCACCAAAGCGTCTCTGCTGCATTTCCACGCGAATTGTGGTTAATAGAGAGCACTCGCTCTGGTGACGTTATTGGAGGTCAATAGCGATTGGTGAACGAGTTTCCTCCAATCCTGTGGCGCACGGTGTCATGGCATCATTTTCGCATATATCTTTTGGTAAATGAACAAGTTCATCTTCGGACTCACTGTCCTTCTTTCTGTTGTCCTCGCTGACAAGTACGCCATCATCTTCCAGGGTGATCGCGGCTACGGTAACTACTCCGACTCTAGCAACACCTGCCGTGCCTACGACGTACCCTTAGCCTCTTCTGCTCATGCATAGGATATTATCGCCTCTGGCATCCCCGCTGACCACGTTATCTACATGGCGAACGAGGCTACGCTCTCGGACGACCAGAACCCCTGGCCTGGCAAGCTGTTCACTCTGTCCGACCCTGAGGGCGAGGGCTGGGATCACGCTGCTGGATGCAAGGAGCACTTCGACTACCAGGGCAAGATGATCGAGCCCGAGGTCGTGCTGGCCATCATCCGCCAGGACGAGGAGAAGGTCAAGGCTCTGACGGGTCTTGAGAACCCCAAGGTGTTCCACACCACGGAGGACGATACCCTCTTCATCTACTACTCGGACCACGGTTACGAGGGCGGTGTCGGCTGCGGCAACGACCGCATCTCCACGAAGCAGATGCAGGATGCTCTGAAGGACCTGCACGAGAACAAGAGATACGGCAAGATGGCCTTCTTCCTGGAGGCTTGCGAGTCGGGCTCCGTCTTCGACACGCTTCCCTCCGACATGAACATCTACGCCTTCACCTCCGCCAACCAGACGGAGCTGGCCTGGTGCGACTACTGCCCTCCCAACGACGAGGTGAACCACAAGCACATCGGCGTGTGCATGTCCATGTACTACGACAACGCCTACCAGCTGCTCTGGGAGCAGGAGTCCACCACCATCACGCTGGGCGAGCTGTTCCAGAGAACGCACGACGAGGTGGCCAAGTTCACGCACCAGGAGGTGTCCGAGTGGGGCGACCTGTCCATGCGCGACCTGTCCATGACCACCTTCATTGGCGACAAGCCCATCAAGACCCGCCACTTCGCGCAGCGCGCTGCCTCCACCACCCGTGTGGAGAAGAGCGAGGCGCCCATCCATGAGGCCAAGTGGCGCGCCATCCGCGCGGACAGCAACGCCAACGGCGCTGCCTTCGCCGAGCTGCGCGAGCTGCTGAGCGTCAGAGCCAAGGAGGAGGTGGAGGCGATGCGTCTGGGCGCGGCGGTGCTGGGCGAGAAGAAGATGAGCGAGAAGCTGAACGTGGACACCTTCGAGTACGACAGAGAGTGCGCCTCCGAGGTGTTCGACGCTCTGCTCTCCAAGTGCAAGCACTCACTTCCCTTCCCTGCCACCACTCGCCACCTGGTCCATGCCGTCTGCGAGAAGGGTCTGCATCAGAATGTGGAGTGGTCTGAGATTTGCCTGTAAGGGGTGTTTGTGTTTGTTGTATGTGCGAAGCGTTTTGGCTGCGTGGAAGTCGTCTTCTCATCACACCTCTCATTTCTTTTCTTGCCTGAAGGAAGAATCATGGTGTGCTCTCGCTGTGAGAAGAAGATGGGAAAACTCATCGTTCCGGACAAGTGGAAGGACGGAGCGAGGAATGCAAGCCGAGGCACGGGTTTGAATTACTTTCCGCTATTATGTGTAGACGGAAACGGAGAGAGAAGCGAGGAAAACACGAAGCGCGTAGTTCGCAGCATTGAACAATCGAGAAGAATGGCACGGTTTCTTCCATTTGACTGGGCTCACGCGTAGGAGTAACCCAATGGGAAAGGCTTGCCGCCTGTGCGGGACTCAAATCGAGCCGTGGGCGAATTACTGCAACTCCTGCGCGTTCAAGAAGGGAATCTGCGCTCGCTGCGGCCGCAAGGTGCAGGACACCAAGAATGCGCACATGTACGATAAATGACGTGTTGCTTGCAACAAACGCGAACACTGCTTCAACAGACCCACGTTGCTCACGCCGCGGAGGAGGGAGGCGGCTTGCGCGCCGAGGGAAGAGAGCCACACCTTCACGGTCGCATTCTCCGCAAACAGGAAGTTATAACAGAAGTTCTTGAAGTCGTCTCGCAGGCGTCCGCATTTGTAAGAAATCGCCACCTTCTGGCACCAGTGTCTGAAGGACTCGTTGTGATGGTAGAGCATCTTGACGCCGATCAGGATGCCTGCCGTGTAGACAACGTAGCGGAAGTGGAAGTGACGCTGCGGCTTCTCGCTCATGATGATATCGTAGGTGCGGTCGTGGATCTTCTTCGCCTTCTTCTTCTCCTCTTCCACCACCAGAATGCGTCCCTCCTCGTCCTTTCTGGACACCATGTGACCTATTCGTCACCACGAACTCGAAGCAGTACGCTTCTGCGGCAATCCGAAATCATCAAACTCTCCCACGTTCATCTACTCCTAACCATATGCTCTGGCAAATCACGATAAAGAGCGCATTCTTAAATGTGTATTTCACGTACAGGCGTTTCGTCTAGACCTCATTTCCCGCCAACTCGCTCACTTCGCCCATGCAGCAGTCATAGAAGCCGGGGAGGGCCGAGATGGAGTCCTGGCTCAGCAGCGCGTCCTCTATGCGTCACATGCAGGAAATGAGCCCACTTCGGTGAATGATCTGGGAATTGTCGATGAGACACAGCAGCGGGATCTTCACGTCCAGCACACGCCCATACGCCTGCATATGAGGAGAATAGCAAACTATCACAATATCGTCAATCGTGCAGCTCGGATCGACCACATTCTCAATGGCGCCGTAGTAGGCCTCCAGAATGACCAGTCCGTTGGGACCCTTGCTCTTCTCGTTCTCCTCGATTAGACCCGCCGACACGCGCATGTTCTCTATAGCCTCCAGGGCCTCCTGACGACTGTTGCAGAACGTCTGTGCGTGAAATGGACAGAGAAGCACTACCGTGTGCTTGTCGTTGCCACTGTGGCTGGGCCAGTTGCGGAAGTTGTAAGATCGGCGCTCCTTCACGTTCAGCAGGACCTACTCACTCATCCCGGTTTGCCCATCGCCTACGACCTTGGCCTGTGTGACGAGGTTGAAAATACGGTCGCATTCCTTGTCAAAGCCCTCGGGCTTCCTAGTGGATCACAGCACCGCGCCACTCCAACTGGTAGTTCGCGAAGACGCGGTTGCGACGGTCTCTGTGGTAAAACATGGACATGTTCTTTTGGGCAGCTTTAATCTCATTTTCACTTGCCTACACACATGAGAACGAAGAGGATGGTGGAGTACATAAATCGAAACACCGAGAATGGCGTAGTAGTCGATATCTCCAGTTTGCTCCGTTCTGGGCACGGGATCAAACGGCTTCAGTCCTACGTACGTTATTCTCCATATGATATGTGGGCCTACCCTTGGGGAACCGGATCGTCTTGTCGCTGCTTTCAGGAGCGATTTCGTTCACGATTTTGCTTTCTCGATGTTTCGTACTCATCGAATCGACAATCCGTACTGATGCAAAGAGAACAATGATCGGCTCCGTTTCTTCTCCCCCGCTTCTCTTCTCCCTCTCCTATCTCTCTCCCTCCCATTAGCGAGTGAACAAGAGATAACCCAACATGCCCTCTCCTTCTTCTCCTTTCCCCTGTATTCTCCTTCCCCAATCCCAAATCTCTCAATCCCGCATGCCTCTCCGTTCCCTCCCAACTCCACGACGGATGGACCGAGTGAATGCGGGTAATGGCAATGAGGCAATTACACAGAGCGGATGCAGCAATTCAAACGGATATTCCGCCGTGATTAGCTCGGCACAGATCGCGCAGTAATTCTTTCTTGAGTGTCTTCGTTGCCCCTCAGGTTGAGTATTAACAAGAATGCGTGAAATCGTCTCTGTGCATATTGGTCAGGCTGGTATTCAGCTGGGAAGTGATTGCTGGGAGCTGTTCTGTCTGGAGCACGGCATCAATGCCGAGGGCTACAAGATGGACAAGAACGACCAGAACCAGAACTACCGCACCTTCTTCAACGAGTCGGACTCTGGCAAGCTGGTTCCCCGCGCCGTCTTCGTGGATCTGGAGCCCACCGTGATCAATCAGATCCGCAACGGTCCCTGCAAGAACCTGTACCACCCCGAGCAGCTGATCTCCGGAAAGGAGGACGCCGCCAACAACTACGCTCGCGGCCACTACACCGTGGGCAAGGAGTACGTGGACATCGTGATGGACCGCCTGAGAAAGGTGGCTGACGCGTGCGACTCGATCCAGGGCTTCTTCATCTTCAACTCCGTGGGCGGAGGCACCGGCTCCGGCTTCGGCTCTCTGCTCCTCGAGAGACTGACAGTGGACTACGGCAAGAAGTCCAAGCTGGGCTTCTCGATCTACCCGTCTCCCCTTCTGGGCACCTCCGTGGTGGAGCCGTACAACGCGGTGCTGAGCACGCACAACCTGCTGGAGAACACGGAGCTGACGGTGGTGCTGGACAACGAGGCTATCTACGACATCTGCCGCAACAACCTGAGCATCGAGAGACCTTCCTACACGAACCTGAACCGCCTGATCGCGCAGGTCATTTCCTCCATGACGGCGTCGCTGCGCTTCAGCGGCGCGCTGAACGTGGACATCAACGAGTTCCAGACGAACCTGGTGCCGTACCCTCGCATCCACTTCATGCTGTCCTCCTACGCGCCCGTGATCACCCCGCACAAGGCGCTGATGGAGAACATGTCGGTGGCGGAGACGACCAGCCAGGTGTTCGACGCCAACAGCATGATGTGCAAGTGCGACCCGCGCCACGGCAAGTTCATGGCGTGCTGCCTGATGTACCGCGGCGACGTGACGCCCAAGGACGTGACCTCCGCCGTGACGACCATCAAGAACAAGAAGACGGTGCAGTTCGTGGACTGGTGCCCGACCGGCTTCAAGTGCGGCATCAACAACCAGCCGCCCGTGCAGATCGAGGGCAGCGAGATGGGTCGCGTGCCCCGTGCCGTGTGCATGCTGAGCAACAACACGGCCATCGGCGAGGTGTTCAACAGAATGAACACCAAGTTCGATCTGATGTACGTGAAGCGCGCCTTCGTGCACTACTACGTGAGCGAGGGCATGGAGGAGGGCGAGTTCGCCGAGGCGCGTGAGGATCTGGCCGCGCTGGAGAAGGACTACGAGGAGGTCGCCCAGGAGGAGGAGTACATGGATCAGGAGCTCTAAGTTTTCCTCGCGCTGTTTGTTGGAGAATGGCGATCTATTCCCCCGAAGAATGGAATCCCCTTCTGATCATTACGCAGATCCTGACGAATCAAGTGGCACGAGCACGTGCGATTCACGCCTAGTGCTGGTTTTACGCGATTTGGATGAACCTCCACCTCATCGCCTGCTTTCTGCTGGGAATGAGTCCGAGCTTCTCCGTCTCCTTCTTCTTCAGCGATTACGTGCATCCGCCCTCCATCCTTCATGCATAGGAGTTTAGTCTGGTGGACTTCCACTTCTATCTTATCGTCGTGGAGCTGGCACTCACCTGCGGCATCATGTGCGTGTTTTCGCGTGTGCTCACCGGATAGGGTTCCCATCGTTGTGTACATTGCGGAACGAGCGAAGAAGTGCTTGGATTACTGCTCCACGCTGTTCATCAACCACTTGGTGATTTGCTTCTTTGTGAACGTATGTCTCTTCTTCCCGTTTCATTTGCAGGGATTTCCCGTCCACCTGTTTTGGTGGATCACCATGGTGGGATGCATGATCGCGATGATCCTTCTCAGTTTGGGTCTGAGAGGAGTGTAATGTGTAGCGGAGCGGATCTCGGTGAAGAGGGAGTTGGAGGACATTCTCGTTTCAGATATTCTAGCCAATGTATGATACTTCCCTGTTTGTTGTGACAGCCTATGAGCATCAGGTTTGGAGGAAGCCATGTCGTCACTAAAAGCGGATGAAGACGGCGCACCGAAAAGCGGTGAAGAGGAAATCGTTGAGGCAGAAGGATGAGGATGATTTGGCGTTCCGCTGGGTGGGCAGTGGGTACAATCACAACGGTGCGTTTTGCCATTCTGTTTCAACCCTATAGACTGCGTCTTTTACGAAGAAGTGCAACATGGCGAGGATCACTTCGCCATTGGCGATGTTGTGGAATTGTGCGCATCTGGAAAGCAGCCCAGTCTGGAGGGTGATTACAAGGTGAGTGGAGAAGAGAGGAAGTGACAAAGAGACGAGTTGGATCGCGGAGATTGATGCGCTGTGGGAGGACGAGCACGGAGAGAAGATGATGGAGTGCAGATGGTACTACGGCATCAACGACATGAGCGCCTCGGCGCGACCTCCCTATCGCAAGCGGTAGTGCCCCTTTTCCCTTTTGAGTGCAGAGAGTTGTTCGAAACGGACCACCTCAGCAACAACGAGCTGGGGGCGATTGTGCAGAGCGTATCCGTGGTTTCCCACGAGAAGTGGCTTGAGCTCCCTGCGGAGAAGCGGGAGAGCTGTTTCTTCTGCGACTACTTCTTCTCGACGAAAACGAACTACATCCACCCGCTCTACGGTCGGCATTTCCGGCGATTCTCATTCCAAGACAACACGCCGGCGAAGAAGCTGGAGCGCATCCACCTGTACTCCTACATGAACCCCAAGTCCTCCAAGCGTGACAGCCCCGCTCCGCTGACCTCGCGCAAGCGAAGTCGGAAGAGTGGGAGGCGAAGAAGAATTGACAAGTAGACGCCTCCAACGAAACGCCCGCGGTGCTGATGGAGAGAGCGAAGGAGCACCTGATGTTGTCCTTCGTTCCGGAGTCCATTCCCTGCCGCGAGAAGGAAAGAAAGGAGATTTACGACTACTTGTATCACAGCATCCAGAACAAGGGAAACGGCTCACCACTGTACATCTCGGGCATGCCGGGCACCGGGAAGACGGCCACGGTGCGCGAGGTGGTGCGCGAGCTGCAGAAAACCCTGTCATTTCGCGTTTGCGCCGCAGGTCCGAATTAGGCCTAGTTTTTGGAAATCAACGGGATGAAGCTGACTTCGGCCAGCTCGGCGTTCTCGCTGCTCCTGCACTTCCTCACGCACAAGTACGTGGTGTCGTCGCACGCGGCGGAGGTAGGCGTCAGCCAACCCATCGAGCATAGGTGCTGAACGAGTACTTTTCCATGCCGAAGCGAAGTGGGTGACGGGTGAGGCGCTGACGGCAGAGAAGGAGCCGCCGCTGGTGCTGCTGGCGGACGAGCTGGATTATTTGTTCACGAAGAACCAGCAGGTGATCTACAAGCTGTTCGACTGGCCCAACGAGCCCAACTCGCATCTCATCGTCATCGTTCGGTTCGCGGGACTGAGTCACCCGCAGGGCATCTCCAACACCATCGACCTCCCCGAGCGCATTCTGTCGCTCCGCTCCATCAGCCGCCTCTCCATGAACCGCGTGCTGTTCAAGCCCTACTCTCGTGAGCAGATCGCCACCATTATCAACGTCGTCTCCCCTCCTCCTTCTCACGCGCAGCAGCGACTCGACGCGCTGGCCGTCTTCTCGCCCGAGGCCATCGATTTGTGTAGTCGCAAGGTCAGTGCTGTGAGTGGCGACATTCGTCGCGCGCTAATGATCGCCAAGCGCGGGGTGGAGCTGGCGGCGGAGCGCGGGGCGGACACGTGAGAGCGGCGGGGTGTGTGAAGGATAGCGTGTCGATCGCGCTGGTGGCGGAGGCGGCGAAGGAGCACGCGGAGAGTTACAAGATGAACGTGGCGGTGGGTGCTGGCGTGAAGGGTAGTTGCTGCAGCACTGCTCGCTGTACCAGGTGCTGCTGCTGGCCGCCATGGTGCTGCACATGAACGCCATCGGCGTGGACTTCGTGCTGGTGACGGACGTGTACGCGCGCATGACCCCGCTCGTGGCGCGCCACGCCAAACGCGACCTGCTTTTCCCCGAGTTCCAGGCGGTGGCGGCGTCGCTGGCCAGCGTGGGAATCATCAGCATCGTGCCGCCATCCACGAAGGTGGCGACGGGCGCGGGGGGTGAGGCGTAGTTCGACACGATGCTGAAGCTCGTGATCCAGCCGGACGACGTGTGCTTCGCGCTGAAGGACAACGAGGTGGCAAAGGCGGAGCTGAACCTGCTAATGTAACATTCCGGTCTGTTTGTGAAACACACGCGATGGGCAGAGTTCTTCTTCCCCTCCTGTTTTTTTCTCTGTAGGGAAGGGTTATCACCTCGTTCAAAGCGTCGTCCCCCCCTTTGACTGTTTGGTAAAGGCGCGCCTTCTTTCGCTGGAGAGCGAATCAGAGTGGTGAGTTCTTGTACAGTTTGCGTCATTTGCAGAAAAAGGATGTCTAGTGCGTTCCGTAGCCCATCCTCTGGGAATGAGTCGGATGCGAAGTATTCCCATCTCACAGGCAGCGCCCTGTACAGCACGACCACTGACGACCTCGACTCGCAATATAACGGATCGGTTCACGTGTACGAATACGATGAATCGAATGCCGGGAACAGCGACGAGAAGGGGCCCATCGAAGACATTGACCTCTATCCTGTATTCCGCCTGAGCGTATTGTGATGCATAGGAAGAGGCTTCCTACTACCTCCCGGCGATGACGTTTAATTTGTTGAAGACCTACGAGCGGTGTGACCCTGCTCTGCATTTCGGGAACGTCACTCGGTTTCGTAGGATCGATGTTGGTTTTCGGTATATATTGGAGGCGGATGTGAGTGTAGGTCGGGAACCCTGTCGCTCAACACCAACAAAGGCTTTTTAGTGGTGAATAAGGGGATGCTGCTGCGGACGGATCGGCACTTCCTCCGTGTTCTTTCATTTATCGCCGAAGGTACCTTCGGCCAGTCTTTTCTTTGTCGTGATATTATCAACGGCGAGTACTTTGCCGTGAAGATTCTTCGTTCGTTTCCCGATTACGTGGAGCAAGGCCAGCACGAGAAAGACGTGCTGGACTGGGTGCACAACATGGACGAAGAGGACAGTTACAACATCATCCAGCTGAAAGCCTATGGCTTTTACCGCAATCATCACATCTTCGTGTTTCCTCGCTACTTTTGCTCCCTGCGCGAGTTCATGGACAACAACTCCCAGGGACTCTCCTTCCGTGCCATCCGCTGTATTGCCCACTCCGTTTCCCCGTTTCCCCGTTTTGAGCATTAGGTCCTTCTATCTTTGTCCCTGCTCCACAGCAACGGGATCATTCACACAGACATCAAACCGCAGAACCTCCTCTTCGAATACCCCTTTTCTAAAGATGATGTCATCTCCACCGATGATCAGATCCTCAACAACCGCATGCGTCTCATCGACTTCAGCTCCTGCAACAACGACTACCCCAAGCCCTCCGTGCTATGCCAGTCCCTTTACTGGCGCGCGCCCGAGGTTCTCCTCCGCCTGCCCTACGACACGAGCATTGACGTTTGGAGTCTAGGCGTGGTGCTGTTGGAACTGTTCCTGGGCTACACCGCCTTCCCCGGCCGTAGCGAGTTCGAGGTGCTCCACATGATTCAGCAACGCGTGGTGGGCGTTTCGTCGCGGTGTAACGCACAGGCCGTGATTCCGCAAAGTATGATCATGCGATCGCCACGGCGCGCCGAGCTGTTTTCCGTCGTGCCCGTGGGCGTTTCACTCCTCCGTAACTCCCAGAAGACGCACCTGTACGAGCTGCACCCGCTGGCCGAGGAACAGGTCCGCGCGCTAGTGGGCGGCAAGGCGCTGGTGGCGCGCGTGGTGCACGAGAAGCCCTTCCCGCTGAACATGGCGCCCGCCGCGCGGCAGACGGAGCAGCGCGACCGCGAGCGCTTCCTGGCGCTGCTGAACCGGATGCTGTGCGTCAACCCGCTGGACCGCGCGCCCGTGGAAACGCTGCTAAGTTTCCCGTTTATCACCGTGGAGGCGTGTGGGGCGTGTCAGACGTAGGGCGTGGAGGGCGAGCCAGCGGTCGTGTTTCGGGGGCACCCCGCTCCGTGAGGTCTAATTCGAGGGGCATCACAACTAGCAACGTGCCGGACATCCGACCCCGGCAATCGGATTTGGTGCCGCAGGTGCGGCCGCGATTCAACCTGGCGGTGCGAGAGAGAGGCGGTGGTGATGATTAGGATCGGAAGCCGCAGGGAAGCTATGTGGCGAAGCAGGACGTTTCTACCATTTCTGGAGACAAGACTTTCTATTCTCTTCAAAGCGCGGGAAGGACTTCGGACATTCCTGCATCTAGTTTTTCAGCCTCTTTTACTCGAGGAAGTAACGTGGACAATTCGCGCGTATAATGCTGCTCGCTAGCTAGTGGAGTCGCCTCTCTATTCAAAGCATCCATTCTCTTCCTGTTTCTTCCACACTTCATGGATTGCTTCTCCATTCAAAGCATCCATTCTCTTCCTATTTCTTCCACACTTCATGGATTGCTTCTCCATTCACAGCATCCATTCTCTTCCTGTTTCTTTCACACATCATGAACGGCTCCTCGAGGAAGCGGAGCGCTGATGACTGCAGCGAAAGGAGGCTCCAACAGGCTGGAAGTCGACTTGCCCACACGCGTTTGCTTTCACCCCGCCCGTCCTATTTGTAGCGAATTCATCGTTTTTCTATCAGAATTCGGACAGCACCTTCTACAATCGCGCGCTCTGCTACGTTTGCCAGGGAAAGAGCGGTGCTACGGGTCCCACACGTACGTCGTTTCAATTGATACTCACAGGAAGGCGTTTGTGAGTCCTGCAAGAAGAATGTGTGCAGCGAGTGCATGCGCGAGTGCAGCCGGTGCCACCGTACGGTCTGCACGCTGTGCTCGAACGCGGGTGATTGTATTTTATGTATTGACTGTTCCATGTGTCCTGTTTCGCCGCAACAAACAGTCTATCACCTAGATTGCTCGTATTGAAGCAACCGCCGCCACAGCTCCTCCACCGTCGCATCCGGCTGCACGCTCACCCTCTCCGGCTCCTCATTCATCCCAATGCCTCCCAGCCACGTGAACAGCCCGCCGCTGCTGCTCTCGTTCTCGTTGTACTTCTCCACCTCCTTCAGCACGCACACACGCTGCTCCTCCTCCGAGAGTTTCTGCATCTCACATCTCCCGCCATCTCCCACCAGCGTCTCCATCATCGCCTTCAGCGCGGCGCCGCCCCGCACCGACGTCAGGTACGTCACCAGCAGCTGTCGAATGGTCCGCGCCTGCAGGTTCGTTTCTTCCCTTGCCTTCTCCACCTCCTCCTGCTACGCCTCACCATCTGTTCGCATCGTCACCTTCTCGCGCGCCACGCGTCGCGTCTTCACCAGCTCCGCGTCCATCACGCACAGACGCGCCTGCTGGGCCTCGATCTGCTCCTCCTTCTTCGCACACGCCTCACACACCTTCACCACCACCTCCTTCTCCTCCTCCTCCTCCTCCTCCTCCTCCTCCTC
>ERZ827156.3714-NODE-3714-length-13373-cov-3.853657_pt1 | contig 13373 bp, 18 predicted proteins | sample MGYA00519919_ERZ827156 | MGnify/ENA primary metagenome ERZ827156 (study PRJEB31778, sample SAMEA3449269) | human gut metagenome | biome: human gut; feature: human-associated habitat; material: faeces | place: United Kingdom | collected 2010/2012 ... | reverse complement strand
TTGTGGAAGGAGAAACAAGTATGAGAGGATGGTAGTTTGTGGAAGGAGAAACAAGCATGAGAGGAAACTAATCCACAGAAAGAGACTCCACATCGGAGTGGAAGCCATCCAAGCCGACTCTCCTGCTGACAGAGCCACGACCACTGCTGGGCAGGCTGGTGGTAGAATAGGTGGATCGTCTCAGGGACCGCAATTCCTCCTTCGGTTTGTAGGAAGATGGGACATGCGGTTCAAATCCGTCCCGTGAAAGAGGCGCCTTCGTCTTCCTTGTCTTCCGCTTGAACAGTCCCAGAAACCGCTTCCACCAGCTCTTCTTCGCGCCCTTCCTTTTCTTCTCCTTTCCTTGTGTGTCTTTTGAATACCGTCTTGTGTCCCTTGAAAGGCGTGTTTCCTTTGTCGATGCGCCCTTCACAACTGCACCCTTAGCAGTTGCTGTTGCACTTTTCACATTCGAAGCACTTACACGCGAACTACTCACATGCGAACCACTCACAAGCGATGCATTCATAATGCGGTACAGCGAATCATTCTACCGATCAACACACACGCGCACACACACCTTCTCCTGAAGAGCCTGATTCTCGCGGGACAGGCGAAACAGCTCCTGACGGAGGGAATACGCCTCTTGCTGATGGGTCCGCAACTGCTCCTGCAGTTCCTCGTTCTGTGACGATAATCTACATTCGATACGCATTGCAAAACATACCGATCCAAGAAGGAGGGCTCCGAAATCTTGAACTTCCGGATCCAAACGCGCAGGTGTTCCACCTCATTCTTTGTGCTGATCAGCTGTAAATGCAGTTCACGGATCTCGCTCTTCTTACGATTCAATCTGCGCATTACGGACCACCCCTCAACTTACTGACCCGCCAAGATCTGATTTTGGTCTTCGTAGTAAACGTGCTGCACAGCGAGCATGTCAATGTCCTTTCGCAGCAACACAATCTCTCTCTTTCAGAAACGCATTCCTCCGTGCCTACTTGAAGGTACTCGATTCGCTCGTTCATTTTCTGAATAAGGAGCAGACTCTCCTCGCTTGTTTCCCGTTCTTCAAGATGAGGCGTGTGAACATCCAGAAATAGCGATTGCACCTATTTCATCAACCAATCCATTTCGTTCTACACAACGAGAGGCACTTCGCGTGCTCCTTTCCCTCCTCTTCGTCAACTCACCATCGGAATATGCAGTTTGATTCTCTTTCATCCAATCCGAAGATACCATGAATTCTATGCCGAGCAGGTCGTCGGAATGGCGTGTCGGGGAAAACACGATGCATTTCCTGTCTCCATCATTCCATCCTCCCTTCTCTCTGCATTCTTCACAATAGCAATGCCTCAGACACTCAGGTAGATTTCTTTCCAATCCAGCAATGTTCAGTCCCTAGTTCATTCTGCATATACTGCCTAATCCATAGTCGGAGCATTCGCTTCTTTTCGGCACTTCCAGGCCTGCTGATCATTGCCATTCTACTAGTGGAGGGTGTACCGATTTTCACCTACTATGTGCCGAATATCACGCGTAAGAATGAAATCAAAGCGTGATTCGTAGAATCCCGTACACCCCTCCTCACATGCCTCCACTGCCTTCACCTTGCTTACTTTGTTGTCTGCTATGTGTTTTGCATATGGAGCTACTTTGCTTGTGTGTTTACGCGTGAGGACGTTCTTTCCTCTGAATTCGTAGACCCGGGAAGAGTCACCGAGAGCTACATTCAGGATTATGAGCGCCAGTTTGGATATGAGGAGCTGCGGTATTGTCCTGTCTGCAATCAGAAGAAACCGCCTCGATGTCACCACTGCAGCATCTGCAAGGTGATCAGCACCCAAACCAGGTAAACACTAGATGTGCGTGGTGAACATGGACCATCACTGTCCCTGGCTGTGCAACTGCATTGGCTATGCCAACAAGAAATTCTTCATCCTCTTTCTTACCTATACGTGGCTCGGGTGCTTCGATATCACCCTCACGGCGTTTGGCGACATCTTCTGCCTCCACGACTCCTTCGATCTAGCCGTCCATCCAGTGTCCGTCGTCGCGTTGCTCTCCCAATCCGCCTTCACCGTAGCATCCTCCTCGCCTTCAGCATTTCGCTCTGCCTCTTCTTCTTCGCCGGCTTTCACTACTGGCTGGTCCTTCACGACAAAACCACTATCGAGTCCATCTCCTCCTTCTCCCGATTCTTCTCGCGCTCGCCCGCCACCGCACGTCGGCCGGTGCACTACTACGAGAACTGGTGCAGTGTGATGGATGCGTCTCCGTGGATCGTCGCCTCGCCTCCTTCCCTCCATCGTAGTGGCTCCTCCCCGTTCACAGCGCCTCCTTCGCCTTCTCGTGGGATTTTCTCTTTCACCCGTCCTCTCTCCATGTTGCTGTTAGACGTAGATCGGAGAGCGAGTCAGATATGAGCATGGAGGAAATGCGCTCCTTGGTACTGCATGATATGCGTCATCTGCAGCAACAACTCCCCGTTCCTGAAGTGTAATCTAGTGTCAGCATGTCTGTTTGGTTCCAAACGACCCTCCCCCATTCTCACTCCCATTCATTTGCAAATCCAAACCATGAAAGCGTCCCTGTTATTCACGTCACCCTTACCTATAGTTTCCTTGCTGCCCTGCTCGTGTTCTGCCTCGCCACGGCCGGTTTGTCTCTTCCTCCTCGGTAAGGCGTAGAACTGAAGGAACTGAACGACGACAATTTCGAAACCCTCACACAGATGACTACGGGATCCACTACGGGCCCCTGGTTCATCATGTTCTTTGCCCCCGTATTTCCTGATTCCTCCCTCATGACCGTAGTGGTGCGGTCATTGCAAGAAGCTGGCCCCCACCTGGGAGAATTTGGCTGACGAGGTGGATGGAGAGGTCAACATCGCCAAGGTGCTTTTGATTTGAAACCTTCACACGTAGGTGGACGCGACGGCCAACAATGCGCTCTCCAAAATGTACTCCATCAAGGGTTTCCCCACGCTCATCTTCTTCAAGGATGTTTTACTCTCCCAATCATTCTCAGGTCTAGGGCAAGTACGTCAAGTACGAGGGAGGTCGCTCTCTGGAGGATCTGAAGGCCTTCGCGCTGGAGGGCTTCAAGGACCAGGAAATGACCCCCTGCCCCCGTTTCCCTTCCTTCTTTGAGAAGAAGGTGGAGGTGGGGGTAAATGGCTGGTGTGATGGGTAGGAGTACTCCCAGCTGGCGGGCCGCTACCTGACGACGAACCCCTTCACCTCCTGCTTTGTGCTGATGGGGAGCGGCGCGGCGGTCGGTGTGCTGATCACCCTCATCTACCACTGCTGCTGCGTAGGTGTGGTTGGGGAGTGTGAGAGGTAGCGCCGCAACGTGGTGGAGTACGAGGTGACGGAGGAGAAGAAGAACAACTCGGGTGTTTGTTACAAACAGGTCACTTCGCTTCCACCAGCTCCGGCGAGGCGTACTTCTTCGTCCACTCCTGTGCCGTCTTGAAATAGGTCTCGGGGGAGTTCATCATCTCGTGCGCTATGGGCTTGACCAGCGGGTCCGCGGGGTTCGGCTCGCTCAGCAGCTGCATGATCGTCAGCAGCACCTTGCTGATGGTGAGGGCGGCAGACCAGTTGTTCTTGATCGTGTCCAGGCAAATCACTCCATTCGAGTTTATGTTGCAGTGGTAGATGCGCGTGCGGAATGTGATCTACGCATCACCCCGGTGCAGTGCGGCTACTTTAGGCGGCTGGAAGGGGTAATCCTCCGGGAAATGAATATCCAGGAAGAAGACGCCTCCTTCGTAGGGCGTGTCCTTCGGGCCGTTGAGACGCGCTTCCCATTCGTATCTACGCCTCACCGGAGAGGGAGAAGGGGACATATTCGAATCCTTCGGCGCCGCGAGAATTCCGCACGGCGGATCCAGCATGATGTCCGTGAGTTCCGCCTGAATCCTACGTCGTGACGCGCATTCATGAATAGATGCCTCTTTACCGCCTTTCCCATGTTCATCTTCTTGTGGCCGTGGTGCTAGACAATCACAGAGAGGATCAGAGAGAATACCGAGGAACTGCCCGATTTGTGCTCCCTCTTTTTCGTCACCTGCTCCGCGGGCTTCTTTTCGTCAGTCGACTTTTCCTTGTCCTTGTCCGCGTCCATCGTTCCCAAATTGACTGTTTTTGGAGAGTGACGGAAGGAGAACGGATTTCGGTCGCTGTTGGAAGGGTTCTTCCCTCCGTGTTGAAAGGAGTGGTTCTTCCCAACAGGCCTCCTGGGACAGTTTGAACACGATGTCCAATCCCATTTCTTTTCTTCATCTCGCAACCATGGAAGAATTCAGATTAGATAACCCGCCCGCGGACGCCATATCCTGTCTTCGCTTTTCAAGTGGCTCAAATATGCTTGCCTGCTCTTCTTGGGACGGCGTCGCCTTTCTCGCTCCTCGCTGATGGCATAGACCGTTACACTCTACGACACAGACAAAAGCAAAATGCTGGCCCGCTTTTATGACAAGACGGCCGTTTTGTCCTGCGACATCATCGACGCAGATACCGTGTGTCTCGGTGGACTTGAGTGCGTCGTAAAAATGTAAGGATGTGCTTCATTTCTCAAGTAGATATGACTTCCATTTGAAGCAGGAACGCATCCTAGGATACCACCACGCTGCAGTGAGCTCCGTTCTCTATCTCCGAGAAATGAGTTTATGCTCTCTCTTCGCTTGATCGTCTAGATTGGGTTGTCAGTGCCAGCTGGGACAAGACGGTGAAGATCTGGGACCTGAGCAAGAACGTGGAGAACGAGCCCCTTCAAACCATCGAGCTTCCCGCCAAGGTGTACCGGATGGACTTGAACAAAGATCTGTGCGGGCTTTCCTCCCTGCTGACCCGTAGAAAGCTCTTCCTGGCGCTGGACGGCCATCAGATCGCCACCTGCGACCTCCGCTCCCTCGCCACGCCGCCGGTGGTGCGCGAGTCCCTGCTCAAGTTCACGCTGCACTCCCTCGCCGCCCTCCTCGACGGCTCGGGCACCATCGTGGGCAGCATCGAGGGCCGCGTGGGCGTGGAGTTCACCGACCCCGCCGCGGGCAAGCCCTTCTCCTTCCGCTGCCACCGCATGCCGGACGCCTTCGGGAACGAGGTCATCTACCCCGTCAACGCGATCGCGGTGCACCCCATGTGATGGTTGTCAGGGCGGCTGAGGCGTAGATACGGCTCCTTCGCGACGGGCGGGTCGGACGGCTCGGTGAGCATGTGGGACGCCGTGGCGAAGAAGCGCCTGGCGTACTTCGTGAAGTGGGGATGGAGCGCGGCGCTCACGCGTAGCTACACGCCCGGCGTGGTGTGCCTCGCCTTCAACCGCGACGGGACGAAGCTGGCCATCGGCTGCAGCTACGCCTTCGAGGAGGGCGCGGGGAATCCCAAGGCGGAGATGCCCTGCTCCATCGCCATTCGCTCAATGAAAGACGCGGAGGTGAAGCCCATGGCAGTGGCGTGAGCAATGAAACAAAGGGTGCGCGTGAGGAACAGTGAAAGAACTCTCGCATGAATAACAAACAGTGTAACAAAGCAACCTTCCTGTTTATTTAAAGAAACTTGGATATCCAGTTGAAAGCTAGGCGTCACACTCACTCCTCTCACCCACCGTCAGTATACCCAATCTGCTTCACAACGCTGCACATGAAGAGCTCCACGGGTCTGACACCAGAAGGATTGTCAAAGTTCTGTCCATCACTTACATCATTCATTCCCACGTCCTTTCCGAAGGTATCCACCAGGTTCAGGTTGATACGCAGCTCCTGCTCGGAGGCAGCGCCGGGCATATCGATCTTGTTGCCCAGCACAGCGAAAGGCACATTCGCCAGCTCCTCGTCAGACAGCAGCTCCTATGCGTCACACACCTTAAGTGCAACCCACGCTCAGCTCCTGTCTAGCCTCGGGGAAACGGTCCTTATCCTCGGCATCCACGAGGAAGATGACGCCGTCCACCTTCGCAAAATACTCCTTCCACAGCTTTCTGGCTATTCCGTCACAGACAGCGCAAAACACAGTACCACTCTCATGACCGCCCAGATCGAACGTTCTGAACTTGATTTTACCAATTTCGAGCTCCTCCGAGTCTACACATCACTCTCCGGCCACGGCGTCCTACTGGGGTGAAGAGTAGGCTCATGAACAGCCAGTCTGCCCTGCTTTAAAACATCCAGAAGAGTCGTCTTGCCCGCATTATCGAGACCCAGGAAAAGGAGCTTTCCGCTCTTCTGGTACAAACCTAGGTTGTCATCTGGAAGGACGCCGTAGCATACCGAGATAGTACAGCACGTCGTAAAACCAATTGACCAGGAACATTCTCAACTTCAACGAAACCGGATTACTGAAAAAGCGAAGGAATGGGCATTGCGCCGCAAATCGGGGCCATTTCGGTTGCGTGTGTTTCTTTTCAAACAGTGGACATTTTTCATTGTTCCGCCTGCAACTCTTCGACCTTCAGGCGGATAAACTCCTCCAGCTGATCGTGGAGCGCCTTCACGATTCCATAGTACGCGGAGCCAAACACGGCCACAACTCGCACTACATGATAAAGAACGGAAGGGAAAAGAACCTGGGAGGGACACGCTGAAGGCCACGCCCTGAATGGCGGCATTGATGTGCACGTTGGTCCGCGGGTTCTCCAGCAGCTCGAAGGTGTACACGAGGATGTTGTCGTAGGATTTGCGCATGATCGGGGACGCGTGCTGCGGATCACTCCCGTTCCCTCGTCCCACCATGTAGGAATGGATGTTGGTCTGCCAATAGATGGGGCCCTGCTGCCGCCACTCCACCGAGGACCGGTACAGCTGCAGGAAGCTGGGCTTCACGACGAACACGCACCGGTTCCACTTCTTGAAGATCTTCTTGGAGGTCACGCGCTTCAGGATCATCCCGCACAGCATGTCGTTGTAGAGGAACAGCGGCGGCAGGCTGCTCGCCTGTCTATGCCTCACGCCCCTCGTCGTCGCCCACTGCGCCTCCTCGGCGGTCAGCGTGGAGATGGCCGTGGCCTCACTGTTCGTGTCATACAGCGAGGAGTACATCTGCTCGAACGTGGACTGCGTCGTTGTGACGGGCTGTGCAGAGGCGAAGTGCGTCAGCGGCGCGGAAGTCTGCTCGATGTACGCGTCCTGCAGAGCGAGGGAACGCTGCTGCGCGGCGGGCGGGTTCTGCCGCCGGAACTCGTCGGAGTGGTTGGCGGCGATGTACTGCGCGTACTCCTCGTCCTTCTTCAGCAGCAGGTCCGAGTCGTCGTCGCGCGCGTGCAGCAGCTGCACCAGCGACTGGCTCTCGCCGCTACGTGTGAGTTATGATGGATGACGCCACAGAGAATAGCGGCGCAGTGCCTCCTTCACGGAGGGGTCCTTCTGCAGGACGAGCTGCTGCAAGTAGGACTCCTCGTACTCCGTGATCTCGCCCGCGACGCTCATGAGATGGCACTGGTTCAGCAGGATGTCCTCGGGCGTGTGGATCTCCTCCACCGTGTTCACCACGTTGTAGGTGTGGATGCACTGCTCCGTGTTGAACAGGTCCGTCGCCTGCGCGTTCGCGTCCACGTACTCGTAGTCGTAGGGGATGGAGGGCGCCGGTTGCTGCTGGTCGTAGCCCTGATACGCGGGATAGGCTTGCTGGAGGGTTGTGTCTGTGTGGGATTGCTCGGTTTCGTTAGTGGCTGCCTCTTCAGTCGTCGTCCATTCTTGGGCGGCTCCTTCTGTAGTCGTCCATTCCTCAGCAGCCGTCCATTCTTCAATGGGGACGAGTTGGGATGGATCAGCAGTATCCTCACCTCCTTCAACAGGAGCAGCACCTCCTTCAACCGGAACAGCACCTCCTTCAACAGGAGCAGCACCTTCAACAGCAGCATCACCCTCCCCATTGGAAGAACCATAAAACAACTGCTCAAATTGATCGAACCACGACGCATCCTCCGGCTCCTTCGTATTCTCCTCCTCCCAATTCCACTCATAGCCATTGGGGGTGGGCTCCTGCTCATCCATCCTCTCACACACAACTACATCCGTCGCATCCCTAGTTTCTTTGCACTTTGCTGGGGGCACATAACTGTGGTCCCATCCACTGCGGAAGCGCTGTGGCGACGAATCGCGGTGTAGTTGCTACGCATGAGCCGGCCACGCGACGGATACACTCTCCGGGTGTCGCTCGCTCCACTTCTTGGGGGCATTTGCATTCTAGGGTTCAACACAGCCACTTCCGCTACGGCGTGCATGAAGGCAAATAGCGTAGAAAGAACTGATGAGGATCCACAACAACCGCTCTATATCCCGCTTCGCCCGCTTGTCAATCCCGCCCGACTCCAAACAAACACCGCTAGCTCCAGTTATAGAAATTGACATAATAGGCGGAAAACATGGATGTCTCGATGAACTGCTGCATGAAAAGCCGGCTGTTGACATGCGAATACTGTCGTAGGTACACGGTCTTATCCAGGATCCAAATCTGCTCGTCCTTCTCCTTCAAGATCGTCGTCGCAGTGTACGGGGGAAGGATCATCACCCCCAAGTAGGATCGGAAGAGCTCCTTCACTACGCGTCACCCCTCTTCCCCGCACGCACCCGACTCCGCATCGAAGCGGGAATCCACAAACGACGCACTATCCGCGAACGACAACGCGGGGTGGACCAGGCGCCGCAGCTCGCTGTACAAGTCCACATCCGGCACGAAGGGCAGCGGCGGCAGCACGCCGTCTCGCCGCTCCTTCGGAATGGGACTCGCCGCGGGGAAGCCCAGCACGTCCGGCGCGAAGGCGTAGTAGTCCTGCAGGTCCCGGGGCAGCGCCACGTGGTCCTCGTCCACGTTCACCACCGTCACGCCCTTCAGCCGCTCCAGCGCCTTGCGGGAGCTACGGGTCAGCGCGGCAGGCAGGCCCTACACGCAGGAGCTGTGCGCGCCCATCATGTAGGGCATGGGGCTGTTGATGAAGTTCATCATGGCGCGCGTCAGTACCGGGCAGTACGTGTACGACCACACGAACGGCCGCCTACGCGTCAGCCCCCGCCGCGACGTTCACAGCAGGTCCTTCAGCGCCTCCATCACGGTCGTGAGCAGCGAGAGCTGCGAGGACACGAACAGCACGCTGCGCTCCAGCAGCAGCAGCCGCACCAGCAGCAGCACGTGCTCCACCGACAGCAGCTCGAACAGCAGCTGCAGCGGACTGCTCTCGCGTCCCCGCGCGAACGCCTTCTCCGGCGGCGTCAGCGCGCTCGAGCTGCTGCGCAGGTGTACGCGCGGGATGTCCAGCGTCTTCTCGCCGCGCGGCGGCACTGCAGGCATTGGCGACGCTGCTGACGCTACAGGCACTGCAGGCACCGCAGGCAGGGTGGGAGAGAGCGCGCGCTTGGGGCTGCCGGCGGGGCTGGCGGAGAGCAGCGCCTCGTCCTCGCTGTCCGAGAAGAGGAAGTGGCTCCCCGCAGGGCGGCGGTCCGCGCACTGGAACAGCGCGGCGGAGAAGCGGCGCTTGGCCTACGCGTCAGCCGGCGCGCCGAGCGGGACGTTGGAGGAGGCCTCCTTGAGCAGCAGCGACAGGAGCAGGGCGTGCTGCTGCTCGGGCGCCGCGCCGTGGAACTCGTCGTAGCAGGCGCGCAGGAAGCCCAGCAGCCGGTCGCGCAGCGCCGCGAGGTTGTTGAAGGGCGACAGGAGGATGAGGCCCTCGGGCACGAACCGCACACTGCCTCCCACCGTCTACGCCTCACCACCGCCGCGCGCGCGCACCTGCGGGTAGAACACGTTGAGGCAGGCGGCACTCCAGCGCTCGCTGGAGGTGCTGCCCAGCAGGAAGGTGAACACGCGCGCGTCGTGCGCCGCGCCGAAGGAGCAGTAGCCCTCCGGTAGGAAGAAGCCCAGCGGGTTGCTGGGCGGGCTGAGCCCCGTGCCTACGCTTCAGCCGCCAGCGCCGCACGCACCCGTGAGGTCCGTCTCCACGGCGTCCACCTCGCGCACGCTCTGCGTGACCTCGTCGCCGCGATAGAAGATGGCCTTGAAGACGCTCTGGCGCTTGAATTGGCGCAGGTGCACGGAGGAGGCGGGCGGCGTGCGCTGGTGCACGCTGAACTTGCGCTGCTTGTGGATGTAGTTGATCAGGTCCAGCAGGTCCACGCGCCGGAAGGACTTCACCATTTGCGACCGCACCTTCTCCAGCGGCGCCTCCGTTTCTGACTCTGTCTTCGGCGTCTCGGGTGTGGGCGTTTCGTCGAGTGGTTCTGTCTCTGTCTTGCTTGATTTGGCTGTCTCTGTCTTGCTTGATTTGGCTGTCTCCGCCTTCACAGATTTAGTGGTCTCCGCCTTGCTTGACTTGGTCAGCTTGGCGAGCATCGCCAGCCGGTTGCTCGACTTGCTCACGGGCCGCAGCGCCGCCTCCACGGAGGACTCCACGTCGCTGCCGTCGCTGCCGGCACTGGAGGGAAGCTACGCATGAACAGCCCGCAAGACGGCAACCTGCGTGTCGAGGAGGTCCATCGCGTTCTCGCTGTACTCTACGCATCACATCCTCGCAGCGCGCAGACCCTGAATGAACTTGCGCAGGTGCGGCACCTCCTCCTCGCAGCTCTGCAGCCGGTCCATCGTGTACTGCGTGGCCTTGCGCAGCCGCGCGAAGCTCATGGTGCTGTCGCGCGGACAGCGGATCTCCGACACCAGGTACTCGAAGAAATCCGTGCGCACGAAACTGTGGTAGTAGAAGTTGAGCACGCGGTGGAAGAGGCGCATCTGCGCGCACGCCAGTACGTGCACCAGCAGGTCGACCGTGACGGAGTCCAGGTAGATGCCCACGCTTACCAGACGCACCACCTCCTTCACCACTGCGTAGTACAGCTCCGGCAGCGCGCGCAGCGGGCGGCCCTCGAAGTGCTGCCGTGACAGGCATTCCAGCATCGAGGAGAGACGCTTCATCTCCTCGTCGGAGTAGGCGCAGTGTGTCGTGCCGTCCTGGTCGTCCACCGAGATCACGGAGCTCTCCGACTGCCGCTTGCGCAGCGCCGCCCCCTCCTCCCCGTCCACGCTCGTCATCGACTGTCGCAAGTCCACGCTCGTTGTGTCAGTGCTTGCGTTGGACTGTGCTAAGTCCACGCTCGTCGTGGACGATGTCAAGTCACCATTGCTCACCATTGACGATGTCAACTCCGCATTGCTCACCATCGACGACGTCAACTCCGCATTCCCACCAGACTGCTTGACATCACCACCCATCGACTGCGTCAAGTCCGCAGAGATCCCCCTCACGAGGGTGGTGGCGTCGGTGGAGGCGAGATAGGAGTGCGCCTTCGTCTTCAGGATGGCTTCCGTCTGCGCGAACAGCGCGCACTTCCCCAGGTTCGCCTCGAAGCCCTGCAAAAACTCCTTGCTCGTCTCCTCGTCGTCGTTCGGCAGACACGGGTTCATCATGTAGAACTCGTACGCGCCCTCCACGCTCTCGGGGTAGTGCGTCTGCTTCAGCAGCGGCATCAGTCGGTAGTGAATGTCCATCCACAGCGCCAGCTCGCGGTAGCTCGATCGCGAGATCAGGTACGCCAGGAACACGTTGCAGCAGTGGTGGTCGTACAGCACCGTCTTCATGTTCAGACGAAGAAACTGGTACTCCGGACTCGCCATGAAGGCCCTCCACGTCAATTCGCGTACACGGTCGCGCAGCTGGATCTTCAGGTTGTGTAGGCAGTACTCCATGTTCTTCGCATCCACCAGCTTCGACACCGGCAGCGGAGGGACGTAGAACATGTACCGCGTGTAGTCCCCATCCTCCGAAATGTAGTCGTGGATCAGCCGCTTGACTCGCTGCGAACGATCCTCCTTGCGGAAATAGGTCAGCTCCTCCATCTCGCGGAGAAAGCCCATCCAGATCGAGCACAGGTAGGCGCCCTTGCGCCGCAGGAACGCGGCGTAGACGCACATCTCGTTCGCGTTGGAGAGCACCTCGTTCCACGAGATGTCCGCGCTGTTTCCATTTGGCATTCGCTCGAACGTAATCCGAATCGGTCGCTTCTTCGTGTGCAGCAGGTTCAGTACCTTGTTGAAGTCGTACCCCTCCACCGTTTTCCCCTGCACGGCAACCACCCTGTCGAAGAGCGCCACCTTCGTCGACTCCTCCGCCTGCAGCACTCGGTTGTTCAGCTGGTAAAACCCGTCGACGACTGCCTCCTGATTGTCGTTGTAGGGAAGGAACGTCAGTCCCAGCGACTGATCCTCGAAGCTCACATCAAAGACGAGTCGGTTGTCTGCCATTCTTCCTTGAAATGGGAAACGACGGCAAAGTGCACAAGCGAAATCTGGAAACTTTTTGTACGATAGCCAGCGTCATAGCGTGACGTCGGACTGCAACAAACACCGCACTTCTGCTCCTTCTCCATCTCCTTGATGAAGCTGGAGTAGCCCACGGGATTCACCCCCTTCCGCTTCCCCATAATCCCTTCTAAATCGACGCTCGTGATCGTCTCCTTTTCCAGCAGCAGCTTCGCGATCGCCTCCACGTGCTTCTTGTTCTCCCGCACCATCGCCACCGCATCGTCAAACGCGCTCTTCAGCAGTCGTCGCTTCTCCGCCTCGATCGTCCGCAGCGACTCCTCGCTCACGCCCCGCTCCTCCTCCTCGCTCTCCTCGTAGTACACCGGCCCCAGCTTCTCGCTGAATCCGTACGCGCTCACCATGCTCTCCGCAATCGCCGAGCCCTTGCGCAGGTCGTCGCGGCTGCCCGTCGTGATGTCGCCCATGCACACCAGCTCGCCCGCGCGCCCGCCCATGATCTGCCGCAGCAGCTCCTGCAGCTCCTGCTCCGTGTACATCTGCAGCTCCTTCGGCAGGTTCTGCGTGAAGCCCAGCGCGCCGTTGGTGCGCGGGATGATCGACACCTTCAGGCACGGGTCCGTGTGCTCGCTCAGCCACCCGATCATTGCGTGGCCCGCCTCGTGGTACGCGATGCGCTGCTTGTCGCGCGGCGTCATACCGTGACTGCTCTTCTTCATGCCGCACATCACGCGGTCCGCGCCGCTCATCACGTCCTGTAACCACACCTCCGTCGCCCCGCGCCGCACCGCCAGCAGCGCCGCCTCGTTCACCATGTTGCTGATGTCCGCGCCGGAGTACCCTGCGCCTCACGCCCACCTTTCATCTCCACCCGGCGTGATCTCCGCGATCTTCTGCGCCATGAAGTCGCGGTCCTCGTGCAGCTTCACCTTCTTCAGGTAGATCTGCGCGATGTCCACACGGCCCTGGAAGTCCGGCAGGTCCACGTCGATGTGCCGGTCGAAGCGGCCCGCGCGCAGCAGCGCCGGGTCCAACACATCCACGCGGTTAGTGCCCGCGAACACGCACACGTTGTCGCTGGACTTGAAGCCGTCCATCTCCACCAGGATCTGGTTCAGCGTCTGCTCGCGCTCGTCGCTCGCGCCG
>ERZ827156.3705-NODE-3705-length-13405-cov-5.837753_pt1 | contig 13405 bp, 14 predicted proteins | sample MGYA00519919_ERZ827156 | MGnify/ENA primary metagenome ERZ827156 (study PRJEB31778, sample SAMEA3449269) | human gut metagenome | biome: human gut; feature: human-associated habitat; material: faeces | place: United Kingdom | collected 2010/2012 ... | reverse complement strand
CTTTCTCCCCGCTTGTCTCTCTCCTACCGTCTTATAGACGGGTTATATGCCAGTGGTAGTGCCGGATTATACTACCAGTTGCCTCCTTACACTCAGGCGAAATTAGTCCGTGTGGTGGAAGGTGAAGTACTGGATGTTGTCGTGGATCTACGGAAAAATTCGGCTACTTTTGGAAAACATGTGGCCGTAGTCTTGTCTGGTGAAAATAAACGACAGTTTTTTATTCCTAAAGGATTTGCACATGGGTTCGCTGTGTTGAGTCCACAGGCGGTTTTTCAATATAAATGTGACAATTATTATGCTCCGCAGTATGAGAGTGGGATTCAGTTCGATGATCCGGCGCTGGGGATCGATTGGAAAATTCCTGAAGCAGAAATGATTCTCTCGGCAAAGGACAGAATGCATAAGAGATTGGAGGAGGCGTTTGTTTTTGAGGGGTAGGTTGGGGGAACGGAGAATGGAGAAATTGGGGGACTTTTAATAGTTGTAAAGGTTTCAGTGGTTGCGGGAGTGTGAGTCTCTGTTGTAGCCGCTGGTACTGGAAAATGTACATTTAATTTATAATTTATGGCGAATATATTGATTACAGGGGCTAACGGACAATTGGGTTCGGAGTTGAGAAAGATCGGTTTTTCCCCTTTGGATGAAGTGTTTTTTACAGATGTTGCCGAATTGGATATTACCGATTATACGGCGATCGAAAAGTTTATCCAGGTACATGAAGTGGATACGATTATCAACTGTGCGGCTTATACGGCTGTAGACCGGGCTGAAGACGAACCCGGGCCAGCTGCTGAAATCAATACCCAAGCCGTAGCGAATTTGGCAAAGGCGGCACAAAAGGGAGATTGTCTGCTGATTCATATCTCTACGGATTATGTATTCGACGGTACCGCAACGACACCTTATACAGAGAAAATAAAGACTTGTCCGGTCAGTGTGTACGGTAAGACCAAATTGGCCGGAGAAGAGGCGATCATCCGTTCCGGTTGTTTTTATATTATTATTCGTACCGCCTGGCTTTACTCCGCCTTCGGTCATAATTTTGTGAAAACCATTTTGCGCCTGGCAGAAGAGCGGCCGGAGATCAATGTGGTAAACGATCAGATCGGTACTCCTACTTATGCAGAAGATCTGGCCAAAGCGATTGTCAAAATTATGGCTAACGATGATCGGGTAGAACATGAAGGGATTTATCATTACAGTAATGCCGGAGTCTGTTCGTGGTATGATTTCGCAGTTGAAATCGTACGGCTGAGCGGTTTGAACTGCCGGGTAAATCCGGTGACTACAGCCGAATATCCGACTAAAACACATCGGCCGGCTTATTCGGTATTGGATAAAACTAAAATAAAGCATACCTTTGGAGTCGAAGTGCCGGAGTGGCAAGAGGCGCTGAGGAGGATGATGGGGGAAATAAGTGGGGAACAGAGAAAGGAAAAAATATAAAGTTATGAAAAATATTTTAATTACCGGAGGTGCCGGTTTTATCGGTTCACATTTAGTACGGTTGATGGTAAATAAATATCCGGCATATCGGATTATAAATCTGGATAAGTTGACTTATGCCGGGAATCTGGCTAATCTGAAAGATATTGAAAAGAAACCGAATTATGTGTTCGAGAAAGCCGATATTTGTGATTTTCCGGCCATACAGGCTATTTTTGAAAAGTATCAGGTCGATGGCGTTATTCATTTGGCTGCCGAAAGTCATGTAGATCGTTCGATCAAAGATCCGTTTTCTTTCGCTCAGACCAATGTGATGGGAACGTTGAGTATGTTGCAGGCTGCTAAATTAGCCTGGGAGGGCCATTTTGACGATAAGTTGTTTTACCATGTTTCGACCGACGAGGTGTACGGTGCTTTGCAACCCGGTAAGGAACTGTTTACCGAAAAGACCAAGTACGATCCGCATTCTCCTTATTCGGCTTCTAAAGCTTCGTCAGATCATTTTGTCCGGGCTTATCACGATACTTACGGTTTGCCGGTAAAGATTTCGAATTGTTCGAATAACTACGGTTCTTATCAGTTTCCCGAAAAATTGATTCCTTTGTTTATTAATAATATTCGTCATAATAAGCCGCTCCCGGTGTATGGAAAAGGAGAAAATGTCCGGGATTGGTTGTTTGTCGAAGATCATGCACGGGCTATCGATTTGATTTTTCATAAAGGGAAAGTCGGGGATACCTATAATATCGGCGGTTTTAACGAATGGAAGAATATCGATCTGATCAAAGTACTGATCAAGGTAACGGACCGTTTGCTGGGGCGTCCCGAAGGGGCTTCCGATCATTTGATCACTTATGTAACAGACCGGGCCGGGCACGATCTGCGCTATGCTATCGATTCAACAAAATTGAAAAATGAATTGGGCTGGGAACCTTCGCTACAATTTGAAGAAGGTATTGAAAAGACTGTGAAATGGTATTTGGAAAATCAGGAGTGGTTGGATAATGTGACGAGTGGAGATTATCAGAAATACTACGAGATGATGTACAAATAAGTCGAAGATGAAATAAAAAGCGATTTCCCGGCCCGAACGACCGGGAATTTTTTTAGTGAATAAAAGCCGGGTGAATATTTTGACCCGGTAATTTCAAGGTGTCAAAGACCAGCGTAGATTCGGCAGAATCGGTTTTTAGCAGGTTGTATACTTCTTTGGCGCGTTTGATTTCTTTCATCAGGTCGTTTTCGTTCAGTGCGTGTGCTGCGTCGCGTTGCAGTTGGTATTTATAGGCTTCCATGAATGTGTTGAAGGAAATTTTGTCTACATCGACACTGGATTTAACGGCGGTAAATGCCAATACGGATTCTATTTTTTGAGTGATACCTACTACAGTAACCTTGCGGATCCAGGATTTGACATCTATACGTACCAGTGCCAGACCATCGACCATGATGAAGTAGTCCGAATGTTCGGCTTGTACTCCTTCACCCGATCCCATCAGCATATTGATACCGGCTCCGATCAGTGCTCCGACTCCGGAGATTACGTTTTCACTACCTCCGGTGACGAAGCTTTTTATTGCATTAGTCGCTTCTCCGACGATTTTGGTGGAATCGTCTTTACAATAGGCCCTCATTTCCGAGGTGTCGGCAATGATATGGGTAATCGGAATGGTAGGGTTTTCGATAGTCCCGGCTGTGCGGATATTGTCTGCAATCTGCGTCTTGAAGTGATCACATTTGCTGGTTGCCAGTTCGAAAAGCAGGTTCAGGTTCAGCATGATTTCTTCTTTCTTTTCAGGTGCCGGATCGGCTTTTTTAATGGAATTTCTTAAACTAGACATGGCTTTTAAATTTAAAAATAAACTGTTGTTTTGTAAGCTTACCCGGCAAAAGTAGTCGGGATTAAAACGGAGGAGTAAATAATTTTTTAAGAGGTAGGTCATTGTTTGTAGATCGTTGGTTAGGTTATTTAAAAAGAAAAGCGGATGGTTGATAAACTCCAATTGACAGTTTAAGAAAGGAAAGAGGATTTAAAAACAGGAGCTGTTATTTTTGGTACCGTAAGCTTACAGCAGTGTTATTCATTAAAAATTTTAAATCATGGAAAATCAAGAATTTGATATAGAACTTTTGGAAAAAAAGTTGGAAGAATATGAGCAGGCTGATTCGAATGTGCGAAGCGAAGAAGTACTCGAATTTGTGAAAAAAGTACTGGATATCACTTTACTCCAGCTCAGTAAAGGGAATGTATCGGATCGGGATATAGAAGAGGATATTCGGTTTGTCCGGGATGAAATCGGGAAACCGGACTTTTTGAAACAGTTGGTTCAGCATGTACAACAGGCTGCTGATAGGTGGGCCTCTGCATCAAAAGAGGAAAATGGACAAGATTACCTTTTCTCTGAATTGTGTCTTTTAATAAAGTTGGGAAGGAATGCCGTTTGTACGTTGGGCTTTTTATGTTGCAGAGAAGGAAAATTCGGGGTTTTATACGATTTTATGACGGCAGGAAATCAAGTGTTGGGTGGGTATTATGATTGGAAGACCCGGCTTAGATCGTATTTTATGAATCTGATCACCCCTTCTATGCTGGCAGAGGCTTTCGATTCTTTACGTCTGGGGAAAGTGGCTGTTCAGACAGCCGGTTGGCGGACGGACAATACCATGGCGGTCCCACAGCTGGTGTCCGATTATTTTCTTTATGTCGATAAAGCTTATGGAGACCGGTTGGATGTACATCTGCGGGGAGAAGCCTTGGCTACGCCTGCCAGGCTGGGATTCCCCGCTGTAAAGTTCGACCTTTTTTATGACGGGAGCACCGGACTTTTTAAGTTGCCTTTCGGGTTTCAGGGCTGGTTCGGGCTGTGTGGTGAGAGAACTATCGTTGCCTTTGCTGGAACACGTCTTTTGCAGCTGGGGACGGTATTTACCGATGCAGAGCAAATTTTCGGTCCGAGTCTGATCTATGCCTGTGCTGTGGGGATGGTCGCTCTTGTGGCTCAGCATATGGGGCAAGGGAATTTGTTCGTGCTGGGACATTCTTTAGGAGGAGGGTTGACTCAATTCGCTGTTGCAGCCAATCGTTCGAATCATATTGAAGGGTGGGGATTCAATTCCGCCGGTTTATCGGAAACTTCTGTCAGAGCTTTGCTTACTGCTGCTGATGTAGCAGGTGGCATGGAAAATGTCGTTCTTCATCTTTATGTTACCGGAGCCGATCCTGTTTCTAAACTGGGAGGATTGGTCGGAACGGTGACGACAATTCCGGGATCGGCTGACCTGGGGCATACGCGTGATGACTTGCGTCAGGTAATTTAAGACCGATTACCTGGGGGGGAGGTATCTTGATAAGGACTTGTCGGATACTTCCTTATTCAATTGAAAATTAAATACAATCATATGGAAACATCAGGAAAACGCCGTCTCCGGATGGGGAAGAAGGGCCAATCGACCCGTTCAGGTAAGATATTGGTAGAGAATCGATCTGTTCGTACCCGTAGTTGTTTGGATTCCGAAGCTATAAAAACCCTTCAAATTGCTTATGAATTTCATGGCTATTGGGAAGAAACCCTGGTTTGTCAGGGAGAAAAATATTGTAAAATAGAGATAGAAGGAGGAGGGCATTTACAAACTGTGGGGGCTCCTAACCTGCCTCAGGAAGGTATTTATGTGAACATACCTGAGAATGCAAAGTTTCTGAATTTGCAAGTCGGGGAATGTCACGAAAAAACAATAGAAGTGGAATATCCGATAGCTCCGAATCCATTGCCTGCTTTAGAAGGGGAAGAATTACTATACCGCAAAGACAGTACAATTTATGATTCCGGGTCTTTGTTTCCGGCAGAAGTGGCTGTATTCTCAGCCGTTCGTCGTATCGGGGGAGTAAAGGTTGTACATATATTAGTGAATCCTGTTCGTTATTATCCGGTACAACGGCAACTTCAGGTGGTGGAAACGATGATTTTGAAAATAACGTATGAACTATCGGAAGAGACGGACACTATCGGGGAGCCGCGGCATCATCGGTTCGGAGGCCCTGCGGTGGATATTTTGGGGATGCCGGAGATGGATGGGGTGACTACCAAGGGAGGGGGCAGAGGAGGTAGGGAAGATATACGAACGTTAAAGAATCCCGCTAATTGTGCCGAATTGCTGATCGTGACTAAACCGGACTTGAGACCGGCGTTCGATGATTTCCTCGAATTTAAAAGCCGGGATTTCAAAGTAGCTTTGGCCGATACCGGGCAGATCATATCGGAATTCGGCGGACAATCGGGGATGGATGAGCAGATCCGGGAGTTTTTGTGTTATGCTGCTGAAAATTGGCGTATTTCTCCCCGCTATATTCTGTTAGGTGGAAATATTACGGATATACCGACACATTGGGAATACTTTTTGGGGGCCAGAATTTCGTCCGATCATTTCTATGCCGACTTAAAGGGCGATTTGTCGCCCGATGTCGTCGTATCCCGTTTTCCTGCATCGGAGCCGGAAGAAATGAAGAACATGTGTGATTATTTTATTCGTTATGCTCAAACGCGTAAGGAGTGGGGAAAATCTGTACTGCTGACTTCCTATAACCGGGAAGATTATAACGAATGTACAGAAGAAGTAGCCGGTATTATCGCTTCCGATTTCCAAATTTATAAGTGTTATGACGGTCAGGCGACAAAAGAAGAAATTATCGAAACGATCAATCAGGGAGTCGGATTTATCAATTATCGGGGACACGGACTTCCGACGGGCTGGCAGGCAGGGAATGGGCTGACTTCTGACGATCTGGTGCAATTGAAGAATGTAGATAAAATACCTCAGGTATTAAGTATCGCATGTTCGAATAATGCCCTGGAAAAAGAGCATTGTTTTGGTTGTGAATGGATCCGGCAAGGCAAAGCTGTCTCTTTCCTGGGAGCTGCCGTACCTTCTTATACCGTTGTCAATCATGAATTCGATAAATGGCTTTGGGAAGGAATCGCTCTGAAAAAACTGAAACGTGCCGGCGAAATATTCAATTACGGTATTCAAAAATTGTATATGAATAATCCCGAAAACGATTTGGTAAAACATACGATTTATGCTTATTTGTTGGTTGGAGATGCTACGGCAGAATGTGATTTTTACCGTTCGGAATGATAAACTATTTTATCGCATTGGCAAACATATGTTTTGTGTTTGTGAAATTTATTTTTGTATCTTATGGTTTGAATTTATTTTTCCTTCTGTATGTTATTAATATTATATGTGGATGGAAAAATATTTTATGATTAAAACAGAAGGGCATGTATTGGTGATCACAATCATGCAATGTCCGGAGAGTAATGTAGTCTGTCTGGAATGTGATACGGAAGAGGAAGTGTATCGGTTGATACGGAAAATGGATTGTGAGATTACTTTTGCACAACCTTTTCATTGGAGACATTCCGGACAGTCTGTTTGGAGAGGGAGAAAAGCTGATTTTTTTTCCTTAAAAAATCGGCATAAGGCGCAAAGAAAAGCAAAGTTCTACATAAATAAATGCAGGTCAGCATCTTGTATGCAGGGCGGGTTGAAGCAGGCTTCGGCATAAAATACCTGAAAACACCCCTTTCGGACAAAGTTCGGCTACTAAACAGCTACCGGTTCCGAAACGGGGTATATGCGGCATAATGAGTTCTGTTTCATCGCTTTGCCTTGTTTTGCATAGCTCTTGGTAAGAAATAAGTAACTACCTTTAGAAACGAAAATTTTAGAGTTATGGAAACAAAGAGAAGTACGTTTGCGACCTCGTTCTACATCAAGAGATCCGCAGTGAGAAACCGGGACGGGAAAGCCCCCATCATGGTAAAAATCTCCGTTGACGGGGATGACAAGGCAGTGGGAACCAAGCTGTTCGTCACTCCCGACCTCTGGGAGAACGGCAAGGCGAAAGGCAAGTCCGCCGAGGCAAACGAGATAAACGGGCAACTGAAGGAGGTCTCCGCCCGGCTCACCAACCACTACCACCGCATCCTCCGGGAAGAGGATTTCGTCACCGCCGAAAAGCTGCGCAACGCCTTCCTCGGTGTCGGCGTGATGGAGAACTGCATCCTCAAAGACTTCGGGAACATGAACCGGGAGTTCGGGGCGATGGTCGAGAAAGGGCAGCGAGCCAAGTCCACCTACAACAAGTATCTGGCTGTTTACAACCATTTCAAGACCTTCCTTTGGGAGAAGAAGAAGCGCACCGACATGGCTTACAAGGAGCTGACCAAGGAGATCATCACCGATTTCGACAAGTACCTGCGGGTGGAGAAAGGGCTGAGTGCCAACACCCTCTGGATATACACCATGCCCCTGCTCAGCCTGACCGACAAGGCGTGGCGGCGGGGTATCGTCCGCACCGACCCCTTCGGCGAGTACAGCCTTGAAATGCAGGAGACCGACCGGGGCTATCTCACGGAAGAGGAGCTGCGCACCTTGGCTAACGCCGTGTTCGTCAAGAAACAGACCAGCCTCGTGCGGGACATGTTCCTCTTCGGGTGTTTCACCGGGCTTAGCTACATTGACATAAAGACGCTCACCCATGACAAGATACAGCGCATGGACTTCGACGGCGAGGAATGGATCATCACCCGGCGCACCAAGACCCGTGTATCGAGCAACGTTCCCCTCATGGAGATTGCCAAGGAGCTGATAGAGAGGTACAGGGGGCTTGCCGGGGGCGACCTTGTCTTTCCCATGCCCAGCAACAGCGTGTGCAACACCCACCTCAAACAGATAGCCAAAGCCTGCGGCATCCACAAGGAGATCGGCTTCCACCTGAGCCGCCACACCTTCGCCACGACCGTCTATCTCTGCAACGGCGGCACCATCGAGGCGCTCTCCAAGATACTCGGGCACAAGCACATTTCCACTACCCAGATCTACGCCGAGGTGACCAACAGGATGGTAAGCTCCGATTTCCGGGCGATCTCCGGCAACCTCGCCGCCATGCAGCGGAGCGTGCTGGAGAAGAAGGACAGGAAACAGGACGGGAAGCGGGTGCGCCGCTCCCTCCGGGAAACGGCTTGACGCCTTTCCCCGGTGCAGAATGCGGCAAAGGCAGGAACTTCCGATGCGGTGTCCCTGCCTTTGCTGCATTTCCCGATGCACACCCCCGTGCGTTTATGTTGGACTTTTCCCCCGTTTGCGCTTTGGGCGCATGTCCACGTAGTTCTCCTCCAGCATACGCAGCAGATCCGACTGGCGGTAGAGCGTCTTGCCCGGCAGCGATATGTACGGGATCAGCCGCTGCGTGCGGTAGTCCTGCAACGTTCTCGGCGTGATGTGCAGCAGCCTGCACACGTCCTCGCCCGTGAGATAGACCTCGCCGTTCATCGCCGGGCGGAAGTGCGCCGTTACCGTGTCGAGGTACCTCATGCCTTCCTCCAGTGCCTCGAAGTACGCCCGTACCTCTTCCGTGTCCCTTGTGATCACTTCCATCTCACTCGTCCTCCGTCATTTCCCGGCTCATGGCTTCCACGAACGCCTCCACGTCCTCCGTCCGGTAGTAAATCTTGTGGTTGATCTGGCTGTACGGCAGCAGCCCCCGGTCACGGTAGGTCTGCAACGTCCGCTTGCTGATGCCTAATTTCTCGCACACGTCCGCCCCGTCCATCCAGTTCATCTTTTCGGGCGGGCGGTAGCGGGCGCAAAGTTCCCTCACGTGCTGCGAAAAGTAGCCGAACCGTTCCTTCATCTCCTCGAAGGTCTTTCTCTCGATGCTTACTATTTCCATTGTCCCGATATGTTTTTATGGTTATACTTCCCTGCAAATATACCGGTCTGTATATGTCCGTGTATCAAAACCGTACCGCTTGTCCTCGTTTTGCTTCACGTTTGTAGCCTTGTCACGTTCCGGGCGGTGAAAAGCAGGGAGAAGCTCTACATATCCGCACGCCCTTCCGCATATTTTCCTCCCTTTCCGCTTGCCGTGTGCCGGACATTTCGCATATTTGTAACCGACCAAACATCATCACTATGGACGAGGCTGTCTTTATCGCTCAATACACCTTCCTTGCCACTCCTGCGGTCATCGAGGAGGAGAGCCGCATCTTGGGCAAGATCGCACGCCGCCTGCGCTGCGAGTACGTCATCCGTTTCGAGGACGACGGCAAGTTCTATTTCCTTTTGGAGACCCGTTCCGGCTACGAGGAGCATTTCGCCCGGTGCGGCTGGTACATCGTCAGCCAGACCGACTTCAACAGCCGCCTGACCATCGGCATGGGCTTGTACGAGAGCGGGAACTTGGCGGGCTTCATGTACAGGCTCGATTCCGGCAGCGAGGACGAGGCACGTTTCTGGAACAATATCCTTGTCTTCACTTTCTTCAATGACTTCCGCAAGGCGTTCTTTCCGCTCGACAACCGCTTTCAGGGTTTCTTCCGCTTGGACGGCAGCTTGTGTTTATACCTTTATGACTATTGCCCCGTCCGGCGGAACGACAAGATCACCTTCGAGGGGAAGAAGGTATCGAACGCCGTCTGGCGTTTCAAGAGCGGCGAGCAGACCGACCTTTTCGTCAAGCTCTTCTCCATCGCCGCCAGCCGTATCCGGGCGATTCAGGAGAATAGGCACCGTGCCGTGCTGGTTCCCGTCCCGGCATCCACACGGGAGAAGCACCGCACCGCCAATCTGGAGTTCCATCCCGAACGGTTCAGGGGGAAGTGTGTCTTGCTCGTGGACGACGTGCTTACTACCGGGGCTACTTTCGTAGCGCTGCGGCGCAAGCTGATCGGGTACGGGGCGAAGTTCGTCATCGGCATGTTCCTTGCCAAGACCATCGCTTTCGAGGTCGGGCGGAAGGAATAAGGCGAGAAAGCTCTCATGCGTTCATCATTTCAGGTTATCGTGAATGGTCTAATTCGATGTACCAGTCTCCCTTGACGGGCTTGTACAGCGTGGTGTCGTTGTATGTCCTTCGGTAAATCTCGTTCAGGTCGCCGTGTTCGGTGATACGGATGTCACGGCGGCTTCTCAATTCGAGATCGTAAACGAAACTCTTGGATGTTCCCGCATCCACGATGCCGTGGGAGTAGTACAGCATAAATAAGCTCACATATACCGAATCTGCCGTTTCCTGCTCCCTGCGGTCAACAAGGACAAGACCGCATCCAATCTCTGACAACAAGGAGTCGAGTTGTATTCGGTCAGATCTTGATAACCCGTGTACCGGCGTGTCCTGCACTTGGTTCGGTTGGTAGGATATTTGTTCTGCCGAATCAAGGATGAGAATATCGCAGGGAGAGAGCGGCGGATAGTGAAAGCTTCCCTCCGAACTCTCCGCCATGATTTTGCGTATCTTGTCGAATGCCGCCTCGTGCGTGGCGAAGTGGCGTATCATTTCCTCGTCCGTCGGCGGCATGGGTGGCTCGCAGCTTACGACCGATGCAAGCGTTAAAAGTAGTATTATGATAACTATCTTCATCTCTGTTTAAGCCCCACCTTCACCATGCCATGTGCAGGTTTGGGTATTGTTATCATAGTTATGTTCTATCCATTGCCCCGATTTCTCGCCGTCAGTGTATTGTCCCTCGATAGTTATATAGGGTTTGCCGTCCCGTGTCGATTCCACACGATAAGAGCCGTCAAGTTTTCCGTTACGGTAGTGGCGTATTATCCTGCTGCGAAGCGTGCTCGCATCCTCGAAGATTTCCCACTCCTCGCCATCTTTTTTCCCGTCGATATAATGAGATTCAAAAATCTGCTCTCCTGTCTTGCTGTCAAAGCGGCGTTCCCGCCCGCTCTCCACACTCTGCTTATATTCCTTTTCGGCTTCTATTTTGCCGTTACGAAAATAGGTCTTTACAGTTCCGTCTATCTTGCCTTGCTGCATGGGTGTTTCCTTTCGGGGAGTAACGCCGTCTTGGTAATACTCCGTGAATGTGCTGTTACGCTTGCCTTTGGCATATATACCCGATTCACGCAGCACCCCATCACGATAGCGGCGATAATCACCGTTTATCATGCCATCGGAAAATTTAACACACTCCTCGTCAAGTCCTCGTATAATGCGATATTTTCCCCGTAACGGCTGTTTTCTGCCTTTTTTATAATAGACCGTGCGCCGTGAGTTATCTGTTATAGTCTGCAAATCGCTCCATTCTACGATTTGTTGTGCGGAAACCGTGCCACACAATAGTAAAAAGATGTATAGTGCCAATATTCTATTCATTGTATTTTTTGTTTTTCAAGGTTGCGGCTAACACGTGGCTCAATCACCACGAAAAGCGATTGAGCCACACGCCATTATCCGCATAAATCGAACTTGTTAGCCTCTTCACTTCTTCAACAAAGCGAAAAATTCCTCGTATCGCTCGAAAGATTCAAAGAATCCTGCATGCAATGTTATTTGTGTATCATCCGTCAAGAAGATTTCCAATTCTCCTTCTTCATCGTCATATTTAAGATGTTTTATATCCGATATTTTAAATATTTTGTCGGTTTTCTCCCCTTTCTTTATTATAGGATAGGTTACACTATCTGCATCGACAACGATTTTTCCTCCGTTCGCCGCCAAAGCACGGGCAAGACGAACCTTGTTCAATGTTATTACCAAGAGAACGAGTCCTCCGATTATAAAAACAATGGCAGTACTCGTAGGGCCAAGTATTCGGGTACTGCCTATTCTTATACCGAATGGATAAACGAGCGGCACGACAACCATACCGACTGATACAGCCAACATTGTAATGTTATCCTTGATAGGAGAGGCTGGAGCATAATTAAACGTTTTCATAATTCAAAAAAAAATGTAGAGTTAATAAATGTTTTTTAATAAAATATCACCATTTTATATAAGTCCAAGGGCTTTTGGTATCTGTCAGTAAATCTTCTGCCAATCCAATCATGTTGGTAGTTCCCATCGACAAAGTACGACCAAGAACATAACTATAAGCATAGTCTTTCCAATTGGTATAAACTTCTTTGGTCATCTCGTAAGCGGCATTGATACACTGCATACATTCTTCTTTTACAATGTACTCTTGCTCAAGGCAAAGTCTGCTGATAAAGTTTAATCTTCCTGCATCCCACGCAAGTACTCCGAGTTTGCCCATTTCTTCTTTGGATGCGACAATTCCAGCTTGTTCAATGTCCGGATATTTTTCCTCCATCGTTTCCAACTTTTCCAAACAGTCATTTCGGAAATCGGTGTGTTCTTTCAATTCTTCATTTTCATTAAGCCACTTCCTGCTTATATTACCCCCTCCTTGAAGAAAAGCCGTATAAGCATAGTGAAACATTGTTTGCGAGGGAGCTTGCGACAACCAATTCAAAGTTTCGATGGCACTATCCCTATCCGTTATACCAAAGTATTCACCTAAAATAACTTTACGAACAGAGGGAGTTACGCCAGTTTCGAATGTGTTCAATACACCTTGTTGTTGATATACATACAGATTGCCAAGACTTATCTTGCGTAAATCCGCTTCTGGCAAATGTGAATTTTCATCCACATTCAAACCATCCTGAAAGAAACTCTGCAATTTTGCAAGTCTTCCCCAAAGAGATGTCATGTCCATAGTACTATGTTTGTCTTTCCAGCTCCTTAAGACCTTTTTATTATTAAACCACGAAGCGTGGAACTGCAATGCCACGTCTTTGTTGAAGGTCGTAGGAAAAACCTAATGAGCAGATGTAGTAATAGCAGCCCACGCTATAGCGTGAGAACCACTATGCCATCCTTGCTCATTTTGAAAATTTCCTACGTTTTCAACAACAAGATAAGCATAACGCTTCTTTCTTTTCTAATATGTCTTGGACGGAGTTTCCCTAATCCAACCACAAAGGTAGTGAAAAGTTGTGATAATCACTTATGTTGCAATAGATTTATTTGCTCGCTGTATAAAATTGGAGCTTTACAGTTTCATACCCCTGCTTTTCCTTTGCTGCTGTATAGGTTGCCGTATGTTCTGCCTTAACTTCTCGAACTGTTCCTTGAACCACTCGGCAATGGGCT
>ERZ827156.3701-NODE-3701-length-13414-cov-10.371809_pt1 | contig 13414 bp, 8 predicted proteins | sample MGYA00519919_ERZ827156 | MGnify/ENA primary metagenome ERZ827156 (study PRJEB31778, sample SAMEA3449269) | human gut metagenome | biome: human gut; feature: human-associated habitat; material: faeces | place: United Kingdom | collected 2010/2012 ... | reverse complement strand
GTGTTGCCAGACGTTCTTCTTTCTCCAAAGTCTGTAACAAATGGATAGCTTCCATATTTGCCTTATACTTTGCTTTCGGGCCGCCTGCTCCAAGGTCACTATCCTGAATCCGAAAGTTGTGCGGTTCCGTTACAATCTTTTCTGCTTCCGGTTTTAAATACAGTTGAAATTCTCCCTCATATCCAAACAGTTCGTTTTCTCCCGGAATATAATTGCGTCCGGTTTCCAGACACCGGAATACGTCTGCAGTTGGTGCATTGCTGACTGCATAAAACTCATCATAAGAATACTTTGGAAAATCTTCTGTATGATAGGTCGATAAATGCAGTTCTGTATTGGAACGGGTCTGTGCAACCAGATCTTTCCCTTCTATTCCTTCCGGCAATATTCCTACTGCTTCAAAGTGGTACCCCTGATACTCAAAAACGCCCTCATCCCAAGACTCTGCCAGTTCTTCTGCTGTTTTAGCTGTTATCTCTTCCTTTTGTTCCTGTTTCTCAGAATCTTTCGTTATTTCCTGTTCTTGACTTTCTGGAACAGCTTCTTCGGCAGTAACCTCTTCCCCTTCTACTTCCTCCACATCTGACATATCTACTACGGTCGGTTCTGTCACTGCCTTAGTATCCAAGAAATCAAACATGGTCATCTGATGGCCGGACGGTTCCGCAAAGGATGGTTCTACTTCCGGTGTTGGAAAAATCGTATAGGTTCCCTCTACATACTGGTGAAGTTCCGAAAGAAGTTCTGTTTTCTGCTGATAGTTTGTCCCATACGCTTCAAAATCCAATGGCAGAGCTGCCAATGCTGCATCCATCTTCTGTAACAGTTCCTCTGTTTGCTCTGGATTTTCTAAGACTGCTACCATCTCTTTTCTTGGTTTTTCCCAAAAGAAGTCATCCGTAAATGGTCTGTCCACTTCTTCTGGCAGACGGTCATAAAAACGAAGTACCTTATTCGCCATCTGCTCCCGTTCATACTCCGGCATATGGACATAATCTTCTGCCTGCAGGAACTGGTCATTCTTGATCAGGTAAGCTACTCTATTTGCGACTTTCTTCCAGGATAATAAAACCGAAGTATGCGGATCACTATAACTGCCTCTGGCAAGTAACAATCCTTTTCCATCATAGTTTGAATGAGAATCATCTGCCCCTGACAGTGCATGACTGCCTCCGCCAATTCCATACTGTTCTTTGATAAAATCAATTCTGGTTTTTTCATCCTCATGTAACAGATAAAAGGAATAGGTTCTGAGCCTGCTTTCAGAATAAGGGCCTCCCTTTGCGAGAAATGCGTCAATCTCATCCTGGGTAATGAACATCTGATGTTCTTTCCATGCAAACCCGTCTCTTGCCTGATAAGGGATGACCTCCTGTGCAAATTTCTGAAACTGCTTTGAGATATTTATAGGATTATAATGATGGAAACGCATAAAGGAACTGTCCATTTCATAGGCTTCTGCCAGTGCATCCAGTCTTTCATTCAGTTCCGAAAGCCACTGGGGATCTTCTATTTTTTCTTCCAGATAATCCGTGATCTCCGGATAAATACTGTGAAGATGTGGCAAGTCCTCTTCGTCAAAAACAATCTCGGCTACCCCTTCTGCCATATCCCCTTTCATATAGGCAAGAGCCTGGGCGTGTTCTTTTACTGCATTACTTCTTGCCGCATCCAATACAGACTGCGGTGCATATTCACCCTGGTCTAAAAGCTGATGGATACGTCCGCTGACATCTTCCCATGATAAAAATGCCTTATCTAAAATCTGGTCTGTGACCGTATGCCCCACTGCGATCTGCATCCCGGTTTCATCAAACCAGACCGAATATTCCTTTCCATCAATCTGAAAGCCTTTTCCACCTTTACGGTATTCACGCTTCACAAACTCCGTATATTCCTCCGGTGTCTGTTCACTCATGAAATTATAGATGATCCGGAGCTGGCTGGCTTTCCGGTTTCCTCCTGTCCGTAAGATCTCATCAACAACTTCCTCTGGAATCGGGATTTCTCCGGCATAAAGGGCAGCTGCCCTTTCCTCGATGTTCCGCCTTTGTTCATCTGCAGTTGGATATTCGGGCAAAGATAAAGCAGAGGCGATCTCTTCCTCTGCTTTACTCAATCCATCTTCTCTTGTATCTTCGACTAACTGTATACCAATTCCGTCAAGATGCTCTCTTCCGCTGTTGCCATCAGTGCGTTCATGTGTGCTGTCCATGCCATCGGATCTGCTTCCTTGTCCGGTGCCGGATTCTTCTCCAGCAATTTCTCCATCTGGTTGTCCATTCTCTCCTGTGCCGCTTTCTCGATCTGTTCCAGATGGCTGTTCAGCTTCCCGGTCAGGAACAGGCTCTGATAAAGGCTGTTCTTGTGTTCCTTCAGAAATGTCCTCCGCAGCATCCCGTATTTCCCGATCGTCACTTCTTCCTCTTCGACGGTCAGATTCGGAAACAGGTAATCCCCCTTGCGATGATATGTCAGTTCCATAATCGGTTCCTCCTTCATTCTCAATATTTTCTTCTTTTTTGTTTTCTATGTCCCGGCTTTTAGTTTCACGCATTAACGTGGTAAAGTTATTATAATTCCTTTCATTGGAAATTTCAACCTCTTTTCTCACTTCTTCCAGAGAAATTTTATGTACGGTTCTTCCAATATCAATCAGAATACTCTCACTGAGCTGGCTTGCTGCATTTCCAATGAATGTGAGAACCGACAGACGGTTATAGTCTGTGATGTGCATGAAGTCCTCTTCTTCCAGAAGTTCCATCGGGTCAAGCCCGCATCGTCTGGAAAGCATATAATAAACACTGTCTGTTGCCAGCTGGCGGAAATCACTGCGGATCGTCACCTCATCCAAATCTTCCAGATAAGTATCTTCTACTGCATATTCCAATCCATCCAGATATTCTTCCAGATTGTCACTGACCATTTCCCTTGCCACTGCCATCAATGCGTCCTGCAAGGTTGCCGTATCCTTTTCTTCCAGACCATAGACTTCTGCCAGATGCGTAAGGATCTCTTCTCTCTGGTGTTCCTGCGTCTGCCAAAGATATGGGCTTCTGCCGCCAGCTACCATGTGGGTATCCGAAATGTCAAACACATAACGGAGTCTCGTATTCTGTTTACTTTCATCCAGCAGGGCAATTCCTCTCGCACCACGGTTTACCCACCGGAACATCTTTTCATTCCACAGTTCCAGTGATGCACAGGCCGTCGCTTCCGGATACTGTGCATGGATCAGAAGCTGGTCTGAGAAAGAATAACGGTATAACCTCGATGCCGTATCCATATAATCCATCCAGTCTCTTGGCGAACTGCTCACTGATGTGGCATGTTCCTGTGCCAATGCCCGGATGTCCTGTAACTTAGACATATCGCTTTACCTCCTTGGCTTATTTCTTTTTCTTCTTTGGAAATTCCAGATGAAATCTCGGTTTTCCATCTTCCAGTGTAAGCAACAGATCTGCGTCAAACTTCATGTCCTTTTTTCTGGAATACAGACCTTTTACATGAGTGCAAGCCTTAGCCAGAAGTTCTTTTGCCATCTTTTTATCCAGATTTTTCTCCATACTTCCTAAAAAACGGTTTTCTTTCCAAAGGGCAAAATCACACTGACGGTTTGAGCAGTAAAAATTCTGTTTTCCCTCAAAAATATCCGAACCGCAGACCGGGCATTTACCGATTACTTCCTTCTCAGTCTGGAATCTTTTACGTTCCTCTTCCGGTATGTCCCTGCATACCTCTAAAATCTTACCGACAAGGGAAGTGATCTCTCCCATAAACTGAGCATCCGTAATCTGACCCTTTTCCATCATCAACAACTGGTTCTCCCACTCTGCTGTCATCGCCGCAGATTTCAGATACTCTGGCATGACCTTTACCAATTCCTGCCCCTCTGCACTTGGCAAAATCTGTTTACCCTTTCTCTGTGCATAACCGGAAGCCACCAGTTTTTCAATGATACTTGCCCTTGTTGCCGGAGTCCCCAGTCCTTTCTTCTCCGTTTCTGAATCAAATTCCTTATTCCCTGCCGTTTCCATTGCAGCAAGGAGAGTATCCTCATTGAATGGTTTTGGCGGAGAAGTATAGTGTGTTGTTTTCTCTGCCTTTACCGGGAAAAGGTTCATTCCTTCTTCATATCCAACAGGAATCGAGGCATCTTTTTCCTTTTCGTCCACAGCTTCCGCTTTGACACACTGATTTTTAAATGCCTTTTCTACTTCTTTAAATCCCATCTGTACCGGCATTTTCCCTCTGGCTTTAAAATCATGTTCCTGGCATTTTACGGTAATATCTGTCTGCTCATACAGATATTCTTCTCCTGTTGCCTGTACCAGCTGCTGACAGATCAACATCATCAAATTCTTTTTATCTGACGGTAAATCAGAAATTCCTTTCTCCACAGCTTCTTTTGTTGGAAGAATCGCATGGTGGTCGGATACCTTTGCATTATTGATTACCCTTTTCACTCCATGTCCTAACTGCCCATAATCTACGAATGGAAGTAATACTGGCATTTTCCCTACCAGCTCATCTACCGTATCTTTCATATCCTCCGTTACAAATTGACTGTCTGTTCTTGGATATGTGACCAGCTTTTCTTCATATAATTCCTGCAACATATCCAATGTCCGTTTCGCTGTATATCCAAAGTAGCGGTTTGCTTCTCTCTGCAAGCTTGTCAGATCGTAAAGTTTCGGTGGAAATGATTTCTTACGTTCTTTCTTCATCTGTGTGACCACAGCGGTCGAACCATTGCATAACGCTGCAAGCAGATCCGCAGCTTCTTCATTTGCAATGTTCTCGGAAACTACTGTAAGTTTTCCATCTGTCAGTGCTACCTTATAAAACGCTTCTTTTTGAAAATGCTCGATCCTCTCCTGCCGTTCTGCAAGCATGGCAAGGGTTGGGGTCTGTACCCTGCCCACAACCAATCGTTTAAAATATCTCGTGGTGTATGCTCTGGTTCCATTCATTCCGATCAGCCAGTCAGCCTGTGCCCTGCACACCGCAGCCATACAGAGATTCTTATATTCTTCTTCACTTTTCATTGTCTGAAAACCTTTCTGAATGGCGGCATCTTCCATCGAGCTGATCCACAGACGTTTCACTGGTTTCCTGCATCCGGCAAGCACATACACCCTTTGAAAGATCAGTTCTCCTTCTCTTCCTGCATCACAGCCATTGACCAGATATTCCACATCGCTTCGGTTCATCAGACCTTTTAAGACATCAAACTGCTTCTTTTTATCCTTGGAAACTTTCAGCTTCCATGCTTCTGGAAGGATTGGCAGATCATCAAACTGCCATTTTTCATATTTCGGGTCATATTCCTCTGGCTGTGCGTATTCTGCCAGATGTCCTAAGCACCAGCTGACAATACAGCTTTCTCCCTCCAGATAACCGTCCTCCCGCTTATAAGCGGACAGATTTTTCGCATAACTTTGTGCTACACTTGGCTTCTCTGCGATCACTAAAAATTTAGACATAATCCTTTCCTTTCTACCAAAAAAGGCAGCCAAGATTTCTGGCTGCCCCTGTCCTTATTACTGTTTCCATCTCTTAAAAACGCTTATTCTTCTTTTTCATCGTCCTCTTCATTTACATACGGACCGTCTGAAAATTCAAGCTGTTCACTTACATAATCTTCGTCCTTACTGCGTCCATGTTTCTTATAGACTGCGATTCCTGCAAAGCCTAAGATTGCGGCAACTACGATAGCTGCAAGACCTTTCACATTCATTCCGCTTTTCTCTTCTTTCTTCACTTCGGTTTCCTCCTCTGCTGCTGGTGTAGTCTCCGGTGTGGTTTCCGGGATCACTACGGTTGATTCTTCAGTTTCCTTCTCTTTTTCTGTTTCATCCAGAAATTCTGCCAGATCATTCTCATCGACCAGAGACATCATATACACATTCTCTGTATTACTGGAACGGTCAATGACCATGTAAAAAGTATTCCCCTTTTTCGTCTGGATAGTAAGGAACTGTTTTGTATCATCATTTTCCTTATCATCTACAAGCTGGGCATTTCCCGGTGTAGAAAAAGCGGAATTGTTACTCTCTCCACTCACCCTTCCGGTATCCTCTTTCTTCTCCGTATCTTCAGTTGTTTCCGTAGAAGTCTCCTGCACTACTTCTGACGTTGTCTCTTCTGCCGGTGGATTTGCATTTGCATAAACAGTAGCAAGGGATGTTCCCGAAATCATTGTTACCGCCATAGCAATCATCAGAAGTTTCTTTACCACTTTATTCCTCATCGTCTAAAACCTCTCTTTCTGCCACCTGCCCCACAGGTGGTCTGTTATCGTTTTCTTTTTGGGGTGTCTCCTTGGTATCTTCCACTGTGATACCGCCGTCCTCATTCATCTGAATCGTAACGGTTCCTTTCTGAATCCCGTCAAGCAGTACCAGCAGCTCCCGACTATCCAGCTTCATAGAACGAAATGATTTGATAATCTCCATATCTTCCATCTGCTGTTTTAAAGTATTCTGCCGTTTCAGATGTTCCTGAAGCTCTGCAATCTTATCCTCTGTTTTCTGAATATCATCCAGAATCTTTTTTAATTTCATGTTCATCTGCTCTGTCACCTCCTCTAATGCAGACGACCAAATGCCATAAAGTGTTCCTGCCAGTAGGCACTTGCGATACTGGTATATTGCACCGGCTTACCACAATGGATCATCATGTTATTTCCAACGTAGATTCCAACATGACTCGCTCCACTTGTGTTATAGGTTCCCTGGAAGAAAATCAAGTCTCCTGGTTTTGCTTCCGATGGAGATACCTGCGAACAGTGAGAACGAAGTCCTTCAGTAGTACATCTTCCAATATTCCATCCATTTCCACAATTATTGATAACCCAGCTTACAAATCCGGAACAATCAAATCCACTTGGGGAATAACCACCCCAGACATAAGGAACTCCCAGATATTTCTCTGCTTCCCGGATCATCTTTGCAAACTGTGGATCAGATAAAGCATCTGTCGGTATGGTATAACCAAATCCTCCACTTCCGGTGGGTATGCTGTTTAAGTCAAACAGATAATCACGATTTCCATAATATTTGTTATATGCATCGTATCTTTCCTGTTCTTCTTCCGTCATGCGGCTTCTCAATACGGTATCCAGATTGTGGTTTGTCATCGTTACATCCAGACGGTTTACTTCTTTCGTTGTCGTAACCTGCACTTCCTGGCTTCCATTGCTGTCTGCTATGTATGCCTCCCATGTCTGGTGCCCATGTGCGGAAGCTGCTGCATGGTTATCATAATAAACATCAAACTGAACACCATATCTTGCAAAAGCTCCGGTATCTTCTACTACATATTCCACACCATTCATAATGACATGGGTTCCCATCGGTACAAAAGGATTCGATGCATCTACTGCGATCGTATGATTAGCTGTCGGCATCGCACCGCTGGCTGTCGGTCCTCCACTCCACTGCCCACAGCAGATGGAGCAGTTACAATACCCACTGGTGACAACCTGTCCCAGTGATTCTCCTACCCGGACTGTCTTTGTTTCGGTAACTGTCTCTCTGGTAGAATCTGTCGTAATACCATACTGCTGACGGAAAATGGACTCTATCTCCTCTGCCACTTCATCATAAGTAAAACCACCGTATTTAACTGTCAGATAAGAGATCAGCTGATATGGATTATGTCCGATCTCATCAATCTGGTACCGGTATTCATCGTAATCCGGGTGCGTGGATTCCATCTGATTGATCTGCGTATTTAAGGCTTCTTCTAATGCCCGGTATGCATTTTCAGCGGCATAAATGTCCTCATCTGTACTGGAATAACTGGTGGAAATAATGGCAGACGAAGCTCCCTGCAGGGATGCACTGCAACTGGTAAAACTTGCTGCAATCAAGACAAAGATCAATCCAAAGATAGCAACTGTAGCAAAAATCCCACGGTTTTGTGCCGCAATCATTTTGACTGCATCTTTTGCTTTCTCTGTAAATTTCTGTGCTGAAGTAATCGCCGCATCCTTTGCCTTTTTGCTCTGCTTTGCTGCCTGATACTGTTTCTGATAACGTTTCTTCTGGAACAGCTTTTGCAATGCAGATTTTCTTTTCTGCTCCGCTTCCTTCTTCACCATCTTTTTTGCTTCATTTCCATAAACAGATTCAAACATCAGCCTGCTTTTTTCTGCTTCATCAAGAACGCTTTCTTTCAGTCTTTTTGACTGTTCCCTCCTTTGCTTTAAGCGTTCCCTTGTATAAATGGATTTTCTTGCAAGGCTTTCTCCTGCAAGCTCTGCCCGGTGTGCCCCTTCTACCGCAGCATTATCATCTTCTGCCTCATGGGTTTTCCAATGAGCCGCCGTAGCCGCAGCATCTTTCACGGCAGATGCAGAACTTCGGATACCGATACCGGCTCCATGTACCATGCCATCACTTTCATCGCCAAACGATAATCTGGAACTCTTTTTCCGCTGTTCTTTCAGCACACGTTCCCGCTTCGATTTGCCTTTGATCTCCTCCGAAAATCCATCCAGAGACTCTTCTGCCACTTCTGAAGTTTCCCTGTACCGGGCAGCTTCTCTCTTTGCCGTCTTGCTTTCTTCGGAAGCCTCCTTTTCCTTCCGTCTTTCTTTTGACGCATAATCTCTGACCATCTTTTTCTTACGGAGATCCCGGCTGTCTGCAACCGTTTCCAGATAAGCCCGTTCTCCCCTTGGCTGTCCACGGATGCTTTCACTGCGAAATGCGGATTTCGTTGCAGCTGTGCTTTCATCGGCTACTTGTTCCCCATCCAGTTCTCCATCTATATCTTGTTCTGACTCCTCATCCAGTACAGATTCTCTACTATATCTGGTTTTTTTGGAACTTTGCTCCGGATGTTCTGTTTTCCTTTTTTCATTGATATGCTCACGCCTTCTCTTACTGAAATCCAGTTCATCCTTTTTTTCACTACGGGAAACCTCTGTATCCATATCTCGTCCAGTGATCCTTTTTTCTTCTTTATTCCGAAGGTTCTCTTCTCTAAGACCATCACGGCTCATCTTCTGGACGGTTTTATCTCTCGCCTTATACTCATGCTCCTGCAAATCTCACCATCCCCTTTACTGTTTACCTGTTATTCTGCTTTATCCTGATAGCTCTCCCATTTTTCCAGTACCTCATCTGCCAGTCCTGCAATGGAATCTGTCAGCTTATCTGTAAGTCTTTCACTCAATGTTCTTCTTGCAGCCAAGCAGGAAGTAATCCCCATAAAGTCAATCAGTTCCGCTAAATACAGCAGATCATCTAACATCTCGCCAAACACCTCCTCCCCGTTACTGTCCTTTCCTTTTTCTAAAAGTTCTTTATAATTGTCTGCACAGATCCTCTCTGCAAATACACAGCAAGGTTCCCCATTGCATCTCTCAAAATTCGTATAATCTCTCATGTAGTGATCCTCCATTTCATTTTTGGGCAGAAAAAAGGCCGGAAATCTTTTCCCGGCTCATCCCCTGCTTTTGTTCTATTTTGTTTTTTATATTTTTTAATCGTCTCTTTCTCCGATACCAAGTTTTTTACGCTTCTCCACCTCATCCGGCTTAGAAGTCATCAACGCATACAGCATCAGAGAATTATCAAATTTATCCTTAAACGGGATAATGGTACTGCCATAAAAGACCAGTCCCTCGCCTTCTCCACTGTTGGTAACATAAGAGAGCTGGTGTGGTGAAATGTTCAGCTGCTTTGCAAGAATCTGCCTGTCACCGGATGCCTGGTTTAACATCAGGATAAAGTCAGAATTTTCAAAGATATTTTCTATCTCACGGCTGGCAAGCAGGTCTTTTACGTTCTGTGTGATACCCGTCGGAATACCACCCCATTTACGGAATCGCTTCCAGATCTCCACACTGTACGCAGCTGTCTGTTCTTCTTTTAAAAGCAGATGAAACTCATCAATATAGTATCTGGTACTCTTATTCGCTGAACGGTTAATCGTTACTCTGTTCCATACCTGATCCTGTACGATCAGCATACCAAGCTTTTTCAGCTGTTTTCCTAAGTCTTTGATGTCGAAACATACCATGCGGTTATTCAGTTCCACGTTGGTTCTGTGGTTGAATACTCTCAGAGAACCATTGACGTAGATTTCCAGTGCAGTCGCAAGACGCTGTGCCTCCTGTTCCTTCTGCTCACGGAGAAGATTATATAAATCCTCTAAGATCGGCATTTTTTCCGGTACTGGGTCAGAAAGAAAGTCCTGATACACCAGACGTACACAACGGTCAATAACTGTTTTTTCTACCGGCTCCAGTCCATTCTTCCCACCAACTACCAGCTCACAAAGAGACAGGATAAAGTCAGACTTTAAGGAAAGTGGGTCATCATCATCTGCGTAATCCAGATTGATGTCCATCGGATTGATATAATCATGGCTGGTCGGTGAAATGCGGATAACCTGTCCATGAAATGCCCGGAACAACGGATAATACTCCCCTTCCGGATCACACACGATAATGTCATCTTTTGTCACGATAAATGCGTTGGTGATCTCACGCTTTGCCGCAAATGACTTACCGGCACCCGGTGTACCCAAAATCAAACCATTCGGGTTTTTCAGTTTCTTTCTGTCTGCCATGATCAGATTATTGGACAGGGCATTTAAACCATAGTAAATGGATTCCCCACCCATAAACAATTCCTGTGTGGTAAACGGAACAAAGATTGCCGTAGATGTTGTGGTAAGTGCCCTTTTGATAGGCACAAGATTCATAGCAAGCGGCAGGCAACTCATAAGCCCCGGCTCCTGCTGATAATCCAGACGTTTCAATGCACAGTTATATTTCTGTGCAATACCGGCAGTCTGGAATACGACATTTTCAAGCTCCTGTTTTGTCTCTGCCGTATTTAAAAACAGTGCCGTTACAAGGAACATTCTCTCATTCCTGGACTGTAAATCTTCCAGAAGTCTCTTGGCTTCTCCACCATATGTATTTAAGTCTGATGGGATAATGTCCATGTCATATCCGGCACGAACTGCCTTTTTCTGCTCCTCAATCTTCATCCGGTTAATATCGGTCACCTTGCTCTTTACCAGCTTGATCGCTTTCATCTGGTCAATGGACTGGATATGGAAGTTCACCATAAGGTTACTGTCCATCTCCAAAAACTCTGCCAGCATCTTGTCCGTAAGCTCCGGTGCAAGAATCTGAAGATAAGAGACGGCTCCTATCGTTCCACCCATCTGAAAATCTTTTCCATTCTTAAATACGAAACTGGTCGGTGCGATATAATCCTTTGTGCTAAGACCTGTACGAAGTACCTCATCATAAGAAAAATGAAAAGGGACTTTACTATCCTGATTGAATGTCTCGTACATGATCTGCAGCCTTTCCGTTCCATTCAGCGGATACGCTGTCACTCCAAGAATCTTGAAATTATTCATAATATCCGACTCGATACGTTCCAGTTTCGGTCGTGCTTCCCGGATACTCTCTGCTTCGATACCAAACGTGATATATTTGGTACGCATCAGACCATTATTTCCTTTTGCCAGCTGATTATTAAGCATCTGTGCAAACTCCATACGCAGATCATCAAACTCATCCTCCTGCGGATTGATATGGATAACCTTTTCATACTCCGCCATGTTGCTGTGCTGATTGATAAAGGAAAGCTGAAAATGAATCGTGCTGTCAAAATAATTTAAGAAGTCACACCAGTTTTCAAAGATCGCATTTTTATCCTCATTCTGAGCTAACTGGTAGTTGATGTCATAAAAACGGATGGTCTTGGAATAAAATCTATCCTGTACACGACAGATACCATCTCTCCCCATCTCATGATAAGGAATGGACTGCTGTGCTGTAATCCGTTTATCTTTGGCAGTATTTGCTACTTTCTTTTCAGTGCTTCCACCTTTTTCTCCTGAAACCTTCTTCCCTTCCGGCTGCTGTCTTGGCAGTGCTGTAGCTGAACTGCTCTTTTTCTTCTTTGCACTTTTCTTTGCTTCACGCATTGCCTGTTTCTCTGCTTTTGCCGCAAGCTTCGCTTCTTTCTTCGCATTTTTCTTATCCGCTTTTTCATGCTCTTTATGAAGTTTCGCTTCATATTTCTGTGCCCTTTTCAAAGCCTTCTTTTCCCTGCGGGTCAGCTTTCTGTTTGGTCGGCGTACCCCTCTCTGTCTTTCTAATGCTTCATAACCCGTTACCATTGGCTCGCTGTGCAGTCTGCCGCTTACCGGCTTACTGCTGACCGCCAGATCTGGAATATCTTCTCCACCATCCTCTTCATCCAGCCAGTAATCATTTGGATAACATTCTTCTTCCAATCTCTGCGGTGGCTGTCTATCGTTTTTTCTTTTTAACACTCTTCTGTCCTCCCTTCTTTTTTCTGACCATGATAAATTTCTTCTCATACAGATTTTCCATCTGATACTTCCGTACCGGAGGACGGATAAATTTCACCGTGATGGCAAAATACTTCCAGATTCTTTACTCTTATCTCATCCATCTTACTCTGCCTCCAGAATTGCCTCAATCATCTTCAATTCTCTATAGTTTGTCTTTACATCGTGCACACGGAAAATAGAGGCCCCTTTCATACGGCCAAGTACTGTTGTTGCCGCAGTTCCTTCCTCTCGCTGATCAACAGGAAGATTTAACGCAAGACCAATCACAGACTTTCTTGATGTTCCAAGTAACACAGGAAGTCCCCATTTTGAAAATACATCCATATGCTTCATAATAGAAAGGTTCTGCTCAAATGTTTTTCCAAAGCCAACACCTGGATCAAGAACAATTCTTTCGTCCCTGATTCCTGCCTTTTTCGCAATGGCCAGTGTCTCTTCCATATCAGAACAGAAATCCTCAATAAAATTAGTATACTCCTGATTATCTCTGTTGTGCATCAGACAACAGGCAACGTCCTCTTTGGCAAGTAACGGAGCCAGTCTCTCATCCCATTTCAATCCCCAGATATCGTTAATCATATCTGCTCCGGCAGCAATTCCAGCTTTAGAAACTTCGTATTTGTAAGTATCAAGAGATACCGCGATATCAAAATTCTTCTTTACTGCTTCAATGACCGGAACAACTCTTTCGATTTCTTCCTGGTCTGTAATCTTCTTATGGCCTGGTCTTGTAGATTCTCCACCGATATCTAAAATTGCTGCACCTTCCTCTATCATTCTCTCCGCCTGTTTTAACGCCAGATCAACAGACTGATATTTGCCGCCATCGGAAAAAGAATCGGGTGTTACATTTAAAATTCCCATAATATAGCCTTTATGTAAAAGGTCAAACTCGTATTTTCCTATCTTCATTACTGTATAGCCTCCATTTCTTCCATAAAAGAGAGCGAACCACAGGCCACCAGAATATCTTCCGGCTGTGCAGCCTCCAATGCCTTAGAAACCGCAGTATTTACGTCTGGCTCAATCATAACTGGAACATCCGCTTTCTCTT
>ERZ827156.3696-NODE-3696-length-13432-cov-13.905435_pt1 | contig 13432 bp, 8 predicted proteins | sample MGYA00519919_ERZ827156 | MGnify/ENA primary metagenome ERZ827156 (study PRJEB31778, sample SAMEA3449269) | human gut metagenome | biome: human gut; feature: human-associated habitat; material: faeces | place: United Kingdom | collected 2010/2012 ... | reverse complement strand
GGACGCTATGAAGGAGATCGCCGCCAAGGAAGCCGCCGGCGAGCCCATCAAGTAAGTCCGTTTATCCGGTTTTTCCGAAAGGACCGCCTGTTGGCGGTCCTTTCGCTTGCCGCGGCACTTTCTCCTGCGGCCAATGTCGTGGGGAAAAGAGGCCCTGTCGAAAAGTGCGGGAAACCGTGGGAAACAGGGGAAACAATACCCATTCCGCCGGAAAACCGGAAAATGGTGATTTCTCCGGCAATTATGGTAAATCCCACGGTTTTGCGCACTTTTTTACCGGTTTTGTGTTGACATAACAGTTGTGGAAAACCATGTGGAAACTGTGGAAAGCCTTTTTCCATCAAGGGTTTCCCCAGTTGCGCTCCTGTTATTTTTTGCGGGAATCTGTAAACCTTTTTGGGTCGGAGGATCTTTTAGGCGAAGTGCGGCGCATACCGCGGCGGCGAGACTTGCATTGACGGGAAAAATACGGTAGAATAACAGAAAACGATTGGCTCGGTGTATGCCGGAGGAATAATATGGCAAAGAAAAACGTATACGACAACGAGAGTATCTCCAGTCTCAAGGGCGCGGATCGGGTCCGGAAACGGCCCGGTGTTATTTTTGGCTCCGACGGGCTGGAGGGCTGCGAGCACGCGGTGTTTGAGATCCTGTCCAACGCCATCGACGAGGCCCGCGGCGGCCACGGAAAGCTCATCACCGTCACCCGCTTTCTGGACCGGTCGGTACAGGTGGAGGATATGGGCCGCGGCTGCCCCGTGGACTGGAACGAGAAGGAGGGGCGCTACAACTGGGAGCTGGTGTTCTGCGAGCTGTACGCCGGCGGCAAGTACGACAACGAGAACAGTGAGAATTACGAGTTCTCTCTGGGTCTCAACGGCCTTGGCTCCTGCGCCACCCAGTACGCCTCCCGCTATATGGATGTCACGGTGTACCGCGAGGGGAAGGAGTACCGCCTGCACTTCGAGCGGGGCAAGATCGTGGGCCAGCTGGAGAGCACGGAGCTGACCACCAATAAAAAGCGGACCGGCACCACCATTCGCTGGCTGCCGGATCTGGAGGTGTTTACCGACATCGCCGTGCCGCTGGAATACTATCAGGACGTGATGAAGCGGCAGGCTGTGGTGAACGCCGGCGTCACGTTCCGTCTGCGCAATGAGACGGCCCCCGGGAAATTTGAGACCCAGGAGTTTCTGTATGAAAACGGCATCGCCGACTATATCCGCGAGCTGGCGGGGGAGGACTCCCTGACAGAGCCGGTGTTCTGGGAGGCGGAGCGCCGTGGCCGCGACCGCGCGGACAAGCCGGAGTACAAGGTGAAGCTCAGCGTGGCGCTGTGCTTTTCCAACCGCGTGGCCCTATGCGAGCACTACCACAACTCCAGCTTTCTGGAGCACGGCGGCAGTCCGGAGAAGGCCACCCGCTCGGCCATGGTGTCCGCCATCGATAAATACCTGCGGGACAACAACAAATACACCAGAGGCGAATCGAAGATCACGTTTCCCGACGTACAGGACTGCCTCATTTTGGTGAGCAACAACTTCTCCACCCAGACCAGCTATGAGAACCAGACCAAGAAGGCCATCACCAACAAGTTCATTCAGGAGGCCATGACCGAATTCCTCCGCAGCCGCATGGAGATCTACTTCATTGAGAACAAGGAGGCGGCGGAGAAGATCGCAGCTCAGGTGCTCATCAACAAGCGCAGCCGCGAAACGGCGGAGCGCACCCGCATCAACCAGAAGAAAAAGCTGACGGAGAAGATCGACATTGCCAACCGCGTCCAGAAATTCGTGGACTGCCGCACCAAGGACGTGGAGCGCCGGGAGATCTACATCGTGGAGGGCGACTCCGCACTGGGCGCCTGCAAGCAGAGCCGCGACGCGGAGTTCCAGGGCCTGATGCCCGTCCGCGGCAAGATTTTGAACTGTCTGAAGGCCGATTATCCCCGCATCTTCAAAAGTGACGTCATTACCGACCTGATGAAGGTGCTGGGCTGCGGCGTGGAGGTCAGCGGCAAAGCGGTGAAGGATCTGAACCAGTTCGACCTGAGCAACCTGCGGTGGAGCAAGGTGGTCATCTGCACCGATGGCGATGTGGACGGCTTCCAGATCCGCACGCTGATCCTGACCATGCTGTACCGCCTGTGCCCCACCCTGATCCGGGAGGGCTACGTCTACATCGCGGAGACGCCGCTGTTTGAGATCACCTGCAGGGAAAAGGGCGGCGAAAAGACGTGGTTCGCCTACTCCGAACGGGAAAAGGCGGACATCCTCAAAGAGCTGTCCGGGAAAAAGGTAAACGTCCAGCGCTCCAAGGGACTGGGCGAAAACGATCCGGAGATGATGTGGATGACCACCATGAACCCCGAGACACGGCGGCTCATCCGCGTGCTGCCGGAGGACGCTGAGGAGACGGCCCGCGTCTTTGACCTGCTGCTGGGCGACAACCTGTCCGGCCGCAAGGACTATATCGCGGAAAACGGCTGCCGCTACCTGGACATGATCGACGTCAGCTGAGAAAGGAACCCTGATGGCAAAGAAGAAAACGGAAGAAAAAACCGTCCACCGTCCCGCCGACCCCAACGTGATGGGCCTGCGGGGCGCGGTGGTGGAGCAGCCCATCACCCGTACGCTGGACGAGAACTATATGCCCTACGCCATGTCGGTCATCGTCAGCCGCGCCATACCGGAGATCGACGGCTTCAAGCCCTCCCACCGCAAGCTGCTGTATACCATGTACAAGATGGGCCTGCTCACCGGCGGACGCACCAAGTCCGCCAACATCGTGGGCCAGACCATGCGCCTGAATCCCCACGGCGACCAGGCCATCTACGAGACCATGGTCCGCCTGGCCAAGGGCAACGAATCCCTGCTGCACCCCTTTGTGGACAGCAAGGGCAACTTCGGCAAGGTGTACTCCCGGGATATGGCCTACGCCGCCAGCCGCTACACGGAGGCGAAGCTGGCCCCCATCTGCGCCGAGCTGTTCCGGGATCTGGACTGCGACGCCGTGGACTTTGTGGACAACTACGACAACACCATGAAGGAGCCGTCGCTGCTGCCCACCACGTATCCCAACGTGCTGGTGTCCGCCAATCAGGGCATCGCCGTGGGCATGGCCAGCCAGATCTGCGGCTTCAATCTGGGCGAGGTGTGCGACACCACCATCGCCTTTCTGAAAAATCCCGACCACGACATCTCCTCCACGCTGCTGGCGCCGGACTTTCCCACCGGCGGCCAGATCATCTGCGATGGCGATGACCTGCGCAGCATCTACGCCACGGGACGCGGCGGCCTGAAGGTCCGCGCCCGCTGGCGCTATGACAGGAGCGAGAACGTCATCGAGGTCTATGAGATCCCTTATTCCACCACCATCGAGGTCATTCTGGACAAGGTGGCGGAGCTGGTGAAGGCCGGCAAGGTCAAGGAGATCAGTGACATGCGGGACGAGACGGACCTCAGCGGCCTGAAGCTGGCCATCGACCTGAAGCGGGGCGTGGACCCTGACAAGCTGATGGCCAAGCTGTTCCGCCTGACGCCCCTGCAGGACACGGTAAGCTGCAACTTCAACATCCTCATCGCCGGTATGCCCCGGGTCATGGGGGTGGGGGAGATCCTCACCGAGTGGACGGCGTGGCGCACCGACTGCGTCAAGCGCCGCGTGTACTATATCCTCAGCAAAAAGAAGGAAAAGCTCCACCTGCTGCAGGGCCTGAAGCGCATCCTGCTGGACATCGACAAGGCCATCCGGATCATCCGCGAGACAGAGGAAGAATCCGAGGTCATCCCCAACCTGATGATCGGCTTCGGCATCGACCAGGTGCAGGCGGAGTACGTGGCGGAGATCAAGCTGCGGAACATCAACAAGGAGTACATCCTCAAGCGCGTGGCGGAGACCGCCGCCCTGCAGGACGAGATCGACGATCTGGAGGACACCTTGGCCAAGCCGGGGCGCATCCGCAAGATCATCGTGTCCGAGCTGGAGGACGTGAAGAAAAAGTACGCCGTGCCCCGGCGGACGGAGATCGTGTACAGCCACGAGTTGCCGGAGGAGCCGGAGGAGGAGCCGGCGGAGGACTATCCCGTCCACCTGTTCCTGAGCCGGGAGGGGTATTTCAAGAAGATCACGCCCCAGTCCCTGCGGATGTCCGGCGAGCAGAAGTTCAAGGAGGGCGACGGCCTGCGGCAGTACTTCGAGGCCACCAACAACACGGAGCTGCTGCTGTTCACCGACCGGCACCAGGTGTACAAGACCCGCTCCAGCGAGTTCGGCGAGACCAAGGCCTCGGCGCTGGGCGACTATCTGCCCGCCAAGCTGGGCATGGACGCCGGGGAGAATGTCATCTGGCTGTGTCTGCCGGGGGACTACAGCGGCAGCGTGGTGTTCTTCTTTGAGAACGGCCGGGCGGCCCGGGTGGCCCTCAGCGCCTACGCCACGGTGTCCAACCGGCGGAAGCTGACGGGGGCCTACTGCGATAAATTCCCGCTGGTGTGCGCCGTGCAGCTGGCGGAGGACACGGAGCTGGCTCTGGAGACCAACGAGCCCCGGGCGCTGCTGGTGCACACGGCGCTGCTTGCGCCCAAGACCACCCGGTCTACCCAGGGCGTGCAGGTGATGACCATCAAGCCCAAGTATCATCTGGAGCGGGTGCTGCCCGCGGCGGAGTGCGGCATCGTCAACGCCGCCCGCTACCGGACGCGGACCATCCCCGCCGCCGGGGCGATATTGAAGCCGGAGGACAGCGAGGAGAAGCAGATGGAGCTGCTGTGAGCATAGGAAAGGAGGGCGCGACATGGGGAAGAAGTGGTGCGCGGCGCTGCTGTGTGCGCTGCTGACGGCCACACTGACAGGGTGCAGCCTGCTGGACCGGGAGTGGTACGAGGTCAAGGACCACAGCCCCACCTATTACGAGGGCGAGGGCCGGGACGTGCTGCGGGCGGACACCTATCAGGACCTGGTGAACAACATCCTCATCTTCGTGGGCAATCACGCGGAGACGGGGACGATATGGCTGTACTACGCCCAGGAGGGGCTGGATGCCAGCGAGGCGGCGGAGAAGGCCTGCCGCGAGGTGGAGAAGGACACGCCCATGGGGTCCTATGCCGTGTCCTACATCCAGTATACCGTGGATGACACCGCCCGGAACTACAGCGAGATCACCGTGACCGTGGGCTATAAGAAAACGGAGCAGCAGATCATCGACATCGTGCACGCCACCAACGTCTCGGCGCTGCACGACCTGCTGACCGAGGCGGCCCAGGCGGGGAAGAGCGAGCTGGTGGTGCAGCTCAGCGCCTTTGAGGGACAGTCGTACCAGGTGCAGCAGACGGTGTACCAGGTGCAGAATGCCATGGGCGGCAGCGGCTGGACGACGAATTTCTATCCCAACAGCACCAACGCCGGTATCGTGGAGATACTCATGCGATAGGGCGCGGCACGCTTTTTTTGCGGCAGTCCTGCGGCGGAAACGGTTGACAAAGCGGAAAAAGCAGGCTATACTTATTGCCAACAAAAGCGATGACGGAGAAGAAGCCGTTTGCCGCCGGCCAAAGAGAGGGACGCCAGGGCTGAAAGCGTCCCGCCTGCGATGCGGTATGTACCACTCCCGAGCGGCCTGCGAGGAGCAGGACGGGGCTGCCCGTTACAGCAGACACAAGCGACGGCGCGAGCCGTAAGCAGGGTGGAACCGTGGAGTAAAGCTGTTTTTACCTCACCCCTGAACACTCAGGGGTGAGGTTATTTTTATGCCCGCCCCGAATATGACGCCATATGACGGCGGACCACAAGGAGGAACACGACATGAGCGAAGTCAACAAGGAATTTACGTTTGAAAACGAGCAGTACCGCAAGACCTACTGGCACACCTGTTCCCACATCCTGGCCCAGGCGGTGAAGCGCCTGCACCCGGAGGTGAAGTTGGCCATCGGCCCCAGCATCGACAACGGCTTTTATTACGATCTGGACGCACCCTTTGCCTTTACCCAGGACGATCTCAGCGAGATCGAGGCGGAGATGCGGAAGATCTGCAAGGAAAAGCTGAAGCTGGAGCGCTTTGAGCTGCCCCGGGCCGAGGCCATCAAGTTCATGGAGGAGAAGGAAGAGCCCTACAAGGTGGAGCTGATCAACGACCTGCCGGAGGACGCCCACATCTCCTTCTATAAGCAGGGCGAGTTCGTGGACCTGTGCGCCGGCCCCCACGTGGACTCCACCGGCCGCATCAAGGGCAACGGCATCAAGCTGACCGCCTGCAACGCCGCCTATTGGCGGGGCGACAGCAACCGCCAGACCCTGCAGCGCATTTACGGCGTGGCCTTCCCCAGCAAGGACGAGCTGGACGCCTATCTGAAGGAGCGCGAGGAGGCCATCAAGCGCGACCACAACAAGCTGGGCCGCGAGCTGGAGTATTTCACCACCGTGGACTGCATCGGTCAGGGCCTGCCCATCCTGCTGCCCAAGGGCGCCCGTGTGGTGCAGCTGCTGCAGCGCTGGGTGGAGGACACCGAGCAGCAGCGGGGCTATCTGCTGACCAAGACGCCCCTGATGGCCAAGCGCGAGCTGTATAAGATCTCCGGCCACTGGGATCACTATCTGGACGGCATGTTCATCCTGGGCGACCCCATGGACGAGACTAAGGAGTGCTTCGCCCTGCGTCCCATGACCTGCCCATTCCAGTATCAGGTGTTCCTGAACCGCGGCCGCAGCTACCGCGATCTGCCCATGCGTCTGGGCGAGACGTCCACCCTGTTCCGCAATGAGGATTCCGGCGAGATGCACGGTTTGATCCGCGTCCGCCAGTTCACCATCTCCGAGGGCCATCTGGTGCTGCGCCCCGACCAGCTGGAGGAGGAGTTCAAGCAGTGCCTGGATCTGGCCAAGTACTGCCTGGGCACCGTGGGCCTGCTGGATAAGTGCACCTTCCGCTTCTCCCAGTGGGATCCCGCCAACCCCAACAACAAGTACGAGGGCACGGCGGAGCAGTGGGACCACGCCCAGTCCGCCATGGAGCGCATCCTGAAGGACCTGAACGTGGAGTACACCGTGGGCATCGACGAGGCCGCGTTCTACGGCCCCAAGCTGGACATCCAGTACAAGAATGTGTACGGCAAGGAGGATACCCTTGTCACCATCCAGATCGACATGCTGCTGGCGGAGCGCTTCGGCATGTACTATATCGACGAGAACGGCAACAAGGCACTGCCGTATATCATCCACCGCACGTCTCTGGGCTGCTATGAGCGGACGCTGGCCTATCTGATCGAGGAGTACGCCGGCGCGCTGCCCACATGGATGATGCCTGAGCAGGTGCGCTTCCTGCCCATCACCGACCGCGCCGCCGACTACTGCGCCGAGGCCGCCGAGACGCTGCGCAAGCAGGGCTTCCGCGTGGAGGTGGACAGCCGCAACGAGAAGATCGGCAAGAAGATCCGCGAGGCCACGCTGGAGAAGATCCCCTTCATGCTGGTGGTGGGCGACCGCGATATGGAGAACGGCACCATCTCCGTCCGCACCCGCAAGGGCGAGGATCTGGGCGCCATGACGCTGGAGGATTTCTCCGCCAAGCTGCGCAAGATCGTGGATGAGAAGCAGAAGATCTGACAAGTGCCATAAGTCATAAGGTAAGCGGGAGAGACAGGCGGAAGCCTGTCTCTTTTGCTGCAGTCAGACAAAAAACAGATTTCGCCAAAAGAAAAGTTTATTGTAGCAAAACAGCAGGCTTTTGACAGAAAACCGCATGAAAAATACATGAAAATGATACAAATGCGCCAAAAAATGGGGAAAGTGTGTGGATGAAAAACAAGGAGATGCACGATTGGACACCATTCCGAGACACAAATATGTTGACAGAGTGTGAACTTATCTGGTAAAATCAAATGGGTGCGCAGCACCCGAATGCATAGAAGTGAGCGGGGCGCGCCCTGTTCGCTGTTTCCTTCTGGCGGAGGAAACAACAAACTATGGTAAAGGAATTTGGAGGTAAACATGAAAAAAGTAGTTTCTCTGCTGCTGGCTCTCATCATGGCGTTCTCCCTGGTCGCCTGCGGCGAAAAGAAGGGCGAGACCGATGACAACACCGACACAGTGCCCTACAAGATCGGCATCGTGACCGGCTCCGTCTCTCAGTCCGAGGACGATCGCCGCGGCGCCGAGGCCTTCCAGAAGGAGTATGGCGAGGATATGGTCCAGTTGGCCATCTATCCCGACAACTTCACCGAGGAGACTGAGACCACCATCCAGTCCATCGTGAACCTGTCCGCCGACCCCCTGATGAAGGCCATCATCGTCAATCAGGCTGTCCCCGGCACCACCGAGGCTTTCCGCAAGATCAAAGAGACTCGCCCCGACATCATCTGCATCGCAGGTGAGTCACACGAGGATTTGCCCGAGATCGGCTCCGCTGCCGACCTGGTCACCAACAATGACTTCGTCTCCCGCGGCTACCTGATCATCCGCACCGCTCACGAGCTGGGCTGCGATACCTTCGTACATATCTCCTTCCCCCGCCACATGTCCTACGAGACCATGAGCCGCCGCGTGGCCATCATGCAGGCCGCCTGCGAGGAGTTCGGCATGAAGTTCGTCCTGGAGACGGCTCCCGATCCTACCTCTGACGTCGGCGTTTCCGGCGCTCAGGCTTACATTCTGGAGCAGGTGCCCGCATGGGTCGAGAAGTACGGCCAGAACGCTGCCTACTTCTGCACCAACGATGCGCACACCGAGCCTCTGCTGAAGCGCCTGCTGGAGTGCGGCGGCTACTTCATCGAGGCCGACCTGCCCTCTCCCCTGATGGGCTATCCCGGTGCTCTGGGTCTGGATCTGACCGAGGAGGCCGGTGATTTCGAGAAGATCCTGGCTAAGGTCGAGTCCGCCATCGTGGAGAAGGGCGGCGCCGATCACTTCGGTACCTGGGCTTACTCCTACGGCTACACCCTGTCCGCCGGTCTTGCTCTGCACGCCAAGAACGTGCTGGACGGCAAGAGCGAGCTGAAGGACATGGACGATGTGGCTGCCGCTCTGCAGGTCTACTCTCCCAAGGCGGCCTGGAACGGCGCCAGCTACACCAACGCCACCACCGGCGCGAAGTCTGAAAACGTGTTCCTGATCTATCAGGATACCTATATCATGGGCGATCCCGGCCACTTCATGGGCAACGCTACCGTGGAGATCCCGGAAAAGTACTTCACCATCAGTTGACGACAGGCTTTTGAAGCAACCATTAAAGCGGGGAGGGAGGGCATCCTCCCTCCCCGCTGCTATAGGTAGGGATGAATATGGAAAAGAACAATGCTCCGCTGCTTGAGATGCGGAATATCAAAAAGGGCTTTTTCGGCAATCAGGTGCTCACAGACATAAACTTCACCTTGAAAGAGGGCGAGGTGCTGGGTCTGGTGGGCGAAAACGGCGCCGGAAAGAGCACCTTGATGAAAATACTGTTTGGCATGGACGTGATCCGTGAGACGGGCGGCTACGAGGGGGATGTCCTGATCGACGGAGAAAAAGTGCAGTTCAACACCCCCTTTGATGCGCTGAAGGCCGGCATCGGCATGGTGCATCAGGAGTTCTCGCTGATCCCCGGCTTTACTGCCACGGAGAACATCCTCCTCAACCGCGAGCCCAAGAAAAAAAGCGTCATTTCAGAAGTGTTCGGCCCGCGCCTGGACACTCTCGACTATAAGGAAATGGATAACCGCGCCGCAAAAGCCATTGAGAAGATGGGCGTGGCTATCGACCAGAAGATGGTCATCAGCAGCATGCCCGTGGGGCACAAGCAGTTTACGGAGATCGCCCGCGAGCTGAGCAAGGAGAACCTGAAGCTGCTGATCCTGGACGAGCCCACCGCCGTGCTCACCGAGCAGGAGGCACAGGCGCTGCTGGACTCCATCCGCGGCATGGCCTCCCGGGGCATCGCCGTGATCTTCATCACCCACCGCCTGCAGGAGATCCTGTCGGTGTGCGATAAGGTGGTCATCATGCGGGATGGCTACGTTGTCAAGGACGTGGCCGCCCGCGAGACGGACGTCCGCGACATCACCCACTACATGGTGGGGCGCGAGGTGGCTGCCGGCGGCGCTGCCCACGACATCCGCGACCACTCCGATGCCCGCACCATTATGTCCATCCGCAAGCTGTGGGTGGATATGCCCGGCGAGATCGTCCGCAACGTGGATCTGGACGTGAAGGAGGGCGAGATCCTGGGCATCGGCGGTCTGGCCGGCCAGGGCAAGCTGGGCATCCCCAACGGCGTGATGGGCCTGTACGAGGCGGGCGGCACCGTGGAATTCGACGGCAAGCCCATCGCGTTGAACAGCCCCCGGAAGTGCCTGGACTCCCAGCTGGCCTTTGTGTCCGAGGATAGGCGCGGCGTGGGTCTGCTGCTGGATGAGTCACTGGAGTGGAACGTGGCGTTCCCCGCCATGCAGGTGCAGAACAAGTTCCTGAAGAGAATGGGTTTCTTCACATGGCGTGACGAAAAGGCCATCCACACGGTGACGAACCGGTATATCGATGAATTGCAGATCAAGTGTACCGGCTCCGGCCAGAAGGCCAGAGAGCTGTCCGGCGGCAACCAGCAGAAGGTGTGTCTGGCCAAGGCGTTCGCGCTGGAGCCCCGCTTCCTCTTCGTGTCCGAGCCTACCCGCGGTATCGACGTGGGCGCCAAGGCGCTGGTGCTGGAGGCGCTGAAGAAATTTAACCGCGAATCCGGCGTCACGGTGGTGATGATCTCCTCCGAGCTGGAGGAGCTGCGCCAGATCTGCGACCGCATCGCCATCGTCTCCGGCGGCAGGGTCGCCGGTATCCTGCCTGCTGACCATTCCTCCGAGGAGTTCGGTATGCTCATGGTCAGTCAGGTGAAGTAAGGAGGAAGAAATGGGCAATACGACCACACTTGGAAACAAGTCAAAATTCAGAGAGTTGGTGGACAGCTTCGGCCTGCCGCGTCTGATCATCGCGTGCTTCCTGCTGCTGCTGCTCATCGCCGCGCCCTGCGTGGGGCTGGATTTCCCCACACAGATCACCAATATCATCACCCGTTTCAGCTGGAACGCCGTGATGGTGCTGGCCATGGTGCCCATGGTACACTCCGGCTGCGGCCTGAACTTCGGCCTGCCGCTGGGTATCGTGTCCGGACTGCTGGGTGCCACGCTGTCCATCGAGCTGGGCTATACGGGGTTTGCCAGCTTCCTGATGGCCATTCTTATCGCCACACCCTTTGCGCTGCTGCTGGGCGGCGGCGTCTGGCTGGCATCGGACCAGCAGGCCCGGGCGGGCTTCCTGGCCTGGGTCCGGGAGAGCCTGGAGAACGCCGTCTATCTCATCTCCGGCCACCGGGCGGAGGATGTCTTGCCGGAGACGGCACCGTCCTGCCGCTTCACCTGGCTGCCGGAGGGATACCGGCTGGGGGACAACGGATTCCCGGAGGCCGACCATCACCGCTTCACTGCCGCGCTGACGGCGGAGGACGGGCGGGATGCCTTCTTCTCCTGCGAGATCAACCGTGCGGATTGGTCCCTGAGCCTGGACTATGACGAGAGCTACCAGGTTCGCACGGTCAGCGTGGGGGAGGAGAGCGGCGAGCTCTACCTCTGCCCCGATGGCAGCCGCCCCACGAGCCTTGTCTGGCAGGCGGAGGACGGCGGCCTGGTCCTCTGCCTCACGGGCCACCTCTCCGGGGAGGAGATCCTCGCCGCGGCCCGGGGCGTTGTGCTGGAGCGCTGAGGCAGCCGGAAAAGTTTTTTGGAAAATTTCAGATTCGGTGTCCGATTTGGCCCCGCTTCTCCGTTGAAAGAGACAGAACGGAGAGGCGGGGCTTTTCTGCGCCTGCCGGAAGGAGATGCCATGGAACGTGAGATCCGGCGCTGGGAGCGTCGCTGGCTGTGGCTGCACGGCACCCGGCAGGCAGGGAGGAGTCTTCTCACCGCGCTGCTGTCGGCGGCGCTGCTGCTGGGATGCGGCTACCTCAGGCAGAGCATCCGGGAAAATCTGGCCCATATCGACCGCCTGTACCAGACCGTCCAGGTCACCGGCGAGCTGCTGCAGTCGGACACAGGGTATCTCCACGGCGGCGGCATCGTCCCGGCGGAGCTGGGACGGCAGCTGGAGGAGCGGGGGGTTTTCTCCTCGATGACAAAGGTCATTGGCGGGTCAGCCGACGCGGGGGACAGCATCCCGGCCCTGACGGGAAAGCTTCCGGCGGGAAAGATCACCCTCCTGGCAGAGGAGGGGAGGACAGTCACGGACCTTATTTACCGGGCTGTCTGGCGGATGGAGGACTGCCCGGAACTCCAGAGCGGCAGCCTCACGCTGCGTACCCCGGAGGGAGAGGATTTCCTCACAGGCGCTCGGGAGCTTCGGGCGGCGGTCTCCGCCGATGTTCTGGAGACACTCGGGCTCCGGTTAGGGGAGCGCATCGCCCTGCGCTTCGGGGACTGCTGCCTCATGGTGCCGGTGGCAGGCGTCCTCTCAGGGGATGTTCAGCTGCTCCTCCCGGCGGAGCCCCTGACGGAGGCGCTGCGTGCGGCGGGGGAGAGCTGGGCCTACTGCGTCTACGCCTTCGCCGTGGACCCTGTCCGGAACCGGGATCTCCCGGCCTTCCGGGCGGAGGCGGAGACCCTGACCCGGACCCTCTCCGGTCCGGCAGAGCTCTTCCTTCTCCTGCGGGATACAGAGCTCACCCAGGCGGTGGAGCCCCTGGAGCGGAACGTGACGCTGCTACGGGTGCTCTATCCCACGGCGCTGGCGCTCTCGGCGGGCCTTGCGGCGGGAGCTGCCGCCATGCTGACCCTGCAGAGCCGGGGAGAGCTGGCCATCCTGCGCCTGCTGGGCCTGGCGCGGCGCCGCGCCGGGGCGCTGGCCGTGGGAGAGGGGCTGATCCCGACGCTGCTGGGCCTCCTTCTGGGGCTGGCAGCTGCCCGGATCCGGCAGTGGCAGATGCTGTCCGGCGCAGGGCTCCTTCTGCTGGGGAGCCTGACAGGCAGTGCGGGAGCCGCCGCTGCCATCCTGCGGAAGGACCCCCTTGCGCTGCTGCAGACCAAGGAATGAAAGGAAGGAACCTCGAATGGAAAAGCTGACGATTGAGCATGTGAGCTATCAGTATCCCGGCAGCCGGAGCCCTGTGCTGCGGGACCTCAGCGGAGAATTTCTCTCCGGGGAGATGACGGCGGTCATCGGTCCCTCCGGCAGCGGGAAGAGCACGCTCCTCTCCCTGCTGGCCGGTCTGGACCGGCCCACGGAGGGACGCATCCTCCTGGACGGGGAGGAGATCGGAAGAATGGACCCGGACCGCTACCGCCGGGAGCGGGTATCCGTGATCTTTCAGTCCTTCCAGCTCTTCCCCCTTCTGACGGTGCTGGAGAACGTCTGCGTTCCCCGGGAGCTCCAGGGCCGGGGGCGGAGGGACGCGGAGGAGACGGCCCGGGCGCTTTTGCGGGAG
>ERZ827156.3688-NODE-3688-length-13465-cov-6.116555_pt1 | contig 13465 bp, 17 predicted proteins | sample MGYA00519919_ERZ827156 | MGnify/ENA primary metagenome ERZ827156 (study PRJEB31778, sample SAMEA3449269) | human gut metagenome | biome: human gut; feature: human-associated habitat; material: faeces | place: United Kingdom | collected 2010/2012 ... | reverse complement strand
TGCAGCCGTCTCAGACTGCCTCTGCCTGCATCAGCAGGTCACTGACCATAAGGCTCCGGTCAGCCACCCATCATCGGGAGTGTCATTATGATTCCGCTCGCTCTCAGAAAAAGAAAGGTCATGGCAGAACTCCTGGTAGCTTCCAGGGTGCACTTATCGGTTGTCAAGGTTCAGCGAAGGAACATTCCAAAACGTCCTCTGATTACTAAAGTCAACTAACTTGGCAAGATGCAAAAAATTCGTGATATTTTTTTGCATTTTTATCATTTTTTCTTTTACTTTTGTTAGTCCCTTCACATACTCTGTACTGAGACAGGCAAAAGCGGACATCTTTGGGGTAAAATTTTTAAAATAATTGTTCCTCTACCTATAAAGCCTGGGAAGCGGTATTTACCAACCCCCTTTTGCAAGTTTTTTTCGCATAAATGAAATATTCCCTCACTAATAGCAAGTTTCAGAGGGCATTTGGACGGTACTTTTGCAGAAAAAATTATTTTTCCACTAATCACACGTGGGAATTTGAAGAATGTCAGATAATTTTGAAAAAATCCAAAAAAGAAGCACCGACCGTTATAGTCAGTGCTTGTAAGATATTATATTCGTTTTTCTCAGGAAAGATCATCCCAGTTTTTATATGTTCCATTGTACAGACCTGTAAGTTGTTTTATTGTAAGATTTTCCAGTGGATTTTCTTCATTTATCACAATAGCTATAGCATCTTTTCCAATGACTTTTGTTTCCAGAAGCTCTGCTTCATAATCCTTTAATTCTCTGGATGACATTGCGAAATCACACTCTCCACTTATCACCGCCGTAATCCCTCTTGAAGAATCTGTTGCTTTTACTTCTATTTCAGCATTTGGATTTTGTTTCTGATAGTCATCTGCCAGTGCTTTTACCATTGGTTCCATTGAAGTGGATCCTTCAATCAGAATCTTTCCTTCTGACTTGTCAGAAAGGAATGTTGTTGTACTGTCAGCCTGAATACAATATTGTTTCACAATATCCTGTCCTTTACTCTTTACATAAGTCAGGAAATCCTGTTCCACATCTGTCAGTTCTCCATTATAAGCCAGATAATAATCCCTGCAAAGAGGATAACTGTTATTGTCTATTGTTTTCTCAGAAGGAAGAACTCCGTTGATTTGAAGTATTTTTCCATTCGTATCTGTTGCGGAACTATATGCGACATAACCAACTGCGTTTTTATCTTCTTCCACCTTTTTCAGAACTTTCTCTGTAGAATCAACAACTATTCCTGTATCACTCTCAGGCAGTTTCAAAAGATTCTCAAATTCTGCTCTGGTTCCTGACCCTTCTTCTCGTGATACAGCTGTGACAGCTCCCATAGCAGACAGATCCGGCAATGGCTCTTCCTCGGTTCCACATGCTGTTATTCCCGTTGCCAGCATTATCATTATCAGCAGAAGTGCAGATTTTCGGATGTTTTTTTTCTTTACCATTTTATACTGCACCTCTTTCCATCATTGATTTTCCCGTCTCTTCATCAAGGTTTATAAAAGCCACATTATCACAGGCTTCTTCTGCAATGCTGACACAATTATCTGCCATACGGTCAAAATTATACATGATCCCAGAAAAATATCTTGTCATAGACGCATCACAAACCTCATTTTTTACACGGTTTAAATGTGCCTTACTGTATTTTTTCTCTGCTTTATGCATTTTTTTCTTATTTTCAAAAACTGTTTCAGCCACTACAGCATCACCCTTACGGATTGCCTCCATTGCTTTCTTTAAAAGCTGCTGGATAATATCAATGCAGTCTTCCATTTCTGAGGAGGCTTCACTGGTCAGTCTTTTTCCATTGTTATTTACTTTTTCACATATCTGGTCAATATCTTCACATCTGTCTGCAATCCTCTGAATACTATTGTTTACATACAGTAACCCTGCCGTCTGCTCAGACTGTTGTTCTGTAAGGTTTCCGCTTGCGAATAATCTGGTAATATATTCTGTCACACTGTCCTGTAACTGATGTACAATCTCCAGATTTTCTATAAACGAACCATGAGTTTTTGAGTCTCCATCTGCTACAATCGCCGTTTTTAAATCACTTAACAGAGATTCTGCCAGTTCTCCAAGTCGGTTCAGTTCCTTAGATACCAGAACCATAGCAGCCGCCGGCTGTTCAATCACTTTCATATCCAGATATTTGGGTTCAAAAGCTGCTTTCTCTGTTTTGTCATTTCCACGGATGATTGTTGTAACAATTTTTACCATCAGCGGAATCAGTGGCAGCCAGACCAGTGTACAGACGATATTAAACGTTGTATGTGCATTTGCAATCTGTCTTGAAATCACATCAATCTCATTTCCCTTTGGTGAAATAAACTGGACAAATTTTGCAAACCACGGAACCAGGAAAATAAAAACGCAGCTTCCACTGATATTAAAAATACTATGCGCAATTGCTGTACGTTTTGCATTTTTAGATTGTCCAATTGATGCAAGAAGTGCTGTGATCGTTGTACCTATATTATCTCCAAGAAGAATCGGAATCGCACCGGTAAGCCCTATTACACTGCTTACTCCGTCCGGTCCTGCCTGTGATGCAAAATTCTGCAGAACTGCAATCGTAGCTGAACTACTCTGCACAACCAATGTCATGACCGCTCCCAGTACAACACCAAGAACCGGAATGGATGAAACTTTTCCCATCAGATCAACAAAGACCGGACTTCCCGCCAAAGGTTTCATGACTTCACCCATGATTTCAATTCCTTCAAATAAAAGTCCGAATGAAAAAATTACCATACCGATATTTTTAACCTTTTCTTTTTTGCTAACAAAGTTCAGAATAAATCCAACAAAGATAATTGGATAAATATAATTGCTGATTTTAAATGCCATCAGCTGTGCCGTCATAGTGGTTCCTATGTTGGCACCAAAGATAACAGAAATTGCCTGCGGAAGACTCATAAGTCCCGCACTGACAAAACCGATAACCATAACTGTCGTCGCTGAACTGCTCTGCAATACAGCTGTTACAAGTGCTCCGGCAAGTGCTCCCATAATTGGATTTCTTGTAAGAAATCCAAGGATTTTTTTCATTCGTTCTCCTGCGGCTTTCTGAAGTGCATCACTCATGCTGTTCATTCCATAAAGGAACAAGGCAAGGCCACCGATCAGACCAAAAACCACTTTCACATTCTCGTTCATTTTTCTGTCCTCTCCTGTTATTATATAAGATCTACATTTTCCTATACAATTATAGAAGACAGAAATCAAATCTATGTGAGTGCTTGTGTAAAATAGGTGTAAAAATCAATGGAAATCTTTATAATGTTATAATTGACTTATTCATTTTTCACCTGCTGACATATAGTTTTCATTACGATTTATTATTCAGTCTACGTAATACCAACATCGCCTCATTCCTTACATTTTTGAACGTTCTGTCCGGTCTTCCAAGAAAATATCCTTGTCCGTAATGAACACCTAATCTACACAGACACTCCAACTCTGCTTCTGTTTCTATCCCTTCTGCAATCAGAATTGCTCCTGTCTCATTACAGTAATGCAACAGAAATTCCATCATAATTTCCTTTTTCTTATGTTTTTGAATATCTCTGACCAGTTCTATATCAACTTTTAAGTAGTTTGGCGATGTATTTACTACACGGTTCAGACCAGAATATCCAGCTCCAACATCATCCAAAGCTATTTCATATCCCTGATCTGCATAATGCTTCATAATCTGTTGCAGAATCTGATAGTTTTCTATATCCGACCGTTCCGTTATTTCAAATACAATGTCACAGGACGGTACTCCGGCTTTCGCAGCCTTACGGTTTGTAAATCCCTGTATGAACGATTTATCCTGAATGATATTACCATCTACATTAAGAAATAATTTTGCATGTTCTGGTTTATTCGCCGCTGCCTTCAATGCTTTATTTCTGCACAATTTTTCCAATTTCCAAACACAGCCTACCTGTTCAGCAATCACAAACAAATCTGAAATCATAAGAGTCGTATCATGCCTGTCGATACGACTAAGAGCTTCATATCCTGCCACATCTCCAGTCTGTAAATTTACAATCGGCTGAAATACCGGATATATAGCCTTTCTTTCTAATATTTTATAAAATTCATCTGCATTTTTTACTTTCATTATTTCTTCTCTGCCTCTGTGAATACATTTTCTGTAACCCTATCAACCCACTATATGATATCATCACTTTTTCATCCTTCAATCAGATTTAAGTAAAATCATAGTAAATTTTCACCATTGTTCAGCCAGACCAATTCTTATATAACACAAAGCAAATACGTACTACCACCTGTTTTTTATTATGAAAACTATATTAAATGAGGCTCTTACTGTCTATACAATAAAAGCCTCGTTATATATAGTCTATGTTCTGATTATTCAGATCTTACTGTCTTTTTCACACACCAGTCTTTCATAATCCAGAAATCCCCGGATATACATTTCTTTTGCCACAATCCCTTCCATGGCATTTTTCGCTGAAATAATTCTGTCCAATGCCTGCCACATCTCCTGTCCGTCACCTCTGAGGACTGGTTCCAGTATCTCTATGTAATGATGGATTTCTGCTTCCAGAGAAAACATCTCCGGATCAGATTCAGGAAATCTTTCCAGTTCCCGCTGGTATTCTTCATAATAGCTTTCAATCAGTTCTCTTCTCATATCTGGAATCCCCCTTATACATAAATCAGTTCCTGCTTGATGATCTCAGCAGCCCGGTTGCGGATATTGTTGCAGTGGCGTACCCATTCCATAGGATTCTGTCTCTTCAGTTCCTCCGTAACTCCCTCCGAACTTCGCATCTGAGCTTCAATCAGCTCAAAGCGTTCCTGTGCCTGTTCATTCAGATCTGCCAGATAGCTGTCCAGTCTGGCGGTCAGAAGAAGATATATATAAGTTCCAGATTTATGTTCTTTCAGATATTCCTTCCGAAGCATTCCCCATAAGCCAATCGGTCTGGTTTCCTCCGGATAGTAAAGATTCGGTAAATAACAGTCTCCCACTTTTGTGTATTCGATTTTCATGGTGTCCCCTTTCGCTTTGCATGAAATTGTCATGTTATCTGCGTAGGATGTGCATTTTTTCTTTAAAATCTTTTCACATAGAAGACATTAAGTGCTTAATTCCCTGTGATTTTGCTCCAGGGTTATCGTTTCCATAACCTTCCAGCAGATTGATTACTCCCCAAACTGCTAATCCGGCTCCAATAGCGACTACGAGAGTCTGTAAAATATTAATTGCTGATGTAAAAAACGCCATAATCTATGTTCTCCTTTCGAAATTCCTGCTTTGTTGTATTGTTCCGGTAATTTCTACTCAGAGGTTCCGCCCTAATGGGCGGTCTTTCATGCTTGTGCATAGTATTACCTCCCAAAAGGGCATCAAAAAAGAGCTATGTATTGTTTTCCTCTACATGCTCTGTGCCTTCTTTTTCAGTATTTATTTGCTTTTCCAGTTCGCTTCCTTCATACACATAAAGGTCAAACTGTTCTTCCGGCTCCAGCCGTACTTCCATCTGGTGTTTCATGTATTCTTCCACATGAAACTCATTTTTTTTGTCATAATCGGATAACTGCTTATACCGCTTATGTTTTGTGATGTCAAACTTATCACTGTAAAATGGACGGACACCACGTAACTGTAAAATACATTTATTACCATCCATGACTGCCAGTTCATCCCGGCTCATCAGTTCTTTGCCTGTCTTCTGATAATTCAATCCATAAGACCGGCTCTGACCTCTTGTATCTGAGGTATTATATAAATCAATTGTCTCCTTTCCCAGTGTCTCTGAAATTTCCTTCAATGTGGTACTTTCCTTACCACCAAGGAACAACATTGTGTCACAGTTGCCTGTAATGGTTTCGGCTGCATCCCTGTAAATTGTTTTAAGCTGAGACTGTGATTGTAGGATAATGGACGCTGAGATTTCTCTGCTTCGGATGGTTGCAATGAGCTTATCAAACTTCGGAATCTGGCCGATATTTGCGAACTCGTCACAGAGGATTCGCACATGATAAGGCAGTCTTCCATGATGAACATCGTCTGCCCTGTCACATAATAAGTTGAAAAGCTGACTGTACATCATCGCCACTACAAAGTTAAACGTATCGTCCGTATCAGAGATAATAATGAACAGTGCAGTCCTCTGATCTCCAATCATATCCAGTTCCATTTCATCATAAGACATCAGCTCCCGAAGTTCAGCAATATCAAATGGAGCAAGTCTGGCACCACAACTGATCAAAATACTCTTTGCTGTCTTTCCTGCCGCCAGTTTGTATTTTTTATACTGCCTTACTGCAAAATGATTTGGATTGTCTCTTTCCAGTTCCTCAAACAGTTCATCGACTGCATTCTTAAATTCCTCATCTTCCTCTCTTGTCTCAGAAGCATTGATAAACTCCAGCAGAGTCGAAAAATTCTGTTCTTCCTCCGGTGCTTCATACCAGATATATGCGATCAGGGCTGTATAATAGAGCTTTTCCGCTTTCACCCAGAAATCCTCAGAGGCTTGCTGTCCTTCCCCTTTGGTATTTACAATGATTGTGTTTACGAGTTTCAGAATGTCCTTTTCGCTCCGGATGTAAGCGAAAGGGTTGTAATGCATTGATTTTGCAAAGTTAATGGTATTAAGCACCTTAATCCGGTAATCATTCTTAGACAGCATTTTGCCGCATTCCACGAGGACTGTGCCTTTGGGATCAGTCACAACGTAGGAACTGTGCATCTGCATAAGGTTCGGCTTAACAAAAAATCTGGTCTTGCCGGAACCGGAACCACCGATTACAAGAATATTCTTATTTCTCGCATACTTCGGCTGCTTTGGTCTGCCCGACATCATAAGCCGTTCCGTTGCAGTTAATAGCACGTTGTTCTCAAATACAGGATCAACATACGGTTCAATGTCCTTGGCAGTTCCCCACCTTGCCGAACCGTACTCAACTCCCTGCCGGAATTTCTTTGCATTTTTCGCTTTATAATAAACTACCATACGAAATCCTATCCCGCATCCCACACCTACCAATAAATCTCTTGGCAGGAAACTCGGAAGGGGATTATGGAACGCACCTCCAATCCCATTGATCGTGTCCAACACTTTCTGTAATGTGTTGTCACCTGCCTGCTGTCCATACAGCCATGAAACCTTATTCAGAACATACCCGAAGATCACATAGGGAGCACATTTCAGGGCAAGCTGCTTTTTATTTACCCCTTTTGTTTTTTCTTTGAGAGTTTTCGGAATTGACTGCAAATCTTTCACAATCCTGTCAATGACCTTGCTTATAAGCTCTGTCCCTTGTCCTTATTTTTCTCTCTGCTGCGCTCCTTATTTTTATTCTGTGCAACAATCTTCTGAAGTCCTTTCAGTTTCTGTCTGAGTGACGGACGCTGCTGTTTTTTCTCATTAACTTTGACAAATTCCTTGAATGCCTGTGCAATCACATCGGCATCCTTGCCCTTGAAAAATACAAGATACTTGGGTGGTTCCATGGTCTTATCCTTTTTTACTGCGAAATCGACATTGTATTTCCTTGCAACACGCTCAAAGGATTTAATATTGCTATCCGTAACCTCAATGGACTTTGCACCCTCTCCCTGACCGACCAGCTTTTTTACCGGGATTTTCCCATGGGAAGGCTCCTTATGTTTCTGGTGTTCCAGATACATCTTCATCGCCTTCTGTAACACGCTTGCGGTCAGTTTGGAAGTCTTGATTGCAAGAGCAATGGTTTTCTGTGTTGTTTCCTCCTGCACGGTGTACCTCCTTCCTTATCTGCACCAACTTGATTTAGGGTGGAACCAACAGCCTGTGAAGCTGTGTTTTCATTGCCATACTTACTGCTCCTCCCCTTCCTCAAGGTCTTTATCCCACCAGTTCATTTCTTCCTCATAAAAATCCTCGAATATATCAGCAGGAATATTTTCTTTCTGCTTTCTCGCTTTCATAATGTCTCTTGCTATTTTTGCCACAATTACCACAGCAATAACAGCAAGCAATAATTTCTTCACATCTTTTCTGTTCATTTCCTTTTCCTTTCCACTTCTGGACGCCGTGACCAGAAGTTGTTGCAATAAAAAAACAGATACAAAATCTTTCGATCTCATATCTGCCTTAACGCTGTATATTTTTCTATATTCTTTTTGATTAGTAGAGCTTTGCACCTGCCGGAATTGCATCATCCAGCATAACTAAATTAAGCTTTTCCTCTCCATTTACTGTATGAACAGCGGATAAAAGCATACCACAGGAATCAATTCCCATCATACTTCTAGGTGGTAAATTTGTAATTGCAAGTAATGTCTTTCCGACCAGTTCCTCCGGTTCATAATATGCATGGATTCCAGAGAGAATAATTCTGTCTGTTCCTGTGCCATCATCTAAAACAAAATGTAACAGCTTTTTGCTTTTCTTCACAGCACTACATTCTTTTACTTTTACAACACGGAAATCTGACTTGCTGAATGTATCAAAATCCACCATTTCCTCAAATAATGGTTCTGTTTCCACCTTTGGCTCAACAGGCTCAGTAACCTGTTCTTCTAAATTCATATTTTCATCGCACATATTCATTTCCTCCAGACATAATAAGCTAATGCCCATTATAGCAGAAAAGCTGTGCTTTGAGAAGAAATTCCTAACTTGAAAATCGTGTACATCTTTGCACCGATCAGATTATCTTCTATCCATACATCATCGAGCAGCAGACAATGTGATAACACTTCCAGATTTTCCATGTTTATCAGCCGTTGAACAACAGTATTTGTATTCTCCGGTATTTCATGAGCTTCCATTGCAATATCCCGCCTTGCTTCCCTGCAATACTTATACAATCCCAAGATATACTTATTCGACAGGATAAAACCATACGCATCATTATTCAGATATATCATTTTATGCTTTTCCCATTCCTCCGGCAATGAAAAATAGCACTTTGCTGTTTCGATATAGCAGTCTCCCTCATAAGTAGGCTTCATCTTCCTTTCCTGCCGGAGCATCTGATGATATATCTTTTCCCGGTCAAATATACTTCTTGCTCTGGTAAAATCAGGTGTCCTTCCACGCATAAAAGTGTAAACATTATTGATCACCGTTTTTCCCGCTAAAGACTTGTAATTGCCTACCCTGTGAAGGTACTGCAATACCTGTGTCAGCTTCTCCACAGAAGTAATCTCTTGATAATTATTTGTATCAATCTCCATTTGTTCAAAAGATAATGGTGTGCTTCCTTTTTTGATTTCACGCTCCATGATACGCTTGGTGTCTCTCATTGATTCCATATCAGTTCCTTTCCACTTCTGGACGCTGTGACCAGAAGTTATAAAATAAGCAGGTATAAAAACTTTCATTTCATACCTGCTCCTGTTCAGCAAGAAATTCTCTTTCCTGCAAGTTCCATTATGATATTGATTACTTCCCTAATGATTGCAATAATTTTTATTGCAAGGACAATCACTCCGATCATGCCGCCTATGACTGCGTCAAGTGCCAACACTCCAATGCTCCCTGCAATTCCAAAATTGCGAGGTATCAGCAGTACGAGCATCTTTTGTATGCCGAATGGAAATCCACTCATAATCCAGAATTGAAACCAGTTTACTCCGTTCTCTCCCAGACATATCCAGTAACACATATTCAGCCATACTGCAACAAATGCCAGCGGCAAAATCACCTTAAATAATACCCTTTTCATGCCATCCACCTCCATACATATCATGCTGCACTTCCTGCTGATAGAAATGATTTATCGTAGTTGGTGCATTATAAAGTGCTGTTATCATATACGCTTTGATATTTGTAATCTTTGTCGTTGTCTCTTTCATGCAACCAATCACATATTCCAGATGACTGCTGTTCAGTTTCAAGAATCTGGATTTTACAAGCTCATACGGATAATCCTCACCTGCAACTCGGATTGATTTTCTCTTTACGCACACTACTTCGCAGATTATCCCAAATAATTCGTCATAAAGTTCTTTTTCACCATAACCATCATACTTCATGTGATGATCATAATTGATATTTTCTTTAATCAGTTCTATGTATGCCTGTGCATCATCCATCGAATCAATCACATCATCTTGTGGCTTTTCTGTTGCAGATTGATTGATAGGATTGTTATAACTCTCCTCAGTATGGTTATAATTAGTCTGATTCATATAAGTCTGATTATAGTTAGTATAATTAGGGTTCGATTCTCCGACTTCTTGAGGTTCGATTTCCGAACTTCCAGAGGTTTGATTTTCTGACTTCCGAAAGTTCGATTTTCTGACTTCTTGAAGTTTGATTTTCTGACTTCCAGAAGTTCGATTTTCTGACTTCTTGAAGTTCGATTTTCCGACTTCTGTGATTTCATCAGCATTAGCAGGCTCTTTTTCGTCCATCTGCTCTGAAATTGAAGCAAAATTTTTCACATAAATTATATCCGGTTTTCCAAGTCCTCTGCGCACCTTTTCTACCAGACCAATTCCTTTTACAGAATCAAGCTCTGCCAATACCTTAACAGCTTTTTCCTTAGCGCATCCCAAATCCTCCATAATGCTGTCTATGGTATAAATGATGTATGCACGATTTTCATCGTCAAACCATTCATTTTTCATAGACAGCGACATACGATCAAGCATAAGTCCATACAATAATTTTGCATCACTGGACAGCTTCTTAAATCTCTCGTCCTTTATCAGCAGGCGTGGAACACGATAGAATGAGAACTGTTCCGCTTCTATTCCGTAATAATAGTCTAGCTGCAAAATTTCTCCCATTCTCGTCTCCTCCTTCCTACTGCGTATTTTTCCAGTTATCTAATAGCTGAAATATTATTTTTTCTATATCATCTGTGCTGTATGTATCCGGGAAATAACTGTTAATGCGTTCTGTTTTTATAACAACCTTACGCTCTACTGGCTTTTCTTTCTCCAGAAGCATACGCACCATTGGAAAGGTCAACTCTCCTTTTTTGTCACTTTCCTTCAGCATGGCACTCTGCTGTTTGGTTATGACAGCATTGGTGTCCTGTATGGCAACCAATACCCATTGCTGTGCATCCTCTGATAAAAACGAGATGTCCACCGCCTGCATAATGCCTATTTTCCCCGAATCCACCATATCAAGCAACGGTTCCGATAATCGTGAAATCCATATATATCTTTGAACAGTTTTTGCACTCTCTCCTGCAGCTCCTCCCAGTTCGTCCAGCGTAAGTCCACCTGCTCTGCTTCCCTGATGCTTCATAGCTTCGTATTTCATGCGATATGCCTTCGCTTTTTCGCTTGGAAGAATATCTTCTCTTTGAATATTGCTGTCCACCATGATAATCGTGGCTTCATCGTCCGTATAATTACGAATAAACATCGGCATTGTATCAAGTCCTACAAGCTCACACGCATGTCTCCTTCGGTGTCCTGCAATAATTTCATAGCCGCCCTCAGCTCTTGGTCTTGCAATACCCGGCATCAGCACGCCATGCTCTCTGACACTCTCCACCGTCTCCTGCATCTTTTCATCGTCCAGTACCTTAAATGGGTGACCTTTGAACTCATACAGTTCTGATAATGCAATTTCCTGTACCTGCTCTATTCCTGCCTGTGGCTGTCCATCTCCGAATAAATCATCGAAGCTGTTCAGTTTTACCTTTGCGGCACTTCCTGTTTTATTCATCTGCAAGCACCTCCTCTGTCAATGACTGATAGGCACTCGCTACTTTTCCATTTGGATCATGCTCATAAATGCTGACACCTTCAGCAGAAATCTCCGCAGCTCTTACCGACATCGGAATACTGTTTTCAAATATTCTTACCTTGCTACCATAATTCTCCACAACCAATGCACTGATGTCTTTTGCATAATTCGTTCTGTTATCAACCATAGTAAGCAGAATACCTTCAATCTCCAATTTTGGATTGATCTGCCTTTTTACCTTTCCTATGGTCTTTATAAGCTGTTCCAGACCTTTTACCGGCAGATATGCTGCCTGCACCGGAATAAGGATGCTGTCGGCACTTGCAAAGGCATTTATGGTAATCATGCCAAGGGAAGGCATACAATCAATCAGAATGTAATCATACCTTTCTTTCTGCTGTTCTATATAAGTCCGAAGCACAAGCTCCCTGCTCATGACATTTACCAGTGATACTTCCAATCCCGACAACTCTATATTGCCGGGCATAAGGTCTACACCCTCGTCGTGCTTTAGGATGCCATAATCCGGCTCCATATCTTCTTCATTGATGATATTCGCCATAATGGTTGCAAGAGATACATCCAGTTTATCCGGCTCCTGAAAGCCTAAACTTGCTGTCAGGCTTCCCTGTGCATCTGCATCTATCAGAAGCACCTTTTTCCCCTTTTTTGCAAGTCCAATACCTAGATTACTTGTTGTGGTGGTCTTTCCAACTCCACCTTTCTGGTTTCCGATTACTATAACTTTACACATGATGAAATTCCTCCAAATTCTACTATTATTCTTTTACATTGCTCTTTTTTACTTCTACATACGATCTGTAATATTTATCTGTTCCCTTGTTGGGATAGAGGTCTGACATTTCCAGAACCTCTACCTTTGGGTGTCTCTGCATGATTTTTTTGAACCATGTAATATCATTTTTTGTTCCCATCAACCGAATCTTTAACATCAATCATTTCCTCCAAACATTGCATACAAATTTTTATTGTATGTGGCATACTCCGGATAGCGAATCTGTATTGCCTGCCAGAAATATGGTGCATAGCAACAGCAGAACAAATCCTCTACTGAATATCTCCGGCACTCATCCACCTGTTCCTCTGTGTCCTGCTCATCATCTGCGCTCGGTGTTCCGTTGCAATATAGATTGAAAGCAATTCTAACAACCTTTGCACTGCCACTGGTCTGCCAGCCTTCATGCAAACACTCCGGTTTTACACAGCCAGTCTTGAAATTGTAAATTCTATCCACATTTCTTCGTGTATCCTCGTTTATTCCAAGGCAATAGCAAAGTGCCTTGTGATATACATCTGCTTCCTAACTTTCTGGATTTTTTCATAGTAGAATTTCTCATGTGCTTCACTAATAAAACTAATTTTTTCTTTTTTTGCTTCTAACGCTGTACTGTTCATGTTTGAACCTCCTTATAATAATTCTGTTTTTTTCAACCATAACAACAGAAAAAGGACACTTTCCTTACTTTGGAAAATGTCCTTTAATAGCATTTAACTATTTAGTTTTGAAAGGTTCAAATCGCTAGAACGTACCTTTTTAGTCCATATCAGTCCACCAAACAATAATAATTTGATGTCAAATTGATGTCATTTTTTGTGCTCAACACCGCAAACCCTTGGCTTAACAGTGATAAGGAAGTAATTCTTATTTTTACTGTTGGCTGACAGATTCGGGTGTGCAGGGCAACCGTAAGGCTGCAAAAGCTGTCTGTTTCCAACAGAAACAGACAGCTTTTGATTTGCGTTGAAAG
>ERZ827156.3687-NODE-3687-length-13472-cov-4.389282_pt1 | contig 13472 bp, 26 predicted proteins | sample MGYA00519919_ERZ827156 | MGnify/ENA primary metagenome ERZ827156 (study PRJEB31778, sample SAMEA3449269) | human gut metagenome | biome: human gut; feature: human-associated habitat; material: faeces | place: United Kingdom | collected 2010/2012 ... | reverse complement strand
CGCCCGCTCCACCAAGAAGCAGTCCCACATGGAATAGAGTGAACGAGTGTTTTGTGTCGTGTTTGTTGGAGATGGAGGGAAATGCGGGGAGGGAGGGACGCCCATTCTTTCGCTATGTCGGATCTAGAAAGGAAGAGGTCTCAAAACCAGGGAGGCGCGGCACTCCCTCCCGTATCAAAGCGATCATCGAAGTCCCTTTCCAGAAAGGACTCCCTATTGTCAAAAACGACATCCAATTCCAAGTAGGATCTATGCTATCAGAATCAGAGTGAGGAGGAAGGAAATCGCCTCCAACCGATCGGAAGCCAGCGCGGCCGATCCACGGTCCGTTTCAGTGGATCCTGAGTTCAACGAACGGATGATCCTAGCCATGTCCCGATGGGAGAGTAGTGTCAGTGAATAGATGTGAAAACAGGGCGCGCGAGATTGGAGTCTGCATCATGGACTTGAATCGCCTGCAGCACATGCAGATGACCCAGTTCGGCGACTCGCCCTCCTACTCCTTCGCCATCTCCCTCATCCAGCAGTAGTCCATCAATACATGTGTAACTGTGAAGATTGCAACCCTCGCTGATCCTGTTTCCGTCGTCCCAAAAGGACTCCCACCTGCACCACTGCATCGGCGACCTCCAGACGCAGTGCCTGCTGGTGGCGCGCAAGTACTTCGACGAGACGGAGGGCCAGCGTCTCGTGCAGGACCTGATGATACGCGCTGCAGTTGCCGCTGAGGCGTAGAGCGACGGCTGCGCGATGAACGCCGAGCGCGACCTCGAGAAGAAGTACCTGGCGCTGGCGGCGAGCGTAGGGGAGGGACGAGGGCTCACCGCGCAGTGCTGCGTGCTGAAGTACCTGGAGTTCAACCAGAGCATCCTGCTGCACTCGCACTCCCTGCTGGTGGAGTGGAAGGGTGGGCGTGTGAGCCGGGCGTGAGACGCAGAGCTGCTGCGCACGCTGCACCTCAGCTACGCCACGGTCCTCCAGCTGGAGCTGCTCTTCAACGCGCGCACGCAGTCCGCGAAGCAGTCGGTGTTCGCCGCGCTCAACCGCACCCACGTCCGCCTCCCTTCTCCCTCTCACACGTAGACCGTGGCGGGAAAGCGCCTGCTCCGCTCCTTCCTCCTCGCGCCCTCCTCCGACCGGGTGTGCGCGTCGCTACAAACTCATCGTTAGCAGACGCTGGAGGCGCGCTACGACGCGATCGAGGAGCTGATGAAGCGCACGGAGGTGTTCGCAGACCTGAACCAGGTAGGCCTCGGGGACGCGCTGGACCGAAGCAACTGGCGCTGTACTGCGACCTGGACGACGTGCTGCTGGGACTGGCGGTGCGCCACCGCGAGAAGACGCCGCGCTCGGTGATGCAGTGGATCAAGAACCTGCTGCGCCTGCGCCGCGACATCGACCTGGTGGGGCTGCATGGGCTGCGTGACCGGCAGATCGGCGAGATGCGGGACACGCTGGCGGGCACGCGCAGCTCCCTGCTGGGAGCCATTCGGTCGGCGCTGCAGGACGGCGAGTGGCGGCAGATCGAGGCGGCGCTGGACGCGTACTTCGACGCGTCGCTGGACCTGTCGGCGCTGGGCGGGAACCAGAAGCACCAGCTGTGCCTGTTCATCCGCACGGGGCTGAGCGGCGCGCTGGACGTGAGCCGGTCGCTCTACCTGCAGGCGGTGAGCGACACGCAGCGCGTCATCTCACAGTACCAGGACGAGCGTTGGCTCTGCCGCGCCGCCTCACGCGTAGTCCCGTTCGAGGTGAAGCGCGTGTACTCCGCGGCGCGGGGCTACTCCATGGTGGTGGCCAACAAGTTCAAGACGCAGCTGCCGGCGTGGCGATAACAGCACGTCGTAAGCCGTAGGGAGTTCGTTGCGGTGGGGGCGGAGCGCGGCGGGCAGACGGCGTACACGACGGCGGACCTCGTGTCGCTGAACCGCAAGCGGGAGTGCGGCGCGGCAGTGACGCGTAGGTGTCAGGAGGCGCAGGAGAGCGTGTACCGCACGACGGACCGGGTGTGTGCTGCTGCGGAGAATGAGGCGTAGCTGCTGGGCGACCTGGACACGACGCTGCGGGCGCACATCTCGCTGCTAGGGAGGGTATGCGTGGCGAGCGCGTGCACCGTAGATGACGGAGGCCGTGGCGCTGCTGGACGTGCTGCACGGCTTCGCGGCCGTGGTACTCTCCTCCGCGGCCTCGTGGTGTGGGCGCCTCGCGCCGTGATCACGCGTAGGCCGCCCCAAGTTCAACGACGGGAACGTACGCGCGACTGTACTGCCTGATGTGTAGATGCTCGCGCTGAAGCAGTGCTGGCGTAGAGGCCGCGGTCTGGCCCCACGCGTAGATCCGCTGCTGGAGCGCGAGATGGCGGCGCAGCGGCGGCGCTTCGTACCGAACGACGTGCTGCTGTCGGCGCTCACCTCCGTGCAGCTGGTGCTCGGCCCCAACTGCTCCGGCAAGAGCACGCTCCTGCGGCAGGTCGGCGTCGCCTGCGTCCTCGCCCAGTGCGGCTGCTTCGTGCCCGCCGCCGTAGACGCAGCGGCGAGGGCTGAGGCGTAGTACGCGCAGCTGCCGCTGCTGGAGGCGCTGCACCTTCGCATGGCGCGCGAGGACCAGGCGGAGCAGAGCCTGAGCAGCTTCGCCAGCGAGGTGGAGGACGTGAAGGCCATGCTGGCCGCGCTGGGCGGGCCCTGCCTGCTGCTCTTCGACGAGTTCGGCAGGAGGTGGCGGTTATGGCGAGGCGTGAGGCGTAGCACGTCGGTGGAGTGCGGCATGGCGCTGGGCTGGTGAGGCTTCTCCTCCTCCTCGAACACAGGGCGCTGATCGAGTACCTGGCACGGCAGAAGCACTGCTACTCCCTCTTCACCACGCACTACCAGCCCGTTGGTTCCTTGCCGCGATCTTCCCCGTAGCTGGCGGCGCTGGGCAACTCCTACCCCGCGGTCAAGGTCTCGCTCATGCAGTCCTCGCTCAACGGCGAGACTCAGGGCACGCTGCAGTTCTCGCACGCATTCCTCTTGCGGATCACGAGTAGGTATCACAATATCACCTTCAACCAGTCTCTGCAGTCCGACAGTTCCGGATCCACAGAATTCAGCGCCCAACTCTCCCAGCACTACGGCATCATGGCGGCCCGGCTGTGTGGAGTCGATCCTTCGATCGTGGAGAGAGCGGAGTTGTTGTTGCCGAGGATTGAGGTGAAGGAGCTGCATTGCGAGAGTGGACGAGAAGGAATACGGTGACGCGTAGAAATGAAGTCGGACCTGGCCCGCTTTCAGCAGAGCATCCTCCAGCGACTCGAGCCTCTTTCGAATTACTCATCGCTTCGCGACGACGGAGTAGGCGCTGCGGGTACGGCGAACTGTAGCTGAAAAACTACCTGGAGCTGCTGAAGAAGAAGTTCTACCCGCAATGGCTGTTGCTTTCGAAGGATATGGACAAGTACAATGCTTTGTTTCCAACACGCCCGTTCCCTTTACTGTGCGTTGAGGCCTGCGAAGACCCTGCTTTCATCAGTGAGGCAATTTAAAAACCCGATCAATCAGTTGCCACGAAACTCCCCTCCCAAACACAATAAACGCAGAAATGAACTTTGTGAAGTTGTTCGTGTCATCCGGAGTGGCATTCGTGATGGCTATCGCCTTTGCGTACCTGATCGAGACATTCGGAGGAGCCACGGGAGGCATAATCGCTTCTTTCCCCACTACGATTATTCCCGCAGTGTACATCTCCTTGAGGATACCACGCAGCCGCTGCAGACTCGATTTGATTCTGCCTTTGCGTGTATTATCGGCATGTTTTGCACGAACATTCTGTTCATGCCGACTTGGAAACTGTTCCCTCCCTCTTTCCCCAAGAAATGGTCAAACGGAATGGTGGTGTTTGTAATGACGATTCTCTCCCTTCTGGTGTGGTTCGTCTCTTCCATCGCACTAGCTTTGCTCCAGCAATGGATGGCCTCCTTGGGTGTGTCGATGTTCGCGTTCTGCTTCTGCCTGCTACTGCTTAGCGTTGTTTGTGGAGCGGCTCTTTGCTGGCACCTTCCTCCCGCTCCAGCTGGGAAGAATAAGGTGAAGTGGTATGTTCATTTTCTGCGTGGCTTTGTTGCCTCCCTTGCTATTCTCGCGAGTGGAATTCTCAGCCAGACGGGCTCTGGAGTGGCTGCAGGAGCCGTCTCCACCTTCCCCGCCATGTTCATCACAACCATGGTATCGGTATCGCTTTCCCAAGGAGCGGATGTGTCGACAGGCGCCATTGGTCCGCTTCTCCTGGGTGGCGACACGTAGAAGAGAGTGAGGCGTAGATCTGGGTGGTTCTGCATGCTGAGTGTGGGAATGGTGAAGTTCTTCAACCTTCCTGTGATCTGGGTTTGCGTCATCGGGTTCTTCCTGGATGCCGTGTGTTGGAGCGTGCCGGTGTACTACTTCATTCGCTGGAGAAGGAGAGCCACGGCGCGGCTCACGGACAAGGTCATTGCCAAGGCGGTGGCCGAGAACAACGAGGTGGAGATGAAGACGATGAAGGGGCAGAGCGCCGAGAACGAGGCGGTCAATGTGCACGGCGATTCTGTAATCTCTGTGCCTCCTCAGGAGAATGGGGTTTCTGTTCCTCAAGAGAGTGCAATTGCGATGCCTCCTCAGGAGAATGGAGTTTCTGTTCCTCAAGAGAGTGCAATTGCGATGCCTCCCAAGGAGAATGCTGTCTCCACGCCTCATCAAGAAACGGTCGTTTAGCGTGTGTTTGTTCCAGACAGGGATTGCCTCGAACAAGAAACAGCGCCATAAAGGACTAAAGAACTAGTTGGTCAGCGTCTCGTGAAGGAAGAGCATGCTCAGGAACTCGCCCAACTGATAGAAGATGAACTGCCACGGAGCTACGGCTCAGTCCGACCCCGCGTGCCTACCCATTCGGCACATCGTCGCCCCGAAGCCCTTCGTGAGGGCCAGCACGCCCTCGTTGCGCACGGTCTACGGCTGAGAGCGCCCGCGCGCAGACACCTTGATGAGACAGTCGATGCTGGACTTGTAGAGGTGCTGGCCCTGGTGCTGCTCCATCATGCGCGTCTTCACCACGTCGAAGGGGTTGCTCATGCACGTCGACACGAACCCGCTGTAGATGGATGCGCCCGTGCAGTTGATGAGGCGGCCCGCCGTCGTGTCGTCCGAGGTGTGGAAGTGCCGCCGGATCCACTCCTTGCTGCTGTCGTAGCAGGCAATGCCGCCCACCGTCAGCAGGCCCGCGCGGATGAGGGTCGGCGACACGCCCGTGAAGAAGGCCTGGTAGCCCTCCTCCCGAATGATCGTGAAGAAGGCGTTCGTGGCGCTGGTGTACCGCGGCTTCTGCCCCATCAGCTTCAGCCGCCCGTCCGCCTGCATCCGCACCTTGATGAGGTCCAGCGGGAGGGCGCACGTCTGCCCCGAAATGCCCGTGATGAGCGACACGCTCAGACGCTTGAAGAAGTCGAGGTCCTCGTTCTTCACGCCGGGATACATGAGGTTCTTCAGCGGCTTGTAGAAACCGGTGCAGATGCCTCCGTAGATCACCTGCCGGAGGGCGGCAGGACCCACTCCACTGAAGAGCTCCCAGAATCCCTCCTCTCTCACAACCCCCACGAGGGTTTTCCATATGCCTCTCGTCGGCTTCTTGACTCCAGCAGCGCTCGCCGTCGTGTTCTGCAGCTGCAAACGCGTTTTTGCTAAATCGAAGGGCTGCGTCACTACAGATAAGCCAGTGAGGACTAGTGAGTACCCGACTCCGTGAAGGAGGAGGTAAAGGCGCACACGATCCAGCGCTTAAAAACGGTAGAATGACTCTTCTCTGAAGTGCCTTCTTGCATTGGATGAGCGACGAAGAAACGGAGAAAACGAAGGAGTCGTTAGCACGCTCACAGTTTTTCCTTTCTGCCATTTCGAGTTTGGACCCATGTTCAAAAAGTGGTGTTTTGGAGTAGGGATGTCATGGGATAGATTTTACATCAACGAAAGCATCAGTTCAAAGAGCCAGGTGAAGTCCTCCGTGGCCAGGAATATCAGGAAGACCATCCTCGAGCAGTATCCCGATTTCGAGAAGTACGCGGACGAGGTGTTCCCCAAGAAGGAGAACGTCGTCGTTGCGAAATGGTGGGACACCCACGTGTTGGCGTTTCTAATCCCGTAGTCAGAACCAGCTCGAGCTGATCATCGTCAACAAGGAGCCTATTTTCTATTCGTACCACGATGGCCCCTATCTCCCTACGCTGAAGGTGCTTCTCCGAGGTAGGAGGGTGAATGTATTGCGCTCATGGAATAGCACCCGATATGATGAAGAGCGTGCAAGTGGACAAGGGCGCGATCAAGTTCGTCCTCTCCGGTGCGAATATCATGTGCCGTGGCCTGACCTCTCCCGGTGGAAGATTGCCCGAGGGTCTCGCCAAGGGGGAGCCTGTGGTTCGTGTTCGGGTGCTGTTTGAGTGTAGGCCATTTTCGCCGAAGGAAAGGAGAACCCGCTTGCTGTGGGAGAGCTGACGATGTCGTCGGAGGAGATGTGAGCGAGGTGTCTTGGAGTGAGTCGTAGTCGCGAAAAGAACGACGGAATTGGCATCACTCTGGGCCACTACTTGAACGACGGACTGTGGCAGTGTAACCAGATCGAGTAGCGTTGTTTGTTCCACCGGCTCTTTGAACTACAACACACCTATCGATAGGAGTGATGAAAGGGATGAAGAGGGGACTGTTCTTCGTTTTGACAAGGGAGCAGTAATGTCTGTGATTATCGTCACAGGGGCTGACGAAGGCATCGGACACTCGTCTTCCATGTCCATCGCAGCGACATACGAGCTACCCCTTCGATTTGTCGCATTTCCCCCGTTGTGTGATATAGATTCTTGTTTGCAGCAATGGAGACACAGGACAGGAACTGAAGCACGGTTTGGAAGGTGTGCTGGCGAAAGTACTCGCTCTTCATGAGTCATGGCGTAGAGGGGCTGCACAACGTACTGCAGCGTGACGGTGACGTGCGTGGATTTCTCAAACCCCGAAGACTATCGCGAGAAGATAACTGATGTGATCACGAGCGAGGTGAAGCTGCTAGTAGCATGTGTTGTTTGCTCACCACGAGACATGCGATTTCATGCACATTTTCACGAAGAGTGTGATTCTGTGCAATCACGCGGCGTCCTGCCAAGTGACTGCAGTGGAGGAGGGATACGACTGGCTCCGGTTGGATAAAGCGATCGAAGCAAACTACACGTCATTCCTGTTCGTGATCCAGCAGAGTCTGCGAATCGCACGACTCCTCTTCGAAAACTACCGCAACAGCTACATCCTGTTGAATGACGACATGTCCCCGCCTCCGCTCACGCGGTCCAATCCGAAGACGTACTCCCACTCCTGTACTCTTGTCAACGTCACCACCTCGTCCATGTTTCCATGCATTCCATATCTCTCCATCTCCTGCTCTCTGAAGGTCTATGCGAATCCAAGCCCTCCCCCATAGTGCGCGCGGGAGAGCGTGATCCGCTCCCTCTCCATGGAATACGCATCTGCACCGACTGTATGTGCGTCGTGGGATATGTGAGTCTAGTTCCTGAAGGCGGTCACGTACTGCGAGCAAATGGTTGATTACCGCTTGCGCGACGATCTGGTTGCCAGCGCAGCACGCATTGAGGCGGTAAAGAAGGCGCTCATCGTGCTGGAGGCCCATGTAGACTCTCAACGGAGCATCGACAACTAGGAGAACGACATTCCCGTGAAGCGACGGACAGAGGAGCTCATGCGTTTGTTGGAGGAAGACGCGTACACCAGCGGCGATGTGGTGTTTTACTACGATCTCGCCGACGAACTCGACGATGGAGAGTGCGATGATGAAGCAGCCACCCGGCCGCCAGCAGAAGAGCAATCGCGAGAATGACCGTATTGCGACCAAAATCGTTTGTTTAAATGACATTCGTTCGGAGCGTTTCTCTCTTTCCCTGTTTCACAATTCTGCTCTTCTTTCACAAACAATGGCTGAAGCTGCTCGTATGGTAGGCGATTAGGAGCGTCATGGACTCATTCCCTAGTTGACAAAGGTTGCCAAGTGGTCGATTGGCATTGGTGCGGGCCTGTACGTGTTCAACGCCTGCATCTACGATGGTAAGCGGAGTGGGAGCTACTTATTATGTTTTAGTCGATGGAGGTGAGAGAGCCGTCATCTTCGACCGTTTCCGCGGAGTGCTGCCCAAGACGGTGGGCGAGGGAACGCACTTCAAGATTCCGTTCATCATGGTGGCGTGCGGGAGGCGATGCGTGAACGTGTAGTACCCCTACAAGTACGATATTCGCACGACTCCTCGTGAAATCTCCACCGAGACGGGTACGAAGGATCTGCAGACCGTGGGTATTTCGCTTCGAGTGCTGACCCATCCCGACCTGGAGAACCTGCCGAAGATCCACCGTGAAGTGGGTCCCGATTTCCGTGACCGCGTGCTGCCGTCCCTGGGCAACGAGATCATGAAGGCCGTGGTGGCCCAGTACAACGCGGAGCAGCTGCTGACGGAGCGAGAGAAGGTGTCGCAGCGCATTTCGGAGCTGCTGGAGGAGCGTGCGGAGAAGTACCACATCAAGCTGGACGATGTGTCCATCACCCACCTGGCGTTCGGAACGGACTTCAACAACGCCATTGAGCAGAAGCAGGTGGCGCTGCAGCGCGCGGAGAAGGCCAAGTTCGTGGTGGCTCGTGCGGAGCAGGAGAAGATCGTGGGTACTGGCGGGGCGTGTGAGGGCTAGGCGGCGATCATCGAGGCTGAGGGTGAGGCCGAGGCCGCCACGCTGATCAGCGACGCGCTGAAGGAGTCGGGTCCGGGCGTGATCGAGGTGAGACGTATTGACGTAAGGGGTGTGTCTGTTTTGTTGTGCATTGTCTGTGTGCATTGTCTGAGGAGTTGCATTGTCTGAGGATTTGCATTGTCTGAAGAATTGTGTTGTCTGAAGACATGCCGAAGACATGCTGAAGACATGCACGGCACAGGCGGCGAGGAGGAAGTGGTCCAAGCGACCCTTCAGCTTCACGGCGCGTGCGAGAGAGGCGAGAGTCACTTTCCCTGCAGTCCGTGGCGGTGGGGAGCGTGGCGGAGCCGCGGCCGCAGCACGGGAGGAGGGTGACTCCGACGGGACGAGTTCTTCGCTCCGCCCACTCCCCGAACGAGACGGGCCGCGGCGAAGCGCGCTCCTGCTGGCGCGAGCGGGGCTGCAGGGCATTCATTCCTCACACACTAACGCTCTGTAGGCGGCGCGCGACATCGCGAACACGCTGGCGCGTGCTCCGAACGTGACGTACCTTCCCGGAGGAAAGGATAGCAATCTGCTGCTGGGCATTGGTACTCGTTGATTTATGTTGGGTGACGTGTTTGTTACAAGGAGGCCAGAGAAGAGTGTACACGATGTTTTCACAGCACGAGCACAGGCAGTTCGCGTTTCTCTCCAAGCGCATGAAGCCGTTCTCTCCCCAGTCCACTCCCCAGCTGTTCATGAGGATCCAGTAGTCCACCTTCTCGTTGCGGTGCGCATAGTACATGGTGTCGTACCCCACCACCAGCATGGCGTGATCCACGAACCCGTTGCACTCGCCCGAGAAGACGCCCTTGCGATAGTGCTATGCATGATCCCTCCCTCCTTCACGCACCTGGAAAGACATGGAGCTGGAGTAGATCGAGATGGTGATGGGGGACTGGCTCACCAGCTGCTGCATCTTCTCTTCCGTGGTGTAGGTGACGTGGTAAATGTCCTTCACCTTGTACAGCGGGGAAGTCACGTTCTTGCACGGCTGCTCCTTGCCCACATACGGATAGCTCTTCGCGGTGGTGAGCCCCTTGTCCCGAACATACTCGAAACTGCTCACAACGCTCCCTCCATCGCATCCGCTGTTGCCATATGCCGTGCTGCAATCCACAATCTGCTGGGCCGACAAGTCGTCAATCTTCTGTCCCTTAATACGGTATCCCGCGGCAATCATGCTGGCTGTGGCAATCGCGTAGCACGATCCACATTGGTCCTGATTCACAATGCCACTCAAAACGCCCCGTTTCCTCCAATCAACAGCAGCTTCCAACGCTCCGCTTTGCAGCAACGAGGGTTCTGTGCGTGTCTTCCTGGAGAAAACACAGTCCATGTTTCCATGGAAGTGAGCCGCCTTGAACTCCTCATTAGATATGTAAATGAAAGGCGTGATACCCAACTCGAACGTTGTGTTCCGACTGTTCATATGGTTAATGTACCGGAGATTCTCTTCGATGACCCTTCGGCGATAGCTACAACATTACTCCGCGTGAAAAGAGCCACAATCGTTCCTCTCTCGAAAAGACAACACCAAAGCGCTCCTCCACCTCCGACACAGTCGTGGCGATTCGCTCTGAGCTCAAAACCGATGCAAGCAGAAGGACAAAGATGAAGGATCTCATTTTGTGCGGGGCGGAAACACAGTGTCCCTCCTCTCCACAGTGTGTTCGAGTGAGCAAATAGCGTTTGCTGAGCCAACGACACGCAAATAGCTTCGCCTACGTATTTGCGTTTTGATTGGTCGGCGCTCCAAGACGGTTTGTGTGTTTGTCAAAACAAATCTGAAGAAAAGCGGGATGGAATTCAATGCGTGGCTGTGCGCTGTGGCGATACTCGCCATCGCCCTTTTTGTTTACCTTGTGGTGAACAGGAAGATTGTGGATGTCAAGGGCAAGAGGGTCCTCATTACGGGATCTGCGAGTGGCATCGGCCGAATGCTGGCCGGTGATATGGCGAAGAAGGTTCCGCACGGGATTGCCATCTTCATCCGTAGGGAGCGATCGTCGTCATGTGGGACATCAACGGATCTATGCTGAAGGACGCGGCGAATGAGATCAAGGGTGCCAATTCGTTCGTACGGGACTGCTTCTTTCATGATTAGCGACTGCGCCGTGTACACCTACGTCGTCGACTTGAGCAATCGCGAGAGCATCAAGTAGTGGCTGTATCGGTCTTGAACGGTAGGGAAGTTGCGGGCAGAGTGAAGAAGGAAGTGGGCTCCATCGACATTCTCGTCAACAACGGTAGGCACCCCAAGATCGTATAAGGGAAAGCCGGAATCGTGACGGGCAAGTCCATTTTCAACAGCAGCGAAGCGGCGATTGAGCGCATCATGGACGTGAACACCAACGCGCACTTCTGGATGATCCGCGAGTTCGTTCCCGACATGATGGAGCGCAACAGCGGCAGTGTGGTCGCCATTTCCTCCATGGCGGGAATGGTGGGAACCGCCAACCTCAACGACTATTGCGCTTCGAAGTACGCCGTCGTTGGACTCATGGAGTCTCTCGAGGGAGAGCTGTACAACGAGGGAAAGAGAGGCGTGCATTGCACCGTCGTGTGTCCCTACTACATCGACACGGGCATGTTCGCTGGCGTGAATCCGGGTCTCCTTCCCCTGCTCACTCCCCGCTACGTCGTGGACAAGGTGCGTCTTTTCAGCCTCCCTCACGATTCAGATCATGCACGCCATCGAGCACGCGGAACACTTTGTCTCGTGTCCTGGCTGGCTGAAGAGGACGGTTTATCATATCCTGCTTCCCAATCGCCTCCGTTTCTTAACGGGCACTGGTGAGAACGATCCTGCCGTATCCCTGCGTCCTCGCGTGCTTCAAGATGCTGGGTGTGCTGGAGTGGGACGCGGCGACGGGAAATGAGGCGTAGTTCGATGAACAATTTCACGGGTCGTCAAAAGAAACAGGAATAATTGTACTCTGGGGATTGTTTGTTCAAGAAATAATGGTGGTCCATTATTGCGGACGGAATAATGACACTCCCATTAATCCTGAACCATTAATTCTTGGTCATTTCCATGGTGACAATAATCCTCAGCAATTGATTATTACGGGAAACAAACAGGGAATGATGAAAGATAGTCCGAAAACACATCCAGGAACGATTCCGACACCTTCCCCGTCTTCGCGATCATCTCCCTCATCTCACTCAGCTCTAGCCCTCAGTTCGCCCAATCGCACCCACTCGCGATTGTAGTCTCGGGGAGGAGGGACCGCACGAGGGGGAACTGCACGCTGCTCTTCATGCTCTGAAGGACGTCCACGGTCCAATAGCAGTGAGAAATGTTGTGTCTAGCGGTGATAACGCACTTCGCGCGCCGACTCCAAAATGTCACGCAGACACGAAATGACCATCTCGTAGGGCTCGCAGTCCGCGTCTCCAGCGCTGAACAGCTCGCCAAACCGTGACGGAGCGATGGACATCAGGTACTTCTGGATGAGAGCGGGCGAGTCCTTGATGGACTGCAGATTGTACGTGAGATTGTAGAGAGAGGAGGGCGCGGGAGGAAGCTCCATGCGCTCCTCTGCGAGCGAGAGCGCGTTCTGCAGCGTGGCGTTTGCCGGGTTGAGCGTCGCCTCGATCTGTTGCACCAGCGCGGTGTCTCTCCGCGTCCCGCAATGGCTGTTGTAGTACTTCAGGCCCACGGCAGCAGCACCGGACTCTCCGCGCTCCGCGTCGGCGCGCACTCGGCGCAGCAAGAAGCCCAGCGAGCGCGCCTCGTCCGCCTTCGTCAGAACCGTCAGCTTCTCCAGCACCTTGCTGGCCTGTTCCCAGCACGCCTTCTCCTCCAGCAGCGCCGCCACCTCCTCCAGCACAGCCTCGTCAGCGGGGCGGAACTGCAGGATGTCCTTCACATAGCTCACAGCCTCATTCGATCCCGAGGAGACGAAGCACTCTCGCATGCTTGCCACCACCTCCTTCACGTACGCGTCGAGCGAGGCGTAGGTGCGGATCTCCGCCTTTCGGCACGCTTCCAACTGCTTCTCGATGTCCTTGTTGTCAGGATTCAGTTCCTGTGCCTATAATTCAGCGCGCAACAAATGGAAAACCCTCATGAGATCGAAATAAGCCAGCTGGGGCTGTTTCAGCTCCATGCGGCAGATTCCGCGACGAAGCCACGACTTCACGAAAAGCGGATCCAGCGAAATGGACATATCCGCGTCCTTGAGTCCCAAGGAGTACTTGTGTAAGTTGATGTAGCACAACGCGCGGTTTGAGTAGCTACATGGGTTAAGCGCGATGCAGTGCACAGTACCATGCTGCCGTTTCCTCCACTTTCAGACTCTGGGAATAGAAGTCGATTGCTCCCTCATAGTCGCGCTTCTTGAAGCGCTCGTTTCCGGCTTCACGCAAAGAAGTAGCACGGCTTTGGGTACTCATTCTTTGGCGAGAGCGGCAAAATGGCGTCGCGCAAAAGCGGTGCTGTTTCGGTCATCTCTTTGGTTTTCCTGTTTCTTCACAATTCCACTCCAATTCGATTTAGAATGGCTGCCGTTGCCGAGATTAAGCTGTTTGGAAAATGGTAGGTTCGTGTCCATTCGTTTTCACCTTGCCATTGTTTCATTTTTCGCAGAGTGAAGCTAATTGCGTGTAGGACCTTCTCCGATGTAGAGGTCGCCGATCTCGCTCTGAAGGTGCGTTTTCCCTTATCCAAGTCTCATCGTGTAGGATCAC
>ERZ827156.3680-NODE-3680-length-13493-cov-4.378330_pt1 | contig 13493 bp, 19 predicted proteins | sample MGYA00519919_ERZ827156 | MGnify/ENA primary metagenome ERZ827156 (study PRJEB31778, sample SAMEA3449269) | human gut metagenome | biome: human gut; feature: human-associated habitat; material: faeces | place: United Kingdom | collected 2010/2012 ... | reverse complement strand
CGGGGTACTCCGTGGCGTTTTAAGCTAGTGGTTTGTTCATTGGGGTGTTTGTTTGGCTTGAGAGTGGCAACAAACGAGGAAGACTATCCCAGATAATTAAAAACGACCAAGAAGAGGAGAAGCATGCAGAAACAGTACTCGCCGAAAATGGTGCTGTTGTTGATGGTTTCAAACTCCTTCGACGTCAGTCCCATACGGAAGCAAACTAGGATATCAGTACGCCTCACGGAGAGTTCCTACTCGAAAGAACGCAGGACCCCATACAGGCAATGAATCCGGCCAAAAACGCATTGAAGGGGTACGTTCCTACCAGGAAGCAATAGATAGCGAGCAGAATGGCACCCAGGGCGGAGAACGCGATGAAAACGTCCAGAAGCTTCACCTGAGCGGGTGTCTCCTTCTTGTATTGGGTAGCAAGACTATTGCACAGTTCCTTCACTTCCATCACGAGTTTTCTATGGATGCCTACAAAACAATGGCCGTTTCGCATGTGCAAAAACGAGGGATTCATGGCTGCTCATTATCCATCCTCTGTTTTCTCTGTTCTCGTGAATTCCTTTGGAAGGGCGTTTCCTGAGAGTGCTTTTAATCGGTTTTGCGTGCTCATCGAATCATCTGTGGTTTGTCCTAAATGAGTTTCCACAAGACACTCGAGCGAGTTGAGGACTTTGTCTCCGGTTCCATTACGGGGGGTTGGTGAGGAGTGGCTTACTGACGGGTAGTGATTACGCGATTTGTGATTGCTCCGCTTGACGTAGTGAAAATCAGGTCTTGTTCCGAGTTGGTTGTGATGCATAGACTCCAGGTGCAGAATGTGCGCTATGGCACCACCAAATACAGAGGCACGTTTCAGACAATGTATCGGATTGGGAAAGAGGAGGGAATCACACGGCTGTGGAGGAAGGCCTTTTGCCGTTTCTTTTCATGCGTAGCGGCAATCTGACGGCAGAGATTTATTGGTTCCTGTACTCGGGCGTTCAGTTTTCAGCCTATGAGGCAATGCAAAGGGTGAGCAGCACGCGAGTGGGTTCGTCATTCACCGCAGGTGCAGTCTCCGCATCCGTAGCAACCCTGTTCACATACCCCTTCGACATCATGCGGACGCGCTTCATCTACCAGGCCGACACGAAGCTATACAATCACATTTTCACTGGCATTTCTGCGATTGTGAGGAAGGAGGGGTTCGGTGGACTGTACAAGGGTTTCCTTCCCTGTCTGGTGAGCATCGTTCCGTACATGGGCGGTTGCTTTTACATTCTGGAGGTGCTGAAGGACAAGTGTAGAGGCGTCGTGGGTGACTGAGCCGTAGTTGGAGATACGCCGGGACGCAACTCGGTGTACGGAGCGGTGGCAGGCGCGGTTAGCAAGATCCTCGTCTACCCGCTGGACACGGGAAAGAAGCTCCTGCAGGTGTACCGACTGTCGCTGCAGAAGGCTTCAATCGCTATGTTTTTGAAGCAGCACTTCCAGGCGACGGGAGTGCGGGGTCTGTACGCGGGAGTGGTGACGGCGACTCTGAAGAGTGCGCTGAGCTCAAGTCTTTTATTTGGCTTTTTCGCGTTGTCGAAGCTGTGGTTGCATCCTTCTCAGGTGTGGGTTGTTTGTTCGTCACTTCTTAATACTCCCTCACGCACCGCTTCCTTATATGCAGCAAACCAACAAACACCCAAAAGGGACTATTCAGGACGGACATACTTATTGCCATAGCCGAGCTCGCTGCCTCCGCTGATGATGTTGTCCGTGCCGGTGGTGTAGGTCGCGTCTGCCGCCAAGAACAGCGCGAGCTTTCCGCACTCCTCGATGGTGCCGAGGCGGCGAATGTGCTGCTGGTCCTCCTCGCACTTCAGGACGGCCTTCGGGTTGGAGCTCGCGTTCACCCAGCTCTCAAAGAGAGGCGTCCAAATGCCGCCCGGAGAGATGCTGTTCACGCGCACGTTGTGGCAGCCCTCATCAATGGCGAGAGCGCGCGTCATGGCGTGAATGGCACCCTTGGTGGTGCAGTAGGTGCAGGCGTTCTTCTGGCCCATGCTGCCGACCAGACTGCTGATGTTGACGATGCTGCCCTGGGTCTTGCGCAGATAGGGGAGGCAGAACTTCGACATCAGGAAGTAGGAAAGCACGTTCAGCTGGAAGAGGTCCATCAGGTCCTTTCCGGTGAAGTCGTCAATGGTCTTGGGATCGGGGTGGTAACCCGCGTTGTTTACCAGACAGTCAATCTGTCCGTACTTCTGGACGGTGAAATCCACCAGAGCCTTCAAATCCTCCTCCTTGCTCACATCGCACGCCTTGAAGGCGGCCTCACCGACGTGGAGATCGTTCATCTTCTTCTCCTAATCATGATACCCTCACTCTCGAAAACAACAAATGCCTCTCCCTCTTTGGGGTTTCTGCAGCAAAAGACGACCTTGGAACCATTCTTGATGAATTCTTCAACTAGCGGTGAAAACCAAGCCCACGAGGCTACCTATACCGGCTCCAATACCCTTGGAACCTCCTGTGACGATAACAACCTTGTTTAAGAAGCGAAGAGCCATTGATACAGTAAAAAATGGATTAGTGTCGTCGCCAAACTATCGTTCGCGGCACTGATTGGTTGAACGAGTTGTGAGGAGCTGGAAAAGTGAAAAAGAAGGCAGCTGCCTAAACACTTGTGACTATGTACGGGTGTGCGGAAAGAAACAAGTGGACACAAAGGAAGAATAGTGATACAAGGCAAACGGGAGAAATCCCAAACACTACATGGAAGCAGATAACACGTCAAAAGGAGAGTCGCACATGGAGTGGATAATGTCCGCGTGATTCAAGTACAGAATATACCGAATGGCTGTGAGCTCATCGCCGTACACCACCATGGGGGGAGTATTGATGACAATGGACTTGGCGTTCGCCGTCTGCACCATCGTGTCGAAGCTACGACATGAAACCGAAGCAAAAGGGCTACGCCTTCCGAGCCCCCAACCCGTAGGAAAATACATTGCGGTAAGGGAACTTCACTCTACAAGTCACACATGAAGGAAAAACGAACACTAGACACTTCCCTGCGGGGATGCGGACATAGGAAATGCTGTTCAACGCCAAAATGTCAAGAACACTTTCTGGGACCATGTAACCCACTGCCCAGCGCGCCACTACAGTGAAGGAGGAGATACAAGCAATACCCTCTGGAGAGAATCGAGGATCGTCATAATACACGTTCACACCCTTTCCGATGATGCTTTCGTCGTTCAGCACCTCCTTTAGCTTCTTCCTCAGCTCAATGCTCTGTTTCTCCATCTCGGCGTATGGCGCTTCGATGTTTGTGTAACTAGGCATTAGATGATATAGATGAACGAACGCAAGGATCATTTCGTCCGTTTCTTCAGCATTGCATGCCATCTTGCTATAAGTGAATACGCGGTAGAAATTCAACGAGAAGAAACCCATATAACTCAAAAGCACTAGCAGAATGGCTCCCACACCTCCAGCGAGAATCCACAGGTAATAGTCCTCCATACACTAGATGTGATCGTGTCGCACTGGTTGCCACCAAAAAGAAACAGCGAAACTTCTTTTCTGTTCGATTAACACACATGTCCAAAACAGGAGCGTTTTTGGATGCACACCCATTTATTGATAATGATACCCTGCGTAAATTGTGTGGTGTGTGCTATCCCGGTAGCCATACTCGCCTATCGATTGTACGAGGTGCATTTTGTACAGATGTGCCTCTTCTGCGCCTCTTTCCTTCTTTGTTGTTTTTCCTATGTGAAGAGCGTGTTGAGTGTAGGGAACAGTGCTTTGGGAGACGATCCTGTGTAGGGCATTCCTTCTTACAAATTCATCCGCACACGACCTCTCAGTAGCGCTTCTTACATGGAATCACTATCCTTAACGACTACGGTGTTGGGTGTACTGTCTCTGCACGAGCAAGCAGACTCTTCTCTCTATTCCACTCTCTTTTCGTTGATGATCTACTGTGATTTCCTGCTTGGTTTGTGGGGACTCATTCCCGATGTGAATCGTCGCAAGTACGTCCGGTACGGGATGCTGCTGCTTCCGTTGTTACTGTATGCCTTTCCTCAAGCGTCGGATATGATCCCTCTCCTCCTCATCGCGGGATGCCTTCTTAGCGCGCTCGTCTTTCGCGTTTTCTACTCTGTGCGCTATGCCTTTTCCATTTCAGAAGTGATCCTCTTCAGCAAGTGGATTCTCCTCTTCGTGCTTTTTCTCTTCACTTCCCCCTCCCTCTCCCTCCGCGTCAGCATCGTCGTCCTTCTCCTGTCGCTCCTCCTCACCTTCGTCGTCCTCTTCCTCTGCGACCGATACTCCCGTATCAAGCAGTCTCCTCTCGCCTTGTACTCGCTCATCGTCGCCGGTGCTGCCATCGAAATCGCCGCGCTGTCCCAACTCGTCGACGCTGCCTTCGTCCCGTGGTTCCTGCGCTGGCTGCTCCAAACCACCGAGGCCTTCACGCCGCTCTCCTGGTCGCGCCCGCTCACCCTCCTCTACTGGTTCTCGGTCCTCGGAGCGATGGGCTGGTGCCTGGCGCGAGGGCTCCTGTCGCGTCAGCCGCAGATCATTCAGCGCAAGTTCTTCCACCTCGTCGCAGTGACTCTCTTCCTCCCGGGACTGACCACCGACGTGCCCTTCATGCAGTCGCTCTTGGCTTCTTGCCTCATTCGCAGGGTCGCCTTCGCCTTCGCCTTTCTCGTGTTCCTGCTGCTCGAGATCTTCCGAATCACAGCCGTACCGCCCTTCGCCGCCCTCGACGCTGCGATGGGTGTGTTTGTCGACAGTCGAGACGCAGGCCCATTCATCCTCACTCACTTTTCCCTCCTTCTGAGCTGCGCCATCCCGGCGTGGATCTCTCCTGAGCCGCACACTCCGATCGATCTTCTCGCCTGTCTGAGCGGCGTGCTGAGCGTTGGGGTGGGAGACTCATCGGTAGGGACAGGTGAGGTGTTTCAGAGTAGGCTGCGACGGTGGGCTCCCTGTGGGGTCGTGTTCCGATCTACGGCAAGAAGACGCTGGAGGGGCAGCTGGGCTTTGTTGCTGGCGTGTTGGGAGTGGTCGCTGTCCTCATGCGTGGATCACTGAGTTGGCAAGTACTTGTGGTAATTCTGCTCTCTTCGATCGAGGAGTTGCTATGCGAGGAAATCGACAACTACATTCTCCCGCTGTTCTTTATGAGTCTTTTACTGGGCATTAATTGCCGCTGTTTGTTGTTCCCATGCAGTCCTTCGTAGACGAAGCGTCCTACACTGGAAACAGAACGATCAACATGCCGGAAGAAGATCCCAACGCGTACTACTACGGCAAGTCTGTATACACAAAGAAATGCTGTACTGAACAGGATATTGGAAGTGATGCATAGCTGAAATGTGGAGTGACGACAGAATGGAGCAGCTGTCGCATTCGGCAGGAGTAACGCATTTTGCTCATTTCTGATTGGTAGTACTTGTATGGAGATCAGCCAAGCACACAGGCATCGGGAAAGGAGCATCAACACTACGTCCTGTTTGTTCCTTGCTATCGGATCAATTCTAGCACCGATTCATCGCTGCGCCCCATCCAACCGAGAGAAGAAGCTGTAGCGAAAACACCGTCTCCCTTTAGCTATTACTCCTATCACTCTCCTGTTTGTTTGCCACTTTGCTATTGTCCATGTGGAGATGCCAAATCAAGGGAAAAGGCAAGTGTCTCACTTCCACACAATTGCTCTTTCATTGCATTTCTCCCTTCATCGAAACGCCAGGAGAGGGGAATCACGATAGCAGGAGAGAGAGTGAAGAAATCGACATGGAAGGACAAACGACACGGAAACGGCAACTCGCATCGGATTTATTTAGTGGATTTGTACGGTAATGCGGAATGAGTCATGGAAAGGTATCCGGCGTGTGCTGCAAGATTGTGGAGCATCCTTTTGATACCATCAAGGTGCTGATGCAGGTGAATGGAAACGTACACTTGCGTGTGTTTCTTCAGCGTAGGAAGTGTATCGCAATTCGTTTGACTGTTTGAAGAAAACCGTACGTGCGCACGGCATTCGCGGATTATATAGAGTTTTAAAGTGTATGGGGTACTAGCGTAGGGCATCCAATTCCCCTTAGTGGGAAGTGTTGCTGAAAATGGACTAACGTTTGTGTCCTATGGCTTTTTCAAGCGACTTGTGGGTGTTACGAGTGATTCTTTTTCGTGCTTTCCACTATAGATCCGGACAGAATGACCTTTTCTCAAATGCTTCTCTCGTCCATGGGTTCGGGAATGACCATCTCCTTTCTACTGACACCTGTTGAGCTGTTGAAGTGCCGATTGCAAGTCCGCTTCAAAGAGAGAGGTGAGGATGTAGATCGAGCAGTCCTGTAAGGCAACAACAAAGTCAACCACTTTCGGAGTAATCCGCCATGCTGTCCAGAAGGACGGCATTCTGAGCTTGTTTCGTGGTCTGTCAATGACGCTGTTGAGAGAGATTCCGGGAACCTCCATTTGGTTCATGACGTAACTGCATTTCCCCTTCCTCACGAATAGCTATGAAATGTGTCTCAAACCGTTTATTCGGCATGGATATACCAGAAGCACCATTCCTATGAGCGGCATCATTTCGGCAGGCTCGATTAGGTGACAGACAAGAGGAGCGGATGACATGTAGCGGATTTCTGTATTGGGTGATCATATACCCTATAGACACAATGAAATCGATCATTCAGACGGATGAGCACTATGCCGCACAAGTGAGCGGAAAGGGAATGCAGCGCTATTCCATGATGTCCAAATATATCGCCAAAACAATAGGGTGAGGATCAAGGGCGGATCATGAGGATGTAGAAGGATTGGGATAAAGGGACTGTACGGAGGACTCAGCTTTACAATCCTTCGTGCTGTTCCTGCAAATGCTGTTCTCTTCTTGAGTTACGAGTATGCGTCCCGCTTTTACGCCCATTTCTTTTAGTCCTTTATCTTCTGTGTTTGTTTTGCGTAATACTGCTGGCGTTGCTTCATTCTGAGGCAGATGGGGAATCCCCACTATTCAAATGTGCCGGCGTTGAAAAAATGGGGTCTATCCCACAGACTCAAATAATCACAATACTACAAAGAAGACTGAAGAATGGAGAGAGGAGAAGGTACTGAAGAGTCTGCGGAGGCTATTCCGAGAGGGGATACTGCAATGCCAAATGGGAACAAACTGGAACTCTATCTTCCTACTACCGTTATCGGACTGTCGCCTATGGGGGATGTTCGCTTCTGCCGTTGTATTGTGGGAATTGGTGCTGGATCCGATCACGTGTAGGATGACAACTCGCCAATTGTGATGAAAACCATCCATAAGTATCTAGTGCAGTCGGAGGACGAAGCCCGTCGTATCTGTGATCGCTTGAACTGGCTCCTGACAATCAACCACCTTTTCATTCTCAACACGAGAGACGTCTTCCAGGGTAGTCCTGCTCATCTGTATTCACCTTAGATGAAAAGAACGTGTACGTGATGTCCGATTTCTGTTCTGGGGGAAGTCTGCATTCCATGATTCAAACCTTCTCTCACCTGACTGAAAACCAGGCAAAGTACATCGCAATTCAACTCTCTATCGCACTCGACTATCTGCACAGCGTTTCCTGTCTCTATGCCTCGCTCATCGCCGAAAATGTGCTTATGGACAAGGAGGGAGTCATTCATCTTACGGGATTCACAAACGCGCTGGTCAATGTTCCGTTTCCCTACTACAAAATGATTGGCTACATCGAGCACATGTCCCCCGAAATGCTGTTAAACAAGGGAATCGATTACTCCTATGATTGGTACATGCTCGGCTGTCTGGTGTACGGTACAGGAGCTCCATAGGAATGATTCATAGAGATGATAGAGGGAATATTCCCCTTCCACGGAGATACTGCAAAAATGACCTTGCAGATGATCCTCCTTGGCAAGATCGAGTACACCTACGCGAGTCCTGAAGCGCAGAGTTTCATTAACGCTCTGCTGGAGCCGCAGCCTTCCAAACGTCTTGGCTCAAACCTCAATGACGTCAAAAACCACCCCGTAGGCATGAAATCGGACACTCATCCATAGTGGTTGGCCGATATGCCGTGGGACAACATCTCCAACCGGTCGACTCCTTCCCCACTCATTCGCATGAACAAGACGGCAGACCCCACATCCTTTTGTCCCCACTACAAGGAGGACATTCTGGAAGAAGGCGACAATCCCCAGCTGTACAATGAAGTATTCTTCAACGAGCTCCATTAGCGGCGCGTGTTTAATAATCAGGAATGTGCGCATTGTGAACATGTATGAAAAACTACCGTGCGTTTCGTTCTTGTTGGAATACAGCGAGAGAGATCTTTCTTCTTTTGCATGGTCCACGGCTACCGATACTCCCTCAGATCATCACAGGCACATTTGTTTCGCTTATTATTTCCCAAAGGAACACAATTTACTGAGGTAGATTAATCCACCTGGACCATTCGCCATTTGTAGCCAAATCACAATAACCTATTCTAGCAACCCAAGCCCGTCCTCCATGTCCAAGAAGCAGTCGAACGCAAGATTGATGGCGAAGGATCTCATCGCCGGTTGTTTCGGTGGTATTGGTATCGTTGCTGTCGGCCATCCCTTTGATACGCTGAAAGTGAATATCCTTACACTGGCACCAGCAGGGTACCGCGTTGTTTCCTTTATCCCTCACGACTCCAGACCCAGAATCCCGCTAATCCTCTGTACAAGAACATGACCGATTGTATCAAGAAGACCATCAAGTGGGAGGGTATTGGCGGCTTCTACAAGGGATTCATCTCTCCTCTGTGGGGTGGGTGCTGGACGGGGACTTCATCCTAGGCAACATGATTTTCAATGCTGTCCAGTTTCTGACCTACGGTCAGATGAAGCAGATCATCGGTCACGGAGAGATCCTCACCCTTCCCCAGACGTTCACCGCCGGCGCTTTCACCGGTGTGGCCGTCGCTTTTGTCGAGACTCCCATGGATCTGTTCAAGTCCCAGCTGCAGGTGCAGATCATTCGCGCGAAGGGTAATCCCGAATACAAGGCGGAGTTCACGACTGTCGGTGGAGCCATCAAGAAGATCATCAGTGTCAACGGTATCTTCGGCTGCTATCAGGGCTTCTGCACCACGCTTCTCCGTGATGTGATTGCCGTTTCCCTGTACTTCGGAGTGTACGAGTGGTATCGCCGCATGATGCTGAAGGACGGACAGGTGGCCGATCGCTCTCCTCCTCATCTGTAGCCTCTCAGCGATATGCAGTATCAGGGCATGTTCACTCAGTTCATGGCTGGAGGCGTGGGCGGTCTCGCCTACTGGGCTGGCATCTATCCCATCGATATTGTGAAGGTGGCGAAGAGGGGGTGTGGTGATTCGTAGTCCCAGCTTCAGGTCGACAGCATCGTCAAGGCCGACCGCAAGTACAAGGGATTCATGGATTGCGCGAAGAGACTGTTCAAGGAGGGCGGCGTGAAGGCTTTCTTCCCCGGCTTCACTCCTTGCATGATTCGTGCCTTCCTTGGAAATGCTGCTTGCTTCGTTTGCTACGAGCAGAGCAAGTCGATTATGAACAAGATTTTCTAAAGATGGTTCGATACAACATTCGAAGACTTGGTTTGCTGGGCTGTTTCTTTCACTCACGTGGACTGTATCAGAAGTATCGATGACGGAAAAGGACTCCATCCAGGTGCGGCATCCACTCATAACAAAAAACCGAATCTATTCCCACAACACCTGTACAAACGATTTAAAGTGTTTTGCGCGAAGAAAAGGACCAGTATCAATTGGATTAACAGTGTGCTAGTAAATCGAAGTAGTTTATGCCCAACCTTGCTCCCATCTCTGAAAATGGAAGGCGTACATTCTTTCGTGTTTCTATTCACAGTATAGCAATTAGCAGTGTCTGCTCATTTTGCGGGAGGGTAGCGGCGGGCGTCCGTCCTCTTGATTGTCGGAGTCACTTCATTTGCGACTCCTGCTCTCAACAGCGACGTATTATGTCTGTATGCCCGTTGTGTGCAAACCGAGACAGACACTCAGTTATGAATGTTGGTCTTTTGTTAACACTTCACTCCTAGCCGAGCAACAAGCATGCCATGATGGTACAACGGTCTCCTATGTCGCAACCAGCGGAGTATCATGTCGAGCCATCTTCTTCGTCATCCCTCTTTCCTTCTCTCCCTCCTGCTCCGACTCCCTCCTCTGCTCCCGTACAACCCAATTTTGGTGTTCCTGATGCTGCTACGCAGGCTCTTCCTGTGTACAAGCTTCAGACCCAAGACTCCGGGGATCATGTCTTCCCTACCTGCTCAGACTCTGTCTTCCCAGACTGTCCTTCCTTCTCAACCTACAATCCAAACGATGTGGATGAATACGGCTTTTCTAAGCCGCCGCCTATCCCAGACTACGGGGAAGTCGTCCCCAACCCATACATCCAGCAAGAAATCGATCGCTCCATGGTTCCTTTGAGTGTCAATTCCGACCCCTACGAGCAGCCGCGGTTGTGTCAAATGATCGGCGTCCAGAACTCTCCCGCCGTGCCCATCACCCACTCCGCCTCTCTCCCTCAATACACTCCGCCTCCCCACACCCAGTCCGTTCCCCAAATCGTCCCGGAATCTGGAATCAATGGCGTGTTCCGTTCTGTGAGTCGGGCCTTTACCCGCCTGAACAGAAAAGTCACCAAGCCATCTTCTCCGCAGAACCCGCCCTGCCCCTACCCCAACGCCTCCGCTCCAGCCCCGCAGTACGCCGCCTACCCCATTGGCCCCGTGTCACCCACGCAGCCGGTGCCTCCTCCGTACTCTTCCTACCCTTCTCCGCCCCAGCCAGTGCAGTACCAACCTGCCGTGCCGCAGCCTCACTACCGGTCAGTCGCGCCTCCTCAGGCTCCTCAAGTTCCTATGGCTCCTATGACTCCTCAGGTGCCTCAGGTGCCACAGGTGCCACAGGTACCTCAGCCACAGTACTCGACTCCGATACCTGCAATGGCGCCTCAGCCACAGTACTCAGTACCGCAGCCTCCGATAACTCCGCAAGTGCCTAACCCACAGTACTCCGCTCCGATGACTCCAATGGCGCCTCAGCCGCAGTACTCCGCTCCGGGTGTTCCTGGTGCGAACGTAAGGATGGATGGTGATGGTGATGCATAGCCGCTGGTGCTACGAAGACAAAACAACGCAACCCTGGATGAGAACGCCTTGAGGCAGTTTTGGGCTTCCTCGAAGTGATCATGGACCGCTTGTATGTATGTAATACACAATACATTATCTCATCCCCTCCTTGTTTGAATCCCTTTCCCCAAAACCCGAACACACAGTTCTGTTCATAAAGACGAAGTGTTCATGGCTCGAACAGCGTACGTTGCAAAAGCAACAAAAGCACCATCTGTTTCCGAAAAGGCGCCCCAGCCTGTGAGCATGCTGAGCACCATCTCGAAGGGGAAGAAGAAACGCTTTCGTCCCGGTGTAAAGGCATTGCGCGAGATCCGAAAATACCAGAATTCTACCGATTTGCTCATCCGAAGACTCCCTTTTGCCAGACTGGTTGTTTCTTCTCAGTATGTTAACACTAGGTGAAGGAGACTGCGGAGAACTTTTCGCGAGACCATCTTCGCTGGACAGTGACAGCCATCGAGGCACTACAGTGTGCGGCCGAAGCATACCTGACCAGCGTATTTGAGGATGCGTAAGTGCTGACTTGCATTGTGAACCCTTCTGACCGTTCTTAGGAATCTCTGTACAATTCACGCAAAGAGAGTGACGGTGATGGTGCGGGACATCCAGCTGGCGCGAAGAATCCGCGGTCGCTTTAACTAGATGTTCATTCTCTCTTTCTCCGGTCCGTTCCCTGCTGTAGTATTGTCTGTACTATTTCTTTTTCGCCTCCGTGTTTTCTCTCCCATACAAGTACAATTCCATTATTCACTCTTCCACTTCGTGTTTTTGGCTTCCTATCATCTTCTTCCATCTACCATGAAGAGGGGGTATTTGTTTTGTTGTTTCGTTCGTTCGTCCTTCATCTGTAGTCATCGTTTGCTCGTTGGCGTTCTTGTCTGCTTCCGCAGCTACTACGGTATATTTTATGCACGTCCTTCAGTATAGAATCTGAAGCCTCTGGAAGAGCACGAAACGGAAGAACCACTCCCGTCTTCCTCCTGTTTACGCATTCATTGTGTTGTCACGTGTAGTGAGAAGCGAATTTGTGGAAGAGGATGTAACACAGGGAGAAGTCCCCTTTGATGAAGAAGAGGTGCATTTGCCAACGGAACCGGATACGTCGGGGAAGAAGGTTCGCATTGAGGTAGTTACCATCACGCCTATCTCTGTTCAAATCGCTGTGAACGTAACGGAGGAGGAAACCGTTTGGTGCAATGCCGTAACTTCCTTTGACGGTTTTGACATTGAAAAGGCGAAGAAGCAGAAGGGGACCCTTGTCATCAGTGGATTTAGCCCTATTCCCTGACCCATAGATGGCGTCATTATCACGATCGCCCAGCTGAAGCCGAACACTGAATACGACGTTGCCTGCTTTGCTTCCAGTGTCGATCTCTCTCTCGACTCTCCCTACTTTTCCTTTCCGCAGCACATTGTTACTGGAGATGGTTACTATGTAAAGTGAAGGTGATTCATAGGCATCTTCCAAATCACGGACATTCGCCGAACGAGGAAGACCATATCGTACAGTATCAATACGAACATCAACGCCTACACGATGTGCTATCTCATGAACAGAAAGCGTGAGATCGCGTTGTCCATTCTGATGCGTAGCAGAAGTGATTGCCTCTTCAGAAGTTTTTCCAGGAAAGAAGAACAGAGTCGTTTTCCAGGCTCCTGACTCCCGTACGTCCTTCATGACGAAATGCGAGAAGTATGGGAACTCCAATGAGCGTAAGTATCAAACTATTCGTTCTGAGTGTAGTGATGATGTCTACGGAGGTGGAAGACATTCTTCCCAGACAATCCTTCTTATCTGCGATCCTGCCCTACTGTATCATTGCCTTCCTCATCTACTTGATACGGCAAATCATGAAATGCAAGAAGTGCGTGCTTAACTGGTGGAATGATCATTAGAGTGTTCAATCCAGAAACCACGATGTTTTGATGCTTCCCTTTGTTTATGCATAGACTGGACAGCGACAGTATCGAGAAGATGTCGCTTCTGAAGACGGTGACGGATTCCCATCTTGTCACGGGAAGGACAAACGATGAGAACATCCTCGATGAGAAGATTGTTCCTCTAAAGTGTCCCCGATGTGGATTCGTCAACACGAAGGCATCGCTAGTTTGCAAGGAATGTAACACTCTGTTGAAGGATAACGGCTTGTTTTCCCAGAAGAAGGCGCTTCAATTCTATTAGTGCTGTTTGTTGCATTCACCCTCTGTTCTCTGTTCAGAAGAATGAAGTCCATTCAATTCAACAAAAGCAGATACAATGTGGTCCACTTGGTTCGACGACGTGAAGAAGAAAGCAGGGGAAGCGTTGAAGGTGACATCGCAAGCGATGAGCGAAGTGGGCGATCCT
>ERZ827156.3667-NODE-3667-length-13546-cov-3.649025_pt1 | contig 13546 bp, 16 predicted proteins | sample MGYA00519919_ERZ827156 | MGnify/ENA primary metagenome ERZ827156 (study PRJEB31778, sample SAMEA3449269) | human gut metagenome | biome: human gut; feature: human-associated habitat; material: faeces | place: United Kingdom | collected 2010/2012 ... | reverse complement strand
GGATTATGCTTTAAGAGAGAATTGTTCGCTTGTTGAACTAAACTCGACAAAAGCTGTCGCAGTTTATGTGGAGGTGGAATTTCACGACACGATAAGTGGAGCGACATGGATTATAGACAATACTGAGATTATTGGTGAAGCAATTGCAAAAGGTGTTTGTAGTTATTTTGGAGTGACTTATAAAGAAAATTCAAGTGTATCTTCAGGGAAAATTTATAGAGTACAAATAGGAGCGTTTTCTCAGAAGTCGAATGCGGAAAATTGTCTGGAAAAAGCAAAAAGCGCCGGGTTTACAGACACTTTTATAGTGGAGGCGTATTTATGACGGGGGATGTTTCTAAAATTATTATGATGGCAATACTAATTGAAGGAATTATAACATATATAAATGAATTTTTTGTAAGCGGAACAGCTCCGTGGCAGATGATGTTAAGTTTAATTTTAGGTATATTTGTGGCAATAGTTTACAACTTAGATTTACCACAATATTTAAATTTAAATTCATCTATACCATACATAGGAAATATTTTAACTGGTTTGTTTATTTCACGAGGGTCAAATTATTTATACGATTTAATTTCAAAAATAACGTATGTTAGTTAAACTAAAAATTTTAAGTGTTCCACGAATATTTATATTTTAAAGTAAAGCACAGCAAGGGGGTAAAATCCGCTTAGTTGTGCTTTTTGTTGAGAAATTATGATGTTAATAGCTTTTAATACTTTATTTGTTGACAATACATATTAATATTTGACAAAATCAAGTCAAAATGTTATAATTATATCAATAATCTTAGAAGGAAGGGAGAAATTTTGTTAAATAATAAAAGTGATAACACAACAAACCTTACTTCAAAATCGTTTAAATCGCACATTGAAAGGATTATATCCGATTGGGGAGCAGAAGAGTGTTCAATTTATTTAAAAGAATATTCAAAAGATGATTCTTTGGAATGGGTAACAGAAAAAGTCATAAAGCAAGCATTACAAATAGCTGCGAGCACAAGTGATGGAAATGAACGTAAAATTGCTTTAAAAAATGTGGATAAACCTTTAGAATATTTTTTAGAATATGCTCCTGAAAAAGCTAAAGATACTTTTGTTGAAGAAATCAAACCGAATGATGACGAAAAGAGAAAATTGAAGAAGCAATTTAGAAAGAACACGGGAATATATCTTTGGAAAAACGGTTATGACGTGAAAAAATTTATAGGCAAAGGCGGATATGGAGTTGTTTGGTGGTGCGGTGGAGATGTAGTTATGAAAGTTGTCATGAATAATGAGGCTTTTGAAGCAGAAAAAAAGATTGTTCAAGATTTAAAAAATGCCGTAAGACTTTCTGAAACTGGAAATGACAACCTTGAAAAAAAGTTTAGAAAATATTTTAATCTTGGAAGTTTACAAGAAAATGTAACAAACGTTATGTTTTTAAAGAAAGCGGAATGTGGGTTAGATAAATTAATTAAAAACGAGGGTAAGGACATTAAAGATGAGAAATCATTTTCTTTCATACTTCGTAGTTGTAAACAAGCATTAAAAGCAGTAAATTTACTGCATGAACTTGGTTATTCTCATAATGATGTAAAACCTGAAAATTTTTTGAGAGTAAAAAATGATAAAGTAAATAAAAAACACAAATATAGAATACAACTTGCCGATATGGGACTGGTTAGTAAAATTGAAGGCGAAAACAGAGAAAGAGTTGGCACTAAGGGATATAAAGCTCCGGATGTAAAAAATTTAGATACGTCTGCGGTGGCAAAGCGAGATGTATACTCATTAGGGGCTACGTTTTTAAAAATTTGGGATTTGTATCAAACTGCTACGCTCATAAAATTTATATATATATATCAGGTTATAAAACTAAGAGACGGAGATACAATAGATAGTTATAAATTATCTCTTAATCCAGATAAGATAGGTAATTTTATACAAAGCATATATGAAGGTATAGAAATATTTGAAAGCTGGGATGAAAAACTACAAAAAAAAGTTAAGAAAGAATTACAGATGGAAAATCTTAAAAATAAAGACATCAAAAAAATGCGTAAATTTACGCTTCTTATTAAAGACATGCTAGTACAAGACTATGCGAGTAGGCTTTCGGTTTATGAGGCTTTAAAAAGGATTAAAGATATTTAATTCTTAGATTTTAGATTTATATACTAAAGTTTAGTGGCTTATAAAAATTAATTAATGATAAAAGCTTACGTTTAATGAGATATGTAGAAAAATAATAAAAATGTAACGATTATTCCTAAAATGTATGGGTAATCGTTACATAGAATATAAATTATTGCAATGGTATTACATAAGTTTTATCTTGATGATGCTCATCTTTTAAAATAATTTTTACTGAATTATCTTCCCAAATAACGTTGTAATTACACTTCGTCGAGACTCCATCGTCGTGTTCACTTGATTTGGAAACATCCATTTGAGTTGAAGTTTCAATAACAGCTAATTGTTTATCGGTTTCACGTTCTTTAACGGTAACCTTAAGTTGTTCTGTATAACTAGAACCAATCAAAGATTTTAAATCATCAAAAGAAGGGTCATCTTTTGGTGATGCTGTTGAGTTAAGCATAACTGCATATTTATTATCAGGTGAAACTTCAAACCCTCTATGCTGGAGTAAGAAATCACAGAACGCACTATCAGAATAAAGCCACAATAAATAACCTGCGGCAGCGTAAATTACAAAAACCAAAATACTTATTATAACACCAACTGTAATATTTTTCTTTTTCATAAAATCATCTTCTTTCTTCTTAGTGTGTAATTTAAAAGTAAATTTACAAAAAAGAGTTAAATCGAAAGTTTCGGTTTAACTCTCTTTTTAAATAATTAATTTGAATTTTCATTGCCGTTCTCATACTCGGTTGCAGTTCCACAATTTTCACATATCGTCCATTTTTTATGTGATTCAGGAAAGTCAATTTCTAAATAAAGACAGCATTTACAGTTTTTTCAAGGACTGTTATAACATTGGGTGATTGTATATGTATTACCTGGCAGTTCACTTTCAAGTTTGCCTCCAGCTACATTTTTTAAAGATTCATCATTAATCTTTTCTAATATTTTTATCACCTATTTTCATTATAATGATATATATTGTACAATATATATTTATATATGTCAATATATTTTTCTTATAAATTAAAAATTTGTGATATATGTCAAGAGCAGTTTTTTCTAATTCTTAATTTAATTTTAGACCTTTTACTTAAAGGAGTCGTAGTTAACTGGTTACTTTTAGAAGGTACTAGATAAAATTATGTTTTTGCAGTTATAAATAAAATGTCATTGTGAATACATCCCAGAGCCAATGAGCGAATATTGAAACAAGAATATTTTTGGATTTATAAAACATAATTCCAAAAGCACTTCCGGCAGCAAAAACCATAAGACCACTTAAAAGCATATGGAGTATAGAATAATTTAAGTAAAAAAATGTGGGTAAATGCATTATAACAAACAAAATGCTGCTTATGACTATTGACAGTATTGTTTTCCTTTTGCTGGGTGATTTTCCGAGAAAAGCGTTTAGTATCCATGCCCTGAAAACCATTTCTTCAGGGATAGCAGGAACCACTAGTACACCCCAGAAACTATTAAGCAATTCATGAAAAAATTCATTTGTGTTTGAGAAATTTCTTAGCTGTCCCCCTAATGTAAATCCTGTAAATTTTGTCACAAAGAGACCGCCAACTAAATATAAAATTATCGGTCCCCAACACCAAAGAAGAGTTTTTAATTTAACTTTATTAAAAAACATGTCTTTTAGACTTACGAATATATCTTTTTGAAATATTTTTATTAAAATCACACTCGGAACAACCCAAACCAGCCATCTCTCCGTGGGAAAGTCTAACCAATTTTGATTAAGCGATGGAAATAAATCACGGTCAATTATAAACGGTATAGCATACATAGCCATAAAAATCGGAAAATATAATAATACAGTTGTTAATAATGTCTTTCTTTTTTGATGATATTGCATTTTTTTGCACCTCCATAAAATAATATGTTAAATTATACCATAGCCATTATCAGCTTACAAGTAATTATTTAAAAAATTTATTTTAGAAATTAAACCAAAATTCAAAATTAAGCTTTTAAACTTAACCGTAGATTGAGGTGGCAATACTTTGATAAAGACTTTTGATTAGTTTTTAAAGTGGTTTTATAAAAAATTACAAAAGAAAAACAGCCCTCATCGAAGGCTGTAAATTCAATGAGGGCGAAGTTTTACTGATATAGCATTGTGTTTAACTATACCGCGTATATTTATGCGTTTGTTGAGATAAACGGAAGATGACTGTTATTTGTACTATTTTTTATTTTCGCAATTTATTTTCCATGTGCGACTTATATTTATTTTTTCTTTTTCTTTCAAGCATTCAAACAGGTCGATGTTTAGAAGATTGGCTATTGAAATTAATACGATTAGTTACACACTATTTAATATAATCATAGCACTTATTCCCGGAAGACCAGCTACCGTAGCAAGACCTAAGCTAAAAAAACTTATCGGTAGGGTTAAGTCTGTGAATAAATTTAATAGGATTAATGTTAGGATACTAAATAAAGAGGATGATACTGTTGACAACACGGCATTTTTACAAAAAGAAATTTTACGTGCTGCGATGAGTAAAATAAAGGTTATTGATATTAATATTATAATAGTGCGGTTCATTAAACTATTTATTCTCCTTTTGTGGGGTTTATTAAATATGACGGGTTTATTTTAATGTTGTAACTTTTAGCTTGAGAAAGTAAATTTTGATATTTATTGATTAGTAAGTTACGCTGGTATACACATGATTTTATCAAATTCTCATTTTCTTCCATTTGGAACCATAAGTCAGTTTGAGCAAGTTTGCTTACTGTTTTATGGATTTCTTTTGTTAAACTTGCTTTATTCATCTGGAACGTACGTTTTTGTTTGATATTTTGGATAAAGTTTATTAACGAAAACATTAAAAAAGCCCTCCTATACGCATTTTATGCATATAGTATGGACTTATATTACATTAATATGTGGAAAAATTTAAAGAGTGTCGCATTCAGGCTCGAAAGTTATTTCTCCGCTTGCCACATTTGCAGAAACAACTTTTATAGAAATTTTATCGCCGATAGACAAAGTTTTTCCAGAAATCATGTCTTTGTGAGCGGTTATGCCATTGAATGAAAATTTACATTTAGTATAATAATTTAAATCTAAAAATCCCTCAACGCTATTTGGGAGTTCAACGAATATTCCCTTAGAATTTACTCCGCTGATTGTACCATCAAAGATTTCGCCGATATGTTGAGTCATAAATTCAGCCATATAGCATTTTTCAGCGTCCCGCTCGGCTTTCATTGCTCTGATTTCGCATAATGTGGACTGCCTAGAAGCCTCTTCAACGAAGTCAGAATATTTTTTAGATATTTTGTTTATGTCTTTTCCGTTAACGGCGTCGCTTAATATATGATGTATACAAGTGTCAGGATAACGTCTTATTGGCGACGTGAAGTGACAATAATCTTCTAAAGAAAGTCCGAAATGACCGATAGGTTTATTTGAGTAACGTGCTTTAGACATTGTCCGTAAAACTTGGTGCGACACAATTTTATAGCCTGGCTGATTTTTGGCTTGCTCTAAAAGTTCAGACAAATCAGTAGGCGACAACCCTTGTCTTACCCTGTGGCTTTTAAGACCAAGCGCATTAGCAAGCGTTGCTAAGGTTCTTATTTTTTCAGGAGCAGGCGGCTCGTGAATACGATATATAAACGGAATATTTAAGCTTTTAGCATATAATGCAGCAGCTTGATTTGCCGTTATCATTAGATTTTCTATAATTTTTTCCGAAATTCCTTGTTCTCTGGGCTTAACGTCAATACATATCCCATCTTTGTTTAGATAAAATTTAGATTCTCCGCTATCAAGGTCCATAGTACCTCTTTGCTTTGCGTTTTTATCAATTAATTCAGATAGCTTTAAAGCCTCTTTTATTGTTGGAATAACGTCTTTATACTTTAAATTAATACTATCATCGGAAGTTTTGTCGATTATTTTATTTACTTCAGAATATATACCCTTTACTCTGGACCTTATAATACTTTTCTTGAATTCATAAGATAGTATTTTAGCCTCATTATCCAGATTAATGATGGCAGAAAAGGTTAGTTTATCCTCGTTGGGATTTAACGAACAAATTCCGTTAGAAAGCTCTTTGGGATACATTGGAATTACTCTGTCTGCAAAATAAACAGACGTCCCTCGTTTAAAAGCTTGCTTATCAAGAGAGGTGTTTGAGCTGACATAATGTGAAACATCAGCAATGTGAACTCCAAGTTTCCACCCAAATTCACAACGTTTTACGGAAATTGCGTCGTCCAAATCCTTGGAATCTGCTCCGTCTATGGTGAAAATTATCTCGTTTCTTAGGTCGAGCCTTTGTGAAATATCTTCATTTGTAATTTTTAACTTTGAGATACTTTCGGCTTCTTTTTTTACGCTGTCCGGAAACATATTGGGAATACCGCTCGAATCTATAATTGAGTCGGCACATATCCTTGCTATGTTTGAACTACCATATATTTTTAAAATTTTAGCACCTAATTTGTGTCTTTTAGGGCTTGCTACTATTAAAGCTAAAACTTTATCGCTACTTTTTGCTCCCATAGTATAGCCTTTTAATACGGGTATATTAAATCTAAATCCGTTGTCTGGGATAATTTCAATGTTTTCATTATTTCTTTTTAATGTTCCAGTGACAAACCCATTTGATTTTTTAAGTATTCTCTCAACAATTCCGCTAAGACCCTTAGGAGAATTTCTTATTTTATAAAGTAAAACAGTGTCACCGGGAATGGCGTCTTTTAAATTTTTAGCGTGGATAAATATATCTGTTTTATCATCGTCGAGGGGTTCTGCAAAAGCAAAGTTTTCGCAAAGTGACACGATTTTAGCAGGGATTCTTCCATATGCTTTGGTTGACACAAATTTTCCATTTTTAACTTTTACTATTTTTCCTGATTTCGTTAGTTCTTCTATAGACTTTTTTAAATCTTGTTTACTCTGAATTTTGAGTTTATCACGCATTGTTTCAAGAGAAACTGCAACAGGACTTTTTTCAATTAATTGCAATATATTTTTGCTGTAATTATTTTTCATACGATTCGCTCCTTACATGTTTATTTTAACACAGAATAAGTAAAAAATATAAAAACCTGTGCTGAAACTGCACAGGCTTTAAACTTCTTAAAATAATTAAGCTCCAAATAGATTGAAAAACATAATTGCATTTACAGCTACTACGATAACAAAAAATCCTATAGCAATAAATTTGGTCCAGCGCTCAAGGAAAGCGTCGATTGAACGAGACCTATTTTTACTTAGAAAAGTATCATTATTAACCCCTGTGACAGATTCAAGATTTTGTTGATGACCCTCTTGGAATAAAACAACCGCAATAAGAGAAACGGAAAATAAAATTAAAATAACTCCAAAAACGATTTCAATAATACTCACGCATAACACCTCCATAAAACATTTAAATATAATACCATAAATCTATACTAATTTCAACAATATAATAAAATTTAATAAATATTTACACATTCAAAGAGCGTTCAAGCCAAACATTTGCGATGTCAACAGCGTCATAAAGAGAATTTTTTTCGCTTGATTTTACAATCTTTTTCTTACCGCTTAAATTAGGATTGGTGTCTAATAATTGAACGATAATTTTATTAGAAATATTTATATCTCCCTGCTGAGTTTTTTCTTTAATTTCAAATTTAACAACAAAAGGGTCGCTCATGTTGCCGTAATAAATAACATCTTTACACCTTATAAAAGGTTTACCTTTATATAGCGGAAATTCGCTCACAATTTTTTTCTCATTTTTCAAAAAAAGCACCTCACACAACGATATATTAATGAATAAAATAAATAAACACATAAAATTATAACATGTCTCAGATTTATATTCAAGGATTTTATAATTTTAATTATAATGTCAAAATAGGGCATATGTAAGCAAAACAGCGATAATTAAATAAAATTTATAAAAATCATTGACAAATAAAAATTAATGATATATACTTGATGTAACGTAAGGTTGAGCCCAAGTAGCTTAGTGTAGTAGAGCGTTGTAAGTTTTCAGAGGTGTCGGTGCGAACCCGTCCTAGGGCAAATTTTTTAATCCAAAGCGAGGTAAATTAAATGTACGAAGACAAGACTCTTATCTGTAAAGAATGTGGCAAAGAATTTGTGTTTACAGCCGGTGAACAAGAATTCTACGCAGAAAAAGGTTTTCAAAATGAACCACAAAGATGTAAAGAGTGCCGCGATGCTCGTAAGAGAGAAGTAAGTCGTGACCGTGAGATGTTTGAAGCAACATGTGCTGAATGTGGCGGAGTAGCAAAGGTTCCTTTTAAACCACGTGAAGATCGTCCTGTATTTTGCAGCGAATGCTTTGCAAAACAAAGAGAAGAAGTATCTAGAGACTAAGAGAAAATGCTCTTAACACCATGGTTATTGTGCTGTGGTGTTTTTTATTTTGAAATGTTTAAGGTTGTAATAAATCAAGAGTTAGTGGGAAAATTAAAATAATGTAATTTAATAAAAAGGAGTGCAAAAATTGGATAAGGTTAATAAAAACAGCGTTATAGGCGATGTGCTCGATAATGACGAAGGAACAGCTCAATTTTTTCTTGAAATAGGAATGCACTGCTTAGGTTGTCCGGCTTCAAGAGGAGAAACAATCGAACAAGCTTGTGAGGTACACGGCACAGATGCAGACCAATTAGTGGAAAAAATTAATAAATATTTAGAAGATAAAACTAACAATAGTTAATCATTAGATACGGAGTTTTAATAATTCCGTATCTAAAGTATATATAAGTGTTTAGAGGATGTAAGATGTCAGAAAAACGTATTTTTAATTTGAGTGAAAGATTATATTGTTGCGGAAAAATGATAGAGGATAACAGCAGGATAGCAGATGTTGGGACAGACCATGCTTATTTACCAATTTGGCTTTCGAAACATGATAGGATATCTCATGCGATAGCTTGCGACGTTAACCCAATGCCGCTTGAAAGAGCCAGAAAAAATATTAAAATTTACAATGTGGTTAATGTTGAAACACGGCTTTCAAATGGTCTTGAGGAAATTAGGGAAAGCGAAGTAGACACTGTTGTAATAGCCGGCATGGGAGGAGAGCTGATTTACAGTATACTAAGCGGTGTACCGTGGACTAAAAATAAAATTTTGATTTTACAGCCTATGTCTTCTGAAAGGGATTTACGAATTGCTTTAGCTAAAGATAATTATAAAATTCAAAAGGAAGTGGCGGTAAAATCTAACGGGAAAGTATATACGGTTATGAAAGTGAAGCATAGCTTAGAAAATCAAAATTATAACGATTTATACCCTTTTATAGGCGGACTGCTAGATGATGAAAACAATGTAAATGAAGTAACTATGGAGTATATACATAAACAGATTAGAGATGCCGAAAAGCGGAAAACAGGCGAAAAAGCTAAAGGTAATCACGAAAGGGAACGCTATTACAGTGATGTTATTGAAAAGATGAATAATATTATTAAAAAATATAACTGTTTGGAGTGAAAACATTGACAACGGTAAAAAATGTGTATGATTTTATAAACAGTATAGCACCGTTTAACACGGCAATGGATTTTGATAATTGTGGTTTACTAGTGGGTGACATAGAGGCAAAAGTAAATAAAATAATGGTAACATTAGACGTTACAAATGAGGTTATAAAAGAGACTAAGGAAAACAATGTGGACCTCATATTAAGTCATCACCCGGTTATATTTAAGCCTATAAAAAATTTAATGAGTAATTCTATTCCTTATTTACTTGCTAAAAATGGAATTAATGTTTTATGTGCTCACACTAATTTGGATATGGCTAATTGTGGAGTAAACTATTGTTTGGCGAGCAGACTAAAATTAAAAAATTTAAGGAGCTTGAGTAGCTATAAAAAGAAATGTTTTAATAAAATAGTAGTTTTTGTACCGTGTGGATATGAAGAAAAAATAATTGAAGCAATGTCTAAAGAGGGAGCCGGGAAGCTTGGAGAATACTCTAAATGTAGTTTTAAAAGTAAGGGAGTAGGAAGTTTTCTTTGTGGCGAAGATTCAAGTCCTTTCATAGGGACTAAAGGGAAATACGAATCAGCAGACGAAATTAGGATTGAAATGATATGTCCTGAGGAAAAAACAAACGCAGCAGTTAAAGCGATGCTTAAAGTTCACCCTTACGAAGAACCCGCTTATGATATTTTTGAAGATAAGGCTGTGGAGAGTGTTTTATCGTTAGGATTAATCGGAGATTTAGATAAATTTATGAGCGATGAACAGTTTGCAGTTTTTGTTAAAGAACAATTGCAATGTAGCGGAGTAAGATATACGAAATGTAGCAGAAAAATTAAAACCGTTGGGTTATGTTCGGGTGCGGGCGGAGATTTAGTTCCGGATGCTATAAGATGTAAAGTCGACGCATTTGTTACCGGTGAGATAAAGCATAACAGAATATTAGAGCTTAATTCTGAAGATATATCTTTGGTTGATGCTGGTCATTTTAAAACAGAAAATGTGTATGTTGATTACATGGTGAAAATGTTGAGCGAAAATTTTGAAGACGTGTACATTGAAAAATCATCGAGGTGCAGTGATAATATAATGTATGTATAGCGGACAGGGGGAAGTAAGATGGCGATAGACGGAGCTTTTTTGAGACATATAAAATATGACATTAAAGAAAAAGCAATAGGATGCAGGGTAGAAAAGGTTTATCAGCCCAGCAAATATGAAATAATCATAGGATTAAGAGGTTTAAAGGGTAATTATAAGTTGCTGATTTCATCTTCAGGCAACAGTGCCCGTGCTCATTTTACAAATCATGATATTCCTAATCCTCAAAATCCTCCAATGTTTTGTATGCTTCTTAGGAAGAAATTATATATGGCTAAATTTGTTGATGTGCGGCAAGACGAACTTGAAAGAGTGTTGCTTTTTGACTTTATAGCAAAAAACGAGCTTGGCGACGACACCAAAATTACTATTGCATCGGAGATAATGGGAAAATACAGCAATATAATAATAATAGAAAACGGAGTAATAGTAGATGCTATAAAGCGTGTAAATTCAGAGATGTCAACTAAAAGATTAATCTTGCCTAAAATTAGATATGAGGTTCCCCCGAAGCAAGATAAAATTTGTGTTTTAAATTGTAGTGAAAGCGATATATCGGAAGCACTAAACTGTAAAGAAGACACTCAAATATATAAAATAATAAATTCACGTTTTCAAGGACTTTCGTGTTCGCTTATAAAAAGGATGTTAAAAAATACGTGCGGTAATGAAAATATTAAAGCGTGTGATGTCACACAAGGCGATGTTTCGAAAATAAAAGACGGTCTTTTTGAGCTTTTTGATGTAATAAAGAACGTTAATGGTACACCGGTTGAAATTTTTGGCGGGTCGAAGAGCGAAGTTTCTTTCATTGCTTACGAGAGTGACAGCGTGAAGACATATCAAACATTTTCAGATTTAACGGATAAAGTTTACTTTGAACAAGATAAAAACGAGCGTATAAACTCTAAAACGGGAAATATAATAAAGCATTTAAAGAGGATTGTCATGAAACTCAAAAATAAAATTGAGGAACAAAAAAAAGAGCTTGAAATGTGCAGTGAAAAGGGTACATATAAGCTATATGGCGATTTGATAATGTCTAATTTACACTTGATAAATCGAGGAGAAAGCAGTATATGTCTTAAAAACTATTATGATGAAGACTTAAGCGAAGTTACTATAAAATTAGACACATATTTAACAGGTTCTAAAAATGCTCAGCTGTATTATAAAAAATATAAAAAAGCGTGCAATGCAGAAAAAATTTTACAAGACCAAATTGAAAAATCACATTCAGATATAGAGTATCTTGAGAGTACAATCGATTTTTTATCTCGAGCAGAAACCGAGCAGGAGTTATATGAAATAGAAAAAGAGCTTGAGGACAATAAATATATAAAGAAAGCAAAGAATAGAAGTAAAATAAAAATGAAACCTCTAAAGCCTTTGGAATATTACTCAAAAGATGGATTTAAAATTTTAGTGGGTAGAAATAGTACGCAAAATGATAAGCTTACAACGAAGATAGCGTCGAAAAAAGACATCTGGTTTCATGTTAAAGATATCCACGGAGCCCATGTTATATTGGTTACAGATGGTAAAAAGCCTTCTGAAGAGGCTATAAGATTAGCGGCTAACTTTAGTGTTTTGAATAGTAAAGCTTGTAATTCATCTAACGTTGCGGTGGATTATACAGAAATAAAAAATGTAAAAAAACCATCTGGCGCAAGACCGGGTATGGTAAATTACGTAAATAATAAAACAATTTATGTTACTCCAACAAAAAATATTGATTAAATGTATTATTAAGCGTTGACATTTACAAAAACATAGTGTATTATATCACATGTAATAAATTATGAATTTCTATCGGAGGATTTTTTATGAAAAAAGAGAAAGTGGCAAAGCTTTTTTCAGATAAAGAATTTTTAAAAAAGCTTTTTAAATTAAAAACAGAAAATGAAATTAACGAACTATTTTTAAGCCAAGGAGTTGAGCTGACGCCGGAAGAGCTTGAAGAAATATTTGATGTTGTTGAGGCTTGTTCGGGAGGATTTTTTGTTTTGCCGGATTCATCGTTAGACGATGTGGTTGGAGGAGTACAGCAGCAACCAACAGGTATGATGGACATATTCCAACAAAATTATGACGTTATAAATGAAGTTATAAAGGAAATTAATGGAGATAATTAACAAAAAAATATCGCTTTAAAAAAATAAAATGTAAGTATAAGGAAATTTAAAAATATGTATTGACATTCAATTACCGGTATAATATAATAAAATAGCAATGAGGTTGTTGAGTGCTTGGACCATTAGCTCAGTTGGTTAGAGCAACCGGCTCATAACCGGTTGGTCCGGGGTTCGAGTCCCTGATGGTCCACCATATTTTTTGCCTTTCTAATCTATTGCTTTAGAGGTTGATTCAATTATTTTGAATTGACCTCTATTTTTATTTTTAATAAAATATAAGAAGTCCCCTTAAAGATAATTTTAAGGGGAATATTTTTATAATTAACCATTATTAATCATGGTGTTTAATTTTAAAATTAGGGCTTGAGTTTTACCGTCTTTAATTTCGTTGTTTAAAATCATGTCGATAGCCTTTTGTATAGGGATTTTAATTATATCTATAAATTCGTCTTCGTCAAGCTTAGTTCCTTCAATTTTACTTAGCTTACATGCATACATATAGATTATTTCAGTGCAAAATCCCGGAGTGGAATAAAATTCACCTAAAAATTTGTAATCAGTGGCAATTATTCCGGTTTCCTCTTTTAGCTCTCTTATAGCGGCATTTAGTGGAGTTTCGTCAGAGTCTTCCATCTTACCTGCCGGCAGCTCTAGGACAACGTTATTAAACGGACAGCGAAATTGTTTTTC
>ERZ827156.3666-NODE-3666-length-13547-cov-2.856878_pt1 | contig 13547 bp, 9 predicted proteins | sample MGYA00519919_ERZ827156 | MGnify/ENA primary metagenome ERZ827156 (study PRJEB31778, sample SAMEA3449269) | human gut metagenome | biome: human gut; feature: human-associated habitat; material: faeces | place: United Kingdom | collected 2010/2012 ... | reverse complement strand
TGCTCCCGGGTCCCGACTATGTTTTCGAGCCCCAGGAACATTTAATGATGATTGGCCATCAGACTGACATTGAAAAAATCGTCAAAAAACTTTAGGCAAATGTCTGTGCTACATTTTCAAGCAGCTTCCGAATCTGTAAATGCTGAGGGCACTGTCCCTCACATTTGCCGCATCGGATACAGTCATCTGCTTTTCCATGTTCTTCTGCGGTCTGTTCTTTGTAACGTCTTTTGTAGTTATCTGTCACTCCAAACTGTACCGTCGTGTTGTAGGTTTCAAACAAATCCGGTATCTGAATCTTTTTCGGACATCCCTCCACACAATAACGGCATTTGGTACAGGGAATCGTCGGCAGCTTTGCAAGCTCTTCCACTACCTTCTCAATCGCCTGTTTTTCTTCGGGATTTAACGGTTTAAACTCCCTCATATAGGAAGTGTTGTCCTGTAACTGCGCCCAGTCGGACATTCCGCTCAACACCATCACTACACCCTCAAGCGATGCTGCAAAACGTACTGCATAGGAGGCAAACGATGCCTTTTCATCCAGCTTTCTTAACACCTCTGCCGGCTCCTTTACAAGATTAGCAAGCGTACCGCCCTTTACCGGCTCCATGACGATGACTGCCTTACCGTAGCGGACTGCCGTCTCATAGCATTTTCTCGACTGCACGCTCTCGGACTCCCAGTCATAGTAATTAATTTGAAGCTGCACAAACTCCATCTCCGGATGGCGGCTTAAAATTTCATTAAGCGCCTCCGCCGAGTCATGGAACGAAAAACCGATATGTCTGATTTTGCCCTCCGCTTTCATCCGGCGCACAAAATCAAATCCGCCCATCTCTTCTGTTTCCTTTGCACGCTCTCTGTTCATCGCATGAAGCAGATAAAAGTCAAAATACTCCACACCACATCTCTCAAGCTGTGTCTGGAAAATGCGCTCGTAGTCCTCTTCATTTTTTATCAGCCATACTTTTATAAGACGTTCTGATAAGAATCCAAATATACGCTTCTGATAGTCATCTCTGTCGGATATGTCTACTCTTTTTTCAACTTCAAAAAGAACATCAAATAGCCATTTACAATAATCATCAAAAATATTTTTCCTTGTAATTATCATATTACAAAAATTAAGTAATTTTGATTCAGCCATTATATCAAATGCTTCCACATATTCCGGATACTTTTCGCTTATTACATCTCTGCATATATCAAAATCTTCTTCATAATGATTAGCCGCATACTGCTTTCTTACATTTTCTTCCTTAACCATTCCACATGTCGGAACAATTATATCGTAATCATTTAAAGTCTTCTCTATATATTCTTTTGTAAGCATGCGTCCTTTTTCAAGAAAAAATCTCCTGTAATGGCATACACCTATAATATCACATTGATTATTTTTCCAAAGCCAGTAAAGTCCCGTAAGTTCGCAATAATTTCTATTTTTTAATGAAATATTATCTCCTGTATCGTCACCTGTATATCCAAGGTCCTGTGACAAAGCTCTGCCAACATGAAGAGTTCTATATAAGTCATCACTTATACCCGGATAATTTTTATGTGTTATCACCCACATCTGTGTATCCATTATTTTGTCACCTCCATGCAAGAATTCCAGTCACATTATTAACATTAAGTTTCCTTTTATTTTCCCAATTTTGCAGATATACATCATCTGTTTCATAAGCAAAAATACACTTACAGTTCGATTTTACAAAATCAAAAAGATTCTTTCTTTCTAAACCTTTAATTTTTTTATCAAGAAATACAGCTAAATCATATTCTGCATCGGATAATCCGGCTATATCTTCCGTCCTTATTATTTCATCATATATTGTATTATACACTCCGTAATTTTTTGAATTTTCCAAATCAATGCCTGTAATAAAACACTTCTTTGGAACATCAGAATTAAGAATTGTTCTTGACACACCACCTATCTGCCTGTAGAACAGGCCTATATCAAGAATCTTCTCCGGCTCTGTCTGTCCAAGAATATTACAATACATATACATTGTATTTTCATTATTAATCATATTACACCCCTGTTTTTCTGCATTTCGTTAAATTGCCATGTCTTCCATTTTTAAGCCTTTCCACAGCTTTTGAATAGCCATTACATTTTTTATAATATTCCTGTGCTTTTCCTATATTTCCCAGACATTCATATATTACCCCGATATTATAATATGCAAGATAAGAATTAGTACCTTCAACACGGCTTTCTTTATATTCTGCTGCTTTTTGAAATTCATTTACAGCTTCATCAAACATTGCATTTTTCATATATATAAGCCCCATAAGGAACTTAAAATCCGCACTGTTTCCAAATACATCGTAAATTGATGTGTACGATAATGCTTCCTGAACTTTTCCACAGTTTAACATTGCATATCCATATGTTTCAACCATATCTATAACATACTCAAGCTTTGGTTCCAAATCGAATGAAAGCCCCTTTGAAAAAAAATCACATGCATTATTATAATCTTTTTCCATATAATAACTTTTCCCCAACTGATAATAAATATATGGAATCTCTTTTTCATTATTCTGTGTTATGTCACTATCAAAATTCTTTTCAAGCTCAGCAAGTCTTTTTTTCAGAAGTTTTATATTACGTAATGCCTTTTTCTTCTTCTCATCATCATTAAGTGCATATCCAACATGCTTAATAACAACAGCGGACAAGAACGTATCTGCCGGTTCTCCATCAGTCTTAACTATCTGCTCATGTATTTTTCCTTCTACCTTGTAATACTTCCTGTTAAATGCTCTTGTTATCCAATCAGTATTTTTTGAATCATCCTCCAATACATTGATACATTTTATGCGTCCGGCTCTTCGAGGTTCATTTTCAAGCATACTATTTAATTTTTCAAGTACAGTTTTGTCAGATTGCAAATATTCATCACAGTCAAGAATCAATATATTGTCATTGTACGCTTTTGATACTGCAAACTGTTTTGCCGCCCCAAAATCATCAATCCATTTAAAATCATATACGAACTCTGTGTATTTTTTTGCAATTTCTTTAGTTTTATCTGTAGACCCGGTATCTGCCACAACTATCTGTACTTCCTTATCAGACAGACATTGCATACATTTTTCTATATGTTTTTCTTCATTCTTTGCAATAATACATACTGATAAATTCATATAAGCCACCTTCTAAAATCAACATTTTATTAACGAATTCATAACAAATTCATGTACTTTTTCACCGCATGTTCCAGGATTTAATGCAAGAGATTTCACATATTCCTGTTGCCGCTCTATAATTCCATCCCAGTCACCAGACACCATTCTATCCAGAAATTGTTCTGTTGAAAGATATATATTCTCTTTCTGGCAGAAATAACCATTACTGCACATTTTCTCGAATCCATCCGAATTTTCCAGTTTTTTCTCTAAATCAACATTTGAAATTTTAATGTAAAATTCCCGGCAATTTCCCGCCTCAACATTTTCAGTATTAATATCATCAACATTAATAACTGCTGCTTTTCCATCATATGTACGCTGCACTATAAATTCATAACTATTAAGTACCGCAAATGCACCTGTGCTATAAGAATATTCCGGATTATATCCATTAAAACAGCCGTCTGCATTATCAAGAAAATGTGTGTTTATCGCACTCTGCTCATTAGTGATTTTATTTATTTTTATAAATGTGTCTGAAAATGCCGGAATAAGCACAATATAGTTTCCAACATTTAAAACAGCTTTGAATAAACACAATTCTCCGTTTTCTGTATTCCAGTATTTTTTTATAAGTGATGTTTGAATCTTGATTACCCTACAATCAATTCCATCATTTGTTATTGCAATAATATTGTTAATATTATCAAGGAGATACAATCTATTTCCATCTGCTGTTATATAGGTATATACATATTTATCTCCGCCATTTTTATGCAATTCACTCTCACCGGTATTGACATTATATTTTAATAAATAATCCGAACAGCCTGTTACCATCCATAAATATCCATTAAAATATACACAGCTATAAGCTATATTTCCATATGCCGCTGTTCCAAGATTTTTATACAGATTTAAAATTGTTATCTTATCATCCGTCCATTCTCCTGTCATAGTATCATATTTCCATATATCAAATCCCTCATAAGGCAAAAACACAAGAAAATTATCACACAATTTCATTTGTCCCAATGCTCTCGCATCATATTTTTCATTACATATAAATGTTTTATAATTAGTACCATCATATTTTGTAATATAGTCACTGTATACTGATGCTATATATACATCATCATGCTGTGTACATATATATCCATATGGCTGCTGCCATCTGTGTTCGGAATTATCAATCACTTCCCCTATATAATTACTATCTGTATCCTTGAAATTTGTAATATCAAATCTGAATATCCCACTAAATGAATCTGCAACAAAATACAATTCATTTTCTTTAACAGCCATATTAATAATTCTTAGATTTCTTTTTTCATTTTCAGAAAATTCATTAAATATTAAATCATTAAATATAAACACCGGCTTTCCGGCAGCACTGAACATATTAATAACCGAGCTTCCATCCGAACCTATATATCCGTCGCTTACAGCAATCGTATATGCAATATCAGGTGTAGTATCAAACACACCAATTTCATTATCCATAAAATATCGTTTTAATTCTATATAACTTTCATAAATCTCTGTCCGCATTGACTTAATCGTTGCTTCAGTAAGCGGATGCGGTCTCCAGATTAAAGCAATATCTTTTCTTTGTGCTATAAGTTCAAAAAAATGCTGTAATTTTTTTATAAGAACACCTTTATAACACAAAATGTCGCCTATTGTTGTATTAAGCATTAAAACTTTTCTATTATTTAATATTTTCTTCCATTCATCAGGAATATTCTTTTCGTTTTTACACTTATTAACTACTGAATCAATCTTAGGGGAACCAAGTGGAATTATTTTATCGTAGTAAAATACTCCGGTACAAGAACGCTTAAAAAATTCAGACTGTACAATAAAATAGTCCATATTTTTATAAACAGGAAAATACTTATGATTTTCCGAAATTGCCCCGGCCGTTACATAATAAGGAATATATATTAATTTATTTACATATTTTTTTAGTTCATCAGAATAATATGCCGGGTGGATTCTCGTTACTGTATTACTGCCGTCATATGGATAATGTATGTATGCAGCATCCGGTTTTAACTCACGTATGCTATAAGTCTGATACGGCGTAATTGGGACATATGATGGAAATTCATTTCCGTCATACGCAAGATGCCATTCATTTTTACGTTTATCAAATTCAAAATATGGTATCGGAATCACATCACACTCACATCTGTCATCATCTTTAGCCGCAAGCCAGACGCTCTCAAGTGCATCCCACATCTGGGCTTTATATGGAAGAAATACAATTCTGTATTTTCCTGCAATTTTCCCAATTAAACTCTCAACATTATTAATTAAATCATCAATTAATTTTATTTTATATATTCTTTCACTTGCCGGATTAATAAGAGACAATTCATACAAAACTTCACAATAATTTTCAAGAAGCGGAACAATATTTTTATCATTGCAATCACTGTTTTCAATAATATTTCCAATATTGACTGCATATTCCTGACATTGTGTTAAAGAATTAATATATTCATTGTTATTTAATACATGCAGATTAATATGAATATTTTTCACGTTCTGTATTATTTTTAAAATTTCATGTTTTGTATGAATATTCATATAGATTTTTAACCTCCATGTTTTATATTTATTGATTAATTTCCAAAATTAATCACATAACTTATTCTATACACGCAAGAATCTGCTCCGTTATCTGTGTCCATGTATATTTATCAGCAACTTCATTAAAACCATTTTTAATAATCTCTTTTGATTTTTCCGGATTATCAAGATAGTTTTTTATTATTTCGGGAATACTGTCCAACTCATTCAAATCATAAAATACAATATTTTCATCATCAGTGAAATTATCTTCGAGCCATTTGCTTTTATCTGTAAGAGGAAGTGAGCCTTGCAATAAAATATTAAATATTCTGTCATGTGTTCCATCTTTAAACCACGGCATAATATTAAGATTAATCTTTGCCTTTGCCATAACCGGAAGTGTATCTTTAAATGGTATTCTGTCATTGATAATATGTACATTGTCAAGCATAGCAGCAGGATGATTCTCCCATCCACGCCCCAAAAGCCATATATCAATACCTGAATCTGCAATCACCTGTACAATCTGCTTTCTATAATACATTCTTGCAAGCCAGTCAACAGGCTCTGCAAACCTGAAGAGCTGTATCACCTGTTTTTCAGACATAATCAATCTCATCAAATCCATAACATCAACCACTGCCTGCTCTGTAGACACTTCATTCCTGTCAGTCATATAATCTGCAAGATTATGATAAAACATCTTTATAAGTTCATTATCACTAAACATCTCATCTATCTGTTCAAGATATATATGTGGTTCATAAAAAGTTCCTGAAAACAAAACATCATATGGTCTTTTTTCGTAATTTTCCAAATCAGGCTCACCCATATATGTACCGGCATGAGGCATAAATCTTACATCAGCCACACTCTCACCAAAATATTTTTTTACATATTCCACATGATTTCTATCACAGCAAAACTGTATGTACCTCCTAGGATGTCTTAACATTGTTGGATGAAATCTTAATGGGTGATCCATAAGAATATTAATTGCCAATGTATTCATGGAATCCCACAGTTCAACAAATATCCTGTCCTTTATTCCCAAACCATCAAATGCTATTGCCGCATCAACTTTTTTTTCAAGGAACGAATTAAATCTTTCAAATGAATGTTCTCCTGATCGTGACATATCACGCAAATCAAGTACAAAACATTCATGATTCTTTTTATTTAATTCCTCAACAATTCTATCTGTAAAATAATTAAACGACTCTACATCTGAATAAAATAAAACAAAACGCATTACTTTAAAAATCACTCCTCGTATAAACCATACTCTTTTATCTTTGCATTAATAGCTTTCTTCAGCTTCGTAGAGCTTGTACTCTGTGTATATGGGAAAAATACCATTGTTGAACCATGCTCTTCAAGAAACTCCTTCTGAGCAATCCAATACGCATCATGCTCATAATCACTTCCTGAAAACTGAACATCAAAATGATACACTTTATACATATCCTGTGTTCCACAAAAATTAAGCGGAAGCTTTACAGCCTCATCAACATAACGGCATGAACGCACCATTTCAATTCTTTCTTCAAACGGAACAAACGGCTCAGCCTGCTTATTAAGCCTTACCCCCTCATCTGACACGACCCCGACAATCAGATAGTTGCACTGTTCTTTTGCTCTTTTAAACATATTAAGATGTCCGATATGAAAAAGGTCAAAAACACCAGCTATATAACCTATATTATACGGTTTTTTCTCATTTTCTCCATCAGTGCCAGTATTTCCTGAATTCTCAGCAATCATGCCTGCCGCACGTTTTTGTGCAATCTCTCTTCTTTTATTCGGATATTCATTTGAAGGGTCATATATATGATACTTTGAAATTCCCATTTCCTTTAACTGCTTTACAACACCATAATATTTTTTTATACAAATAATCAAATGAAGTTCATCAGAATCTATATCTTTTAAAACATCAGGAGAATTAACAGGTACATTATCCATCATTGTTCCCCATTTCAACTGATTGTTATCTATAATCGAAAAAATATCGTAACAACCTGCAAATTCATTCAGAAATCTTTTTGTAAAATTGCCCGAACCAAAAAGAACAAGTTTTTTATTATTTCCATCTTTCGTTTTATCGTCAAGTCCTTTGAAAATATCAACAAATATTTCCTGATAATCAGAGGCACTGTAATTAATCTTTTCCCTGTTACTGTAGATTACTCTTGCGTCACACGTTCTTTCCTGTTTATAAAGCTGTAATTCCTTTTCATTACGTAATTCGCTTGTAAATCTGTAGGATATACGCTGCCACAGTTCTTCAAGCTCTGCAAGGTCGAATCTTTCAAGTACCTCTTTTCTTGGAATCAATCTTTCAAATTCCATATCAGCACCATCATATATAACTGATACTGAACGATAAAATATAGCTTTAGCCGGACAGTTTTCAAAATAAAACTCCTGATCATAAAATATAAATCTTTTCTTCGGTTCTTCTATCGTCTCATCATAAAAACAGTTAAGTGCCACCATATCAATATATCCCTTTGAAAGGATAACTCCCATATCTTTCCCATTGGCACTATTCCTGTCCTTTTCATTCACAATATCTGTATGCTCGGATGATGATAATATCAATTCATACAAATCATTCAATGCATCAAAAAATGCTTCTTTATCTTTCTTTGCAATTTCTCTTAACGCAACCAATGCAACAGGCTTGTCTACGTATGGCATTACAAATTTGTCGTTTTCAATCTTAGATTGAACGACACTAATACCTCTTCTCCGCAATTCATCAAGATTATCCTGCATTTCATACAATTTCTTCATTCCTTCGGAATATACAGCCTTTTTATAAACGCCCCTTATTCCATCATGCTCATATATTCCTGTAACCAAAGCATTTTCCTCTCCACGGTCAAGTGAAAGCGTTACATGCATCGTCTCATCAAACTTTCCATCAGGACTACATTCAATAAAATATGAGTTAGCCATTGTATGAAATAAATCATTATCAGCCAAATCCTTATACATAAAACGCTCATCCAGAAAAACACTGTCAGGATAATTATAAAAAGGGAAATATCTGATTGCCAGATCTTCAACCGGTGTATAACCATAAGCATATATAAGCTGTGCCTCTTTCAAATTCGGCATAACTGAATAAAACTTGTCATTGTAAAACCCTGCCATACATAACATATCATTAAGTTCTGCTCTGGAATAACATCTTACACCTATATCTTTCTTATCCGCTACTGTTATTCTTCTATAATCTTCAATTCCATCAAAGCTATGATTAGTATATGGATCTCTGTCCCCACAAAAATACTTAATTCCGAGCCTATTCTCCGTTCCTAATAGAAGCCTGCCATCATCCTTTAAATGATTCCTGCAAAATGTAAGCAATTCTACCAGCGATTCACTCTCTTCTAAAACATCAACACCAATAATGTAATCAAATTTTTTAACATCATCAATATTTTCATTTCCCTTTTTTATGTTACATAATGTTACATTTCCTTTATTTTTAAGAAATGATTCTATTTCTTTGTCTTTATTTATCGAATACAAATATAAAATTGCTGCATTTTCCTTAAAATTGTACCAGACAAATATTCCTGTTGAGAACTTTGCTACTATATCTTCAATCTGCATCTTAATGCCTCCGTATAAACCTAACGCCTTTAAAGCTATTATACTCTAAAGGCGTTTACATTAGCAAATATTAATTCTATTTTATAAAATTACATTAATCCATACTCTTTTAAAAGCTGTATCTGATATTCCCTGTCAGATGCAGATTTCTTCAAATCTTCTGTTCTTCCATCAGATAACAGCAATGTAATCAACTGATTAACAATATCTCGTTCTTCTCTACGCCCCTCTTCACGCCCCTCTTCACGACCTTCCTCGAATCCTTCCTCTCTCGCATCTTCCCTCTCAAGTTCCAGCTGCCTGTCAAACGTATAATCAAGCTTCATACTCTTTGTCACCTCATTCCTTCGTTTTATCAGGAAATCCCTTAATATATTATGCTCTATGCAATAATCTATTGCCATTTGTATATCAACAAGCAGGTCTTCATCCGTTCTTCCATAATGCAATTCCCTTACCTTATTTACAAAAATCATGTACTCATCAAGCCATCTGCAAGAATGTCTTATTTCCTCATTCCTGCCATTATTGATATTATACACCATGCACTTTAATTCCAGTCTTGGATCATCAGTTGCCTTCTCATATGCATCTGATAGCTTTAACTCCTGTACCTCCGGCTGCTTCTCTTCTCCATTATAAAAGACTACAAACTGTGGTACCGGAATCTTTACAAGCTTTCTTCCATACAAATTGCGTCCTATCTTTCTTTCCCTGCCTTCTCCGCCTCTTCCGCTAAGCATATCCGATAAAATTGTCGTAAAATATATCAGGCTTCTCACAGGCATATTAGGACACACTGTTGACTGATGTTCATATATGCTTAGTCTTGCATCAACCACAAATGCTGCATCATTCCTTACAGTTAAGGATATTCCTCCGTCAAGCGTCTTAATCTCGACATCATCCGGGTTGTCATACGACGAACCATTCATTACATTATAAAGCTGAAGTGCACGCTTCTTGTCTTCCATAAGCATGCTGAACACATCACTCTTATACTCTCTGTTACCATTCATAATTCCTTCTCCTTATCTTATCCGATAAAGCAGGAATATGACTAATATTTTAAGCATTGAATATACACTTATGCAATACGTTCCATGCTGACTAAACACTGTTGTATCCTGTAAAACACAGGCATGAACCATGTAAATATAATAATCCTGCTTTATACCTTATTTTAAAAGCAGAATTTCAATGAAATACAGACAAAAACCAAGATAGACAGACCCTGTACCGCCCCATTGCCATGTGCCTGAAAATGATACTATCAAAATATAGAATACCATCAATTATACAAGCCACACAGCAACCGTACAGGTAATATAGAAAACTGCTTTTTATTAAAATATCACAGAATTATAAATATTGCAATACAAATTCAATTTGATAATGTAATTAGAACTTCAAATCAGGTAAATCCATAAAAATAATTCTTTTTTACCAAAATTTACAACATATATATTATTCTTTGCCTTATTGTATAACCCCTCTTTCAAGTACATCTGCAATCCTCACACTTGCATACCCATCTCCATACGGATTCTTTGCCTGAGACATCTTCTTATATTCTTCTTCATTATCAATCAACACTTTAAATGAAGAATAAATATTATCTTCATCTGTTCCTACAAGTTTTAATGTTCCTGCATCTATGCCTTCTGGACGCTCCGTCGTGTCCCGCATTACTAATACCGGTTTCCCCAATCCCGGAGCTTCTTCTTGAATTCCTCCACTATCAGTAAGAATAAGATAACTTTTTTTCATAAAATTATGAAAATCAATAACATCCAACGGCTCTATAATGTGTATATTCTCACAATTTCCTAACTCCTCACTTGCAATCTGTCTAACTGCCGGATTCATGTGTATAGGGTATATTACTCTTATATTACTATATTCTTCCACAATCCTTCGTATTGCACGAAACATATTATGCATAGGTTTTCCAATATTCTCTCTTCTATGTGCTGTAATAAGAATAAGTTTACTATTTCCTATCCAATCAAATTCTTTATGATAATAATTATCTTTAATGGTTGTTTTAAGTGCATCTATTGCCGTATTTCCTGTAACATAAATTGTATCAGCTTTTTTTCCTTCTTTAATTAAATTCTCCTTTGCTTTTTCCGTTGGTGCAAAATTATATTTAGCTACTATACCAACTGCCTGTCTGTTAAATTCCTCCGGAAATGGCGAATCAATATTATATGTTCTAAGACCGGCCTCAACATGTCCAACCGGAATTTTTAAATAAAAACATGCCAATGCAGTTGCAAACGTTGTTGAAGTATCTCCATGAACCAGAACTATATCCGGCTTTACTTCTTTAATCACATCTTTTATTCCATTCATTACATTAATAGTAATATCAAATAATGTCTGTTTTTCCTTCATAATATGCAAATCTATATCAGGAACAACATTAAAATCTGCAAGAATCTGATCAAGCATCTGTCTGTGCTGTCCAGTAACACACACAATCACGTTATTATCAGGTCTTTTTCGCAGTTCTAAAACCAACGGACACATCTTTATTGCTTCTGGTCTGGTCCCAAAAACAACCATTATATTTCTCATATAACATCTCTCCCTAACAAATAGAATAAAAATTATTAATTATATCATCACTTCCAATATAATTGTTAATTTTATAATGACAAAGCATACTTTCCATAGCTCTATATGTTTCACTTCCATTCGATGCAGATATAATTACAAGCAGCTTATCAGACATATTACCAGCAAGTTCAGATATATTAACAACTCCTATCCTACCTATATATTGTGTATCTGCATTAGCTGACACAACAAAATTAGTTATCTTATCATAAACACCAATATTATACAAATGTCTTAATATATATTGTCCTCTTTTTCCAGCTCCATATATCACTATAGACTCTGCGTTTTCCAGAACAGCCTTATTGCAATTCTTAACATCAATTGTAGACTTACAAAATTCTGTAGGATTTTCTGCTATCTTTCTGTACCATTCTATTAAATATGGTTCATTAACTATGTCTTTCCCATATTTTTCATAGTCTTTCAGAACATAATCCAAAAAATTCTCCTTTAATTCGTCAGCAATTCTATAGTAATTGCCATAATTTCTAGCCAATCTGTAATAATTACATTCCTTAATACCATCACTGCCCACATTCTTATCTTTCAATATTCTTTCTATATAATCATATTCATTAGACATCGCAAGCACCTTTGCTTCACTCTTAATTGAAGCCATAGGATTATCCTGTCTGTACATATAATATGACTTGCCAATCCACATAGCCCGTTCTGCAAATGTCATTGTCTGGAACCAGAAACCATTATCCTGATATGATGCCCCCGGCGTTTCATTAAATCTGATATTATTTTTTTTCAAGAAATCACTCTTATAAATTCCGGTCCATATATTCATGAGAAACTTGTAAAACACATGCCTGTCATTGCCAATAAGTACTTTATCATAATATTCATTAAGATAATCATAATGGACATTGTAAGAATAACCAATTCTCTCCCACCAGAAAACTGCATCTGACTTGACAAAATCCAGATTTGATTCTTTGCCAGCTCTATATAATTCCTCATACATTTCCGGCAGAATACAATCATCACTCTCAACAATTCCGATATACTCCCCCTCAGCACAATCCATGCCAACATTCATTGAATTACCATATCCTGAATTTTTCTTGTGTATAACCTTAATTCTTGAATCCTTTTGTGAATAACTGTCTAATATAGCTCCACTGTCATCCGTAGAACCATCGTCAATACATATTATCTCAATTTCCTTTAATGTCTGATTCACAATACTGTCCAGACATTTTGACAGATATTTTTCAACATTACATACCGGAACAATAATTGATATCTTTGGCATACAACACCATCCATTCTACAATAAATTATTTTCGCTAATAATCTTCATTAATACATTTTCAAGATGCTTTCTATCATACTTGGAAAAATAGTGATTAATGTGTTCTTTTCTATATTCAATATAATCATCTTCTGCCATTGTTTTATTGACAGCATCTACTAAATCATCCCTGTTATCAACAAGTTCAACAATATTATTGATTTCCTGCCAGAATAGATTTTTCACATCCTTAGAGACCATCAACCACACCATCTTCATGTTATCATTAAGAAATGTTGCTTCAAGTGTCGCCCCTGATTTTGCA
>ERZ827156.3661-NODE-3661-length-13552-cov-3.914574_pt1 | contig 13552 bp, 18 predicted proteins | sample MGYA00519919_ERZ827156 | MGnify/ENA primary metagenome ERZ827156 (study PRJEB31778, sample SAMEA3449269) | human gut metagenome | biome: human gut; feature: human-associated habitat; material: faeces | place: United Kingdom | collected 2010/2012 ... | reverse complement strand
TCTTCACGTACACGCGCTTCTCCTCGCTCAGCGACCGCATCGTCGGTTCCGCCGTGCTGGTAGTGTCAGCAGTGCTTGCGTTGCTCAGCAGGACTGGCGGGTTGCGCTCGTGGAGACGCGTTCGCTGAAGCGTCTCCGCCCACCGCGCGTAGGCGGCGACGGAGGCGCGCGCGGCGCTGGGGACGGCGAGCGAGTCGCCCACCGCCGTGCGGCCGTCCGCCTGCTTGAGCTGGCGCAGGAGGCGCAGCAGCTGACGCAGCAGCCCGCCTTCGAGGACGAGGTGCACGGGCTCCACGTGGAGCTTCAGCGCCGTCACCACAAGGCAGTGGCCGAAGTCCTCCAGTATCTGTGTCTCCGAAACCAGCCGCAGCGCCAGCACCGGCTCGCTGTCCTGACCAGACTGTGTTGACTGTGTTGACTGTGTTGACTGTGATGACTGAATGGACGACTGAATGGACGGACTCTGCTGAATGGACGCATCAGACGGAAGGGACTGCGGAGAGAACCACAGCACGGTGCTGTACTGCGCGTCCAGCAGCTGGTTGTCGATCTGGAAACCCTGCAGCGCGAACCGCACCTCGCTCTGCGCGCCCAGCCGCGCGTCCGCCTCCAGCCCGCGTGCCGTAGCACACACGAGATCGCGACCGTCCAGCGCTACTACCGTCGCCTGCACGCATGGCAGCCGCAGCGAGAACCGCCGCGTCAGCGCCGCGCCCTTCGCCTCCTCCGAGGCCACAGGCGTGATGCCGGGCAGCAGCGCGTTGTTGCTCTTGATAGAGAGGAGCAGCACGTTCTTCATCTGCTCCATACGCGCCTCCAGCACGTACCGCGTCTTCTGCGCGTCGCGCGCCGCCACCTCGAACACGGCCTTGAACTGCTGCTGCTCGCACGGCACCACCAGATGATACAGCAAGGGACTGGCACCCTGCAGACCCGGCAGTGTGCTGCGCAGCGCATCGGGACTGTAGAAGTACAGCGAGATGCCGTGCTTCGCCTGCTCGTCCTCCCAGTAGAAGGTGGAGGTGTGGAAAGACGGAACCTCCCACGCGTCAAAGAAGGTCTTGTCGTCGCTCAGCTGCTGTGCCACGATGGGGAACACGCTGTGGTTCAGAATCACCACCGGGAGCGTCGCGGCGGTGAAGGCGGAGTTGTTCACGATGAGGTTCACGGAGGAATCGGGGAGATATTCCGTCGTGACCTGCAAGAACAGACGCTCGCCCGTGCGGCGATTCTTGCAGTACACCACCTTCTCCTCCTTCGTCGGCTTCGTCACGTGCTTGTAGCCAATCAGAATCGACGACGTCGACCAGTCGTAATCGTCCGTCACGCACCGAATCCTGAACAACCGCGGGACGCCGTACACAAACGGCAGCTCCTGCAGCGAGTGCGGCGCGCACAAAATGGAGTCGTACTTCTTGCACACCTGCTTCACCTCGATCGCCACGTCGCTGTTGTTCAGCAGGTGGTGCGAGTCGTTCACCACCAGCATCAGCGAGTGCTTGAAGGCGGGCGGCGTCGCCACGGCATGGATGATCAGGCTGTGCTCGAAGATGGGCTTCTCGGCCGTCGGCAAGAAGTCCGTCATGGTGGCCACCTGCGCCACGCCCGGCGCGGTGAAGGCGGACAAGTCGACGGCGGAGGAGGAGTTGGTGCCCGCGCCCTTGAACTGAACGCTCTGCGTGTCGTCGAGGAGGAAAACACTTGTTGGCGTGCTCTTGCTCTCCTCACTCGTCACATCACTCATCTCTTCTTCCTCACTCTCCACTCGGAGGACGTGATTGGCGATGCTCTTCACGGACCCGCTCTGGCTCGCGTACTGCGCCTGCAGCGGCGTCGCCGACTGGATCGCCATCCACAGCGGCACGAAGAACGACAGCTCTAGCGCACGGTTCTCCCACTGCACCTGCGCCCGCACCACCACCTGCCGACCCAGTCCGTCGCTGCAGACGAAGGAGGGCCGCACCGCTTCGATGTCCTCCTCGTGCGCGAGGATGGCGGGAATGTCGCCGCACAGCTCGCGAATGGACAGCGAGCCGGAGCAGGAGGTGTCCTCCAGCGCGACGGTGAGCGTGCGCGTCGTGTCCATGTCGAACAGCGACAGCTTCTGCGCGGGCTGCAGCGTGGCCGCGTACTGCTGGAAGGTGCAGGGAGAGACCAGCTGCACGCGCAGCGGCACGGGCAGCTCGTTCACGAAGGCGATGGGCGAGGAGAGGAAGAGCGAGTACCCGACGTGCGGCTGCTTGGCAACGGTCCTACGCGTGACGGGCTGTTAGAGTACACACAGCACGAACACCAGCTCGCTCTTCATCTCGCAGAACTCCTCGTCGCGCACCTCGTCCACCTCGCGCACCCAGTCCTGGTGTGTGCTGCGGTACACGCCGCTCTCGCCCAGCACCAGCGTCGAGTACGTGAAGCCCTTCGGTCGCTTCTCCATCCGCGTGGCCGGAAGCAGCGCGCGCGTCACATCGCCGGAGCAAGCCAGCGGAATAACCTGAATCTCCAGTGCGTGCAGTGAGCAGAGGTAGGGAGGCAATGACGCCGTGGCGAATGGCTCCACCACCGTGCAGAAGAGAAGCACGTGTTGGAACCACACCCGCACGAACAGCGGGATCATCACGTTGTTGACGACGCACGTGCCGCTGTGCACCGACACGCGCAGACCCTCCTTCACGCGCTCGTAGCAAATGGTGACACTCTGCGATTGCAGCGCGGCCGGCGTCGGGTGCACGATCGGCGTTCCGTCGTGCGGGTAGTGGAGGTAGATGTGTTCCAGCGTGCTACGGTTGAGAGCGTCACGCAGTGCTCACGCCTCCAGCTCGCCGTCCATCTCGATCATCATATTCACCTGCTCCTGCGCCGGCCGCTCCAGAATCACCGACGGCAGGGGCACGCGCAACGGCAGGTAGTTCCCGTAGGGGCTGGACAGCGCCAGCACCAGCGAGCTGTACCGCGACGCGCTGAACCGCACGCTCGCCGCGTCCTTCGCCTCCAGCTCCTTCAGCGCGTCGCGCAACCCCGCCTTGTCCTCGCCCTCCACGCGCAGCACCGTGCCCGTGTGGTTCTCTAGCTCCACCGTCATCGCGCTGTGCGTCTCGCTGGGCGTGTGGCGCTTCTCACGGATCGCCGTCAGCAGCTCCGCCGGCACCGTGATGTTCACCGCTCCTACGCCTCAACCATTGTCATCAACTCCACGCGCCGTTTGCACAGCGATCGCCAGCTCCTCGGGAGTCTTGTCCAACTCGCCGCTCACTACGCTTCACGCACTCGATTCACCCTGACCCTCGCAGTCATCCAGAATGCTCTGCAAAGGGTTGCTCGTCATGTACTGGATTCCCGCGGTGAGCTGAACCGACATGTGCATCTACTCGTGATCTGATTGGACGAGAGGCACGTGGTGCTGCACCTGCGTCAACGAAACGCCCACGTTCTGCACGTTCACGAGCACGTACACGGAGTTGAACACGGCGTACTTCAGAATCACCGCGGGAAAGTCCACGTTCACCGCCAGCTGGCCCTCGCTCTCTGCCGGCTTGGCCTTCGTCTTCTTCTGCGCGAAGGGCAGACTGCCAACGACCAGCAGGAACTGGTTGAGCGCCTGCAGCAGCGGCGCGATGGCATTGCAGTTCACCACGACGGAATTGGTGCTGTTCTTCTCGGGCAGAGACGGCAGCTCCACCTTCTCCACGCTGGTGCTGGCGGTGACGGTGCGCGTGCCAGCAGGGTCCTGTGCGAAGCCGAGCATGATGGAGAACTCCGAGTCGAAGACGGAGAAGGAGGCTTCGTGGGCGGTGGAGAGTTGGTGGAGGAGTAGCGAGAGGCTGGAGAACTGCCCGCTGACAGCGGTGAGCACGGAGTTCGTCAGCGCGAGCTGCAGGTGGGTGCTGAGCGAGAGAGTGAGAATCTGCGCGTGAGTGTATGAATGATGGGCCCACCTCCTGAATGGCCGGCAGGCGGATACCCAGCGAGAACAGGCACTTCTCCGCCGTGCAGCGGATCTGGTACTCCCTTGCCGCGCCCTTGTGCATCACCGGCTCCTTGTGCGCCACGGCGCGGGGCGGCGGGGCGTAGGAAGACAGGCACGCGGAGAGGAACTCCAGGAACACGTTGTTCACCTCCAGCGCCATGCAGCTCAGCACCGCGTCGATCTGCGTGCCCTCCACAGCCAGCGACAGCAGCGGCTTCTCCACGCTCCTACGCCGTGACCGTGACGATGTGAACTCACTTCCGCTGGAGGATGCAAATGGAGTCATTGAAGACCACGGTCAGGTTCACGAGGGACAGGTTGGCGAGCAGCTGCGGCGCGCGCAGCAGGGAGGAGTGCAGCTGCTCGCAGCGCAGCACCAGCGGCGTGGGCTGCACAGCGTTGGTGTTGTTCACGCCCACCTGCAGCGAGTCAATCCCGAAGGAGAAGAGCGTGATGGGCGGCAGAGGCTGTGACTTCGTTGCTGTTGCCGTGCCTGTCGGCGTTGGCTTCTTCAGCAGAGGGTTGTGCGTCAGCTTCTTCACGCGGTCTAGCGGTCAGGCGCTGCGCGAACACCCACCCACCAACTGCTTGGCCTCCTGCGCGGCCTCCAGCGCGGTGCTTACCACCAGGGGCCACAGCGTCAGCTCGCCCTGTGTTACCACCGCGTCCACGCACCCGCGCAGCTCGCCGTCGCTCTCGTCGGCGTCGAACTCCACGCGGAGCGTGGCGCCGAACTCGCGGCAGATGGCGTACTCGCCGTCCTCCTGCTCGAGGGTCACGAACATGCGGCGCAGCTGCACGTTCGCCCACGGCAGCGCTTGCGACTGGAGGTTCTGCTGCTCGAAGGCGAGCTCCGCGTCCAGGATGCCCGCTGTGAGAACCTTCTAGAAGTGAGGAGGGTTGGGAGGAGGTGCCTTGGGAAGGAAGACGAGTTCGACGGTGCTGTCGTGAATGCTGCCCGTGACGGTGAGTGGCGTGGAGGAAGAGGAGGCGGTGGGCGTGGAGGTGGGTTTAGCAGGTAAGGAGGGTAAGGAGTAGAAGGAGAGTTCCTACGCGTGAGGAGAGGGAAGAAGAGCCACTCCGAGAATGGCAGTGAGAGAGTCCACGATGGCGGGCGCGTCGAGGCAGATGGCGAGCTGGTTCAGGTCCACGCGGATGTCCGTCTTGTGGATGCAGAAGTGGATGAGGGCCGTGTCCTCGCCTCCGCTCACCTCGCTCATTTCCTTGCTCAACAGCACGCGCGCGTCGTCCTTGCTGCCCAACTCGATGCCCGCGTCGTTCACGTCCATCGAAATCGTTGTGCTGCCCCCACTCCTCGTGAAAGAGAGGCAGGAAACGAAGGAGAAGTGGAAGAGAAGAGAAGCGTCGTCGCGCCGTCCCTTCACGAACAGCGTGCTGTTGAGCAGTCGGTACATCGCCAGCTCCACGCCGCTGCTTCGGATCTCCACCTCCACATCGCCATAGCTGCTCTCACGCGGTTGCGTCTTCGGCGTCTTTGGCTCCTCTTGAATCGAAGAGAGGTTCTCTTCCTTCTCTTCGGGAGCGTGGGTGTTCGCGGCATTGGTTTTGCGCAGATCGAGAGGGCTGAAGCTCTCCACGACCTGCGAGGCGACGTGCAGCGAGTTGGGCGAGAGGAGAGGCGTGATGGGGAACAGTGCCCGCTGTGGGGGAGAAGATGGGGGTGTGGAGAGGGATGGGATTGGTGGGATTGCTGTGCTGGCTGTGCTGGCTGTGCTGGCTGTGCTGGCTGTGCTGGCTGTGCTGGCTGTGTTGAGAACACCACCCGTAACCACGGGCACACTCACCACGCCTGCTCCTGCGGACACGTCACTGGCGGCAGAGAAGTAGGGAGTGGTGAGACATACCACCTTGTTCAGCAGCGACAGGCACAGGAACAGGGAGTCGTCCGCCACTAGCAGCACCTTGCCCAGTTCCACCTCCGCCTGCAGCTTGCTCGCAGCGTCCCCATCGGGCATCAGATAAGTCGTCTTCAGCGCGACGGCGTTGGGCGTGGCGGCGACGTGCAGAACGGACTGGCGGAGGTCGGAGTGGATGAGGTCGCTGTCGTGGTAAAACACGTTGGTGTACAGCGGTGTGACGAACAGCTGCTCCAGCGCGATGTCGAGATACCGCACGGAGAGGGTGTGTGACGAGTCCAGCGCGATCTTGCCCAACAGCACTGCGATGGCGTGCGTGTTCTATGTCTCACGCCGCCCACCTCCGCCCACCTTGTCCTTCTTGTTCTCGGCGAGGATCACGCTGACGCTGTCCACGTTCACCGACATGTCGATCGTCACCAGCTCCGGCCGGATGGTGCAGTAGAACGGGTGCACGTTCACCAGGCTGATCATCGGGAAGTCGATCGGCAAAATGTCGAACAGCGACCAGTTCAGGTTCATACGCTTCTTCCCTCCTCCCGCGTCCAGTGAGCCAGCGTGCGTCAGACCGGCCGAGCCCACGCTCTTGAAGTCCTCGTCGCCATCGTCGCCGCCGATGCTCATAAACCGGTCGCGCACGTGACTGCGCCGCGAGGTGTGCTTCGAGCTGGAGATGCTGAACACGCTGTTGCGATGCATCAGACTGTCCCGCGCGGGGAAGGAGGAGTGCAACGATCCCGAGTCGCTCAGCCAGTCCACGCGGCGCGACAGCGACGACGAGTCGTCGCACACGGACTTGAACTCGTCCTCCTCGCCCGACGCCGTGCTCCGGCTGTTCGCCACCGAGTGGAAGTCCGCGTCGTCCTCCGAGGCGATCGAGTGGAAGTCGCTGGAGGACCGTCGAAACGACCGCGACGACCGCGCGGAGAGCGACTCCCGCGGGGAAGTCAGCAGAGACTGCAGGGACTCGGCCGGAGAGACGAACGGCTCGCTGTCGCGGGACTCGGCATCCTCCGGCGGCCTGTAGGTGTTGAAGATGCTCACCAGATTGCTCGGCAGATTGCTGCCGTGGCCCTGCGCGTCGGCAAGGCTGGCGGAGGGCGTGCTGAAGAAGCCGGCGGTGGGAACGTCGTTGAGTTGCCGCACGACGTCCTTCTCGTAGTCCAGCTTGGACTGGGTGGAGAGGGAGCGAAGCAGGCCGCAGATGCGCTCGAGCGACAAAAAGTCGAAGGTGGTGTTGATGTGCGAGACATGCAGAGAAGCCGACACGTGGATGTGTTCAGTGATCACTTCGTTATCATGGAGAAGAGGGAAGGAGAGAATCAAGGTCAGATCGGTGTCGTGAAGCACCTTCAGCTTGTGCGCGTTCACGTAGCGAGAGTCGGTGTATAAGTCCATCAGGTCGCATACGATGATGTGAAGTTTCGAGATGTTGCAACTCACCAAGATGGGCTCGCTGCTGTCCTTCGTCGGGATGGGCGCCTCGGGCAGCCCGTGCAGCACACTCAGCCGCGTGGTAGAGAAGTTGTTCAAAACGATCAGATCCTTCTCCGCCTCGCTCAGCTCGCCCTTCATTCCGTTGTCTACCGCTCACACCCCTCCTTCTCTCCTGCCCTTAAAGACCACTTCGGGAATGGCAATCACGCACATGGTGGTGTCAAGGTCGTTCACGTCGGCAGGCACGTACACGTGCACGTTAGAGATGGTGAGTGTGGGGTGGACCGTGTACAGATAGGTCATGATGATGAAGAGTTGTGGCACCTCCTTCTGCGATGACCTGTGTGTGATCACCTCTCTTCACCATCACTTCTGCTTGGGTGGGCGGATGGTGTCTGACGGCATCTCGAAGAAGCTCACAATGCGCAGGATCGACGCCAGGTTCACGAACACGTCCAGGTTGTTGATGTTGCCGTAGATCATCAGATTCTGCCCGTACTTCAGCTTGATCTGGATCATGTCGCGTTTGTCCGCGTACAGGTGGGAGTCGTCTATACGTCACGCACGCTCGTCGCCACCACTCGTGTAGTAGTCGTCGTTGCGCTTGATCAGGTACTTCAGCTGGTTGCGGTTGGACGAGTAGTCTTTCAGCGCGAAGTTGTTCACGCCGCAGCTCACCTCCCACCACTCGTACCCCGTCTGCAGCGTGAACGACAGGTTGTTCAGGAACAGGCAGCACAGCACCTTGTCCTGCTGCCGACCGCTCGGTGTTGGGTTGTTCAGCGACCGGTTATTAGGAGTAGGGTTGTTCAGTGACCGGCTGTTGGGCAGGTGGGCGGTGGAGTCGGCGATCAGTCGGAACTTGACTTCCGTGATGGTCACGCGGATCATCGTCTTGATGTAGTCCGGCGGCAGGTCCTCCAGACTCAGCGTGTCCGCCGAGTCCTCTGTGTCCTCCACATCCTCCACACCCGAAGTACTGCCCTCCACGTTCGAGTCACCCGAAGTACTGCCCTCAACACTCGAGACACCCGAAGTACTGCCCTCCACGTTCGAGTTACCCACCACGGTGGGTGGCGTTTCAGTGGAAGAGCCCGCGACGAAGGCCCAGATGCGCTGGCGGAGCGAGGGCGGCTACGAATCACAGCACGGAGCCACAGTCACGGGAACCGCCTCTGCGCACTGCCGCTCCACGAAGGTTCGCCAGAGGAGGATGGTGTGCGTGGGCAGCAGGTTCTCGCACGTCATCAGCCTCGCCGCCGCCTCCTTCCCCATCTTGTCGCCGCGCTCCTCCGCCGCCAGCTTCTCCCGGTACAGCTCGCAGTACTCCTGCCCGTGCTGCCAGATCGCCGACAGGTATGCGCGGTTGTAGGAGCACTTCATCTTGCGGATGTTGCGCACGATGCAGCGAATCCCGTACTTCCACAGGAGGCGCGGCGAGGCGTGCAGCGCGGCCTCGTCCACGCCCGCGCCGTCCATCACCTCCTTGCGGATGAGCGAGTAGTTGTCGCGATTGCCGGTGCGCGTGAAGAAGTCGTTGGTCTGCAGCAGGCGCACGTACTGCGTGTGCGACAGCGACAGCTCGATGTGCGGAATCTGGATGAAGATCGACTGGTCCGGGTTGAAGCTACGGCTGACGAGGAGGTGTAGCCGCCACAGGTCGTAGTTCTTGCGGATGTTGGCGATGTACACCAGCAGGTCGGGGATGTTCACCAGGTTCACGTTGCCCTCGTCGGGCAGCTTCGTGATGTCGATCATCTCCAGCAGCGAGTAGTTCTCCCAGTTGCGCTCTGCGGTGAGATGGGGGACCGGCGCCTACCCAGCGAGTCGTTGAAGTACACGCGAGCGTTCTTGATCGCCAACTGCTTGTAGGTCTTGTTCTTGTCGAGATGCGGGTCCGAGAGCGTCTACGGGTGGAAGTTGTGAGCATAAAGTACGCTGAAGGTGAGGGAGTCCACAATCACACCGAAGGCGAAGAACGGCGTGTTGGGGAGATGATCCTCGTAGCGGAGGTGGATCTAAGGGAAAGTGGTGGAATTGGACTCACTCCCTTGAGCGTGATCTCCAGGTTGTTGACAATGTTGCGCAGGAGCATGCTCAGATACCCGCCCTCATCATCACCGCCCTCCTCCTTCGTGAGCAGTGCTTTCTGCAACTGGCGCCGCACCTCGACGACGGATATCTCCGAGAGCTTCGCGTTCTAGCAATGGAGAGAAAACGCCAACCCCACGTAGTAATTGCGGATCGAGTCCTCGATTGGGTAGTCGTCGATGGGCTCGACGACGAGACACAGATCTTCAGCCTATTGGGAAACGCGTGGATGAAATGCAAACCACCAAACGCAACGGATCACTGTAAAAGATGGAAGACGTGGTGATCTTGACATCCAGGGAGCGGACGACGCCGCGGATCAACCCGATGGGGACAGAGAGACTGTTCAGCACGTTCCTCTTGATTTCCAGGTTGAAATAGCGAATGTGTCCTACCCGTAAATTTCTCAGAAGAGAGGATCCACCGTTGTAGAGATCGGTCTGTATGTTGTCCTTGGTCAAACATTTTTCCTCAAACACTTTGCTCAGTGTGCTGCTGAGAAGCGAAGAAATGTTGCCCTCCAACATTGTCTCTTTAGCGAGAAAAGCGCGCTTCAAAAACCAGCAAAATCGGTGTTATTTTTGGAGTGGGAAGCAACTCGCTCCTGACGTGTTCTATCATTGGAAGGGACGTCGATTCGGAAGCAGGTGGGTCTCCAATGTACCATTCCCAAGAAGAATGAATGGATTGTGGGAGTCAGTATTGGATCCATGTTTGGGAGAAGAGCCACTGTTGTCGCGATTACCAAGTATCTGGATACATACCAGCAGAATGAGTCTCTCCCTCCGTAGAACCGAGTGCCAGGGCCTAATTCGCAGGAAACTCTTCAAGGCTCTGTCTTCGTCGTTTTTAAAGGCTGTGCGGAAGATAGAGCCGGAAGTTGTCGCGAAACTGGAGGAGGGTAACAAAGAAGACCATGCGCGGCACGAGGATTACGTTCTTTCCTTCCTTGAAGATCCCCTGAAGACGCAGATTTGCTCCTATTTGTTGAATCGGTGAGCTCGTGTAAAGGGTAGGAATCGCGGTCTGGTGAATGCCAACACCCTCCAAATGCTGAGCAAAATGTTCGACAAGCCCATTTTTGACACGCTGATGGAGTCGCTGATGAAGGTCGTGAAGCGCGTCTACGCCCAGCCGAACAGCATCATTTTCGACGTGAAGAGCGAGTCCTCCGCCAAGTGGGCCGGCATTCTCTTCATTCGGCACGGAGAGGCAATAATGGCTGGAAATGGTGATGCATAGGCATATTACGTGGAAAACGAAGTGCACCACAATCTGGAGTATCTCGACTGTATCGACATGCTCGGCGTGACGGACCACGCCTTCGTGAATGGCAAGGAATTGCAGGTGGAGAAGGTTGACGGTGGGACTGTGCAGCAGAGAATTAGGACTAGTGGTGAGTCGCTCTGCGTGTCTGGTCAGCGTGCTTACGATGGTCCAGTTAATCGACGCGATCCAGTAGTGCTCTCCTCCCCTCCTCATCTCCAGCGCGCTGCCCACCTCCAAGAGCAGCATCGACTTGGCCATGTCCTACCTCCTCGCTCGCAGCGCCCGCATCGAGCGAGAGCGGCAGAAGCGTCTGGAGGAGGAGGAGCTGCGCCGACAGGAGGAGCTGCGCCGACAGCTCTCGTACGGCTGGTGAGGGCGTGTGACGCGCAGGGAGTGGAAGGAGTACCTGAAGTCGGGCGACATCCCGAACGTGGCGCGCTATGTGAAGGGCGGGTTCGACATCAACAGCGACATCGGCGTGGTGCGCGACAAGCCGCTGATGCTGGCGATCTACTCCCGGAGCAAGGAGCTGATGCAGTATCTGTGCGATAACGGCGCCGACGTGAACGCGCAGAACGACAACGGGTACACGGCGCTGCACATCGCCGCGCACATCGGCTGGAAGGAGGGTGTGGAGTTGTTGGTGGGACATGGGGCGAAGCTAGTGGCGGACAAGGACGGTAACTACCCGACGCACGTTGCCGCGCAGCAGGGCAACAAGGAGATTCTGCTCGCGTTTTTGAAGCTGAAGCGGGAGGGAATGCACGTGGGGGTGAGGAGCGGGAGTGAGGAGCAGGGGGTCGACTGGTACATGAAGAACGCGAGCGGCGAGTCGGTGATCGACTGCTGCTCGGACATGACGCTGAAGAGGGTGCTGGTTCCGAAGGGAGAGGTCGGCTATAGTATACTGCGATGATCTGTTTGTGAACAAACAAGCCATTTGCGATGGAACACGAGGTGCTTGACTTGGAAGATAGACCTGCCGGGATTCAGCTTCTTGGGACACGCGTGCGTGCAGTTCATGATGCCGTGGCAGCGGAAGAGGCGGTAGGTGTCGTCCAGGTCGCGGATGCGCTCCTCCGTCATCTCGTCGCGCGAGTCCACGATCCAGCGGTAGGCTTGCTGCAGCACTACTCCTCAGTCCCCGCCTCTTCCCCAACCCATCGGACCGAGGTACTTGTCGGGGTTCCACCAGTAGGAGGGACAGGACGTGGTGCAGCAGTTGCAGAGGATGCACTCGTACAGACCGTCCAGCCGCGCACGCTCCTCCGGACTCTGCAGATTCTCGCAGGTGTAGTCCGTGCTGTGCGGGTGCTTCTTCTGCAGCCACGGCTTGATGTTTGCGTACTGCTCGTAGGTGTTTGTTTGGTCTACATCGGAGCAGTGCGGCCTTCCGTACCGATCACCAGGTCCTTGATAACAAACATGTGGGGAAGCGGACGCAGCGTCACCGTTTTCGAGTCGCGGGTGAGGGGCGTGAGGCAAGCCAGTCCATTCTCCCCGTTGATGTTCATCGAGCAGGAGCCGCAAATGCCCTCCCGACACGATCTATGGGATATTCTATAAGAACCACGCACCTTCTGAAGGTGAGGGTGGGGTCGATGTGGGTCTTGATGTAAATGAGGCCGTCTAGGAGCATTCCGCCACATCTACGATTGACGTCGCGGAGAGCAACGACTCCGATAAATCGACTGCGTACCGCTCCATGTGCGGCTTGATGTCCTTGTCGGGGTTGAATCGGTAGATCTCGAACAATTTGTAGCAGGGCGTCTTCTCCTGAACGAGACGTCCGAAAGACCTCAGTACCGGGGAGGACTCCTTCGTGTAGTGCTGAAGCGCCTTGGAAAGCATTCTTTGGGGCTTTTCGGGACGAAGCATTGACAAGGCGTCAAACCCGCAGCCCCACTCCCATTGGATTGCGCTGTAAACCACCTGCCCCGTCGAACGACAGCACGACGTCACTGCAACAAACAACATGTCTTTCAAGATAATACTCCACCGAAACCATGCGAATGGGCTTAGTAGGTCTGGGCATCCTTGTTCTTCTTCTCACCAATCTCAAGGGTCTTGCATCTCTTCAGAGGTCTCTGAGCCTTGGTCTTGCACTCCTTGCACTCAAGACGGAGCACCAGCTTCTTGGTCTGCTTCGCCTGCACTTCACACCGCCCATGCAGCAACTCACCTTCTTGTGGAAAATAGGCTTGGTCTGACCACCAAAACCCTTCTGCTTGGCATCGTATCGTCTCTTGCCTATTCCTAAAAGCCGCGGATCCGCCGCTCACCCTGAGGTCTGATCGAAGCCTTGCCAGCCTTGTACTGCGTTACCTTATGCTCGGTGTGCTTATTGCACTTCTTGCAATAAGTGTTCTCAGTCTTGGGGACATGAACCTAAACGCGGTCAGCATAACGTCCCTTCTTCCACGCATCCCTTTCCTTTTCCCCATTTCCAAAACACATACCATTTCCACAAATATTATCGATTGAAAGGGTTATTTGAGCGTAGCCACCACCGAGAGAGGAAGGACTGTTCAGTGATTCCACGGCCGCTCCTATCAAGGCCCCTTCGCTCCGCCGATCACTGAACATCTCTGGAAACCACAGCGGGCGTTTCACCGGAGTCTTATCTGTAGGGGTACAATGGGAGTGGGTGTTATTGCTGGGCATGGAAGGAGCGCTGTGGGGGGCTGGATGCCCTTTGTCTCCACGACAGTAGTTTAAGGGCATCACCTCTTTCATCTGAATTCACTATGGTATGTGCTTGACTGGCCGCTTCGCGCGTCGCGGTTTGCATGGGATGATTCGCTGTGGGAATCGGTCTAACTCGCGTTGTAGGGCAAGAGAACTAAGAAGGTCGGTATTTGCGGCAAGTACGGAACGAGATACGGTTCCTCCCTCCGTAAGATCGTGAAGAAGA
>ERZ827156.3660-NODE-3660-length-13553-cov-4.015410_pt1 | contig 13553 bp, 13 predicted proteins | sample MGYA00519919_ERZ827156 | MGnify/ENA primary metagenome ERZ827156 (study PRJEB31778, sample SAMEA3449269) | human gut metagenome | biome: human gut; feature: human-associated habitat; material: faeces | place: United Kingdom | collected 2010/2012 ... | reverse complement strand
TTCCTCAAGGGAAAGAATCAAAACATCATATCCCATTTTTTTCGCTTTTTCCCTTATTAAAGAAATCAATATTTATAATATCAACAATCACTTCATTATCTGCAAGTTTTTCTTTTTTATCCCCTATCCAATGTATGTCTTTCATATTAATATCTTTTAATGATGCCATTTTATCTCCGTTGATTTCTGCATTGTCATTGTTAAGATAAATATATGCTTCATTTAATTTAATAAAATTCCCCTTATTTGCTGGCAACTCTGTACATAATTAGCCTTCAATAAGGGGAACTTTTATAAAAAAATCGATATTTTTTCCAATTCCACAATTCTTTTTTAGATCTTCACTAATTACTCATTTCTAAAGTAACGGTTCCTTGATCTATATTATTTGAATACAAACGCCCTGTAAGATATCGGCCTTCAACATAAACATCTGCTAATATTAATAAAGGATAGCCATTACCATAATCCAAGAATAAATCTCCATCTTCAATCCACCAGCGGACATCTAAAACAGCCGCTACTCTATCCCAATCATAATACCATTGTTCATCTACACCAAAACCATTACTCTTAAAGGTTATTCCACTTTCCACCGGACTATTATCTACCCAAAATCCTAAATCACCAACCCATGTACGCCCTACTATGTGATCAAATATAGTTTCATCATCTTCGCACGAAGTAAAGCCGACCAATAAAGTCAGCAACATGAGAACACCTACGTATTTTTTCAAATTCTTCATAATTTTCTAGTTTATTGCGTTTATTATTGCAAAATTAGCGTTTTTATTTTACTATATGCCTTAAGATGCAAGTTTTTTGTACCTTTGTCCCACTAATAGTAAAATTTACACATGAAACTTCTTTGGCTTGATTTAAATAGCTCCTATGCGCACTCATCGCTGGCATTGCCTGCATTACATGCTCAAATAGCAGATGACACTACCATTGAGTGGTGTACAGTATCGGCAACCATCAACGAAAATACCGGAATGGTAGTCAACCAAATCTATCACCATCAACCAGATATTATTGCTGCTACCAACTGGCTATTTAATCACGAGCAACTGTTGCATATCGTTTCACGTGCTAAAGCTTTGCTACCTCATTGCTGCATCGTACTCGGCGGTCCGGAGTTTTTAGGAAATAACGAAGCCTTCTTAAGAAAGAACAAATTTGTCAACGGAGTGTTTCGGGGAGAAGGAGAAGAAGTATTCCCAATTTGGTTAAAAGTATGGAATCACCCTGTAAATGAGTGGAATCAGATATCCGGATTATGTTATCTGGACGAATCAGACCAATATCAAGACAACGGTATTGCCCGTGTCATGAACTTCTCTCAGCTCGTCTCACCGGAGAAAAGTCGTTTTTTTAATTGGAGCAAGCCTTTCGTACAACTGGAAACTACCCGAGGATGCTTCAACACATGCGCTTTCTGCGTCAGCGGAGGTGAGAAACCGGTTCGCACCATTTCATTGGAGGCAATCCGCGAACGACTGAATGTTATCCATCAGCATGGCATCAAAAATGTGCGTGTACTCGACCGCACTTTCAACTATAATAATAAGCGAGCCAAAGAACTTCTTCACCTCTTCCGTGAATATGCCCCGGACATCTGTTTCCATTTGGAAATTCACCCGGCACTTCTCTCCGAAGAATTAAAAGAAGAACTCGCTATTTTACCTAATGGTTTGCTACACCTCGAAGCAGGTATTCAAAGCCTTCGTGAACCCGTATTAGAGAAAAGCCGACGTATCGGAAAATTATCTGATGCCCTTCAAGGTCTGAAATATCTTTGTTCCCTTAAGAACATGGAGACACATGCTGACTTAATAGCCGGTCTTCCTCTCTATCACCTATCCGAAATATTTGAAGACGTTCGTACACTTGCCGAATATGGTGCAGGGGAAATACAACTGGAATCATTAAAATTACTTCCCGGCACGGAAATGCGAAGAAGGGCGGAAGAGTTAGGCATCCAATACTCTCCTCTCCCTCCCTACGAAGTTTTGCAGACTAAAAAAATTTCCGTAGAAGAATTGCAAACCGCCCACTATCTGTCCCGTCTTTTAGACGGATTCTATAATACACCTACATGGCGAAGTCTGACTCGTACCCTCATTTTGGATAATCCGCATTTCCTGCACGAGTTACTTGACCATCTAATACAGACAGATGTCATCGACACTCCTTTGAGTCTGGAAAAAAGGGGACTTATCCTCTATAATTTCTGCAAGAATCATTATCCCGATTACGTGACACAAGTCAGTATTGCATGGATAGAAGCCGGTATGTCGTTAAAGAAAATCCCCGCTGAAAAAGTAAAGACAAAACGCCAAGTTCCTCCCGATAATTGGGAAATTATATATGGCTCATATCGTGAGAACCTCCGGTTATGTTTTCTTCCTATTGACGAAGAAGGACATGGCTATTGGTTCGGATTTGAATCGGAGATTCAGAAGATAGAACCGGTATTTAAAGCAAAAAGATTATCTTAAATACAAAACATTAAAGAATGATAACAAGAACTATGAGTCCTACAATGCTCAGAAAAAAAGTGGTTGTAATTATAACATCTATATTTTTTCACCTCATTTTTTCTCTCGATATCATTCAAGATTTATGAAAGATGAACCAATCAAGAAACTAGAACTTATCACTCAATACATAAAAAAACAGCTATATAGGTTTTGTTTCCATAGGTGCGACTGGACACGATAAATGTGCTTAATACACCTATACAAAAAAAGAAAAGTATTCTCATATTATGTGAAATACCCATTATTTATTGATTACATAAAGCAGCATTTTCACTTTTTCGTCGTCCATATAATTAAACTTAACTAGCACATTATATGAACGTTTATAAATATCGTTTAAGCACTCTTTGTCTGATATTACTTCCTTTATCCGTAACAGGACAAGAGTGGAGCAAACAAGATTCATTGAGGCTACAGCAAGCATTAAATTCTGAGCAAGAAATCAGAATCAATAAGGAATTCGTAAAGAAGACAGAACAAAACATGTTATATCATACAAAACCCTTTGTTGACTTTGATCCAACATTACCGATTCTTAAATCAACAATCATATCTCCGAAATTACCTTTTCATACTCATAACATCTTTCGACAGACCAATTCTACTTTCTTACCCACTTATTCACGGCTCAAAATAAACAAAAATATCACTCTGCATAGTAAAAGTAACTTTAGTGAAAGTTCAAACCACTTTCATATCCAAACTCAAATGGATTATAAGCTCTCTAAAAAATGGTTTCTTAGCATATATGGTAAACAAAATCTGGACACCCGAAGATATCGTGGACTTTCCTCTGAAGCAATACCAACCACACTAGGCAGCGACATTGTTTTAAAAGTAGGTAAAGGCTGGAAATTGAAAACCGGCGTACAATATCAATACAACACCATACAAAAAAGATGGGAATGGGTGCCTCAGATCTGTATTTCTTATGAATGGTAAAAAAGGAATCACATGATAAACGATTTCATTTTCCATTTATTCTCGTACCTTTGTAGTACGATTAAAAAACATCCTATAATAATGAAGAACTTTATCAAGGGATTCCGGTTTACTCCCTCCAATTATCCGGCTGAAGTAGAAGCGAAAATACAGAAATACAGAAAACAAGGTTACAAACTCCCACCGCGCAAAGTACTGCGTACTCCCGAACAACTGGAAGGAATCCGTGAGAGTGCCAAAATCAATACTGCCCTGTTGGATTATATTTCGGAGAATATCCGTGAAGGAATGTCGACTGAAGAAATCGATGTCATGGTATATGACTTCACCACAAAGCACGGTGCCATCCCTGCTCCTCTCAACTACGAAGGATTTCCTAAAAGCGTCTGCACCAGTATCAATGATGTGGTATGCCACGGTATTCCCAGCAAAACAGAAATACTGCAAAGCGGAGATATCATCAATGTAGATGTTTCTACCATTTACAAAGGATATTTCTCCGACGCATCCCGTATGTTTATGATCGGTGACGTAAGTCCCGAAATGCGCAAACTGGTTCAAGTGACTAAAGAGTGTATGGAAATAGGTATAGCCGCCGCACAGCCTTGGAAACAATTAGGAGATGTAGGCGCCGCTATTCAGGAACACGCAGAAAAGAACGGATTCAACGTGGTACGCGATCTTTGCGGGCATGGTGTAGGAATGCAGTTTCACGAAGCACCGGATGTGGAACATTTCGGACGCCGGGGAACAGGAATGATGATCGTTCCGGGCATGACCTTCACCATTGAACCGATGATAAATATGGGTACTTATGAAGTATTTGTTGACGAAGCTGACGGATGGACGGTATGCACGGATGACGGACTGCCTTCTGCCCAATGGGAGAATATGATTCTGATTACTGAAACCGGAAACGAAATTCTGACTTATTGATGGAACTGATTCTACTTATTGTTATTGCCGCATTAGCAGTAATCTCGATTGTACTATCACTGGCAAAAGGAAATAATCATGCGCAAGCGGAACAATTACAGGCAGCCTTGCGCCAGCAAATGCAAGAGAACCGCGAAGAACTAAACCACAGTATCCGGGAACTTCGTATGGAAATGACCCAAACGCTGAATCAGAATATGCAACAATTGCAAGACGTACTGCATAAGAACATGATGACAAACGGGGAACTGCAACGCCAAAAGTTCGACACAATGGCACGCCAGCAAGAGGTCTTGATAAAATCGACTGAAAAGCGGCTGGATGATATGCGACTGATGGTGGAAGAAAAATTGCAGAAGACATTGAATGAACGCATTGGACAGTCCTTTGAAATCGTCCGCTCACAACTGGAAAATGTACAGAAGGGACTGGGAGAAATGAAATCTCTCGCACAAGACGTCGGTGGACTGAAAAAAGTATTGAGTAACGTAAAAATGCGCGGTACATTCGGTGAAGTTCAGTTAGGAGCATTGCTGGAACAGATGATGAGTCCGGAACAATATGACGCCAATGTGAAAACCAAGAAAAGCGGAACTGAATTTGTGGAATTTGCCATTAAGTTACCGGGTAAGGATGATGCGAACAGCACTGTATACCTGCCTATCGATGCAAAATTCCCGAAAGATGTATATGAGCAATACTACGACGCTTTCGAGGCAGGAGATACTGCATTGATGGAATCATCCGGCAAGCAGCTGGAAACAACCATCAAGAAAATGGCGAAAGATATTCACGATAAATATGTAGACCCGCCTTTCACCACAGACTTTGCCATCATGTTCCTGCCTTTTGAAAGCATCTATGCAGAGGTGATCCGAAGAACAAGCTTGGTAGAGACGCTACAAAAAGAATATAAAATTGTAGTGACGGGACCAACTACCCTTGGTGCTATATTGAACAGTCTTCAGATGGGGTTCCGCACGCTGGCTATTCAAAAGCGTACCGGAGAAGTGTGGACAGTTTTGGGAGCAGTTAAAACTGAATTCAGCAAATTCGGAGGCCTACTCGAAAAGGTACAGAAGAACCTGCAAAGTGCCGGTGACCAACTGGAAGAAGTGATGGGAAAAAGAACCCGCGCTATTGAACGGAAACTACGCCAAGTAGAACAATTGCCCCATGAGGAAAGTCAGAGAATTCTGCCGATAGCGGATGACGGGGATGATGAATAAAACAAAAATTATAGACCTTTTAAGATGGTGTCGCTATCCGGTTGGGATAGTGTCACTATGCTGATTGGATAGTGTCACTATGCTGGCTATATAGTGACACTATTTATAAACTAATTAGTTATCAGTTGAATAATTAATCTTCAATGCACTACATTCCCTCAGCACCTGCTTGGTATCCGTCACGTATCCCATCTTACACCCTTTCTCTATCTTGAGGCCAATAACCAAACTTTCCGGATCAGCTTGCTTTGCACGTGCAGCAGTGACTTTCTGTTTCAATTCCGTTAAAGTAAAATCTTTCATTACTTCCTTCCCTTCCGAAGTGTGAATTGTTACCACAATCCCACTGATTTTCTCCTCCATTGACAGCTCTTTCAATCCATAATTTCTCGCAGCACCTTCCGACAGTAGAACGGGAAACAATCGGTCCAACGCTTCTTCACTTTTATCTGTCAATGTAATAGACAAATCAGCACGAATTTGCTCAAATGCTCCTTTTACTTCTTTGAGTATAGTAGTGAGTGCAGCAATTTCACTTCCGCGATCAACCTGAAAAGAAATAACTTGGTATTCTTTCCTCTTACTTTCTTCCCAGGATTTCATCAAATTCTTCACAATAGTAGACTTCAACTCATCCACTGAACATACATCATTATCGAACATCACCCTATTTTGTTTATTAACAAAAAGGGAGTGAACCTGTCTTGCTTTAATCTTAAAGGGTGGATACGCTCCATTAACCAGCTTGCTGTATCTCTCTCCCCCTTCTTTGAAAAAAAACATCAAAGATGAATAATCATCCGCTTCTTCCTGCTGAAGTTCAGACTGAATCTGTCGCGGAACTTCTTTCACTTCCGGCTGTGCAAACACATAAAGCGCTCCAGCCATCACAGGCACGGCAAGCAACAGCTTTAATCGTGCCCAACGATTGGTTCTTTCTTTTAACATCATAGTGATACGTTTTTTAAGTTTAGAGTGATTAAAGCCATTAGCCATAGAGTAGAGCCTTGTACCAACAGCTTTTTTCACCAGTAATAATTGATATTTAGTTGCATCGATGCCTGTATTAATTACGCCATTATCGGCTTCAAATTCATGTACTTCCTGCAACTCCCGTTTTAGTAGCCAAACGACAGGATTAAACCAATAAACAAGCAGGAATATCTGCATAAACAATAAGTCCAAAGTATGATGATTTCGTAAATGCATCGTTTCGTGGAGGAGTATTTCTTCGGACTGTTGAGAGTAGTCAGCTGCTGAAATAACAATATATTTACCCCAGCTAAATGAAGCAGTTGGCTGCTGAGGAATCACTAATACATAGTTTCCAAACTGTTTTTTCTCTGACGTACGAATCAACTGAATCAAACGACAAGTGGACAAAGACAACCAGATCAGTGTCACCAAAGCCCCCACTCCATATATAAAAGCTAAAGTCACAGGAATCCAATTCAAAGAGTTTATTTCCGGATTCTTTTCAGATATAAGAATAGGATCTTCCATCTGTTCCGGATTTAGAATGACAGACTCCGTACTTTGCAATATCTCGTGAATGGCATACAACGGAGTATGCAAAAAAGTCTCCTCGGTAGTTGTCAGCTCTATAAGTGGAAGCAAAGTACATCCTAACAACCCAACCAACAAAGTGATGCGGTTGAAACGGAAAAAAGTACTCCGGCTCATCAGCAGCTTAAAGAAAATATAAAAGACCACTAAGCAACATCCGGATTTCAGCAGATAGAATAAAAAAGCTCCCATTGTGTTTTCAGATTAAAAGTTGTTTGTCCATAGAATAAAAATCGTATCTGTCCGATAGACCAGAGAGAGATTACTTCTTCTTTTTACTTTGCTCTATATACTCTATCAGCGATTTTAGTTCATCAACAGACATCCCTTCTTCTTCAATAAAAGAAGACACTACATTGATATAGGAATTATTATAATACTGGGAAACCACTTCTTTGAGTGCCGAACTCTTATACTCCTTTTCCGAAACAAGAGCATAATATTGATAAGTATTTCCGTAGGCTTTATACCCCACAAAACCTTTCTCCTCCAGCCCTCGAACAAGGGTAGAAACTGTGTTATAATGCGGTTTTGGTTCATCATAGAATGATAGAAGTTCACGAACAAACATAGGTCCATGTTCCCAAAATATACGCATAATTTCTTCCTCTTTGACGGTCAATCGTTTCATCTGTTTCATAGTCTACATATTTATTGTTCTTCCAATGGCACAAATATAATACTATTTTTCAAACAAACAACTAACACTATTAGTTAATCTACTAAATAAAGCAGTTGTTTAACTAATATTATTAGTAGATATCATTTTCACCTTATATTATATATACAATAAAAAAGGCATATCGCCTGATGAATATCCGATATGCCTAAACGACTGATCTCTAGTTATTATTTCCGCTTTCGGACAGGTAATACTATCCTGAGTACAATGTATCCTAATAATCCGGAAAGAATAGTCCCCGATAGCACTCCGAACTTAGCCTGATTCAACAGAACAGGGTAGTTTGCACCAAAAGAAAGATTGGCAATGAAAAGCGACACCGTAAAACCGATCCCTCCCAACAGAGCTATACCGGAAAGATTCTTCCAAGTCATGCCCGGCGGCATTGGAGTAAGTTTTATCTTTATAGCCAACCAGGTAAAGAAATAAATTCCCGCAAATTTACCAAACAGCAACCCTGCTGCCACTGCCATCCCTACACTTCCCACCAACTCACCGCCGCCACTAAAGACAACGCCTGCATTGACAAAGGCAAACAACGGAAGAATCAGATAATTGACAGCTCCATGCAAATTATCCTCCAAAGACTGCAGAGGACTGATAACACGGTCGGAAGCAGATTCGACCTCTTTCAGTTTGGCAATCTGCTCATTAGTCAATACGATACTTCCCGATTCCACCACCGGGAAACCTGCAATTGTATGACGAATATGCTCGATATATTTTCCAACATATAGACGGGGTTTCGCCGGAATAACAAACGCCAGAATAACTCCCGAAATGGTACTATGAATACCGGATTGCAAAAATAAATACCATATAACGACACCGATCACTAAAAAGAAAATCTTATTGGTAGTCCCACGCTTCCCTATAAAATAAAGTAAAACGTAAAGCAATGCGGCTATCAGAATATACCCATACGACACATGCGAACTATAAAAAAGAGCAATTACAAGGATACCTCCGATATCATCAACTACCGCAAAAGCCGTCAGAAATATCTTCAGGCTCAACGGCACACGGCTTCCCAACAGACTTAATACCCCTAACGAAAAAGCAATATCCGTTGCCATTGGAATGGCCAATCCCTGACTTCCCGCACTGCCCGGAGGACAGATTGACATGTAAACAATCACCGGAAACAGCATACCGCCACAGGCAGCAATAAAGGGAAGCGCCGCCTTGCGGAAGGAAGAAAGCTCACCAACCAACAACTCCCGTTTGATTTCCAATCCTACCAGCAAGAAAAAGATGGTCATCAACCCGTCATTGATGAACTCGATCATCCGCAGATTCTCTCCGCCATGCGAAAGCAGATTAAAATTACCGATCTGCAAATGAAGTTCATGCAAAAGGAACTCCTGATAAACCGGAGCAACCGGAGAATTGGCTATGATAGCAGCCGCTATTGCCGCTACAAACAAAAGGATACTCGCCGCAATATTCATTGACGAGAAATTTCGCATTGTACGCAAAATTGTCATAATGAAAGGTGTTTATAGTATTTGATCCGCAATATATGGATTTTTTTAATCATTATAGCTCCTTAAAGCCAAGTTTTTCACCCAAAGGACAAATATTCCTGTCAGAATAAGATTCAACACCAATGTAAGTACGGAAATGACCAGTGCCGGACCGCCGAGATTATAACCCAATGCAATAAATATAATTCCGGCACCTACCTCACCGCGGGTAAACATACCAATGGAAAGGGCCAGTCGCTCACTCAACTTCCGGTCACGATAGAAGAACATCGGACAAAGTTTGCCTATATTCGATAAGAAAGAGACTATGACAACATGGAACAAAATCATTCCCCAGGACATCATCTCCTGCGAACCTGTCACCGAATGCGTTCCTGTATGAGTTTCCGCAAAGTTAACTCCGATAAAATGAGGCATACTCATACCTACCAGGAACATAAACAGGAAGGAGATTCCAGTAGAGACTTTTCGTTCTACAGGAGTATCGTGCTCTTTATGCTTCATGATCATACCCAATACAAATGCCGGCAACAGAACTTCGATATGGATACTTCCTTCTTCTCCATACAGCTCTTTACTGCCGAGATAAAGTATCTGCGTAGCCAGAAATATGATAACGGAATAGAAGAGAATAGCTTTCCAATCCTGCCGCCAGTTATACTTATTCAGTTGTTTCCATCCAATGGACAACAGCATAAATACAATAACCACCACAATAATCAGCTGCCAACGCAAACCAATCATCATGATCTGAAGAGGGATCATCAAAAGAATGGTATCCAGATCATCAAAAATAGCCAGGACCTGAATCTTCTTATATATCCAGCTGGACTTTAACCCGATAGCCGCCAGCATCGTAAACAAGATGCCGGCCGACGTAGGTGCGGCAAAACGACTTAGTAACAGATTCTCTTTCCAAGCCTCCCAACTATTCCAGTAATCAGGCGGAAGAAGCACGAATACATAATAGATAGCAATCATGAACCAAGGCAGGGCAGCTGTAGCCATCGCTATAAGATAATCCTCGGCATAACTTTTCCAGCGGACTTTGTCGAGCACAAACTCCCGACCCACATTAATCATTATAAAACTAAGACATACATAAAGTAGTATATTCGACAGGACCTTAACAGTTCCATATCCTTCTCCCGCTATCATCGGGAGGAATTGTGAAATGACGAGCCCCAACATCAGGAAGCCCGAAAAAGACAGAACTTTTCTCATATTTATAGTTGTTTGTTCCTAAAAAGTGATTGCCAAGGAAAGCTCTGCAGACAGAAGGCAATCACCTGGTGTATTAAAAACTAACCGCAAGTCAATTTGTTCAGAACATATCTCTGAAAAATTGCTTGCGGCAGTGTTTTTTAATCCAGCTTCAGTACGGCGAGGAAGGCTTTCTGCGGCACTTCCACGTTACCGATTTGTTTCATTCGTTTTTTACCTCTTTTCTGTTTTTCAAGCAGTTTACGTTTACGGCTCACGTCGCCACCATAACACTTCGCGGTCACATCCTTACGAACCGCCTTAATGGTTTCACGAGAAATAATCTTCGCTCCGATAGCTGCCTGAATGGCAATATCAAACTGTTGACGCGGAATAAGTTCCTTCAACTTCTCACACATCCGGCGTCCCATATCGTAAGCATTGTCAATATGCGTCAAAGTGGAAAGCGCATCCACAGGCTCACCGTTCAAGAGGATATCCAACTTCACCAGTTTGGAAGTACGGAAACCATTCGGATGATAATCAAACGAAGCATACCCTTTGGAAATACTCTTCAACTTATCATAAAAGTCAATCACAATTTCTCCCAAAGGCATATTATAATAGATTTCCACCCGGTTACCGGAGATATATTCCTGTTTAATCAATTCACCACGTTTACCTAAACAAAGCGTCATGATAGGACCGATATAATCGGTAGTAGTAATAATAGATGCTTTGATATACGGCTCTTCGATATGGTCAATCATAGTCGGGTCGGGCATACCACCGGGGTTGTGCACTTCCTTCATATTACCTTGTTTATCATATATATGGTAAGAAACGTTCGGCACCGTAGTAATCACATTCATATCAAACTCACGGTCCAAGCGCTCCTGCACAATCTCCATGTGGAGCAATCCGAGGAAACCACAACGGAAGCCAAAACCCAAAGCCAACGAAGATTCCGGCTGGAAAGTCAAAGACGCGTCATTCAACTGCAACTTCTCCAAAGACGCACGGAGATCTTCAAAATCCTCCGCTTCAATCGGATAAACTCCGGCAAACACCATCGGCTTCACTTCCTCAAAACCGGCAATAGCCTTTTCACACGGACGGGCAATATGCGTAATGGTATCTCCCACTTTCACCTCTTTGGAAGTCTTGATACCGGAAATAATATATCCTACATCTCCCGTACGAAGTTCGTTACGAGGCACCATATCCATTTTCAACACCCCTACTTCATCGGCGTCATACTCTTTTCCCGTATTGAAGAACTTCACCTTGTCTCCCTTGCGAATCATACCGTTTTCGATCTTGAAATAGGCTATAATTCCGCGGAAAGAATTAAATACAGAATCGAAAATCAAAGCCTGCAACGGAGCCTCTTCATCTCCTTCCGGATGAGGAATCCGCTCAATCACAGCCGCCAGTATCTCTTCCACTCCCATCCCCGTTTTGCCGGATGCACGGATTACTTCCTCCCGTTTGCAGCCCAACAATTCAACGATCTCATCTTCCACTTCTTCGGGATTGGCGCTCGCCATGTCACATTTATTAATCACCGGAATAATCTCAAGGTCATGCTCAATGGCCATATACAGATTTGAAATCGTCTGCGCCTGCACTCCCTGGGAGGCATCGACAATCAGCAACGCACCTTCACACGCAGCAATAGAACGCGATACCTCATACGAAAAGTCCACATGTCCCGGGGTGTCAATCAAGTTAAGGATATACTTTTCACCCTGATAAGTATATTCCATCTGGATAGCATGGCTCTTGATAGTGATCCCTCTTTCCTTCTCCAGATCCATATTATCAAGTACCTGTGCCTGCATCTCACGGCTCGTCAAAAGGCCGGTCATTTCAATGATGCGGTCTGCCAGTGTGGATTTGCCATGGTCAATATGTGCTATAATACAAAAATTTCTGATATTCTTCTGATCTATACCTGCCACAATTCTATCTCCTTATTCCTAAACTTGCATTCTAAGTGGCATTTTAGCACATATTGTCTTTGTCTGGCAATCTTTTTCTGCTATCTGCCGGCAAGCACCCTGTCCAGGATATCTGCCAGCGGCTCCATGGCATTTTTCTCTTCTTCTACGGTGTTCAGCTGGCTGCCCGCCTCGATGAGGATGCCCTCCATGGCGGGGATGGAACTTTTTGCGGCCACCGCCCGGGACGCCACGGACACCGCGGCGGAGAGCAGGGCCTTCTCGCAGGAGAATTTCATTGGGATGCCTCCAGTTTCTTTCTCTCCGCAACAAGAGGAGAGGATAGGATTATTTTAGTAACAATAGCCGTAGAGAAAAAAAGTGTGGAAAACCTGGGGAAAGCCCTGGGAGCCAACGATTTGGCCGTCCACAGGGGGTGGGGATAAAAATTTGGGCTTTTCCACAGGACCGATCCGGTCAAAAAGTTTTCCACATCCGTCCACGAACATTCCACAAACAAGTGTGGACAACTTTTGGAAAAATTTTAAAAAAGAGATCGCCCCAGACGCCCGTTTTGCAGGAAATCCTGCTGAATACGGATGCATGGATTGAATATTTATGCAAGCATATTCATTCTGCCCGGATATACCCGTATCTGCTTATTCGTAGCGGATATTGATGTTGGCGGTGATGTCCTTGATGATCTCCGCCTTCTCCGGGTCGTTTTTGGACAGATCCTCGATGCGCTCGATGGAGTGGAGCACGGTGGTGTGGTCCCGGCCCTCGAACTCCTTGCCGATCTCCTTCAGAGACAGGTTGGTCATCCGGCGGATGAGGTACATGGCGATCTGCCGGGCCATGGAGATGTCTTTGGCCCGGCCCTGGCCCTTGAGCACGGCGGGCTCGATGTTATAGAACTTGCACACCTCGTCGATGATGACCTCCGCCGTGGGCACGATGTCCGACTTCTCCTTGAACATGTCTTTCACGGCCCGGACCACCGTCTCCTTGTCCACGGAGTC
>ERZ827156.3654-NODE-3654-length-13588-cov-4.182295_pt1 | contig 13588 bp, 13 predicted proteins | sample MGYA00519919_ERZ827156 | MGnify/ENA primary metagenome ERZ827156 (study PRJEB31778, sample SAMEA3449269) | human gut metagenome | biome: human gut; feature: human-associated habitat; material: faeces | place: United Kingdom | collected 2010/2012 ... | reverse complement strand
AGGTGGAGCCGTACTCTTCAACGATCCAGTCGATAACGGGCTTGCAGGCTTCCTGGAAAGCAACGAGGTCAACGTCGTTCCAGGTAACACCATGCTCCTTGAGCATCTCGATCTGAGTTGCTTCGTCGTCCTGGCAGGAGGTCTGCTCCCACATGCCGCAATCGTAAGCGCACTCTTCGATTATCTTCTGGTACTTCTCGGGGATGGTCTGCCATACGTCCTCAGGCATGAACAGCCAACGGGTGGCGATCAGGTGGTTGGTGGAAGCAACCTTCTTAACGAGCTCGTAGGGCTCGCCGGCGCCGGCCAGAGTGGAGACGGAGCCTTCGAAGCCTTCAACAACACCCTGCTGGATAGCTGCAAGGCAGTCGGTGAAGCCCATGACGACAGGAGTCGCGCCGAGGCACTCAAGGGTCTTTGCAAACAGAGCGGAAGAGGTAGCGCGGAACTGGTGGCCGTGCAGATCCTCGGGAGTGTAAACGTCGAGGTTGGAGCAGACGGAACGGAAGCCGAAGGAGTAGTGGGTGTCAAGGATGTGGATATTGCTCTCCTTGAGCTCCTCGATCAAGTTCGCGACGAACTCGGAATCCATAACGTAGTTGTACTCTTCGTTGGTAGCGTAGAGCATCGGAGCGATAACCATTGCGGCGTCGCCAACGTAGTCAGCGAACAGGGAGGGCTCTTCAAGACCCATCCAGTTTGCGCCGTTAACGGCCTGGGTAACGGAGTCGGCGTAGCAGTCGAGCTCGTTGGTGCCGTAGTAGGTAACGGTCACGTGACCCTCGGTCTTCTCGGTGATCATCTCAGCGAGCTTCTCGGAGGCCTTGTAGTTCCACTCTTTGGGGTTGAAGACGTTGGAGAACTTTATCTCCAGGTAGAAATCGTCTGCGCCGTCATCGGCTGCAGCGTCGTCGGTGTTTGCTGCATCGTCAGCCTTGGGGGCTTCGGTCTGAGCGTCGTTTGCAGGAGCAGCGGTCTGTCCGCAAGCGCAGAGAGCGAATACCATAACCAGAGCGAGAAGCATGGCAATGATTTTCTTCATTTTGTTTTCTCCTTCACAAAATTTGTTTTCCGACACTCCGTAATATTAAGAGCCGTTAAAAAGCTTTAAATATATGTTAACGGAGTGTTAATGCTTCGTTATAATATATCTGAATTTGCGGTTTGTCAACCAAATCGGGGGCTCCGCCGTGTTTTTCGGAGATGTGCACTAAAATGCCCCTCGCTTTTTGGTGTAGATATTTTTTTAACGCTTCTGCGGATGCGAAATTCAGGATATTTCAAGATTTGTTTGCCAATTTCGATGCAATGTGCTATTATCATTCCTGAGCCATTTATTTGTATTCAGGAGACGCTATGACCTACTATGAAGTAACTATGCAGCACAACGCGGACAGCCTTCTCGCGCTGTCGCGCATGCAGTATGATCTGTTTTGTACCCGCAACCGTATCGTCCGCACCATCCTCAGCGCAATACTCGTCATCATCGGCGTGTTGAACTACTCCGCCTGGTGGGGTATTCTGCTGCTGGCGTACGGCTGCTATCTCACCACCAGCACCTATGTGTCACCGGATCGCACGGCGCACAAGCTCACCGCGCAGATAAAGCAGTCCGGCAAGCCTTTCCCTTGCTCCCGCTACTGCTTCGAGAATGGCGGGCTGCACATTTTCGCCATGCCGGAGAACAAGGAGCTGGATCCCCTGCCCTACTCCGAGGTGGAGCGCGTCGGGGAAAACGCGAGCTACTTTTTCATCTTCCGCGATCAGTTCGGCGGCTACATGGTGCCGAAGGACGCGCTGGGCGATAAGGTGGACGGGTTCCGGAAGTTCATCGAGGAAAAGACCGGCAAGCCCGTGGCGCTCAAGGCCTCGCCTTTCCGCCGCATGCTCGCTCGCATGAAGCGCCGCGAGGACGAGCCGTATCACCTGTAAGTCGGGGCAGTATTTATATAATGCCCCGCGGGTTTATATCGCGCGGTTATGCGGATATATTTATATAATAGTAGAAACACGCCGGCCGAACCAGCGTGTTTTGTTATTTGAACGTAAAAAGAGAGTCTCCGTAGAGGCTCTCTTTAAAACGCAGTATACTCGATCAACGCTTGCTGAACTTCAAGGACTTGGTGCTGGCCCTGCCAACCATCTGGTCATTTCTTCGCTTTCAGCCAGATTTTTGGCTTAATATCGCTGTTTTTCTACACATCAGATTCTAATTTTTATCCTCGTGCATGACGCACAAAAGCAGGTTTTGCTCCTTATGTGTACCTTGCGTATTGCTGCCCAGGGCGACGCAGGACAACGGTAGGGAAAGAAACCTGGTTGCTGTTCTTGTCATCACCTCAAAATTAAATTCACACACGGAGGACAGCATAATGAAAAAATACATTTTCGATCAAAGCAACGGCCTTTGGTATGAACTCCAGGGCGTCTCCTATATCCCCTGCTTAGTGTTGGATGAAACAGGGACATCTCCTATTGGTATGTGGGGCAGAAAGCACCAGCAATACCTGAAAGAACATCGTCCCGTGCTCTATTTCGACCTTGTTCTCAGCGGGAAATTGCACAGCTATCTGGCTGATATTGATACCCAGGCACGAAACAAACTCCATCTGCTCATAACACAGCTGGCAGAGAAGGAGGGTATCAATGAGCAGCTGAAAGCGCAGGATCAGATGGCATGGGTCGGAGCCATGAATAACATCCGAAATCGGGCAGAGGAAATCATCCTCCAAGAGCTGATCTATGGGGAGGATGCCGTATGAGACTTCTGGAAGAATTTTGGTATGGAACCATTGAACCAACCGAATACAACACAAACGCCTGCAAGGAGTACAAGGAAGTGCTTCGCCTGATTACCCGAAATGAAGAAAAGCATCAGGCTACCATGACGGATGAACAGAAAGAACTGTTCTCTCGGTATACGGATGCTGTTCGTGAGTGTCAGACCATGGCAGAGTGCCTGCTGTTCCAGAATAGCTTTAAGCTGGGCACCAGGATTATACTTGAAATTATGGAAGAATAAATCAGCAACTAAATGAAGTCAATCAGCCGGGCGGTAGGATGCTGCTCGGCTGATTTATTACTTCAACTCGCTCCTGACTCTTAAGCTTAGTACAACTGTTGTGAGCGGTAGAAGCAAGTGTTTTATGATTATTTGGATTGTTTTCTCAGCGCCTCAATCGCATTACGGATATTAACTGCCGAAGTTTCCTTAGCCCACTCATCCCAGAAATCAATCGTCGCACTTCTTGGCTTCAGCTTTGGAGGCGCAATCCTAATTCTACTCGGAAGAAGACTGGCATCCCCCACAATCAATGCTTCACCAATATCCAAAATTGGGAGCATCTCTGCATAATCACCTAAGCTATCAGGAAGCAATCTCTTGACTACCGCCTGGTCATCAGCATTGGTCAAACGCATTGCAATAAAGTTGTTGCTCTGACTCAACACCGTTCGATTTACTTCTGACGGGCGTTGAGATATTACTACCAGTCCAACTCCGTATTTACGCCCTTCCTTTGAAATTCGCTCAAAAGTAACCAAGCTGGCATCATCAATACTTTTCTCTGTATGAGCAGGGATATACAAATGAGCCTCATCGCAGAAAATAGCTATTGGATGTCGCTCTCCAACTTGTGACCACTGCTGAACTGAGAAAACGACTCTCGCAATCAAGGAGACTATCAGAGGAAGAATATCAGAAGGAACCTCGGAGAAGTCTATAATTTTGACACCCTTTTTCCCATTTTGTGCTGGTAGCATCAGTTTACAGCAAAGTTCATCCATATAGTCATATTTTAACAGCGATTCCTCTCGGCTAAACATAAAGTTCAATCGTTTATCTTTTCGCTTTGTCTCTAATCTTTGGATGAAACGAGTAAGCTGACCGTTGTACGGCCCTTTTTTCTCTGCCCCCGCACGTGCTCCCGGTACCATTTCTTGATCTAACGCTGTCAGACAGTCGATCATTTTATCCAAGCTATAAGGAATGGGACTATCTAATGTAATGTTAGCTTCCATTTCTTCTAAGCCCATACCATGTAAAAAGTCTTTTTTATGCTTAATTACTTGGTTACTGAACATCATAGCCTGATTAGGTGCATTATTATCACTACGATCTAACATTAGAGACAACATTTCTTCATAAGTAAGTAGCCAATATGGAAGAAACAGAATACCTTCTGATATGGTATCATTAGGGCCCGCAACCTTTAAGTGTGTAAAGTTGTCTCCCTCCAATGTAGAGTACTCCCCATGAATATCAAAAAGAAGTGCATCTGCTGATTTTAGCTCAGCTACTTGCTCAAGTATTTTTGCTACACACCAAGATTTTCCGGAGCCAGTACTGCCAACAATTACAGCATGACGTTGAAATAGTTTATTACCATTAATCCATGCAGTCGCATCTTCATCAATAGAATAATTTCCGATCTGAAGACAAATTTGCTCTTGTCCTTCAGGAACAGAAGAGACCGCCTGCATAAATTGTTTCAATCTTTCGCCATTAATCAGGTAACATTCTGCATTAATGGTTGGAACTGTTGCCAAAGAGCGGCGAAAGACATTTTCTTTGAGACCTTCTTTATCTAAATGTGTTCCGATCAGCACTACTTTAATCACATTAAAGCTCAAATCTGGCGTTAGGTCTTCTGCAGAATCTGTAAATCCAGATTTTCGTATAATTTTAGATACCAATCCAATTAAGTGCTGACCCACTTTAGAGCTTTGAATAGTCACAAGGTGATTAACTTGTAGTCCTCTAAGCTTGTCATCATTCTCAACTTTGATAATTGCTGTGGATGTATCTACGCTTTCTACTGTTCCCAACAATTCATCTTGATTATATTCAAATATGCCCATTATACTACCTCCTCACCATATTTTTAGAAATTCTTTAAGAGACCAATATTGTCCATCATATGTCTCAGACCAACCATTGCTATAAACGGTAGTATGCTGATCATCTGCCCTTTCAAAGATTAAATGCTTTCGTATTTTAGCTTCTATAATATGTTTTCGGCACGCCTCCGTCATAGTACGAGCAAGAATAATAATTGGTTTTCCTGTTGCTATTTGCGCCAACAGTTTCGGTTGAATATGTTCGTCATTAAATCCATATCCAATACACAAATATGCTCCTGCCTGGATAAATGCCTTGTCCGCTTCAGCAATGATCGAACGATACGGTTCTTTATGGGTGCTGCTATATTTTTCTTTTCCTGGCGGTACAACAAGAGGATAAAACCCTTCCGGGATTTTTCTTGACATTGGTACAGAAATGATTTTATCATTTCTATCAACAAACCAATCCAGTGAACCATGAACTTTCCAAATATCAACAGTTCGTTCCCTGCACCGTGTGCGGCGCTGCTTAGTTGCCAAACTTGGAATTTCTAATTTCCGCAAAATAGAACCTTCGAATCCAGTAATAGATGTGGCATCAATGCCATCCGCAGCATATTCAGGAAGTCTGTCATAGTTTGTAGTAACAACAACTGCCTTATTTGGTGCAGGTGCGATTACCTTATTTAGCAATTCCACAAATTCTTTAGGCGGAGATAATTGGTTTGTGTCAAAGAATTCCGTATCATGGCGATTTATGGTTTCCCAAGTCACCGTCCTGATGTGTTCAATGGTTTCCGTCCTAAGTTGAACACTATCTATTGCCGCCTCAAGACCGCTTGCATCTATTGCTTGACATAAGTTTGCAAACTCTGGATCGTCTTTTACAACGGGGTCAGCCTCTATTGCTTCAGCCAGATTTCTCATGGAAGGTAGTCCGTACGGCATTGAAGCACCTGACCCTAATACAATTAGTGGACTGTTTTCCAAATAGCTTTGCGCCAAATTAACACAACCATCCCAGTCCATATATTCTACCTCCTTTCTCCTTAGCCTTTTCGATTTTTTCTTGAAAGTCTACGGTCCCTCATTTTGCTCCAAATGTTATGGAGTAGTTCTACCTCATGAGTTGTAAGTCCAAGCCCCTGATGTAGCAAAATTTCATCCGTATACTGAAGAATATCATCAATTTTCCCTTCACGTTGCAATGCATCCATCTTGTCCAAATCGAGTTTATCAGCTGCTATCATGGGTATACGCATTTTGCGCATCTCGCCTGGCTCAAAGGTCAAAACACCACCGCCATAGCTTCGGCCCAATGTTTCACTAAGCGCCAAAGTATATGTGTTTAAGAATGCTCCAACAACTGTTCTGCCATCAACCCCTTCATGGAACCGAACCTTGTGAAGTGTATCTGTCACAAGCGCATGTTTGTTATTCAGGACCATCTTGGGGTAAAGATTAGCTTGTCGTACTAAAAACGCCTCTGCACGCCATGTATAAGAAACATGGTACCATCTTGGCCTAATTCGGCATTTATAATTTTTATTATACTCTTGAGCTTCGCCCCACTGGATATACTTTCGTTGAAATTTTGGCAATTCATCAATCGGTAGGTCTGTGGGCTCAAAGAAATAGACTTTTTTGCCTGCTTTAACCAGATTTTCGTAGTCCTGTTCAGTCAACTCAAGACCTTTAATTTGATCCGTACGGCTAATAATGGGGACCACACTTTCCTGCAAATGAAATTTATCTACAATTTCTTGGTTTATTACAAAAAAAGCATTTTCGCCACTCACCAAACCGACATTCACATCATAAAGATCTGTTGCATTTGTAATCTTACTGGATTTGTTAAGTCGATTAAGAAGGTTCAGTTCTTCGTTTGAAAGATAGTATTTTACCCACTTATCTTTGCTGTGATCCAGTTTTTTCACTTCTGCAACTTCCAAACACGCTTGACCAGCAGAAATTAAAGACTCCAAACCATCTAACTCAACAACTCTAATGCCCTGTTTGCTCGATTTTCTTTCACCGAGAAGTAGAATGACTTCCTGCTGAATATCATCGAAAACCAGCTTTTTAAATGTTACGAGAGTCAGGCTTTCAAAGTAATTGCTTAAAAACAGTCTTGCTTCAGCAGCATAATCCACCTGAAACAGTTCAGCCGGAATTACCATACCTACTCGACCATCTGGTTTCAACGCTTTGCAAGCAAGCACAAGGAAAGGCAGCCAAATGTTCATAAGTCGATTCGGCTTGAAGCCATGTTTTTTCATCAGTTCAATCGCAACTTTCCGATACTCTTCTTCGAAATTTTGGTAACGAATGAAGGGCGGATTTCCTACGATGACATCAAACTCTTTTTCTCCATCAATACACTTCTGATAGTAGGTAAAAAAGTCGCTCTGGACTACATTAGGTCTGTACTGACTGGCTTTACTTGCTTCAACTTTATCCAGTTCAACACCAGTAACATTGCGTTTAATGGACTGATCTGATGCTCCCATTTCGTGCAGCCTATCTGCAATGGCGCTGATGAAACTTCCGTCTCCACAACTTGGTTCCAGAATTTCATCATTCTTCGTCCTGATTGCCCAAGTTGCAATAAACTCTGCTATCTTTTCAGGCGTATAATATCCGCCTCTCAATTTGTTGTATCCTTCGATTGGTTTCATTCTTCATCCCCGTTTTCCTGAGCTTCCACTTGATATAATGCATCAATCAAAGTATTCAACTCATCGTTTACTGCATTTATAGAGCGTTCAAACACAGTTTTCTCCGTAGCATTTCGTGCATGATTGGCCTGATTCTTTAGATTCATAATCGTACGTACATGTTCAACAATATTGTCATGCTTCTGCACATCTGACGGATTCCCATAGTCAATCCGATAAATTGGCAATGTCGCAATAAACTGTTTTCCATGTGAGTAGTAATCTCCACGGAAAGTACTGGCTTTACTTTTCACTAAAAGTTCCATCAGCCAATGATTTAGGATTGCCTGCACATAGAAAATTGATTCTTGAGCATTTTGTTTCATCTGCAGGCCATAGAACGGCCCATTTCCTCCACCAGTAAAAACAACCAGTTCATCATCGTAGACATAATTGGAGGACAGCGAGAGTACGGGCCAGACCAAGTGCTCACCAGACATAAATCTTCTCAAGCTTTGGCTGCGGCCAAATGCATACCAATTCAGCTCCGTTCGATTGGGCATATTACGCCTATCTAATGCTTGTTTATGACGCCTTAGGTACTCGAATGCGTGAGGGAACTGGTTCTCCATTTCCGCTATATCATAAAGCTTAGGCTTTCCGTCAACTTCTTTGTACGGGAAAATAATATAACTATTTGCTGTAATCTTCTCGTAGCTTGTCAGTTTGGCATCATAGACGCTTTTTCTTAAGATGCCTTTTTCAAGCTGAAACTCAGTTCCATTTTCTTCATGACTGTATACGAAATCTTCATCTTCCCGATCTACATGAATGATATAAATATTGTCAGCGCTTGTCTGTACTCCCACAAAAATATCAGCTAAATTCGCAAGAGGTTCGCAATTCTCCTCGGCTCTGTGCAGCTGGCTAATAAGTGACTGCGGTAAAAAAGCCCAAGGCTGCCGAGACAAATAAGGGGCCGCATATGTAGCGCATTCCACAGTGTGCTTAAACAAGAACTGGTTTAGATTCTGCACAAATCCAATCTGAAATTCATCATTCGGCTGCTTTGACATAATCAAAATACAAGTATAAGTACTTCTGTTTTCAAAGACCTGATGTGTGCCGAAGTGCATAATTTTTTTAACATTTCTATGAGATGAGAGAAGTCCTCTTAGTTCAGCACCAGATTGGATGTTCATGAATTTATGGGGAACAATATAGCCTAAAACACCGGTATCTTTTAAAAGTGAAAGAGCTCTTTCAATAAACAAATAATACTTATCTAATGTCTCCGTAACTGCAGTTACATATCCAGAGTTATTGCTCTTGTAAAAAGCATATTCCTCCGGCGAGTAGTGAACCATGTTCTGCACTCGGATATAGGGAGGGTTGCCTATAATGGCATCAAACTTTCCTGCTGGAAACTCGTGGTTCCAATCAAACATCCGCAACTTGTTCATCAAATTTGGATTTTGATAAATTGTACGATTGTAACGAGCATAGCTTGTATCAACCAAACTGTTTCCAAGTTTGATATTCTCGTCCAAATTAGGCAAAATCCGGTTGTGCGTTCTTACGTGGTACGCATCTAATTCTTCCGCCGAAGAATCCTCCAATACTTTTAACAGCAAACTGAATTTTGTCACTTCAATTGCCAGAGGATCAATATCTACACCAAAAATTAGATTCTTCAGAATATCTCTTTTTTGTTCATAAGAAAGAAAAAGGCTTTGTGTCCCAGGAAGTTGATACAGGCTACCATTTTGCAGAGATTCTTCCAATTTATTTTGGCGTAAATATTCAATGTGAAAATTCATCACATACTCAAATGCAGACAGCAAAAAGTTGCCAGATCCACAACAAATATCAGCAATGTGATAATTTGCCACTTCTTCTGGTGTCTTCCCCGCATATAAACTGCTCAAGGTTTCATTCACGATAATATCGGTAATATTTTTCGGAGTATTAACAGTTCCTTGAGCATCTACCACTTCGGGTTTCTTAACAGAGACAACTTGACCGTTGGCCTCAATTTCAAGGGTTTCAGCTAAGAATAGTTCATAGATCTGACCGATAATATAGGGATCTACAACTCCAAATTCATAAGAATTATTCGGATAATACAAGCTCTGGAAAATATCAATGATGACAGCATCAGAAATAATCAGCCGATCTTCATCCAGCATCTCAAATAATCCAGAATCATATTTTTGGTCAGCAACCGCAAACAGATCTTTTAACTCTTGATATGTCGTAATTCTCTTTAGTGATTCGTAATTTTCAAGATTTTTATCTTCACAAATACGCAAGAAAATAGATCGATTTAAAATTCTCTGGACAAAAATATTAAGGGTAACAGCATCGACATTGGGATTGTTCCTCACAACATCGCTACCTAATTGATTTCTCCATCCACGAATTTGATCCAGAAAATAAGCATCGAAAGGTTCTCTGCGCATTGCACCACGGACATTACCGAAGATTCGTTGGAAATCTCCGTTTAAGACCGATTCTTTCGAGAGCAACGAGTAAATCTCCTCAAACTTATCTTCATACTCTGTGTAATGATAGTGTGCAATAAGTGCGGTGCCAATTTCATCGCCTTCAACTGGGCGTACTGTACAATCATATATAAATAAATCTGTGAAATTAGTAAGGACAGATACTTTAAGGTTTCCGCTCCATCCATAGCGTCGTAACTGGAAAGACGGTGCTCGGTCAGCAGTGATGTTTACAGAAGGCTTTTTCGTCTCTAAAAAGAAAAGTATTTCTGTTCCGACTTTGAAGGAATAATCAGGCTTTTTGCTCCTATGTGCACCATTTTCTTCAACCAAAACAGTAGCTTCGTGAGTAACTTCTCGTAAATGCTGAGGCAATCCTGCTTCATTTAAAACATCCCACCCCAGCAGTTGAAAAAACGGGTTCACGAAATCTACTCTCACTTGGGTTTCGTTATATGTCGCTTGTTGATACTGGTCAAAATTACTGTTGTATATACTAACCAACGTTCTTAATTGATTCCGAGCTGCAACCAAGTTTGCATTAGGCATTGTCACGACCCTCTTTCTCAGGAACAAATTCCAAAATATCATCTACTCCGCAGTTCAATGCTAAGCATATTTTTTCAATGCTTTCTGTTGAGATATACTCGTCTCTTTTGAGGCGAGTGATAATATTGGCACTTACACCTGCCATATCTTTCAACTGAACATTGGAAATTTTTTTATCTATCATCAAATGAAAAAGCTTATCGTAACAAACTGCCATACCGCACCTCTCATAATCAAATATATTAATTGATTATATCACGAATCCGTGATTTTATCAAGTGTAAATGTAATTTTATATATGATATATGATAACGGTCATATAATTGCGTAATAAAAACCTTGTTATAAGTGGTTGCATACTTCACCGGCTCCCTGGCATCGCTGGTCGGGTGCCATGCGTAGGCCATCAGGGGTATCCCCTTGCTCGTCGAAAAAGATGTCAGGTGTTTTCTGATGTTTGGTAAGGCCTATTTTCATGAACACCTTCTGCTTTCCGAATTTTTCTTCGTCTCTTGAAATAGAAAAGAATGGCAGTTTTTGAGTATTCTCCTGAATCAATTCCCGATAACTCTCTACCTTCAGGCAAAATTGTATGAAGCCAGAGATGTAGAGTACACGGTCTGCGCCTTGGTAGAACTTCCGTACTCCATATGGTATCGTTATGGTGGTATTGGATATGACGTAGTTTTGTCTGTGGACACCGCACAGAGGGACAGCGGTGGTGCAGCCATTCCGATGCTCTACCTGTTCGACACAGCGGACGAAGTTGACGAGGCCGAAGCAGAGCAATATCTATCGAAGCTCACTGCCGGTGAGTTTTCGCCCTTGATGTATGAAAGCAAGGCCACGGCTCGCTCTGAATTTGCTCAGTTCCGGCAGATGTTCCTTCTGATAGGTGGTATCCTCTGTGCTATCATTGGGCTGGTGGGACTCTTAAATTTCTTCAACGCCATGATGACCGGTATTCTTTCCCGCCGCCGTGAATTTGCTGTGCTTCAGGCTGTAGGAATGACGAACCGGCAGCTCAAAACCATGCTGATCTACGAGGGATTGTTTTACGCAATGTCCTCCGTATCGGCGGCCTTTATTCTGTCGCTGGCGGTGGGACCTCTTGCAGGAAAAATGCTGGGCAGTATGTTCTGGTTCTTTGAGTATCGGTTCACCGTTCTGCCTGTCCTGCTGACAATTCCGGTATTTCTTCTGCTTGGGTGGCTGATTCCCTGCATGATGTATGATAACGCAGCGAAATGCAGCATTGTAGATCAGTTAAGGGATGCTCAATAATTGTTAAGCCAAAATTAGCCCTCTGTCAATGAAAAGGCTGAGGGCTGGAATTCAAATAATAATCAAAGTGACCATTACACTGGCCAGCGGCAAGAAACAGGTCATTTCCGTTACTGTGCAAAAAACAACAGTAAGAACAACAAAGATCACCGGACTGAAATCAAGCGTGACCGTTGCAAGAAATAAAAAACTTACGCTGAAACCGGTCATCAGCCCGATCACTTCCCAGGAGAAAGTGACCTACCGTTCTTCCAACAAGAAGATTGCAACAGTCAGCTCGAAGGGCGTGATTAAAGGCCGGAGAAAAGGAACCGTTACCATCACAGTTAAATCTGGAAAGGTGACAAAAAAGATAAAAATTACAGTTAAGTAAACAGAGTAAGGGTGTAAAAGGTATCAAAAATCAAATAGTGTTTTTGGTACCTTTTCATCCGATAGAGGATAATTATGAAGCAACTGAAAAAAATATATTGGAAACGGATCGGGGTAATAGGAATCAGCTGTTTTATGCTTTTGTGGAGCTGTCTCCTTACGGGCTGTGGAATCGGAAAAGGGGATTCCGGAAAACCTGCTGCCTGTACCATTTCGATAGACTGCCAGACGATCCTTGACAATATCGGTGATCTAAAAGAAACCAAAAAAGAATTTGTCCCGGAAGACGGCTGGATACTTCCGGAAATGGAAGTTAAATTTACTACGGGCGATACCGTATTTGACATCTTAAAAAAGATCTGCGGGGAAAAGAACATCCAGCTCTCTTCCAAATACACCCCGTTATATAAAAGCTATTACGTGGAAGGCATCAATCAGCTTTATGAATTTGACTGCGGAAAAAATTCTGGCTGGATGTACAGTGTAAATGGAGAGTTCCCGAATTATGGGGCTTCCAGTTATAAGCCCAAAGATGGGGATAAGATTGAATGGAAGTATACCTGCAATCTTGGAAGTGATGTTGGAAACCCATACAAAGATAAGAAGTAAAGAAATTGTGAAAAATAGTTAAACTGGTATGAGATAAAGACCAGAAACATTGGCGAACATTGACAGAAATAAGGCGTATCGTTATAATTAGAATAACAAAAAAATCGAGCGTGGTTCGGCTGATGGCAGCCGATTTAAGGAAATCCGGTGCGATTCCGGAGCTGCTTTTCCCTGTGTGAAATGTATCGAATGAAAAACGCCTTATGAAAACATTTTGAGCCAGTATATCCAACACGTCAGGCAAAGAATACAAACATGTAAAAGATATACAGTTTGTATGATCCGAACGTTGGAAAGGAGATCATATGCGCTCACAAAATGATAAAGCAACATGGAGTATACTACGATTTAATCATCGTACATTTACGGCACAGCTTGCCAGTATGCAAAGAAACAAACAGGTAGCAGCAATTCCTGAAAAATATATTTATATTGATGATTGCTGTTATAAGGGCAACGGGAAAATAAAAGAGATAATCCTGCCATCCGGCTGCAGAATCATAGGAAAGGAAGCTTTTGCAAGCTGCCAGCTCCGTAAGCCCGTTGTATTCCCACAGACCGTTAAAGAAATCAAAGAGAGTGCTTTTTCGGAAAATCATTCTCTCAGAGAAGTAACATTTCCGGCATCTTTGGAAATTTTGGGAGATTATAGTTATAAAGGATGCACAGCCCTTAAAAAGGTAGCATTTGAAACCAGTTCAGAATGCCGCAGGATTCCGGAGTGCTGTTTCCATTCCTGCACGCAGTTAAGTAAAGTGGTATTCCCGGAGC
>ERZ827156.3642-NODE-3642-length-13618-cov-3.478508_pt1 | contig 13618 bp, 16 predicted proteins | sample MGYA00519919_ERZ827156 | MGnify/ENA primary metagenome ERZ827156 (study PRJEB31778, sample SAMEA3449269) | human gut metagenome | biome: human gut; feature: human-associated habitat; material: faeces | place: United Kingdom | collected 2010/2012 ... | reverse complement strand
TATTGGTTGCATCTCCAAAGGTTGCAACTTACGACTTAAAGCCTGAGATGAGTGCTTATGAAGTAACGGATAAGGTGATTGAGAGTATAAAAAAGGATGTTTATGATGTTATAGTGTTAAATTATGCAAATTGCGATATGGTTGGGCATACGGGTGTTTTTAAAGCAGCTGTTGAAGCTGTTGAAACTGTGGATAAATGTGTTAAAGAGGTAATTGATGAAATAATTAAAGCAGGAGGCGTGGCTCTAATAACAGCAGACCACGGAAACGCCGAAAAAATGCTTGACGATGACGGAAACGTATTTACTGCGCATACAACTAATTTAGTTCCTTTTAGCGTTGTAAATTATGAGTGTGAGCTTAGAGAAGGTGGGAGATTGTCTGATATAGCTCCAACCATGCTTAAAATTTTAAAGTTACCACAGCCTGAAGATATGAGCGGAAAAAGTTTAATAAAATAAATATTACCGATAATACATTATGTATTGTCGGTAATTTAATTAAAGATAAAAAACATTTATTCTTCCATCTGTTTTCCTAAGAAAGATGCCGCTGTTTGAACTAGCTTAACGTCTGTTTCGGTTGAATTATTTGTTTTGTCATCTGAAGCTAGCATGATTACAGCACCGGTAACGTCGCCTGATGCGATTATGGGATATATTATACTGGCTTTTCTGTCTATACCTTCTATTGGCGTTATGGAATTTTTACTTGAATTTGCAGAGAAATTTTCACGGTTTTCCATTAAATCTTCAGTAGACTGTGTTATACGCCTCTCCAAAAACTCCTTTTTAGAAACTCCTGCAGCGGCAACAACATGGTCTCTGTCGCAAATCAAAGTGGGGAGCGAGGAAGCTTTGTAAAGTACTTCGGCGTATTGCGAAGCAAACGGTGACATTTCACCGATAGGCGAATACTTTTTAAAAATTACTTCTCCATTTGCTTCTGTGTATATCTCTAAAGGGTCCCCTTCTCTAATTCTTAATGTTCGTCTTATTTCCTTTGGTATGACAATTCTACCTAAATCGTCAATTCTCCTAACAATTCCTGTAGCTTTCAATTTAAAGTTACCTCCTTATAAGAACTTTTTATTACTATTTTTATAATAAATTTGGTACGCAATCATAGTTTTTACACATTTATGATTAATTATTCTTTTTAATTTATATATTTTTCACCAGAAACGGATTTTTACAATATTATAAAAATAGTGATTGATATTTAGGTAACATTAGGTTATAATACTTTTTGAATTGTAAATAGGAGGTATACACAATGAAAGCAATAGTAGACCAAGAAGCTTGTATAGGATGCGGAATATGTCCAAGTGTTTGTCCGGAAGTGTTTGGAATGGGAGACGATGGTAAATCACACGTGATTTTAGACGACATTTCAGGTTTAGAGGATAGCGTTGAAGAAGCTATTGAAAATTGTCCGGTTGCGGCAATAAGTAAGGAAGATGTCGCTGAAGGAACTACTGATGGCAGTGAAAATACAGAAGTAAGCGAAGAAGGAACTGCTGATGACAGTCAAAATATAGAAGTAAGCGAAGAAGATGTCGCTGAAGAAACTGTTGATGACAGTCAAAATATGTAAGTAAGAGAAGAAGATATTATTTAACTTGATAACCCCCACCATGAATAAGTATGGTGGGGGTATTATTTATATATTATATTTAATTATTGCGTGTGATAGGTCTGATACGTTTTTGCTTTACTTTTTATTAAAATAATTATTTACTTTACCTTTAAATATTCCTCTAATTTTCCGTGACCAAAAGGACATTCTTTATATATTTGTTTTAACTGTATAACGTCTGGGTGCTTTTCTGCTTCTTTTAAGCTTTGTGCCCCAATATGTATTGATGTTTTAAATGTACAATTTGGATGTGTGCAACGTAAACCGAATTTGTAGGATACATTTTTGCAATCTGCATTAGGTTCATATCCTGTCCCTCCTGCAACATTTTCTAAATCCTCGTCGTTAATAGCGTTTAATTTTTGCATTTTGTTTTCCTCCATTTTTATCGTCCTTTCTGTTTTATGAACCCTTGTCTATTAGACCACATTTTTTCCCTCTTAAATCATGCAAAACCATAGTGGCATTTTTGCATTTAGGGCATTGTTTATTTTCTTCAAATGGCTCTTTAGCCTCTTCAATCGCACCACATTTTTCGTCCGGGCATTCGTAATATGATGTACCATTGAATTCATAAATTGGTTTAAGAGTAAAATGAATACCCCCACAGATATGTTGGCTTTTTTCTGTGTCAGTACCACCAGCAACCTTATCTAAGCTTTCATCGTTAATTGAGTTTAATTGTTTTAAATGTTTGTTTTCTTCCATTTTTATCCTCCTTTCTGTTTTAAAAATTTTAGATAATTTTTTTAATCTTGATGTAACTAATAGATTAAATATTTTTTTAAAAATGTATTGTTTGTGATGAATCAGCGCTGCATATAGTTATTTCTTCTAAATCTAATTCTTTATTGCATGATGGACATATTGGTGTTTGGACAAAATCTTTTATACTTAAAGGTATGATTATTTTTTTCTGAAAAATATCTGTTCCCATAAATCCGTGTCTGTGTCTATATACTGCAACTGCTAAGCTACCTTTATTTTCATTCTGTCCCCCTGCAACTTTACCTAAGCTTTCATCTTTAACGGCGTCTAATTCATTTAATTTTTCATTATCTTCCATAAATTTCACCTCACTTTACAATATAATATATCATAAATATACCATATTTTTTGCGAGGTGTCAAGTAAAATTAAATATATTTTAAATTAATTTGTATTTTTTTCTATACTTTCTTCCATAAAATCAAATTCTCTATAAAACTCTTTTGTATCCGCTACTCTTATAACTGAAGCTTTATTTTTCTCAAGCAATTTTGTTATGGCATATAAATCTATCCATATTTCGTTGTTACATTCCTTTTGAGATTCGTCAAAAATTAATTCTAATCCCAAGTGCAAGTGACTTTCGTTTATGTTATTAACATTCTCTTTTGAGCTGTAACCGGTTCTTCCGACGTAGCCGATGACGTCACCGGCTTTTACGATTTTTCCTTCTTTTAAATCTGTGTGGAATGGTCTGTTTTGTCTTAAATGAGCGTAATAATAGTATCTTTTTGTGTCAAAGCTTCTTATTCCAACTCTCCAACCGCCATATTGGTTCCACCCCATAACTTCGACTATTCCCGACTCAACAGCTATAACGGGAGTTCCTGTTGCTGCCATAAGGTCGTGACCAAGGTGAGGACGTGCATATCCGTAAGAGCGTGACGCCCCGAAATCTGAATAGTGGGAGTAAGGGAACGTTTTAGCTATTGGCGAAAACACTTTCAGACCATATTTTTCTTGCCATGCATCGTCCGGACTATCCTTAGGCTTTACTTTATATTTTCCTAAAAATTCACCTAAAGCGGCAGTGTAAGCCTCCTTGTAATAATTATAGTGTTTCATATCTTTGGTGAGCTCTTCGAGAGAATTTCCGTCGTTAATTTTTAACACTAAATTATCCATATCTGATTCTTTATACTTTTTGAAATCTCCGCCATACTTTGCTGCTAAATAAGAAAGTATGTCTATCCAGTTTATTTTTATGGCTTTGTCTTGTGAGGCGATGTCTATGTTCATAGCTTTTTCCATTGCTTCATACGTTGGATTAAATTCAACGTATTTTATGTAATCATTATTTTGGCTTTCAGCCGAAACAATTTTATTAATTTGTAGCATAGTACAAACCATTACTGACACCACAAAAAATGCTAAAAAGCATATTATTGATTTTTTATTAATTCTTATCACAAACACTATCTTTACCACCTATACTTTAATATAATTAATTTATATTAAAAATTTTAAATTATAATTCATAATAAGCGTGTAAATTTTGTTTTAAAAAAGAAAGATAAAATATCTTTATTACTATTTAAAAAATGTGATTCTCAATAACTCATGAGAATCACATTTTTAATATAATGTTTATAATGTATTAACTGAATAGCCACTGCAAAAATGTTTTATTTTCTGCTTTTGCTAAATTGTTAATTAAGTTACATAATTCTTCAACTCTGCCCGGGTCAACCATTTCATTCTTTTGATTATATACTCTATAGTTCCCGCTACGAGTTCTTTGAAGCTTGTATTTGGCTTTTCTTAGAGCAGAAGCTTCTTCATCAGTAAGATTGTATATTGGGTCACTTACTATTGCGTAGCCTCCGCTTATTGCCTCTAATTGGTCAGGTGTTAACACTAACCCACCCTCTGAGGTGTCAATCTTTTTTAAAACATCGTCTTTTGCATCAAATAATTGCATTTAAATTCCTCCTTTTGAAAATTATGTTAATTAACACTATTATAAAATAACATATCGAAAAAGATTTGTCAATAATTTTCACAAAAATATTATTAAAATACAATAAAAATAAAACACACACCTTTTATATATGTAAAAGGTGTGTAATTTTAAATTATTTATTATCAACTGAATACATGTATTTTATTAAGTCTAATACCTTGTTGCTGTAACCCCATTCGTTGTCGTACCACGAAACAAGCTTTACGAAATTTTCATTAAGCATTATTCCAGCAGTGGCGTCGAATATAGATGTGCGGGAGTCGGTATAAAAATCAGAGGAAACAACAGCCTCGTCGGTGTACCCTAGTATACCTTTCATTTCGTTTTCTGAAGCTTGTTTTATAGCGGAACAAATTTCTTCATAAGTGGCAGCCTTTTCGATTCTACAGGTTAAATCCACAACCGACACATCTAACGTTGGAACTCTGAAAGCCATTCCCGTAAGCTTACCCTTGAGTTCTGGAATTACTAATGCACAAGCTTTAGCAGCTCCTGTTGATGAAGGGATTATGTTGCCTGATGATGCACGTCCACCGCGCCAGTCTTTACTTGACGGAGCATCAACTGTTTTCTGGGTGTTGGTTATTGAGTGAACAGTCGTCATAAGACCTTCAACTATACCGAATTTATCATTTACTACCTTTGCAAGAGGGGCTAAACAGTTTGTGGTACAAGAAGCGTTAGACACAACATTCATGTCTTTTGTGTATTTGTCTAAATTCACTCCGCAAACAAAAGTTGGTGTCTCTTTGTCCTTGGCAGGTGCAGAGATTATAACCTTTTTAGCTCCGGCTTTAATGTGAGCAGAAGCTTTTTCTTTTGTACAGAAAACTCCGGTTGATTCAATAACATATTCAGCTCCAACTTTGCCCCAAGGAATATTTTCGGGTTCTTTCTCGGAGAACACGTTGATAGCCTTACCATTTACGATTAATTTTCCATTTTCAGCTTTAACCTCGCCGTTGAATTTGCCATGTACAGTATCATATTTTACCATGTAAACCATGTAATCAAGATTTATGAAAGGGTCGTTAATTCCTACAACTTCGAAGTCTTCAGAGTTACACACAGCCGCTCTGAACACTAACCTTCCAATTCTGCCAAATCCATTTATACCTATTTTAATTGACATAAAATAACACACTCCTAAAATTATTCAATACGTTATATTTTATATCATATTCGCTCAGAATACAATTATTAAGATTTAAATTTCTTGTTTATTAAGTTTAAAGAAAAATTATCCTAATTAATATTTATAGCGTCATGCAAAAATATACGTTTATAAGGTTAAGGAAAATATTATAAAAATATATAAAAAATTCCCATATACACATTATATGCAAATGGGAATTTAAAATTAAGACTTTTTAGAATTTATTTGAGATTGACATTCAAATAAAAGGCATAGAATATACAAACAAATTAATGTTTCTATTCCACAGGTAGCAACCGTTGTTGAGTAGAAAGACAACGAATTATTTTTGATTAGCGACACAACCAAAGGAACGTTATACATAATTAAAGATAATATGGTTGGCATTCCAAACATAAATATTCTTCTTGTTGTGTTTCTGTCTGTTGAGGTGACGAATATTTGAGATTGATACAACAGAAACATGAGCATACAAGCTTTTAAAAGTACGTTATATGGGTCTATGTTATTGTCTGACAAAGATAAAAATAATATCATAAGCATTCCGCTCCAAAGCACGGGGAAGAATATAAGAATTTGTCCGTTTTTAAACATATTTTTGCACGTAAAGAATGATATAGACATAAATATAAACGTGACAGCAGACAGCAAACATAAAATTGATAAAATTAACGGATGACGGTCATAAGCCTCAATGTCGGTAACACAAGCCACCGCTCCCCACAAAAAAGCTACGGCTGTTAAACATGAAATTATGCCTAGCAAGAAACTTTTACGCACTTGAGGAAGTTCGGGCAAATCTTTAGCCATGTAAAGCGGCACACCGCACATAAGTAAAAGTATGGCAACTATAATAGCGAACATAGGTGTTCTTTCCCAGTTTAAGCTGTTAATTGAGCTGTAAATCTTTACGGGGATTATAGTGACGAGTGAAAGAATAAATACAATCCATGAAATTTTAGTTTTCATAAATAAACCTCCTAAAAATAAAATTGGAATTAGTGGGTATAAAAATAAAAGCCAAGCATATTTATATATTACCACTAATTAGACATATCTAATTTAACATTTTACCTTTTAAATTAGATAAAGTCAACAATTATTATATAAATATAATTAAAAAGGAAAGTGAGAGCAACATGACGTTAAAAACAAAAAGGAATATAGTTTTGATGATGATGCTATTTATGAGTATGATATTAATTCCATTGCTGGCGGTAAGCGGAAGTGCGAAAGGCGACACTAAATATACATTTAGTAGTTTAAATTTAGAACAAAACAGTACTCCCCAAAAATTAAGAAGTGATATTGAGGCTAATAAAAAATTTCGTGTATTAGATGAAGCAACGGGCAAGATTATGGACGTCGACGACAGAGAATTTATGTATGGAGCGGTGGTGTGTGAAATGCCTCCAACGTTTGAAACGGAAGCGTTAAAATCGCAAGCGGTTGCAACGTATACATATTTTAGCCGTGAAAGAAAAAATTTCAGAAACAACCCCAAGAATAAAGACAAGCCTGAAATAACCGTAAACACAGACAAATGGAAATACTATGTTACTGAAGATAAAATGAGACAACGTTGGGGAGAGAATTTTGATAAGCATTATAATAAGATAAAAGAAGCGGTAGATAGCGTGTTTGGCGAGGTGGTTGAAGACAACGGAGAACTAATACTTGCAGCGTATCACGCTATGTCTTCAGGACAGACGGAGAGATGTTCAGATGTGTTTGGAGGAGATTTAAAATATCTTGTTAGCGTTCCGAGTCCGGGGGATAAGCTAGTGCCGAATTATAAAACTACTGTGGAAGTAAGCAAAGAAGATTTTCAAAAGACAATTTGCGGCGAATACAAGGATTGTGATTTTAGCTCAGACCCCAACTCTTGGATTAGCGATGTCAGACGTACTCCTGCCGGTATGGTTAAAAATATAAAGGTAGGTTCACACGATTTTAAAGGGTCAGACATAAGAAAATTATTTTCATTAAGGTCAGCTGATTTCGATGTTTCCTATCAGGAAAATAAATTTGTGTTTACGGTTAGAGGCTATGGTCATGGGGTTGGTATGAGCCAATATGGAGCTGAATATATGGCACAGCAAGGAGCGGACTACAAACAAATATTGTTGTGGTATTATCCAAATACTACTATAGAAACTATTTGAAAATTGTGATATAAATAGAAAAGAACAATAATTTTTGAACTCATTATGTAAATGTAGTATTATAAGAAAATCACTTGATATATGTGTTTGGATATAAAAGCGTTAAGTGAAGTTTTATTTTTTGAGGGAGAGAATCGAGATTATGGGAAGTAAAATTATTCTTACAGGAGACAGACCAACGGGAAAATTACATTTAGGGCATTATGTGGGTTCTCTTAGAAACAGAGTGGAATTACAAGATGAATATAATCAATACATATTAATTGCCGATATGCAGGCGTTAACTGATAATGCGGGAAATCCTCAAAAGGTGGTTGACAATATAATTGAGGTGGCACTTGATTATTTGTCTGTTGGGATAGACCCGAGTAAATCTAATATTCTTATACAGTCTATGATACCTGAACTTTCAGAGCTTACTATGTATTACCTGAATTTAGTTTCGGTTGCAAGGCTGGAGAGGAACCCGACGGTGAAGGAAGAGCTTAAACTCAGAAAATTTACTGATTGTGGAGTACCGGCAGGATTCTTAACTTACCCAGTGAGTCAGGCGGCAGACATAACCGCATTTAAAGCAACTTTAGTTCCTGTTGGAGAAGACCAACAGCCTATGCTTGAGCAAGCAAGAGAAATAGTAAGGAAATTTAATGCGACGTATAACACAGACGTACTTTTAGAGCCGGAAGCTCTTATACCGAAAGTGTCCAGACTTCCGGGTGTGGACGGTAAAGCAAAAATGAGCAAGTCATTAGGTAACGCTATATATCTTTGCGATGAAGAAGACACAATAAAACAAAAGGTAATGAGTATGTTTACAGACCCGGGTCATTTGAGAGTGGAAGACCCAGGTAAAGTTGAGGGCAATCCGGTGTTTATGTACTTAGATGCGTTTGGTGAAGACAAAGATAAAATTAACGAATTAAAAGAACACTATCAAAGAGGCGGACTCGGAGATGTTAAAGTAAAGAGATACTTAAATGATGTGTTGCAGGAATTCATACGTCCGATACGTGAGAAGAGAAAACATCTCGAGGCTGATAAGGCATACGTTTATGAAGTACTTAAAAAAGGTACGCTAAACGCCAGAAAGGTTGCAGCAGAAACACTGTCTGAAGTCAAGCAAGCCATGGGGATAGAGTATAGCAAAAATTTATTTAAAGACAAATAGTCATATTTTAACTTGCCAGTTACTATAAATTGAATAAAGGATTTATAATAACAAGGGAGAATAAAATATGAGAAATCTAAACAAAAATTTAAAAAAGAATGTACCTTTCGTTTTAGGAGCTATAGTTTTGTCAATTACAGTTTTTTTATTTAACGGCAGGAAAAATTCAAATTTACAGGAGGCATCAAACGTTAATGTTGATGTCTCTTGCCAGCAAAATGAGGATATTATGAAAAATGTCGAAATGAGGGCGGTCTGGATACCATTTATGTCACTTAGCGTAAAAGGTGAGTGTAGTAAAGAGAAATTTGAAAGTAAATATTTAGAGTTGCTTGAAAATGCTAAAAGACACAAAATGAATGCTGTAATTGTTCATGTCAGACCGTATAGTGATGCACTATATCCATCAAAAATTTTTCCGTGGTCTCATATATTAACAGGTACGCAAGGAAACGACCCGGGGTTTAACCCTCTTGAATACATGGTCAAGACGACTCATGATTATGGAATGGAATTTCATGCTTGGATAAATCCGTTTAGAGTTAAAGTAAACGGGACGCCGAATGAGATTAGTAAAAATAGCCCTGCATACAAATGGTTAAACGCCCCTCAGGAGCAAAACAGCGATATAATAATGAAGTGCGGTGAAGATTTATATTATAATCCGGCGTATGAAGAGGTTAGGAATATTATAATAGACGGAGTAAAAGAAATAGTTGAAAACTATGACGTTGATGGAATACATTTTGACGATTACTTTTATCCAAAGGACGAGCCTGATATAGACAGCTACTCATATAATAAATATTTAAAAAGCGTTACAAAAGAAGCTTCCCCGCTTGACTTACAGAGATGGAGAATGGACAATGTTAATTTATTGGTTTCTGGAGTTTATAATGCAGTGAAGTCTATAAAGCCAAGAGTTAAATTTGGTATATCACCGGGAGGAAATTTAAAGAATGTAAAAGAGGTTTCGGCAGATGTTGAAACATGGGGGAGAGATAAGGGGTATGTTGATTATCTGTGTCCTCAAATATACTTTAGTATGGAACACCCAATTTTACCATTTAAACAGGCGGCTGATGAATGGAGGAATGTAGTAAAGAATGAGTCAGTAAATCTTTACTTGGGAATGGGAGTCTACAAAGCCGGGACAGAGGTTGATGAAGGTACTTGGAAGGGATGTAGCGACATACTAAAAAAACAAGTAGAATATTGCCGTGGAATAAGGTACAACGGTTTTATGCTGTATTCAATAGATTCCTTAGAGATGCCTAATGCCAAGGACGAAGTAGAAAACGTAATGAAAGTTTTAAATTAGCTGCAGTAATCTTCAAGAATACAATTTAATTCTTCTTGATTTGAAGCTTTAATTCCTTTTTCAAGTAGTTTACGGTCGGCAGACGGGAGTTCGGCTAAATGAACTTCTGTTATGCGGAAAGGCGTTTCTTTGCCTGACTCAAAAACGGCAACATTTCCTTTGTACTCTTTGACGATGTAGTAAGAGCTGTTTTCAATAAATTCTGTGTCGGGGTTTACAGCTATATTCTCTGTGTTTTGGTCCGACATGAAGCTTGCAATAAAAAATACTATAACGCAGGCAAAAAGAAAACACCCTGTGCTTATTAAAAGTTTTTTCATAATTATGCTCCTCTCAAAGAAAACCTTATAAAGTATTATTGACAGTAACAGGACATTTTATTATACAAATTTTACATGAATGGAGAACAGTAAAAATGACTAACAATAAAAAGGATATTGAAAGACAAAAGAAGTGTAAGGAATATAACCTTCCGAGTTATACTCTTTTAGAGGAGGTTTTAAACGCAGCTACGCATGGACTTGGAGCGATATTCGCTATTGTTGTTATAGTGTTACTTATGATTGATGTGCCGAAAAATTTTCATAATGTATTTCCATTGAGCGTTTATGGAGGTACTCTGTTTTTACTTTACATTATTTCGACACTTTATCATGCTCTTAAATTAGGGTTTGCTAAGAAAATTTTCAGGACACTTGACCACTGTTCAATTTTTCTTCTGATAGCAGGCACATATACTCCTATATGTGCATTAATAATCGGAGGGAAGGTCGGAACGATATTATTGTCGTTTATATGGCTTGCGGCGATTGTCGGGATAGTGCTTAACTCTATAAGCATAGAAAGGTACGCTAAATTTTCTATGATATGTTATATAGCTATGGGCTGGGGCGTTGTGTTTGCGATGAAGTGGTTAATTGAAAGTGTGACGCTTTATCAATTGTGGATGCTCATTTTCGGAGGAATAGCGTATACTCTTGGAGCGGTATTATATGGTATGGGTAAAAAATTTAAGTATGTACATTCAGTCTGGCACATTTTTGTTATAATAGGCAGCGTGTTTCATTTTATGATGATATATAATTTTATAAAATATATGTAAGGTATTGACAAAAATAAACACCTGTGATAAAATAAGTTGTATTATTTAATGGAGGTGAATATTTTGTATTATAAGATAGAAGATGGATTTAAAGAACAGAGTAGTTTAGAGGGTTATACCGGGGATGTTGTTACGATTATAACCGAAAAAGAGCTAAAATCTAAGTTAGCGTCTAAGGAGATAGATTCCAAGTTTGTGCCGAATTACAAAAACGCAAAGTGTTGTAGAGCTGACGTGCATAAAGGATGTTTCTCTTTAACATTTTCTGTTGTTAGTAAAGATAAAAAGAGAAACAGATTAAATTTCGGTTGTATAGTAAAAAAAGATAATGTTATATTTATAGACGACTCCGGAATAGTAAAAACGTGCATTAAGAAAATGCAAAAGAATAAGATATCAGAGTCAACAACTTTAGAGAGATTTTTGTATGACTTTCTCGAAACGCTTATAGACAGCGATTTGAGATACATGGAAGAAATGGGAGACAGGCTAACAAGAATAGAATCAGCTGTGGTTAAAGGGATTCTTGATGATTTTAATAAAAATATGATAGATTTCAGAAAAGAAGCGCTTATGTTTTACAGATATTACACCCAGCTTTCAGATATTGGTCAGGAATTTCAAGAAAACGAAAACGGATTTTTCAGTGATAAAGCAGTAAATCTTTTCGGTATGTTTACCATTAGGGCGGACAGGCTCAGAGAAGAAGCTCATATATTGAGAGATTATTCATCACAAGTTAGGGATATATACCACTCCCAGACCGACGCTAAGCAGAATAAAATAATGAAAGTTTTAACAGTGGTAACAACAGTATTGATGCCTATATCTATATTGTCGGCGTGGTACGGAATGAACTTCGACACAATGCCGGAACTTCACTGGTCATATGGCTACATAGCATTTATAATTGCGAGCATATTAACAACATTTGGAAGTGTGTGGTATCTAAAGAAAAAGAAATTCTGGTAGATTATTATAGCTTTCCATTATGAAAATAGTTATCTTAAAAAGGAAACGTTTTTATAGATTTGTTGTGAAAATAGTTCAAAATTTATAAAAACACTTGATGTTATAAGTATAATATATGTGTAATTAATTATAGATTATATAACTTAGGACAAATGGGTGAGTGCATGATATGATTATCATGCACTTTTTGTATGTAGAAAACCACGCGATAGTCGCGTGGTTTTCTACATACAAGAAATACCCCCAGCTAGGCTGGGGGATGCTTATTACGTTTTATCGCTTGGCTTAGACAAGAGGGCAGCTATATATCCAAAAAATACAGCAGAAGAAATTCCGGCTGCTCCGGCTGCAACGCCCCCAGTAAGAATTCCGAGCATTCCCTTTTCGTTAATTGCTTCGATAACGCCTTTTGCCATAGTGTATCCAAAACCGGTCAGAGGGACTGTAGCGCCGGCACCAGCGAATTGTACTAAAGGCTCATAAACGCCGATAGCTGTAAGAGCAATACCAAGCGTCACGAATAAAACGAGTATTCTTGCTGGCGTCATTTTGGTGCGGTCGATTAATATTTGCGCTATTACGCACAACAAACCTCCAACAACAAAAGCTTTTAAGTATTCCATAAATAAAACTCCTTTGATTTTTATTGTCGTGAAACTAAAATTTACATATTTATTATTGTACACATTTTTTGAGGTATGCATAAAAATAATTTAATTGTGTGTAAAGTAAGCGTAAGCCTTGTAAAATAAAGGGTTTTGTGGTATAATCTAATTAAAATACGTGAAATTTGGAGGAGAACTTAGTGTCAGTAGATTTACATTGTCATACTAAAATGTCGGATGGCTCGGTGGGGATAGACGAGATAATATTTTTGGCAAAGAAAATGAATGTGGACACATTGGCGGTTACAGACCACGATACTTTTGCCGGAGCTAAAAGAGCAAAAGTTATAGGTCAAAGACATGGAGTTAATGTGATAATGGGAGCAGAATTTTCAGCTTTTGATTATAGAAGAGCGAAAAATATACATATTTTATGTTATCTGTGTGACAATCCTGACAGACTGGAAGGACTGTGTAAAAAATCCAGCGAATACAGAAAAAAAGATACTATTCAAATGCTTCATAAAATAATGAAATTTTATCCGATTTCACCTGAAATGGTTTGTAAAAAAGCCCAAGGAAGCACTAATATATTTAAAAATCATATAATGCAAGCTATAATGGATGCCGGATATTCAAGTGTGAATTACAGTAAAGTTTTCGATAAATTGTTTAACCCTGTTGACGGGTTAGCAAAGACTCAAGCTAAATATCCCGATGTGTGTGATGTTATAAATCAAATTCATATGGCAGGGGGGGG
>ERZ827156.3639-NODE-3639-length-13621-cov-3.345128_pt1 | contig 13621 bp, 9 predicted proteins | sample MGYA00519919_ERZ827156 | MGnify/ENA primary metagenome ERZ827156 (study PRJEB31778, sample SAMEA3449269) | human gut metagenome | biome: human gut; feature: human-associated habitat; material: faeces | place: United Kingdom | collected 2010/2012 ... | reverse complement strand
AATATAATGCAATGGTAGAAGAAATCCGTAAAGAACTTAATTTTACTTCTCTACGTTTTAATCGTTTGGATGATATGCTTCAAGCTATTGGACTTGATAGTGATAAGATCTGTACTTATTGTTTTAATGGTAAAAAATAATACGGAAAGAAAATTTCCGTATTTTTTTAAAATATATTTAATAGCTTTCTAAGGAGTGCTATAATATTGAAGGAAAAAAAGGAGACTCTTATGAAATATTTAATTGACCCAATGGATTTAAGTGTAGAAGAAATTGATGAACTAATTGATATTGCGAATGATATTATTAAAGATCGTACACGCTATCAAGATGTTTGTCGTCATAAAATTCTAGCTACACTCTTTTTTGAACCAAGTACACGTACAAGACTTTCTTTTGAATCAGCTATGTTATCACTTGGTGGAAGTGTTTTAGGTTTTTCAAGTGCAAGCAATACAAGCGCTTCTAAAGGTGAAAGTGTTAGTGATACTATTAGTGTTGTTTCAAGCTATTGCGATATTATTGCAATGCGTCATCCAAAAGAAGGAGCACCTCTTGTTGCTACAAGAAAAAGTACAGTACCTTTAATCAATGCTGGAGATGGTGGTCATAACCATCCAACGCAAACTTTAACTGATTTACTTACTATTTATAGAGAAAAAGGTAGATTAGATAATCTAACAATTGGATTTTGTGGGGATTTAAAATTTGGACGTACAGTTCATTCTCTTACAAAAGCAATGTCACGTTATAAAAATATTAAATTCGTGTTTATTGCACCACCTGAACTTAAAATTCCTGAATATTTAAAACATGATTTATTAGATGCTAAAAACTTAGACTACAAAGAAGTAGAAACAATTGAAGAAGTTATTGGAGATTTAGATATTCTTTATATGACGCGTGTTCAAAAAGAAAGATTCTTTAATGAACAAGACTATATTCGTTTAAAAGATACATACATTTTAGATTTAAAGAAATTAGAAAAATCAAAATCTGATTTAATCGTTATGCACCCATTACCTCGTGTTAATGAAATTGCTATTGAGGTTGATGATGATCCAAGAGCTAAGTATTTTGATCAAGTTCAAAACGGACGTTTTATGCGTATGGCACTTATTTTAAAAATGTTAGGATTGGAAAATGAGGTAGAAAAATAATGAAGATAGATAGTATTAAAAACGGGATTGTTTTAGATCATATTACTGCTGGTAAATCTTTAGAAGTTTATAAAGCACTAGGATTAGATAAATTAGATTGTAGCGTTGCTATTATTAAAAACGTTAAATCTAATAAAATGGGTAAAAAAGATATTTTAAAAATAGATGAAGAATTTGCATTAGATTTTGATGTTTTAGGATATTTAGATCCTAATATTACTGTTTGTATTATTAAAGATGGTAAACTTGTTGAAAAGAAAAAATTGCAACTTCCTCAAAAAATCATTAATGTAGAAAAATGTAAAAATCCTCGTTGTATTACATCAGTAGAACAAGGATTAGATCATGTTTTCTATTTAGCAAATAAAGATAAACGTATTTATCGTTGTCTTTATTGTGAAACAAAAGTTGAAAAAAAATAGAAGCTTTGCTTCTATTTCTATGCTGGAGTAGCTCCAACGGTAGAGCAACTGACTCGTAACCAGTAGGCTGTGGGTTCAAATCCCATCTCCAGCACCATTATTAAAATCAACAGTCGTTGATTTTTTTTATACTCACCTTATTATTACAAACATCAAATATAAACCTTTTCTTCCCATTTCATCATGACATCTTTTCCATGATGGGCTAAGCCTATATAAATCACTTTTCCTTTTAAATCATAATCATATCTTCTATCTTTGATTTGTTGAATAGCTTCATTTGATAATTTATCCAATGCTTTTTCAAAATTTTTTTTATCTTCTTTGAAATACTTAAATTCAATAATAAACAATGTTTTCTTTTCATCATGAGCCTGGATAATGAGATCACATCTTCCTTTACCCTCTTCTCGATTATAAATAACTTTATAGTTATCTGATAGACATAAACACATTCCTAACATCATTATATGATAACTGTTTTCATTATTTAAATCATGATAGCTTGGAATCATTAATACATTTTGATAATTTTTGAAAAAATCATTTTTGTTTTCAGCAATCAAATTGTCAACAATGCGATCATATTATCCATTGTTCATTCCTAGTTGATGTTCCGTTAATCTTATAAATTATCTTCTTACCTCATAATTTGGTATCGTAATTCTAAACTTTTCTTTTTTTGGATCAATTGCTTTTACTACTGTTAAATATCCAGCACTTACAAACATCCCCATAAGTTAGGTGTATTTGCCACTTCATAAAAGCTTGTTTGAAGGACAACTCTTGTTTCTAGATAGTTATTCTTTATAAGTTTTTCATATTGTTTTTTAAAGTCGTAGTCTGCTTTTTATATAGCTTGTTTAAGCATTGTATTAGCACTCGTATTGACCCAATAAGGAACAAGTACTTTTCTTCTTGCATAATTTAAAATAGACCATGGATTATAGATTTCTTTATCTCCCATTTTATAGCCATCATACATTTCTTTGACTTCTTCATCTAATTCTAAATCATAATATTCTAACAGTTCTTTGGTTTATTCTATACTGAATCCAAAATATTCACTATAATCATTATCAATTACTGTATACACATCTAAATTATTTAAATCACTGAAAATATTTTCTTTAGCCACTCTTTGGATTCCTGTAAGCATCGCATATTTTAAGCTGGTTGATGTTTTAAGAGAATTATGAAGCAATCCTGCAGGTCCTCCTCTTACTTCATCATAGAACCCTCCTGTATGTGCTTCTACAAATGGTGTATCATATTCATCTATGAATACCATAACTTCTTTTCCATGATAATCTTCCATTATTTCCATCAAGAATGAAATTGCATCATCTATTCCCTTAAGATTATTCTTGTTATTATCAGCTAATACTTCATAAGTCTTTCATAATTTATTTTCTTAAATCCCTTAAGATTTTCAAATACAAAATCATATTTATCCCATTGATTTTGTATTTGTGTTCTTATCGTCGAAACAACTGTTTCTTTATCTCTTTTGGCATCCGCAAAAGAGATAAAGATTGTTGGATATTGATTGATTTCAGCTACATAAGGTGTTTCCATGATTTTTGTACCTTTAAAGATTTCTTTAGAGTCTTTGGTAATATCAAAGAATTCCGCCATCATTGACATATTAATGGTTTTTCCAAATCTTCTAGGACGAGTAATCAATGTTACATCTGTTACTCTACCTAAGAACTCTTTGATCATCAAGGTCTTATCTACAAAATAATAATTTCCTTCTACAAGTCTTGAAAAACTTTTCGTTCCTATTGGTATTTTCTTCATTTCTATCACCCTTTCTTTACATATTATAAACTATTTTAGAGATGTTTACTGATGAATATAAATTCAATTTTTAATTTGATCTATATTGAATATTTCATAATTATGATTTTTAGCTTATCTAAATCTAATGGAAAATGGTAGTTGATCAAATATATAGGAAAACTAGAGTAGAAAAATCACGATAACAATAAAAATAAAGGAGGAAAATCAAGACTGATCATCAGTCTAATTTTCCTCCTAAAAAACATTAGATATTTTAGAGGGGATATTGATTTCACATCAATATCCCCTTAATAATTTAAAGTAATTTTTCTAAAACACGCGATTATTTAGAGCGCTATATAATCAATGTTATCTATTATTACTCAACGATCACTTTTAGCAACTAGAATAACTATTTCCCATTTAAGACATCTTTAATTGCTTGTAGATTTTCTTTAACACTATCATCATTTGGAATCATATAATAAAGTTTGCTATCAGGCATGTAAGCTCCACCTGTTTGCATAACTCCTGTTCCAGTAAATTGTTTTTGTTTAAATGTCCATGAAGCATTATCATTTATTTGCATTTTTATTAAATCTGTAATATCACTCGATGCCATATTTGTTTCAAAACATCCTGATATAGCTTTTAAAACACTACTATAATTAGTAATAACTGCAGGTGACATCATCTTATTAAGCATAGCCATTAAAACATCTTGTTGATGTTTTACACGTACATTATCTCCATCAGCAAATGAATGTCTTTCTCTTGAATAAGCTAATGCTTCTTTACCATTCATTTGTTGAAGACCTAATTTATAGGTATAACCACCCGCGCTAAAATCTCGATCAACATTAACAGTAATACCACCCAATGCATCAACCATTGTAACCAATGATGTAAAGTTAACTCTTGCATAGTAGTTGATATCTGTTCCTAAAAACTTAGCCATTGTTTTAACCGTATTTTCAGGACCAGCAATACCTGAATGGGTTAACTTATCCTTTTTTTGCATATTCGCAAGAGTTACGTAGTAATCTCTTGGAATAGATGTTAATAAAATCTTCTTTGTATTTGGATTAACAGTAACGATCATATTAACATCTGATCTAGATACTGTTGTAATACTTCCATATGTATCAATACCACTGATATAAATAATAAATGGTGTATTTGTTACAGAAACTCTTGTTGAAAAGTCTTTGACTTTTGTTTCTATATCACTTGTCCATATTTCTTTAACTTCATTTTGAAAATCTGGATGATTTTCTTCAAACATACCATTATATGCTGTATTAATTAATATAGCATTAACGGTATTATTATAAAGATCATCCCCTAGTTTTGAATATGTCATAGCAACATCAAAATTCAAGCTTGATTCTTTCTTTTTAGCTTCAGCAATAACTTGATTCATATCTTTTTCTTTATCATATTGTAAACAATATTCAATCGATTCATTTTGTAATTCAGATAAACTGTCTATTTTACTACTTTTTAATACAACAATTGCATAATGTGTAGATTTCGTATTAGAATTCGTAATATCATCTAATGTTGAATAACCTTTATTGATCATTACTGATCCAAAAACCATTAAAACACTTAATAATAAACTTATTACTTTACCAATAATCTCTCTTGGTTTTGTTTTACGATGATGTTCTTTTTTATTAGGTTTCATTAATGCATAATTAATAAAACCTAATAAAACAAGTATCATCCCAACCATAACAGCATATGTTGTTGGTAAAATATTAAGCTTAAAAATAAAAAATAGTAATACTACTGTTGTAATGACCTGTATTCCTAATATTACAGGCCAAGATATAATTTTCTTTATATTTTCCATAATTCATTTCCCTTTTATTTCTATGATAGTATCATTATACACATAAATAATTAAAAATTAAACCTTTTTTCTACTCATATATTTTAATTCAGCTAAACAAATAGGCTATTCGAAGTACCTGCTGACCATTGAAATTTTAATCAATAATCAATTACTATTTTTTTATTTGAGGGTACGTAATATTTTCCAACAATATTGCCTCTTGCTTCAATAATATTATTATATTTCCATAATCTTTCATCTTCTATTAATTGGAATTCAAATTGCTGTTTCTCTTCATTAAGAATTATTTCATTTACAATAAAATGACACTCATATATTTTTCTTTTATTTATAAAATAATAACCTTGACAATAGTTGTGATTTATTCTCACTCTTGAAATTTCTAATAAGAGTTCTTTTTCTTTTACTTCTTCTTTGTCATCACTAATTGTTCCACAAATTTTTATTTTTGAAGGAAATTGATTTTTTTGTAAAAACTCGGCTATAAATTCTTTATTTGATATTATATGTTTTGAACATTTATCTTCTTTAAATTTTATTAAAAGCTCTTCATTTTTTAAATTATTAATAATTACTTTTTCATCGTCATTTAAATTATTAGAAATAAGTTTTTGTTGTAATTCAATGTAACCTATACAATCATCAATATTGATTCTTTTCGTAAAATCATCATAGGTTGCTTCATGAATTAATTTATTTATTGGGATAAATGTTTCAACAGAATATTTTTTTTCATCAAGTAACAACTGTTTTGAATCTTCTCCATATTTATAAGGTCCATAAAAGCCAAACGGTTCTTCTTTCAAAATCATCCAAATTACCTTAGCAAATAAGTAAACATCCGAAGCTTTAAAATCAATATAACTAAATGCTCCCAAATTACTAAATTCTGGTGGCGCGATTTTACCCGGACCTATTCTTTCATTTAAATCTGTCAAATTATCAATATCGTTATCACAAAATATTAATCCAAAATCTGTTAAATATACTCTGTTATTTAAAATAAGAATATTATCTGGTTTAATATCTCTATGTTCCATATCTCGGTAATGCAATTGTTTTATAACTAAAGCAATTTTCATTATATCATCTAACTTCTCATTGAGTTTTTTTCTAGTATTAACCTTATACTCCCTGGCCTTTTTCATTAAATACCAAGAATTATCCATTGAAGATAAATTACAATCCTCAATTAACATAATCCCCTCAATGTCAGTAAGCTTATTTACATATTCTATTTCCTTTTTAAAACGTTCAAATCTCTTATTACACTTTTTTAGATTTCTTTTATCTGCAGAAAAAAACTTTGCAACAAAATCCAATTTTGGATGTCCTATTATATCTACATCATATACTTTTCCATTGCCACCCGAACCTATTTCTTTCTTTATAACAAATTTGTATCTTGCTCCCTCATAAATTTTATTTTTTTTATTCATTTTCGGCAGCCATCCTTTGTTGTAAAGATTCTTCATCATAAGATTTACCTAATTCATAGAATATATCTGCTGTTATTGGATAATCAATTTCTAATGCTTTAGAAAATTTATAATATTTATTTGCTATTTCTTTTTCAGATTTTCCAGCATCAGGTGAATATACTCCTCTTTTATTAGACTCTTCAATAATAAATGACTTATTCAAATCATTACTATTATATTTTTCAATAATTTTTCTTACACTTTCATGTGGTGGATATCCATCGTTACCCACTGGAGCGTTTGCAAATAATGAACCTACTAGTCTCTCATAAAGATATTCCTGATTTTGATCTTTTAATAAATGTTTAAAATCCTCTAACCACTTACAAAGCTCTTCATAATCAACATTACCATTTTTTTCTGAAGGACAAAATTTCATTTTATAAAAACAACTAGTTAAACTACTTCGTATATTTTCATCAATATCCATTTTTTTATTTCCATCTTTATCTTTGAAAATACAACAAATTAAATCAGCATAAAAAATAGGATTTCTTTTTATTTCTCTTTGAATACATTTCATTGTATCCCAGTCTAAAATACCACTGAATATCCATTCTATTTTTGCAATTTCACTACATTTTTCATCGTCATTAATAAATTCTTTTTGTAATATTTCTAACAATTCTTGCAACGGATAATCCATAACAGAGTAATGACCTTCATATTTCAAATTGGAAATTTTGATGAAATAATCATATAGTTCTTGTAAAGAAAAGTGATCCTTCATATCATCTAAAAATAAAATATAGTTTTCCTTATTTGAATGCTTTAGACATTCAGCTAATGCTTTTTCAATTACCTCTTTACTAGCATTTTCAAATATAAAGAAACATCTTTCTCTTTTCCAAAAAATACTCTTTACCTGTTCATCTTCCGTAAAAATGTAAGCATCCTCATTCCCATTTACTCTTTGTAATGAAAATATATCGGCTATTAATTCTGCATTATCTGTCATTTCTTTTAAATCATTAATAACACTTCTTAAGTCGATTACTTTGTTACGGTAAAAAGTTTCTATAAATGACCTAGTTTGCTTTCCTTGAGAATCTTTGCTTATTAAAAGATTCAAAATTTCTTTATTATATTTACATTTACAATAATACTGTGCCAAAACTGTTCCAATATAATAGTCATCATCACCTACTAAGATATCTATTAAATCCTCAATTGAATAATCTTTTTCGATAAATTCATTTATTTTATCATCAATCAATTGATTTTTTAATTGTTGATTTTTATTTCTATAATCATCACCTTTATATGGAATTGGATGCAAAAGAGGCATATTATGCTTTATAAATAAATATCTATAATCAAAAATAGGATTATTAAAAGAAATAGCACTTATTGTATTTTCATAAATCATAAGTTTATCTTCTTCCATTGCCCAATCGCTCTGATTATAAAATCTATGTCTATAAACAATATAACGTATTTTTGTTTTCAAATACTCTTTATCATTGTCACACATTGATTGTGTCTTCTTAATCAATTTATTAAAAAAATCTTTTTGAAGATCAATTGAATATCTATCTAGATGCTCAATCAGAGTTTTCCAACGTTTTTTATCCATACCAGCATATTGCGTACATAAATTTAAGTATTCAATATATACATTATCTAAATCACCGTAAGTAATTTCTTCAGATTCATCAACAATTCTATATTTAGGTTGCAATAAAGAAGACGCCATAGCATGCGACTCAGGTAACTGACTTGCTAAAACATTCCATGCTGTCTTATATTTTTCAATTAAACTTTGAGCTTGTTTAATTTTTTCATTTGAATTTAAGGAGCATGAATTAAACCATGGACAAAAAATGACTTCTAATGTATTTTTAGGACTATTTCCCATTTTGTAATCTATTTCAAATTCATTCATTCTAAAAAAACAATTTATTGTTCGAGAAACATATTTTCTTATATGAACTAACTGTTCTAAACCAAATATGATATTTACATAGTAATTATTACTTTTAAATATATCTCCTGAATTCTTTTCAAATAATTCTTTTAATCCTGTTGATTTAATAAATTCAGATTCTATTCTGTCCAAGCATGAATTTGGTGATGCCTCACATAGTGGTATAAAATATTGAGAAATGCATGCCCATTGTTCTATTCCTCTTATGTTTTCTAATATTGCTTTAACTATATTATCAACTTGATATTGATAATTTTGATTATTCTTATAAATTACTTTCATAATCAATGTTCGCAACATTCCATCTTTTAATACTTTTGAATATTTAGGCTTTTCTTTTATAACATTCACTAAATAATGCTCATTAAAATCTTTCTTAAAAATTGGCTCCAATTCTTCAAAAACCTCTTTTAACAAAGAAATATATTGTTTCCAAGTTTCAGGAAAAATCAATGCATCCAATTCCATCCATGCATCTTCAATTGAGGAAATCATATAACGTATTGATCCATGGTTATCAATTTTAATAACAAATGGTTTTTCAACTGTTGAATAAGAATTAAGTTCTTGAATAACATCGTCGTACTCTTTTTCCGCAAGTTTAGAAATAATTTCTTTATCTCCTTCACATTCCGTCCATGATCCACATAGTAAAGCCGCAATTACTGCTTTCGATCTATTTTCCACCCATTGCGGCTTAAAATTACTGACACGATTAAATAAATGTTTTCTCATAAATGCATAGATGCCACTTGTATTATTTACAAGATTTCTAGCATCTTCGTGATCTAATCCTATTTTTTCTAAAGCGCTAAGTAAGTTATGAATGGTTCTTTTTCTAAGATGTAATTCATTAGTTTCATAGAAAATATCTCCTTCATTATAAATGAAGATATTTGTATTATCTTTTTTCACTAGTATTTCTTCACTATTAAAATAAGGTACAAGGATTGCATTTCTTATATCATCCTCAATAAGACTTAACCAAGATTTTTCGTCTTTCACAATTAAAATTATTCTATCTTTAGAAAATCTTTTTAAATAATTTAAAATGCGATACAAACTTTCCTCTTTTGATTTTCCAACTATGATAATTTTTTCATTATCTAATTGATCTTCAAAATCCATTTCAAATTGTTCATCATCAATTTCAAAAAAATCTAAACTTAATTTTTCAAAAGAACTACTTTTTTTAATATCAGATTCAATATCTTCTATTGATAAAACATGTATATTATCTTTACCAAGTTTTTTTACTTCAATTTCAATTGCATCTAATTGTTTTTTTAGAGAAAAATAGTTTTGTTCTGATTGTTTTCTCCAAATTTCTAAATAAGATTCCAAGGCTTTATCAGTATCATATTGTTTTAATTCATCTAATATAATTTGAATGAAATGGTAACTATATTCATGTGCATTTCTTTCCGATACTCCGTATTCAATAAATAATTCAACAATTTCATTTTCTAAATAAGAAATTAATTCATATCCTCTTTTGTCATAGCTTTTTTCAGCTATATTTTGCATATTATCTTTAGAAAATATAACTAGTAAATCATTTTTAAACCCATCTTGATCATCAAGATTTTTAACTACTTGTTCTCCAGTTTCTAAAAATAAATTTTTCCATTTTTTTTCATTTACCCTATTATTAATAAACTGTATTATAAAGTCTAAAGTTTTGCCTATAATAGCACCTTTAATATCTAAACTATTAGCTGCTTTTCCTATTAGACTCGTTTCATTTGAATATTTCATAGATAAGTATCCTTTCTTGTATTTTTTAACGAATTCCTCATGACATCTATTATATATTAATAATAAGATTATTTCTTGTAAAACAAACTATCAATCCTACTAATTTTAAAATTATTGATTATGTTTTATGAAATGCATGAAATTATTCACTATTTAAAATATCATAAGTTAATTTTGAAAGAATTTGTTCTCCCCACCCTTCCTTTTGTAAAGAATTAAAATATAATTGATTTTTAACCTCATTCATATCAAAAAACCAGTCCGGATAAGTATCTAATAAAGATTGACAATATTCATCTGTAAAAATATACTTGCTTCTTAAAAGCTTTGATACATAATCATTATGTAAATTATACAATTCTTCTATATGCAGTATTTTTGAACTATTTTGTACTTTTTGTTTTAAATCTTCTTCTACATTCCTTGATTTAATTTTTATATTAAAATCATTAGATAACCCTAAATAACATAACTGCTCATCTGTTTCAATTTCAAAAAAAATATCATATCCATATTCCTCTTCAAAGGGATATAATAAACTCTTATTATCAAAAGTATCTTCCGCATTTTTAGCGTTATTGCACACAGGACAACATGGAATAAGATTATACATTGATAGGGCTAAATATGGATATTTAGATTTAGGATAGTAATGATCATATTGTGGTCGTGTTCCCTTCTTGGGTGTTGTATAAATAAAACTTCTATTACAATAAGGACATATTTCAACACCTATTTTCTTACCCCAAGTCCTTCCAAACTCTCTATTCGTAAAATTATTATATATACTTTCAAATTTTTCATGTAATTTTTTATCATCTTTGTTTTTTTCTAAAACACCTATTTCTTTTATAACTTTTTCTAGAACTTTACGATCTCCAGTAATCACTTCTATTACTTTATTTTCACATATCTTATCACCCTCATAAAAGTAATCGATTATTTTATTTCTGTTTTTAATATTATATGTATCTTTCTCATCCTTCTTTATTTTTTCTAATAGATCTAAATAAGATTATTTTACATCATCATAAAATTCATTTTTATTTTTATCGCATATCTTTGATATTTTAATCATTTTTCTTCACAACCTTTTAAACATTATTGTTTCTTTAGTTCATTTATTTTGTTTTCGATTTCTCTTTTTTGTTTTTCTAAAAAACGAATCATTTCTTCATTTTGACTAGAATCTAATTTATTTTTTTTAGGCTCATTAATTAATTTTCTTAAATGATTTTGAATAATAGGCTCACCAATGAGATCAATCAAACGATTAATGTTTTCTTTATCATCAAACTTTCCAGTTTTAATTTCTTTAGCTATATTATTTATAAAAGTCCTTGAGTACTCACCAAAAGTATTTCCATTTTCTAAAAAAAAAGCATCTTTATACAAATTAAAAATATTACATCCAAATGTTTGCTTAACCTCTTTTTTCATTATTATTCCTGTATGATCCTTCTTTAAAAAAATACAATTTTGTGTAGGCATATCTGATAAAACAATTGGTGAATGCGTTGAAAAAACAATTTGGAATACGTTATCTGGAAAGCATTCATTTAATTCATTTATTAATGTCGTTATTATTTTTTGCTGCCAAGCCGGATGTAGATAAAGATCTATCTCGTCAATCAATAATAAAATATTTTTTCTTAACTTATAATCTTTATCTTTAAAATAATCTTTAATTTTTGATAAAAAATATATACATGACATGAAATTAAGGATTGCTCTTTCACCAGATGAAGTATACTCATCTAATATATGAATATATTTTAATACGAAGGAAGTTTTATTATAAACAAATTCTTCGATTGTATCCCAAAAGTAGTTTATACTTTTTGTATAATAGTTACCATTTATTTCAAAGTTTTTTCTTTTTATTTTGTCTATCTCTTTTATTGCATTTTTAAAATATTCTTTTTCTTTATTATCTTTACTATCTGTAAATGTATGTTCTTTAATAAATCCTTCGCATTTTTCATACAAGTCTTCAATTTTAACGCACTTCTCAATATATTCATTAAAATCAGGATAACAGTAAATTAATTCTCCCGCTAGATTCATAATTAAAGAAAATGTTATATCATTATTTGAATTTATATTTGTATGTAGTTTTATAAATTTCTTTTCAAATTCTTTCACACCATTCTCATGATACTTCTTAGTATAATAGTTTAAATCATTTAAATCACTACTAATAAAATCATCAATCTTATCTATTTTGAATTGAATATTTGAAATATCTTTACCAATAAATTTATCTTTTAAACCTTTTACATACACTAAAAAATCCATATCAATCAAACTTCGAAAACGATTACCCATAAAATTAGGAAATATACTTTGCATAACATCAAACTTTGTATTATTCACCCCACGTTGGTCATTCAATGAACCTTTATAAGAAAAAAAATCTTTTTCAAAAATTTCAAATGTTTTACTTGATAAATTAATATAGTCAATTTCTCCTAACTTTAGATAATAATTTTCTCCAGAAAAATTACTATTTGTAAGGTAAACTTTGGATAGTTGATCTAGATTGACATCTATTTTAGAACTTGAATAGTTTATTAAATAATCTGTCACCTCTCCTTCAACTTTTATTTTCTGATTTGTTGAATTAAAAATAACAAAATCATCATCATAAAAAACAGCGATAAATTCTTTTTTTACTTTTGATTTTTGTGATTTTAATTTAATATCAGATATGCTCCCTAGTTTATTTAATAATGTAGTTTTCCCTGTCCCATTTTCACCAACTACACCACTAATATTTAATATTTTGTCTATTTTAAAAATATTAGGTATATTTTCCTTTTCAATAAACAACTCATTGTTTAAATTATCAAAATGAATATCATATTCAGGTGTAAAACAAAATTCTTGTTGTAATGTATCAATTGGATTATCACCAATCCAGATATATAATAATTCCATAAAATCCTCCCTATTTCTAATATAGTTTTATAATTTTGTAACCGATTACATTATAACATAAAAAGAAAGAGCAACACTCTAGTGCTACTCTTCATAACAAATTATTTCCTTTTAGCATTATTCAAGGAAGAACAAACTTTTAATCTCTTCTAAATAAATCTCTTGTATATACTTTATCTTCTACATCATCTAGACAACTATCATAGCGGTTCGCTATGATTGCTTGACTTGTTTCTTTAAATTTATTTAAGTCATTGACTACTTCACTTCCAAAGAATGTTGTTCCA
>ERZ827156.3625-NODE-3625-length-13658-cov-18.313607_pt1 | contig 13658 bp, 11 predicted proteins | sample MGYA00519919_ERZ827156 | MGnify/ENA primary metagenome ERZ827156 (study PRJEB31778, sample SAMEA3449269) | human gut metagenome | biome: human gut; feature: human-associated habitat; material: faeces | place: United Kingdom | collected 2010/2012 ... | reverse complement strand
CGTCACCTCGCCGAGCATTGCGTCCGCAATCACAATGCCGACCGGCCCGATGATCACGTCGGCCCTCCGGCAACAGACCACGGCGGCGTTTTCGCCCGTCGCGCCTTCGTCTGCCCCGGCGCGGAGCATCGCGGTCGTCGCCGCGGCATTCGTGCCGACTGCTGTGATCGTCACGTCCGGAAAGCGCGTGCGCACCGCCGTGACGACCTGCTTTCCAATGCCGCCGCCCTGTGCGTCCATGACCAGAATGTTCATCATTGTCCTCCAAATCGTCCGTTTTTCTCAGTATACCATGGAAATCCGTAAATTGCTATGTCATATCTTTCCACGATTGTGGCTGTTTCTGTACCGCAGCGCATTGCCGAGCAGCGTCACGGACAGGAGCGTGGCCACCAGGAATATGCCGGGGATCACCACGGCCCACCAGCTCTTTGTCAGCAGCGCCTGCTGCGCCAGCGAGAGCATGCTGCCCCACGAGATGACCTCCAGCGGCAGGCCGAGGCCGAGAAAGCTCAGCGTCGACTCGGCCAGGATCGCGCTCTGCACGTTCATGACCACCATGAAGAGGATCGCGGAGAGGAAATTCGGCGCGAGATGCTCCCACAGGACGTGGAAAAATCCGCCGCCCATGCACCGCGCGGCCAGCACATATTCGCTCGTGCGCAGGCGGCGCACCTCGGTGCGGACGACCTTGGTGATATAGGCGGCCTTCTCCCGCATGTCCTTGTACTCGCCCTCGTTCTCGTGGATGACGGTGTCCACCACCTGATACAGGAACGGTTCGTTGATGCCCAGCAGCTTACCGTGGCGGGCGGCGCGGCGCAGCAGACGGCGCAGCACGTAGCCGCGGCCCTCGTTGCTGGGCAGGATGCCGTCGCAGATCATGAACGTGGCGGAGCGGATGTGGTCAGTGATGACGCGCAGGCTCACGTCCCGCTTATAGCTCTCGCCGTAGTGGGCGCCGGTAAGCTCGGACACCTTGTTGGTGATGTTCATGACGGTGTCCACGTCAAACAGGCTATCCACATTCTGGCACACGCAGGCCAGACGCTCCAGGCCCATGCCGGTGTCGATGTTCTTCTGCTTCAGCTCGGTATAGTTGTTGTGGCCGTCGTTGTCGAACTGGCTGAACACGTTGTTCCAGACCTCGATATAGCGGTCGCAGTCGCAGCCCACGGTGCAGCCGGGCTTGCCGCAGCCGTACTCGGGGCCGCGGTCATAGTAGATCTCGGAGCAGGGGCCGCAGGGGCCGGAGCCGTGCTCCCAGAAGTTGTCCTCCTTGCCGAAGCGGAAGATCTTCTCGGCGGGGATGCCGATCTCGTCGTGCCAGATGTTCCACGCCTCGTCGTCGCTCTCGTACACGGAGGGATACAGCCGGTCGGCCTCCAGGCCCACCCACTCCGGGCTGGTCAGGAACTCCCAGCTCCAGGCGATGGCCTCGTGCTTGAAGTAGTCGCCGAAGGAGAAGTTGCCCAGCATCTCGAAATAGGTGCCGTGGCGGGCGGTCTTGCCCACGTTGTCGATGTCGCCGGTGCGGATGCACTTCTGACAGGTGCACACCCGGTGGCAGGGCGGCTCCTCCTCGCCCTTGAACCAGGGCTTCATGGGGGTCATGCCGGCGTTAATCAGCAGGATGGATTTGTCGTTCTGCGGCACCAGGGAAAAGCTGGGCAGCCGCAGGTGGCCCTTGGTTTCAAAGAACTTCAGGAACATTTCCCGCAGCTCGTTCAGGCCGTGATAGGGATGGCTCATAGTCGTTGTCTCCTTTGCAGTATATATCAAATTTCTTTCTTGCTCTCGTTCCACTGGCGGGTCATGGCCGCCAGCTCCCCCTCCAGGTTCATGAAAAACCGGGAGATGTGCAGCCCGTCCGCCAGCGCGTGGTTGACGAACAGCGACACCGGCAGCGTGGTGCGGCCGTTGGCGGTGACGTACTTGCCCCAGCTGATCCGGGGATTGCTGTCGTCCGGGCTCTCCGCCGGGTGCTGCAGCTGGGAGTAGTGCATCCACGGCAGGCTGGACACGAAGAAGTAGCTCAGCACGTCGCCGTCCTCTGTCAGGGTGCCCCGCTCCAGCACCTCCTGCTGCCGCCGCCGGCCCTGCGCCACAAACTCGTCGTAGGGCAGCTCGCCCTCCACATTGCAGTAGACGTACACGCCGTCGCTTTTCATGGCGGTGTAGGACGGCGCGCACCAGTCATACTCCGCCACCCGCCCGTCCGGCAGGATGCGCCGCCGCAGCTGGGGCACGGCGTTGGCCGCCCGCACCACCGCGTACAGCATGCTCAGGAAAAAGGGCCTGTCGCCCCGGGCGGCCATCATATCCGTGATGTCCATCTCCACCGTCAGCCCGGCGAAGGGGAACGTCATGCCCCGGAAATAGGCGAACTGCCCGCTGCGGGGGTCCTGCTCCATATTGATAATGGTATAGTGCATTCTCCACCTCCCGTATACCGCAAGCAAAAACGCCCCCGTCTGCGCCATGCAGACAGGGGCGAGGCTAATGTCGCGGTACCACCCTGATTCGGCGGTCGCCCGCCCTCTCAGTGCCCTGTAACGGGAGCACCCCGTGCCGCTCCTCGCGGCCGGCTCGAAAGTGGCTGCCACCGCACCTGTCCCAACGGGCTTGCACTGTCCCCGTCTCGCTCCGGGCGGACTGCGGCGGCTCTCTTTCTCATCGCCATTTTACGCATTTTGGTTACATATTTATAGACGTATTGTACCACAAACTCTACCGATGTCAACACGAAAGTTCCGCTTTGGTCCCATTTTTTGTGGGGTTTTTCTCTTGTCTTTCCCCCATCTTGTGTTATACTGATAGCCGCAAAGTGACAGAAAGGGGCAAATTTTGTGAAAAAACTCTCCCAAAACGACCACATTGACCTGTACCGCCACCTATCCTTCTGCGCCGTCGGCGGCTTCTTCGGCTGCTACGCCGTGCTGGTCCACGGCGGCGTCATGGGCAACGCCCAGACGGTGAACCTGCTGGAGCTGCTGCTGGACGCCCTGCGGGGCAACGCCCACGCCGTGGCGCTGCACCTCGGCGCGCTGGTACTGTATGTGCTGGGCACCATGCTGACGGTGCTGCTGCCCCACTGGTTCGGCTGGGACATGCACAAGGTCTCCCCCCTTATCACCGCGGCGGCCGCCGTGGTCATCGCCTTCCTGCCGGAGACGCTGGACCCGGTGGTGGCCCTGTACCCCATCTTTTTCGCCATGAGCACCCAGTGGAGCAGCTTCGGCGGCGCCCGCGGCTTCTATAGCTCCACCATTTTCTCCACCAACAACACCAAGCAGACGTCCTTGGCACTGGCCAACTACCTGTGCGACCACGACCGGGCCCATCTGCGCAAGCTGTGGTTCTTCCTGTTCACGCTGCTGTGCTTTCACGCCGGCGCGGCCATGGCCTACTTCGCCGTGGACCTGTGGTACATCCGGGGCGCGCTGGCGGTGCTGCCCCTGATCGCCTGGGCCTTTTTCCTGGCTCTCTGCGAGCGGCAGCACGAGGCGCTGGCCGCGGAGCCGGAGGAAAATACCGACCCCGCCGCCCATCCCACCAGCAATGCGTAATACGGCTCACCCCCGGCTTCGCCGGGACATATGCAAAACCAGCCCCCGGCTTCGCCGGCAGCTGGTTTTTTGTATGTATCACTTTCCGCTGAGCTCCACCGCGTGGCGGACGAAGCTCATGGGCGGCACCGGACGCGGCAGCTGCATGGTGAACACCATCTGCGGCGTTTTCGGCTCAGTGAGCGCATTGCCCTCGCTGTCGCGCATCACGGGGACGGTAACGGCAAAGGGCTTGGTATCCGGCCCCACCACCTCCACGGTGTCACCAGCGGCGAACTTGTTCCGCAGGCTCAGCGTGGCCAGGCCGCTCTCGTCGCAGTCCGTCACCACGGCACAGATCTGCCAGTCCCGCAGGTACCGGGCGCTCTCGTAATACTGCCCCGGCTGGCCGTAGAAAAAGCCCGTGGCGTAGTGCCGGTGGCTGATGTGCTCCACCTCGTCCCGCCACACCGGGTCCAGCGGCTGTCCCGCCGCCGCGGCGTCCAGGCAGTGGCGGTACGCCCCGGTGACGATGGCCGCGTAATAGGCGGATTTGGCCCGGCCCTCGATCTTCAGGCAGTCCACACCGGCGGCCATCAGGTCGTCCAGGTGGTCGATCATGCACATGTCGCGGCTGTTCATGATGTACGTCCCCTTCTCGTCCTCGAACACAGGGAAGTACTCGCCGGGGCGCTTTTCCTCCATCAGCGCGTACTGATACCGGCAGGGCTGGGCGCACTCGCCCCGGTTGCTGTCCCGCCCGGTCATGTAGTTGCTCAGCAGGCAGCGCCCGGAGTAGCTGACGCACATGGCGCCGTGGCAGAAGGCCTCCAGCTCCAGCTCCGGGGACACTCTGGCACGGATGGCCGCGATCTCCTCCAGACTCAGCTCCCGGGCCAGCACCACGCGCTTGGCCCCCAGGTCGTACCACGCCTGGGCGCAGACGTGGTTGGCCACGGACTGCTGGGTGCTGATGTGGCGCTGGCAGTGGGGCGCGTACCGCCCCGCCAGGGTAAAGGCCCCCAGATCGGCCAAAATCAGGGCATCCACCCCCGCCGCATCCAGCTTTTCCAGATGGACGGGCAGGGCCTCCGCCTCGTTCCAGCGGGGCATGGTGTTCACCGTGGCGTGGACCTTCACGCCGTGCTCGTGGGCGAAGCGCACCGCCCGGGGCAGCTGCTCATCGTCGAAATTCCCGGCGAAGGAGCGCATGCCGAAGGAGGTCCCCGCCAGATACACCGCGTCCGCGCCATACAGCACGGCCATCTGCAGCTTTTCCCAGTCCCCCGCCGGGGACAGCAGCTCCGGCTTTCTCCGCGCCGCCATCAGGAGTAAATAGGCTGGTATTCACCGCTGTTGATGAACTTCAGGTGCTCATTATAGTCGGTGAAGAAGTGGCTCTTGCCGTCCTTGCCCAGGGCGAAGAAATAATAATTGGTATCCGCCGGGTAGATGGCCGCCTGAATGGCGCTGAGGCCGGGGTTGCAGATGGGGCCCGGCGTCAATCCGGGGTTAATATAGGTGTTGTAGGGGCTGTCGATCTCCGTGTCGAAGGTCTTAACACCGTCGTGCTTCATGATATAGTTGATGGTGGAGCACAGCTGCAGCGCCCGTCCGCCCTTCTCGCTGTCCGGGTTCTCCAGACGGTTGTGGATGACGGAGCTGATGTTCTTGCGCTCGGTGTCGTCACCGATGGACTCCTTCTCGATCAGGGACGCCATGGTCACGATCTCCTGCAGGGTGTAGGGCGAGGCCTTGATGTCCGCCAGCATCTGCTGGCTGATCTGGTTCTTGAAGTACAGCAGCATGGTCTCCACGGTGTAGACCGCGGAGCGGTTCTTGTCGAACTCATAGGTGCTGGGGAACAGGAAGCCCTCCACCCGGTCGATGCTGCCCAGCTTGTCGCTATCCAGGAAGTCGTAGTCCTCGTACTCGAAGTTGGCGCAGGCGTCCTCCAGATCCTCCTTGGTGGCCACGCCCTTCTCCGCCAGCAGGTCGATGATCTCCCGCACGGTGTAGCCCTCCGGGATGGTGACCTTGATCAGGCCCTGAGCCTCCTTGGAGTCCGACTCCCAGTCGTGCATGTTGGTGATCAGCGCCCGGAAGTCCATGTCGCTGTTCAGGGTGTAGGTGCCCGGCTCCACATAGCGGTCGTAGTGCAGCAGTGAGCCGGCGATGTTGAACACCAGCCGGGAATTGATCAGCCCTGCGTCGTGCAGCTTCTTGGCCACGTCGCCCCGGCTGTCGCCCTCCTCCACGGTGATCTCCACCTCGGTATAGGGCTTGTTCAGCGAGCATACGTCGTTGACCAGCAGCCAGCCGATGCCCGCCAGCAGGCAGGAGGCCAGCAGCACGCAGGCCAGATAGATCACCGTGCGGTTGCGCTTGCTCTGCCGGCGGCGGTCGCTGCTGCGGCGCTGCTCGGAGGACGCCTGGCGGCGCACCTCGTCGGCGTCCCACTTCGCCGTTGCAAATTCGTTTCTCTCGTCGCGGTTTGCCATAGTCTTTGCTCCTTTCCGCGCGTCAGCCGATGAGATCGGCCACGCACGTCATCACTTCGTTGTGTATGTCCTCGATGGAACGGGGCGCGCCGTCTCTGGCGCAGTCGATGCGCGTCCAGCCGCAGCGCGCCACCACATGGGCGGCGTTCTCCCGGCACCGGCGCAGGTATTCCTCGTCCTTCTCGTGGATGTCCGCCTTGGTATGGGTGTCCGCCTCCCGCCGGCGCATCATCTGCTCCGTGGCCTCGGTGGGCATGTCCAGATACAGCACCCGCGTGGGCGCCGGCAGCCCCAGCAGCCGGTACTCGAAGTCGAACAGCCAGTCCAGAAAGCCGTCCCGCTGCTCCGGCGGCAGCTTGCCGGTCTGGTGGACGGCGTTGCTGGTGGTGTACCGGTCGGCGATCAGCAGCCCGCCGGACTCGTAGTACCCGCCCCAGTCCTGCTTATAGGAGGCGTAGCGGTCCACAGAGTAGAACACCGACGCCGCATAGGCGTTGACGTCGCCGGGCTTATCGCCGAAGGCCCCGCCCAGATACAGCCGTATCAGCGCGGAGGACTCCTCCTTGTACCGGGGGAACTCCAGCTTCCGGAAGGAGATGCCCCGGCGCGTCAATTCCTCGCACAGCAGCGCGGACTGGGTGGCCTTGCCGGACCCGTCCGTCCCCTCAAACACGATGAGCTTTCCCTGCACAGCGCTCGCCTCCTCCGGGCATGACGACCCATAATACAGCATATTCTACCACAGTTTTCCCGGTTTGTAAACCATCCAAACGGAGCAGCCTATGCAGAAAGGGCTGTTCCGGCAGGAACAGCCCTCTTCTCTCTATTGCGCGGCCGCCTTACTCTTCTGCTTCTCCTCATAGACGGTGTTCAGCACATACAGGATGACGCCCGCCCAGATGAACAGGAAGCTGATGAGCTTGTCCCGGGTCAGCGCCTCGCCCATGATGGCCCCGCAGAGCAGCGACAGCGTGGGGCTGATGTACTGGCATATCCCGGTGGTCATCAGCGGCAGATGGCGCACGCCGATGGCGTAGAACACCATGGGCAGCCCGGTGACGATGCCGCCGCCGATCATCAGCAGCTGCTTCAGCACGGTCATGCTGCCCATGCCGTTATCCCCCATGCGGAAGAACAGGACGAACAGCAGCGCCACCGGCACCATCATCAATATCTCCGACGCGGTGGAGACGATGGAGTCGATGGTCAGGCTCTTCTTGATGGCCGCATACACGGCGAACATCAGCGCCAGGGCGATGGTCACATAGGGCACGCCGCCGAAGCCGGAGGTACTGCGCACGATGCCCACCACCACGATGGCGATGATGACCCCGTGCCGCCAGCTGAGCTTCTCCCGGAAGATCAGCGCGCCCAGGGCGAACACCACCAGCGGCTGGATGTAATAGCCCAGGCTGCACTCCAGCACCCGGCCGTTCCGCACCGCCCACAGATACACCAGCCAGTCGCCGAACAGCAGCACCGACGCGGGGATCTCCCGCTTGAGCACCTGCCGATCCCGGAACACCGCCCGCAGCTGCGGCAGCTTGCCCTGCGCCTTCAGGATGCACAGGCAGGCCACCGCCGCCCAGATAATGCGGCAGGCCATGAGAAAGAACGTGTCCATCTCTCCGCACAGGGCCGTGACCATGTACCAGTACAGCGGCTGGAAGCCCCAGATCAAAAAGCACACGCTCATGGCGCCGAGACCCCTGCGGTAATCGACCGTCTGCATAGACTTTCCCTCACTTTTCTCCGCAAAACGCGGAAATCCACCATTTACAGCGGATAATAACCATGATATGATAGCACCTGTACTCCGGAATGGCAAGACGTATTTTCCGGGAAGAGGAGGGCGCGCATGCTGCTGTTTGACATGGACGGAACACTGATCGATTCCAACGGGATCTGGAAGGACGTGGACCAGCGCTTCCTGGAAAAGCGCGGCCTGCCCTACACCCAGGCGTACTACGAGGGCGTGGCCCACACTATCTTCCCGCTGGCCGCCAAGTTCACCAAGGAATTCTGCCATCTTCCGGAATCCGAGGAGGCCATCATGGCCGAGTGGATGGAGATGGCCGGGGACATCTACGCCACCGACGTGGCGGAAAAGCCCGGCGTCCGGGCCTATCTGGAGCAGATGAAGGCGCAGGGGGAGCGCATGGCCGTGGTCACCAGCGCCGTGCCCGTCCACTGCCGCACCGCCCTGACCCACCTGGGGCTGCTGCCCTATTTCGAGCGCGTCTTTTTCGCCCAGGAGCTGGGCACGGAGAAAAAATACCCCGCCCTGTGGCAGCGGGTGGCCGATGCGCTGCACGTCTCCCCCGCCGAGTGCACCGTGTTCGACGACTCCGTGGAGGCCATCCGGGGCGCCAGGGCCGCCGGGATGCACACCGTAGGCGTGGCCGACCCCTACTTCGCCTCCAGCGCCGACGATCTGGAAAAGACCGCCGACCGCTTCATCCGCAGCTTCAGCGAATTGGTTAGACCTTGACTTTTGCCAAACGATTCATTATACTATTGAAGTAATTGCGTTCCCCCGGCCCTGCCGCCGGCGGACGCCCCATCCGGCGCACCGCGCCGCCTATCACGCGCAGCCCCTGGCGGACTGCGGAAGGAGATTTTTATCATGCCTGTTTACCCCATCGACATCGCTGGGCTCCGTCGGGAGCTGCCTATCTGCAAGGTCACGGACGACCTGTACATCGGCGCATTCATTTGCTTCGGCGACGCGGAGCTGACCGTGGCCTGCGCCCGGGAGATGCTCTCCCTGCTGGCGGCAGACAGCTATGACTATCTGTTCACCGCCGAGGCCAAGTCCATCCCCCTGATCCACGAGATGGCCCGCCAGAGCGGTGCCAAGAAGTATTTCATCGCCCGCAAGGGCCCCAAGGCCTACATGCCCGCCCCCATCCATGTGGAGGACAAGTCCATCACCACCGCCGGGGTGCAGAAGCTGTACCTGGGCCGTGACGACGCCGACCTGATCCGCGGCAAGCGCATCGTCCTCATGGACGACGTGATCTCCACCGGCGGCTCTCTCCACGCCATGGAGGAGCTGGTGAAGATGGCCGGCGGCACCGTGGTGGACCGCATCGCCGTGCTGGCCGAGGGCGGCGCGGCGGACCGCAAGGACATCAAGTACCTGGGCGTCCTGCCGGTGTTCAACGCCGACGGCAGCATCAAGTGACCGTATATCCGTACATAGCAGCAAAGGAAGCACCCCGAGGGGTGCTTCCTTTTTGTTGTGTCGGGATCAGTCCTCGCGCTTCCGCCGCAGCACCAGCGCCGTGCCGGTGTAGCTGCTCAGCGCCGTCAGGCCGTAGACCAGCAGGCCCGCATCGCCCGTGCGGGAGGACTTCTTCGCGTCCGTGGTCCCGCCGGCAGCGGGGGTGTAATAGTAGTACCCGCCAGAGACGTGATACAGCTCAACGGAGCCGGTCAGCGCCTCGTAATTGGCGTCATTGGGCGTAAATCGCCACTTGTAGGTGGTGTTCTTCTCCACAACGGTGGTGCCAGGCAGGGCGTTGCCCGCGCCATCCACCCATACCAGCGTACCGGCGTTGGGGCTCAGCGTGCTGCCGGTGACAGTCAGGCCCGCGTCCGCCAGCGTCTTGCCGCCGGCAGTGATCTTGCTGTGCTTGGGCTCGCCGGTAGGCGTGGCCTTGGCGATGGTCACGGTGATGATAGTCTCCACGGACGAGTAGTTAGCGCTGTCCGCAGGCGTGAACACCACAGTGTGATTGCCGCTATCCGCTACATTCTTGGGCGCGGTACTCTTCCAGCTCCATGTGCCCGCCACGCTGACATTGTCGAAGATGGCGGTGCCAGTGATGGCGCTGGCGGGAATATCCGCACCGGTGTAGGTCACATTGATGTTGTTGGCCTTGACGGTGGGGGTGTCCTTGTCGGTCAGCGTCACCACCACGGTGATGGTAAACGGCTCGTAGTGATTGTCGGCACAGATGGCCTTCAGCGTGAAGGTCACCGTGTCATTCACTTGACCGCCGGAGATGCTGTAGATCAGCTTCTTGCCGTCAGCATCAAAATCGTTCTTGTTGAGAGTAATACCACCGTTTGATGTGGTCATATCGCTTACATACGACCACCTTTCCCCTGCGGGCAGCCCCGCCCAGTTCGGGGTATACGTTTTTTCTGCCGTGTCGGTGAACTTCTGCGTGAGGTTTACCGTACCGAGACTGCCGCCAGCCTTCGGGTTAACAGTCACAGCGACCTTCGCCGTAGTGCTGTTGTAGTTGTCCGTATCAGCGGGAGTAAAGACAGCCTTGTACTCGGTGGTAGAACCGTTCAGCGTAACCGTATCCAGCGTGTCGCTTGTGTTATCCGTCAGCGCCCAGCTTCCCGCAACTGTCTCGTTGTTCAGCTTGGCGGTCAGATCGTTGACGGTGACCTCGCTCAGCTTCTGCCCATAGGTGCCGGAAGCCGTTCCGCTGCCGGAAACAGTCGGCGTGGCCTTGGTGATGGTATACTCCACGCTGGCGGTCGCTCCGCCCAGCGTAATGCTGGCGGTGTACGTCCCGGCGTTGACAGGCGCACCGGTCAGCACCTTGTCGCCCTGCTTGTAGGTGATGGTCACATTGCCGCCCTGCCAGTTACTCTCTGTCAATCTCGCGGCCTTCTCACTGCCGCTATAAGTCAGGTTGGTGGATGGTTTATTGATGGTAATGCTGCCGCCGTTTCCGCTCGTGCAGGAATCGTCCCCGCACGTCGCGGTAATGGTCGTCGCCTTGCTGGCGGTGTAGGTCCACCGATGCTCGTGAGCGGGTACTATCGCCAGTTTTAACTCACTGCCCTCCACATACATCGAATACTTACTCTCATCGCTGCTGAAATACTGCTTATCGCCGCTGTTTGCGTTGGTAGCGATGGTGACAGGAGTACCGACAGTGGGCGTTTCTCCTGTTTTCACGCCGATCTTCGCGCCGCTGGCCAAATGAGCATCGCCAATGACGATGACCGCTCCGGGCTTGCCTGTAGTCAGATATACATTGCTGCTGGTAGTCGGTTTCTGAGTATTGTCCGTGATCTTCGGCGCACCAGATACGGTGAATGTGCTATCTGCGTTCACATACACGCCGCCGCCGTTGCCGTTAGTCTTGTTGCCGGTGATGCTGCCGCCGGTCAGAGTGAACGCGCCCGCCACATACACACCGCCGCCGTATTCTGCCTGGTTGGCGTCATCCGTAGTCGCGCCGCCAATGGTGCCACTGGACATCGCAAAATTGCCAGGCTTATCGTTATTACCAAGGCTTCTCTCTACATACACACCACCGCCACGGAATGCGGTATTGCCGGTGATGCTGCTGTCATCGGACATATTAAACGTACCGTTGTAGTTCACAAACACACCACCACCGTCGCCGTAAGAATAGCTGACCTTGTTGCCGGTGATAGTGCCGCCGCTCATGGTAAACGTGCCGCCGCTCACATACACGCCGCCGCCGGACGATGCCTGGTTGGCGTCGCCTGTGCCCGTGCCGCCGATGGTGCCGCCGGACATCTCGAAGGTGCCGCTTTTCACGTATACACCGCCTCCGGCGATACTTGCACGGTTGCCCGTGATACTGCCGCCGTACATGTTGAACGTGCCGACCACACGCACGCCGCCGCCAATGCCGGTGTCAGAGTTTTCGACTGTATTGCCGGTGATCTTGCCGCCGTACATGTTGAACGTGCCTGCCACCCCCACGCCGAGGCCGGTTTGGCCGTCTGTGTGGGTGATCTTGCCGGTGCCCTTGCAGTCGGTGAGGGTGAAGGTGACACCGCTGAGAACTTCGATGACGTGACCCCTGTCGGTCATGGTGATGCTGTAGCCGTTCAGGCAGAGGACTACGCCGGTTACGGGCTGCCAGGTGGTGGATATCTCGATATTGTTCGTCAGATAGTAGTTGCCTGCCGCATTGATGGCAGTCAGCGCGTCCGCCGTGCTGATTGCCGTCCAGCCTTCATCATGGTTGGTGTGCCCGGCCACGTCCACCGCTTGCAGCGCAATGCCGTTTGCCATCGCCAGCATGACAGGCTCGGGCTGTACGGGCTGCTCGTCCTGCTGCTCCTTCGGCTCCTCCGGGAGCTCCTCCTTCTCCTCTTCCTCTGCGTCCTCCACAGGGGCGCCCTCCTCTGGCTCCGCCGGGGCCGGCTCCACCGGCTTGAGCTGCTCCTGCTCAACAAGCTGCTCCGCCGGCTCGCCCTCTGCGGCCAGCGCCGCCGTGGGCAGCAGGCTCAGGCACAGCGCCAGCGCCATCAGCAGACTTACAATGCGTTTTTTCATAGCGTGTCCTCCTATTTACGGTCAGCTTCTCCTTTTCCCGCCTGACCCGGCGGGCGGCACGGTCGGTCGGCAAAAGCGTTCATCCCGTGGTGCACCACGGGATGAGGGCGCGCGCCCTCATCGAATTTGTCTCTTGCTTTTTTACCGCATTCCCATATAATGGAATTATACACCGTACATCAATGTACGATGCAACCCCTTTTTTGCTTTTTTGGGAGAAACGCACCATGAAAAATGAGACTGATCTGCTGACTATCGGCGAGACGGCCCGGGCGCTGGGCGTGACCCGCCGCATCCTCCTGCATTATGAGGAGCGGGGCCTCATCCAGCCGGACGTGCGCCGGGGCGACGGCGGCAACCGCTATTACAGCATCGACACCTTCACCCAGCTGCGCAATATCCGCAATCTGCAAAATCTCGGTCTGACGCTGGACGAGATACGGGAGTATTTCCGGGCCTCCACCGACCTCATGCCGCTGATCCGCCGCCTGGAGGAGATGCGCGACACGCTGGACCGCAACATTGAGAAGCTCTACGAGCGCGCCCGGACCGATCCCCCGCAGATCCGCCAGCTGTCCATGCCGCCGGAGACGGTGTACCGCCGCGCCTATCGCAGCGATTCCGTGGCGGAGCGGGCCGTCCTGCTGCGCAATACGGCGCTGGAGGCCCTGCGGCTCTACGGCACGGACGTCTCCCGCCGGATGTACTTCATCGAGTACGCCATCGGCGCTCCGGCGGACGTGGCCTTCTGCGTGGCGGTGCCTCCGTCCTCCCGTGGCCAATACGTCACGGAGCTGCCCGCCGCCCGCGCCCTGTGCGTCTACCATCACGGGCCGTATGAAGACCTGCCCGCCGTGGCGCGCCAGCTGATCGAGTACGCCACGACCCGCGGCCTGTCGCCGCTGGGCACCGTGCGCCACACCTATCTGGAGGGCCCGCCCCAGCACAAGGACCCCGCCAAGTTCATCACGCAGCTCTCCCTTCCCGTGGCCCTGCCGCCGGAGCCCGCCGAGCCCTGAAATGCCGGAAACCGCTGTAAATACGCCAAAACCGCGGAAACACAGTGTTTCCGCGGTTTTTCTTGCAGTTATTCATAGGTCTTGTTATCCGCACGATCTGTACATCGCAAGGAAGGGGGAGTGTGAGGGGGGAACCTTTGCGGGTTTCCCCCCCCTCGCGTTCAATCGCCCGCCCGCAGGCGACCACTTTTGCGCAGCAAAAGTGCAGCTCCACCAAAACAAAAGCCACCCATCGGGTGGCTTTTGTTTTGGTGGACTTGATAAGTCCAAATCCGAAATAGTAGCGGTATTGTTTTCGCCGCTG
>ERZ827156.3618-NODE-3618-length-13681-cov-3.186115_pt1 | contig 13681 bp, 10 predicted proteins | sample MGYA00519919_ERZ827156 | MGnify/ENA primary metagenome ERZ827156 (study PRJEB31778, sample SAMEA3449269) | human gut metagenome | biome: human gut; feature: human-associated habitat; material: faeces | place: United Kingdom | collected 2010/2012 ... | reverse complement strand
AAATCCGAATTAATTAGAGTTAAAAGATATTCATTTACTGATTCTACTGGATATCCTGCTTTTAAGAAATATGATACAGCAGCTTCACTATCTTTTCTTTTACTAAGCTTTCTTTTAGATGTTCCATCTAATTTCATTATACTTGGAATATGTACAAACACTGGTGCCTTAAATCCCATAGCATAGAATAACTCTAAATGAATAGGAACTGAAGATACCCATTCTTCTCCCCTTATAACATGTGTTGTTCTCATAAAATGATCATCACAAACATGTGCAAAATGATAAGTTGGAAGTCCATCTGATTTTAAGATTACTATATCTTGATCATTTTGTGCAATATCAATTTTTCCCTTTATACCATCTTTAAAACTTACTTTTTTTAAGTGAGATCCATTTGATCTAAATCTTAAAATATACTTTTCTCCTGCTTCAATCCTTGATATATATTCATCAACTGATATATTTCTACATTTTGCATATACTGAGTAATACCCAGGTACAATTTTATGTTCTTCTTGATAATCATGTGTCTTTTGCAACATTTCTGGTGTACAAAAGCATGGATATGCAAGTCCTTTTAAAAGTAAATGTTTTGCACAAATTCTATATATTTTTTCTCTCTTACTTTGAGTATATGGACCATAATCACCAATTTCTTTTCCTTCTTCAATAACGCCCTCATCTGGTGAAATATTAAATTCTCTCATTTGGGTAGTCAAGTCTTTTACACTATCTTTTACTTCTCTTTTTCTATCAGTATCTTCTATTCTAAGAAAAAATACCCCACCTGTTTGATTTGCAAGTTTTTTATTTATAAGTGAAGTAAACAAGGCTCCAGTATGTAAAAATCCTGTAGGAGAAGGAGCAAAACGTGTTACGCACGCTCCTTCTTTTAAATTTCTTTCAGGATATCTTTTTTCTAAATCTTCTACAGTTTCTGTTACATCTGGAAATATTAAATTTGCAAGTTTCTCATATTTTTCTTTTAAATTTTCATCCATTTTCAATCACCTTAAATATTAATTTCTATTTTTATCTAAATCCACATCCATTAATATTGGAAGTATCATTGGTTGACGTTTTGTTTTAGAATATACAAAACGCATTAAGTTATCTCTTAGATTTGATTTTATATTAGACCATTCACGAATATTTTCTTTATCGCATCTATCAAGTTCATCTTTTGCAACTTCTTTTATTTCTTCCATTAAGTCTTCACTTTCTCTTACATAAACAAACCCACGAGTTACTATATCTGGTCCTGAAATTACTTTTGCTGTTTTTCTATCTAGCGTTACAACAACGATTATAACACCATTTTCAGATAATAACTGTCTATCTCTAATTACAATATTTCCAACATCACCAACACCAAGTCCATCTACAAGTATCATACCAGAAGGTACTTGAGTTGTAATTTTAGCATCATGTTTTCCAATTTCAAGAGTTCTACCATTTTCCATTATAAATATATTTTCTTTTGGTGTACCTGTTTCGACTGCAAGTTCGCCATGCATTTTTAAAAATCTATACTCACCATGAACTGGCATAAAATATTTTGGTTTTACTAATGATAACATTAATTTTAATTCTTCTTTGCAAGCATGACCAGATACGTGTACATCGGCAAGTTGATTGTATATAACTTCAGCACCTAATTTTTCTAGTTCATCAATTACTTTATCAATTGATTTTTCGTTACCAGGTATAGCAGATGATGAGAAAATTACTAAATCATCTGGTGTTATTTGAACTTTTTTGTGCTCACCTGCTGACATACGGCTAAGTGCAGACATTGGTTCACCTTGTGTTCCAGTTGTAATTATTAATAATTCTTCAGGATTATAGTTATTTATTTTATCTATATCAATAATAGTTCCTTCTGGTACTTCTAAATATCCTAGTTCTTGTGAAACTGCAAGAACATTTATCATACTACGACCAACAACTGATACTTTTCTGTTACATTTTACAGCAGCATTCATTATTTGTTGCATTCTGTGTATATTTGATGCAAATGTTGCAACTATTATTCTTTTTTTACAGTTTGTAAATATTTTATCAAACTCATGTCCTACTATACTTTCTGACATAGTATATCCGTCTCTTTGAGCATTTGTACTATCAGACATTAGAAGCGTTACACCTTCTTCACCAAGTTCTGCAAGTCTTGCAAAATCCATTGGTTTTCCATCTATTGGTGTATAATCTACCTTGAAATCTCCTGTATGCACTACTGTTCCAACAGGTGTCTTTATTGCAAGTCCTGCTGCATCTGCAATTGAGTGTGTCATTCTTATAAACTCTACCTTAAAGTGTTTTAAAGCTATAACGTCACGTGGTTTTACACATTTTAGCTTTGTACTTTTTTCTAAGTGATGTTCTATCAATTTTGCTTTGATTAGACCTAATGTTAATTTTGTTCCATAAATTGGTACATTTATTTTCTTTAAGAAATATGGTATTGCACCTATATGATCCTCATGCCCATGAGTTATAAATAAAGCTTTTACTTTATCTTTATTTCTTTCTAAGTATGTTATATCTTGAATTACTAAATCAACACCTAACATATCATCCTCTGGAAATGCAAGTCCGCAGTCTACAACTATTATTTCATCTTTATATTCAAAAACAGTCATATTTTTACCAATTTCATTCATACCACCTAGTGGAATTACTTTAAGTTTAGCATCTGCAAATACAGTAGGTTTAGATGATCTAGATACAACAGGCCTTGTATCCATATTTAAGAATTCAACATTTGGCCCTTTTTTTAATAATTTCTTCTTCGTATCCTTTACTAACTCCTTATTATTTAATACATCATTTTTATCTTTTCTATTTGTTCTTGTTGTTCTTGTTGTTTTATTACCTCTAGAATTTGAATTATTTCTTTTTGTTAAAGGCGCAGTTTGCCCCTTTCTTTTGTAATCCTTTTTTTCTTCCATTAAATTATTATTCCTCCTTTAATATTTACTTTTCAATTTACTTTAACCACGATCAATATATATTATAGTATTACTACTATTATATTCTAAAATATAATTTTAACACGAACTCAATATACATAGCTTATATTATACACCGAAAGCAAAAAAAAGTCAAATTAGAAAGTTGTCTAATTTTGACTTATAACAAAAATATAATTATTTTTCTATATACTTTTTATAGCATTTTCTGCATACTGCTTTATACATTTCATTTCCACCAACAACTATTTTGTCACCATCAATTATTGCTTTCCCATCTTTATATCTCATATTTATAGTTGCTTTTCTGCCACATTCACATATTGTTTTTATTTCTTCAATCTTATCTGCTATTGCCATTAATTCCTCTGAACCCTCAAATAATTCGCATTTAAAATCAGATCTAAGTCCATAACATATAACTGGAATTTCTAAAAAGTCTACTACATCTGATAATTCATTTACATGTTTTTTAGTTAAAAAATTACATTCATCTACTAGAATACAATTTGGCTTTTCTAATAAAGATGATACATATTCATAAATATTAGTATCTTCATTTATTATATATGCCTCTCTTGAAATTCCAATTCTAGTTGTAACCTTTCCAACTCCATATCTGTTATCTATACTTGGAACCATAAGTAAACATTTTTGGTTTCTTTCCTCATAATTATATGCAACTTTTAACAAATCTATTGATTTACCAGATCCCATTGTTCCATATCTAAAATATAACTTTGCCATACATACACCTCTTTATTAATAATTTTTTATCTATAATATTTTAAGAAAAAGTCCTTTAAATTTTTATATTCTTTTACTGAATGTCCACTCCAAGCCTGTGTTAAAATATTTGTTAATATTGCAAAATCTTTTGCCTCGCTTATTCCTTTTTCTTTTTCTTCATCCCATTTTGCTCTATTTTTTTATCTTCAAATAATTTTAATTCATTATTTTGCTCCATTATTACCTCTTTTCCCAAAATTTCTATTATTTCTAGACATTTTGGTTTCAAATTTATTTTCTACATTTATACCATATTTTTTAATCTTTTTCAATACTTTTACGAAACTTCGTTCTTTTTTATTTACCTTTAACTCCTATTATTATTTTACATGATTTTTAGAAAAAAATAAAGTCCTAAAAATTCACTTTTAAGACTTTATTTTCCATTTAATCAAATTTGTAAGAGAAAAGAAGAAGACAGTTTCAACTGCCTTCTCATTGCTTTAGCACTTATTTATTCACTATAACGAAATTTAAATTATATATATTATTAGTTATAACCTATGCTTTTGTTCCACACTCTGGACAAAATTTTGAATCTGGATCAAGCTTATTTCCACAATTTGTACAGAATTTAGCTTCTACTTTTTTCTCACCACATTCTGCACAAAATTTACCTGTATTTTCAGTTCCACATTTAGAACATTTCCAAGTGTTATTTTGTGGTTTTTCCTCTACCACCTCAGGTGTTGCTGGAGCTTCAACTGGAACTTCTGGCTTTACAGGTGTTTGAGCTTTTGTAGCAGCATCTTGTTGTGGTGTCATTGGAGCTGCACCATTTCCATTTGCAACGCCACCAAAAGCATTACCACTTGCCATATTCATCATACCTATTCCCATAAATCCATTTGCTGCACCATTTGAATTACTAGCTGCATTTTGGACAGCATTTGCATATGCACCAGTCATTACACCTTGTTGTTGATATGCGTCTCCACCAATTTCATAATTATCAATTTTCTCTTTAGATTTATCATCTAGAGTTAAACTTTCAACAATAAATGAAACAAGTGAAATACCTCTTTTTCTAATTGGTTCATCAAATACATTTTCATCCATTATTTTCTTTATTTCATCAGTTTTATTTGGAAGTTCAAGTACCTCTATTTTGTATTTATCACTTCCTAAGCTATTCATTACATTAGAGAAAGCTCCTATAACTTCAGATCTCATTTGTTCTACTAAATCAGCTTTTCTGTATACATCAGCTGTTCCAGCTATTTGTGACATAAATAAAAATGGATCTGAAATTCTAAATGTATATTTACCAAAACATTTTACTTCAACACTCATTGCAAGATATGAATTTGTTCTTGCGTTCATTATTGGATGACCCCAATCTTTGTATGGTACTGGAGCTGGTGTTCCAAATTTGTTATCTAATATTTCTTTTATATTGAAGAAAAATACAGCTTGTTGTTTAGCTGTTGCGCCATTATATGTAAATCTTTGCCACATCTCTTTAAACATTCCACCAAATTGTCCTGCAAATAGTGATGGTGTTGATGAATCACTAAATGTATATACACCTTCTTCCGCAGATGCATCTACTATTCTACCATTATCATATATAATAGCACATTGTCCTGGTCCTACAATGACAGTACTTCCATTTGAAATAACTCCATTTGGTGTAGTCTTTTTTACCATTAATACATCATTTGGCATGTCTTCACATCTTATTGCCTCTTTCCATTGATCATGTAAAGTAGAGCCAACTGCTCCTACTGCTGCTTTTATTAATCCCATTTTAATTCCTCCTTAAATTAATTAAGGACTAAGCTAAATAACTTAGCCCTTATTTTTTTATTTATTATTTTATTCCTTCAAGTCCTGAAAGTACCCAATCATGTTCACCTGTTGTTATAACACTTCCACAATATTCACATTGTCCTGCTGATGTTATTTCAGTTGGTGCTCCACAATTTGGACAGTTAGTTGTTGACTTATTACTTGTTCCGGCATGAGTTTTTACTCCATTTTTTCTTATAAATGTAAGTTTATATCTCATATGCCAATCAGTATTTTTATTTCCTTCAACAACTTCCTTAGTTGTTGCATCTATAATATAGTCTTTCATAACAGCTTTTAAGTATACTTCAATAATTTCTTTATCTCCATCTACTTTATGACTCATTAATTCAGCTGATTCTACTGCAACTCTTTCTATCATGTTTATCCTGTTGTTATTAATATATTCTTGTAATTGTGCATTATGTTGTTCAAATAATTCATTTGATTCGAATGGTCTAATAATTTTCCAATCTCTTGCTGTCCATGCTGCTTGTAGTTTAACAAAGACATCTTTTGTCCAAGATAAGAATTTTTCCTCTGAGAATTCTGGATCAGTCTGTCTAATTTCATCAGCAATACCCTTCGTATTTGTTTTTATTGAATCTGTTGAACCATTTACTAAATCATTTAATGCATCAGTATATTTATTGTTTGTTTTACCATTAGCTCTAGAAGTTACAAATATTGCTACTCCCACAATAATAATTCCTACTATTAGTCCCCATATTGAACCTCCTCCTTCACTACTGGAACTTGAGTAATCACTTCCTGAGTGCGAAGATCCTGAATAGCTAGAAGACCTACTAGAATGTGAACTACTAGATGATGATCCACTATCGTATCTATTTATATTTCCAACATCTGCAAATATACATGTGGATACAGAAATAACAGTAACAAGAACAAATACTGCTATAATCTTTAAAAAACTTTTCTTTTTCATTTTTACCCCCTATACAAAAACTATGACAAAATGTAACAATAACTTTATCTATTATAGTATATTATATTTTATTCTTTGTGTCAATTGATATGTATTTTTTTATTATTTTTTATACCCTACTTGTATATAAAAATATTTCCAAGCAAATAAATTTACTTGGGAATATTTTTTATTGTTATTCTAAATTAAAGAATGCATTTTTTCCTGCATATTCAGCTACAGATCCTAATTCTTCTTCAATTCTTAATAATTGGTTATATTTACATACTCTATCAGTTCTTGAAGGAGCACCAGTTTTAATTTGTCCTGCATTCATAGCAACAACTAAATCTGCAATTGTTGTATCTTCAGTTTCACCTGATCTGTGAGATACTACAGCTGTCATTCCAGCTCTATTTGCCATAGATATAGCGTCTATTGTTTCAGTTACTGTTCCTATTTGGTTAAGTTTTATAAGGATTGAATTTGAAACTTTCATATCAATACCTTTTTGTAATCTTTTTGTATTTGTAACAAATAGATCATCACCTACTAATTGTATTTTATTTCCTAGTTTTTCTGTAAGTAATTTCCATCCTTCCCAATCTTCTTCAGCAAGACCATCTTCTAAAGATATAATTGGATATTTAAATGCTAAATCTTCCCAGAAAGCAACCATTTCTTCACAAGTGTACATTTTGTCTGATTTCCAGAAATAGTATTTTCCTTCTTCACCTTTTTTCTTAGCTTCATCATACATTTCAGTTGCAGCAGCATCAATTGCAATTTTAAAGTCTTCACCTGGTTTGTATCCTGCTTTTTCAATTGCTTCAACAATTACTTGTAAAGCTTCTTCATCTTTAGATAGGTTTGGAGCAAATCCACCCTCATCACCAACTGAAGTTGCAAGTCCTTTTGCTTTTAATACTGATTTTAAATTATGGAATACTTCAGCACACCATCTAAGAGCTTCTTTGAAACTATCAGCACCTACTGGCATTATCATAAATTCTTGGATATTAACACTATTATCTGCGTGTTTACCACCATTTAATATGTTCATCATTGGAACAGGTAAAACTTTAGCATTTACACCACCAAAATAGTTGTATAAACTTACCCCTAAAGCTTCAGCAGCTGCTCTTGCTACAGCAAGTGATACACCTAGTATAGCATTTGCACCAAGTTTTCCTTTATTTTCAGTACCATCAAGTTCAATCATCGCTTTATCTATTTCAACTTGATCTAAAGCATTCATTCCTTCTATTTCAGGAGCAATAATATCATTTACATTATCTACTGCTTTTGTCGTACCTTTTCCAAGATATCTTGATTTATCTCCATCTCTTAATTCTACTGCTTCAAAAGCACCAGTAGATGCACCAGATGGAACTGCAGCACGTCCTACAAATCCTCCTTCTACAATAGCCTCAACTTCTACAGTTGGATTTCCTCTTGAATCTAATATTTCTCTTGCATAAATAGATTCTATTTCTAAGTATTGTTTCATAAAAAATTCCTCCTTATTTTTTTATTATATATATATATTAACTATAGCAAAACTATAGCAAATAACAAATTATTTAGTAGATTATGTTATCAGGTAAACTATATTTTTTATTATCTTTATTAAGGTCATCTTTATTAGGTTCACCCTCATTATTTATTTTACCCATGTCTGTCTCACCAATTTCTTCTTCTGAGTTAACACCAGCTTGTAAAAATTTTGTAAAATCATTTTCTCCTTTTCTTTCAGGTTCTATATCTTGTCTACTTGTAGTAACCTGTTGTTCATATTTACCTAATTCTTCATCACAAATTTCTTCTAAATTGTTAGATATACTTTTATCTGCTTCGTTATAATCTTCATATATATGTCCTACTGTATTTTTTACTCTATTTTCAATCTCATATATAACGTCTTCATTTTGTATACCTTTTCTTTCAAGTATTTGCCTTACTCTACTTTTAAATTCAGGCGCGTGAGTAAAATATTCATCTTGTTCAGCTTTTTCTTTTTTACTAATTTTGCCTTTTTCTTCAGAATATCTGCTAAAGAGTTCTTTATTTACATCATTAATTTCATGTTTTAAATCATCATTGCCAGTATTTATAATTTCTTTTCTTTTTGAATCAATACTATAATTTAGTATATTATTAAAGGTATTTTCTTTTTCATCTAAGTTTTTATCTAAATTATATACTGGTTCTAAAGATTCAAACAGTACATCTTGTACATTTTCATCAACATTTCTTATGCCATTACTTTCAAGAATATCTGGTACATCTCTTTGAATTAAAATGTCTAACCTTCGTTTAATTTGCAAATCATCTTTAGCTTCAACAAACAAATCCCTTACTTTATTTATGACACTTTCTTTTATTTCTTCAATTTGTTTATTCTTTATTTCATTTTCATTCATATATAACCCTCTTCAATATCATTATATAGAAAGTTCTCTTAACCTTCTTCTTTCAATTCTTTTATCTGCCTTTTCTGCTAATTCTTTTCTTCTATCTTGATATTGCTCTTCTATTTCTTTCTTTCTCTCTTGTTTAAATAAATTATCTTTACTATTTTCATATTCTTTTATTCTTTCACTCATCTCATAGTCAGCTATAGAATATTTTTCATCATTTATATAATATTCGTATTCAGCAATATATAACTTGTTTTCTTCAATTTCATCATCCATATTCCTTAATATAGTTTCAGCATCTTCTTTAACGTTATATTTATCTAAAGCTATATCACAAATTGATAAAATTGCCTTGTAATATGAAGGGTCAAGACTGCCAGGAATATCTTTTGTATATCTCTTAGCAATATCTACAGATAATTTATAAAAAATATTTACAAAAGTTTTTGGTGACATTTTTCCATCAATTAGTCTAGAATTCAAATCTTCCATTAAGTCTTCAACATCATCTCTAATATTTGAATTTATAACATCTAACTTCTTTTTTATATCTAATTTTTCTTTTTTTTCTTTTTCATGTTGCTTTTTCTTAAATTCAGCATCTAGTTTTTCAAATTCTTTCTTCGAAATAAGTTTAAAGCCTTTATGGCCACATATAGGGCATTTAGAATTAGAATATTTTTGCATTATTTCATCAACATATCTAAATTCTACTTTTTTTATGCTTTTACTTACATAGCCACATCTTGGGTTAGTACATTTTACATATATGTCAACAAGTTCAGAAAGCTTTTTTTCTTCTTCTTCCTTTTCTTCTTTCTCTTTTTTCCATTCATTCATCCAATAGGCAGTAGAACCAGTATCTTTAAGTGGATCATATTCTTCATCTTCCATGTCGTTATATTCCATCTAAAGCCTCCTTTATTATACAATTTTTCTGTTATAACTCTACCAAGCTTTCTCCTGTCATCTCAGATGGTTTTTCTTCTCCCATAAGTGCAAGAAGAGTTGGTGCTAAATCACAAAGTCTTCCATTTTTTAAAGATTTTACTCTATCTGATACAACTATAAGTGGAACATCAAATGTAGAATGTGAAGTTATAGCCTCACCAGTTTTTAAATCAAGCATATATTCACAGTTACCGTGATCTGCTGTAATTAAAGCTTCTCCTCCTACTTCCTCTAGTTTTGATATTACTTTACCAACACATGTATCTAAAGCTTCAACAGCTTCAATTGCCTTTTCTATAATTCCTGTATGCCCAACCATATCGCCATTTGCATAGTTCATGATTATAACATCATATTTTTTAGATTCGATTGCATCTATAATTTTATCAGTTACTTCATAAGCAGACATTTCAGGCTTTAAGTCATATGTAGCAACTTTAGGTGATGCAACAAGTATTCTATCTTCACCTTTATACTGCTTTTCTTCTCCACCATTAAAGAAGAATGTTACATGTGCGTATTTTTCAGTTTCGGCACATCTTACTTGTGTATATCCTCTATTTGATAATACTTCACCCAAAGTATTTTTTAATGCTTGAGGCTTGTATGCAACATGTACATGATTTAAAGTTTCATCATATTCAGTCATTGTAACAAAATATAAATTGTTCATTTTTACAGTTTCAAATTCACTAAAATCTGGTTCTGTGATTACCCTTACAATTTGTCTTGCTCTATCTGGTCTAAAGTTAAAGAATATTACTGAATCTTTATCCTTAATTTTAGCTATTTCATTTCCATCTTCATCAGTAATTACAATTGGTTTTACAAATTCATCAAACTCTTGAGCTTCATATGAATTTTCAACAGCTTTTTGAACTGTTTTAAATTTATTACCAATTCCATTTACCATTGCGTCATATGCAAGTTTTTCTCTATCCCATCTTTTATCTCTATCCATTGCATAATATCTTCCAGCAAGAGTAGCTATTTTTCCAACACCAATTTCTTTTATTTTTTCCTCAAGTTCTTTTAAGTATTCTATAGCAGATGTTGGAGGTGTATCTCTTCCATCTAAGAAAGCATGAATATATACATTTTCTATACCTTGCTCTTTTGCAAGTTTTAGTAATGCGTATAAATGAGAATTATGTGAGTGAACTCCTCCGTCAGATAAAAGTCCCATTAAATGCAAAGAACTATTGTTATTTTTTACGTTCTCTATTGCCTTTAAAAATTCTTCATTTTTAAAGAAATCACCATCATTAATTTCTTTAGTAATTCTTGTTAAGTCTTGATATACTATTCTTCCTGCTCCTATATTTGTATGTCCAACTTCAGAATTTCCCATTTGACCTTCAGGAAGTCCAACAGCCATACCACTTGTTGCTATGTATGTATTTGGATATTTTGCTATTAATTTATCTAAATTTGGAGTATTTGCTAGTTTAAAGGCATTTCCTTTACTCTCATCATTTAGTCCTACTCCATCCATTATCATAAGTATGTATTGTTTATTTCCATGCATAATTTACATCTCCTCTATTTTTGCATTAGTAATTATATCATCTTTAGTCATAATTTACAATAGCTACAAAATCATTTTTAAGGCTAGCACCTCCAACCAAAGCTCCATCTATATCTTCCATATTAAGTATTTCTGAAGCATTAGCTGGCTTTACACTTCCTCCATATAGAATTCTTACTCTTTCTGAAACACTTGCACCATATTTTGTTTCTATAGCTTTACGTATAAAATGGCACATTTTATTTGCATCATCACTACTTGCTGTTTTACCTGTACCAATAGCCCAGATTGGTTCGTAAGCAATTACAATATTTCTTTTTAAATCATCACCTAGTATTCCATCTATACATTTATCTAATTGCTTTGCTACAACGTCAAACATTGTACCATTTTCTCTTTGTTCTAAAGTTTCACCAACGCAAATTATTGGTTTTATATTATTTTCAAGTAATTTTTTTACTTTCTTATTTATCATTTCATCTGTTTCATTAAATATACTTCTTCTTTCACTATGTCCTACTATACAAAAATCTACAAATGCTGATACTAGCATTGGAGCTGACGTTTCACCAGTATATGCACCCTTATCTTCATAATATACGTTTTGTGCTCCAAGATGTATATTTGTATTTTCAAGTAATTTTGATACTGTTCCAAGTGCTACAAAATTTGGACATATTGCAACATCTACAATATCTGTATTTATTCTATCTTTTATACTACTTACAAAAGCTTCTGCCTCTGTTATTGTATAATTCATTTTCCAATTTCCAACTATTAATTTTTTTCTCATTAAAACCACTCTCCAATTATTTATATACTTATACATGTATATATTTATATTTTAACACCAAATTATATTAAAAACAACTTTTAATTTAAATTTGTATAAAAATTGAGTGTATTATGGTTACTATTATAGTTCCAAATGAATTATTTCCCTTATAATTACCTCCATTGAATGTTTTTTACGTAAATGTACTTTCTATTCAATAACATTATATTCTATTATTTTACTTTAATTTCCTATTTTTATCCACTTTTTTAGAGTCATAACCAAAGTATTAATTCCTATTTCATTTTTATTTATATAACAAACCATGCTAAATATTTTAAGAAAAAATGTAAAATGAAAATAGGACAAATTTCAACTTGTATTTGAAATTTGTCCTATTTTTTTAATTTGTTATAACAAAATTGCTTACTGTAACATCACTTATCCAATCAGGTTCTATTTTTTTATTACTAAATTTGAATTTTAATTTACCTTTATTATCTACACTCCAAGTTCCATTCCAGTAGGTTGGATTATCCATTTCTATAATTGAAAAATTATTATCTGCTAGATTTTCATTTAATTTTGATATTAGATTTTCAAATGATGTATCATCTAATGTAGAATTATTGATAATATACATACCTATTTTTTCTTGTATTTTGTTACAATCATCTATAAATTTATTTTTATTTTCATCTTTGTTATACTCAGATTTTATTTCTGTACAATACTTTGTAGCATTTAATTTACTAATATCTGTTGAATCATTTATTTCTATTTTTTTATTTCTGTTTTATTACTATGTTATTGCTGTTTTTCTTATTTTTTACAGTTTTTTATTACTGTCTGCGTTTATTAATGCTTCCTTTATTGCCGTTCCTTTTATCGCTATTGCTTTCATTATTATTGTTTTCACTGCGGTCGCATTCATTTCTATTCCGCAAGTTTCATCAAAAGACGGACGCAGGTCTCATCAGATAAAGCGGATGTATTCAGGCAGATATCATAGTTTTCCATTCTTCCCCACTCCTGTCCTGTGTGGAAGTAATAGTAATCTCTTCTCTGGCGGTCCTTATATGCAATCCTTTCCAGTGCCTCTCTCTGTGAAAGATTTTTATTCTTTTTGATCCGGTCCACACGGTCTTTCATCTCAGACGCATAGATAAACACACGGAACAACTGATTATCTTCCTTCAGAATCTGATCCGCACATCTTCCCACAAAAATGCAGGGACCTTCCTGAGCCAGACGTTTCATGGCGTCTCGCTGGGCCTGATACATTTTATAGGGGAGCGTCACCCTGTCTATATTTTCCGGTTCCTCTGATGCCATCATCCCAATTCCGTAAAGAAGGCTGGTCTTTCCACCAAACTCATCCATGATCTCCTGACTGATTCCGTGTTTGTCGGAGGCTTTCAGTAAAAGATTACTGTCATAAAAAGGAACTCCCAGTCTTTCCGAGAGCAAAGCCGCGATATGTCTTCCGCCGCTTCCGTATTGTCTGCTGATCGTGATTATTTTCAT
>ERZ827156.3613-NODE-3613-length-13702-cov-4.059427_pt1 | contig 13702 bp, 18 predicted proteins | sample MGYA00519919_ERZ827156 | MGnify/ENA primary metagenome ERZ827156 (study PRJEB31778, sample SAMEA3449269) | human gut metagenome | biome: human gut; feature: human-associated habitat; material: faeces | place: United Kingdom | collected 2010/2012 ... | reverse complement strand
CGACGACGAAGTCGATCTCCAGCGGGAACTGGTCGTCGACGGTCTCGCGCTTCTTGAAGCCGAGGTTCTGCGGGATGGCGTCGTTGATGATCAGACGGCCGACGGTCGCGTCGATGATGCGGTGCTCCTTCTTGCCGTCGATCTCGAGCTCTTTCCAGACCCTGATGGGGTCATGCATGGCGATCATGCCGTCGGCATAAGCCATCATGGCCTCGTCTTCGTCGTGGTAGAACTTGAAATACTCCTTCGGGCGGACGTCGCCGGCCGCGTGGGCCTGACGGGCGTATTCGCCGACGGTACGGACGTAGATGTGGTTCTCTTCCTTGATATCGGCGTCGGAATCCCAGATGTTCCAGACGTAGATGACCTCGTCGGGCTGGATCTCGCCGGCGTCCAGCGCGGCCACAGCCTGGCCCAGCGTCTGGTAGGAGCCGGGGATGGTCTCCGGGCGGTCGGTCTCATTTTCGAGCAGCGCGCCGCGGGTACGCAGGTACATCTGATAGCCTTCGCTCTCGGGATCGTCCCAGACGTTCTTGACCCAGATGGGCTTCTCGGGCGCGATCTTGCCGCAGTCGAGCAGCGGGAAGATCTCGTGCAGCGTGTCGAACGCATCGACGTCATAGCGCTGATAGGTCAGATAATACGTGCCGAGGATCATATCCTGTGTCGGAACCGTAACCGGCTTGCCGTCCTGCGGACGGAGCAGGTTGTTCGCCGAGAGCATCAGCATACGGGCCTCCGCCTGCGCCTCGGCGCCGTACAGGTTCATCGACACGCCGTTCTGCGCAGCAGGCACCACCACGACCTCCGGACCGCCCGGCGCACCAGCAGGCGCACCAGCAGGCACAGCAGCAGGCACAGCAGCAGGAGCAGGTGCAACGGGCACAGCAGCAGGAGCAGAGCCGTCCGGAACGGGGACGGGGAGGGCGGAGGCGGCGGGGAAGGCGGAGGCGGGCTGGAAGGCGTCGCGCTCGTAGAAGAGGAGGATGGGCTGGTAGGCGGCGGCAACACAGTGGTCGATCATGCTGGCGTTGTCGGTGAAGTGCTGGAACTTGGTGTCGTTGCACTCCATCCAGTAGAACTTGCCCTCGTACTCGTAGAGGCACATAGCCACGTAGTGTTTCCCGTAGTACAGGATCATCCCCGAAAGGTGGTACATCACAGCGTCTCTCTTCTCCGTCTCGCGCGTCAGCGCCGACCCGTTCAGCGGCATCACCAGCGACTATGCCTCACGCACCGCCCACGCCCTCACATAGTACAGCGGGCGCAGCTTGTCCTTCTCCATGTGGTCGCTGACGTACACGAAGCTCATCGTGAACACGTTGGGGTAGCTGCACAGCACGTCGCAGCGGCAGAAGGTGCCCGGGCAGCCGGAGGACAGCAGACAGCGCGGGTAGTCCGTCTTCATGGAGAAGAGTAGCAGCGTGGACAGGTAGTCGTTCTGCGGGATCTGCATCGTCTTGTAGTACTCCATGCCCGAGAGGATCTGCTCCACCGTCACTTGGTAGAAGTAGCGCGTGTCGATCGGACCCTGCTCCTCGCCGCAGTAGCTGCAGATGCTCTTCTCGCGCAGACTGAAGCCGAAGAACTAGCGGTGATGCGAGAGAAGGAGAGATACGTTGTGGCTGATGCAGTGAGCCTTCTCGTTGCTCGTCATATCACTGGTGCAGAAGCCACTCAGGGAGTGGATGTATTCGAGAATGTCCTGCTACACATGAAGCCTCCAGCAAACCACAACGAAAACCTCGTAAGAATCCTCCATATCGTTGCCCCTCTTGTTGTAGTAAGCCGCGAGGGAAGAACGGAGGTCGCTGGCACTCAGTGTAACGAGAGATGTCTGTTTGTCGTAGAGGATCAGGAAATTCTATAAATTACGGGTGCATGCAAACCCCACTCTCAGCGCGCAGTAAATGCAAGTGCATTTTCCCTGGCCATTGACTAGAACTCAGGAGTGCCAAAAGAACGGACTGCTGTTGTGCGGGATACAAGCGCTGAGCAGAGTATCTCTGAACGGTTTGATGTTCCAGAGGTTCTACGGATAACTCTGCAGATCCACTACGCCTACCTGGATGATACTGTTTATGAAACAGAAGTTGGATCCTCCGAGATTCGACAGAGGCTGGAATGCGGGCTTACTCATTTCAAAGAAAACATGAAAGAAGAGCCAGTGCGATGAAACTCCTTCTTCATGAATAGTATCCCTAACCATTTTTGCATATGTATCCTTCCCGTACTGTGAATAGAATGGTCACTGTAGTGGGAAAAACTGAGAATGCCTGATCGACCGGATTGCGCCCAAAAGGGGAGCCAAGTGGTTTCACTGGAGAAACATGTCAAACCAGCGTTTTTTCTCACAAAATCCAGGGAAATCGCCCAAACACAATAGTCAGCGGTGAAACGCCCTCTTTCTTGTGCACTCATTCTGATCCAAAGATGCCAATTCTAGCTGATTACTTCATGTCAGTGACAGTTCCGCCGACGGGTCGTGAAAGATTGCTCCGCATCACGATTAGAAGAGAACATCGGTCTATCGAATCCTCCTGTTGTGATTGTGGATCGATACCCGATGGCGGACCACAAGAAGCATAGATTTCCAGAGAATTCGCAATACGTGGATGCTTCTCGTGACTCGTGACACGTAGTGCTGCATTCCGGGATCCGCGAAAATCCGGTACCTCAAAAAGGAGAAGCGCCGTCCCTATTTCTTCACGTTCTGTTTCACACTCGAGTACGGAAGTGTTCCTTCGCTCAGCTCTAGCGATGGCTCGCGTAGTTACGGTACGTCGTTGTTTTACTACGAAAAGCTGAGTGGGAGCGAAGGGGCTCTGTAAGAACACAGAAATCGACGGCGAATACCGTTTGGACGAAAAGGGCCGCAACCTGTATGTGCCGAAAGCCATTTGCGTGTTGTCGCACCAGCCCGTGTTTTCGGCCTTCAATGTGTTTCTCCGCGAAGTGTACCGCAACTCCATTGTCGACGCGGAAGACTCGTTTGCAGACGAAACCTCCGCCATTCCGAGGGTGGATTCGTTTGAAGCGCTCCTGAGAAAGGGTGATCCTTTCGCCTCCTCTTCACCGTAGGCTCGATTTGTGATATTATATCGGACGACCTCGTTCCCAACCTGCCTCGTGCTGTCTTCGCGCTCTCCTCACTCCTAGTGGAAAGACACATCAGTCATTTTGTCGACTTCTGTCCCTCTCTCGAGCACAACCTGTGTCTCTCCGTCCCTCCATTGATTTGCCTCAACACTAGATCCCCATCTTCCAGAAGGTTCTCACATTGCGCATTCCGCCCTCCTACTGTCTCCCCTACGTGGACAAGCTCTGCTTCGACTGTCTCTTTACTTCCCTCTCTCCGAGGAACATCGCAAAGGTGGTCGCCGCCGCATTGCAGGAGCATCGCATTCTCCTCGTGTCGGAGCAGGCCGACTCCCTCACGCTCTGCGCTGAAGCTATCCTCTCTCTTCTCTACCCCTTCCGCTGGTTCCACCCCTTCGTTCCCATTCTTCCTCTTTCCATCACCGAGACCATTTCGGTTCGATTTCTGGAATGCACTCACCCACAGGCAGAATTCCCCTACATCTTCGGAGTCACCGCCAAGCAGTTCCGCCGTGACGAGTGTCAGTCCAGCTTGAAGGGAGTTCTGATCGTCCAGTTGGACTACGACAAACTGGTGATTCCAGAGTCCCTCGATCTTCACTTCTTCAATCCGCGCTTCGTGCGCCGCTTCGAGAAGCGCGTGCAGCGCCATCTCCCGCCCCCGCCAAGTGTTCCCGCCAACCTCCCCTAACCCTAAGCGCGCATCCTATACTGCGACAGCCCCATCGTCGCTCACTCCACCTTCCTTCTCTTCGAGATCACCTTCGGACCGGGGCGCCTCGGCCTCTCTCTCAACTCCAAGCGCGCCGTGCTGCGCGAAGGCGACCCCAAGGTGGACTGCGTGGTCCTCTCGCGCAGCCCCGACGACGACGTGGCGAACGCGGGTCCGGCGCGCCGCGTGGCGCTGTTCAAGCGAGAACCCTGCGTGGTGGCGGTGAATGGCGTGAGCGTGGTGGGCAAGAAGTACCCCGAGGTGAAGACGCTGATTGAACAGGCCACGCGGCCGCTCGTCCTTCGCTGCCAGATCGGCACCGTCCCCGCGGTTCCCTGCCACATCCCCGTTGTAACGCCCTCCCTCCATCTCCGCACACGCTCGCACGAGCTCGCCGTGGCGCAGACGCGTTCGGAGAGTGTGCAACAGGCCTCCGACGGCGCGGGCGACGAAACGGTCTCTCGCATCGCCTCAACGGAGGGTCACTCCCTGTCCCTCACCTTCCCTGACACCGACCCTCTTGTGAGCCCGGCGATTGTGTCACCCTCCGATGAGCAGGGCAGTCTTCATCGATACTACCGTTGTCTCACGCCTGCTGTAACGCCCGGTGTAACGCCCGGTGTAACGCCCGCAGTCTCCGCAACACCAACGGAGGGTCACAAGAAGCAGGCGAGTCCCGAAGAGCTGGAGCTGAAATCGGCCGATTTTGTGGAGTCGGTTCGGATTCAGTTCATGCTGGAACTGTGCAGCCTGATCGGGCAGTACAAGCGCCATTTCCGTAATCGGGCCTGTTTGGGGAGTGATGGATAGACAGCGACGCGAAGGAGGGCGCGACGATGGAGGAGATTTTGGACAAGAAGGCGTTTCTGCGCGAGGTGGAGGAGGAGGACAGGCCGTTCGTGAAGCGCATCGCGAAGACGCAGCTGTTCCGCCACTTGATCGAAGACGCGTTCGAGTACGAGGACAACTACGAGCTCAACCTGTTCAACGACTGCATTGCGGTGGTGAGGGGAATGAAGGAGTACGCGGAGGAGTACATCTTCGACCAGCTACTGCCCTCGCACTGGCCGCTGCAGAGAGTGGAGGTGCCCATGCCGACGGGCGAGGGCGTGCCGGAGCAGTGGGAGTGAGGAGGAGGGGTGAGGAGTAGGTGGTTTGAGGAGGAGCTGGTGCGCGATTTGGAGTGCTTCCCTCGCCTGAAGGAGGCGAACTACGGGAGCCACGTGTCGCGGATGAAGGTGGAGGTGAAGGAGGAGAGGAGAAGCATCGTGCCGAGTGACATAAAGAGTGTGTTGAAGAAATACCGACAATCGTGTGTTTGTTTATCGTACAGGAATGCATTGTAATTCTGCCAATTGGCGAGAATTCACTGCTTCGCCATCTGCTTCAGTGTCTGCAGGAGCGAGTTCTTATCATGATTCTGTATGAACTTGGCCACCTATGCCTCACGCGCCCCCACCACTCTCACCTCCACCACAATCCTCACATCTCCACCGCCCAGCAGCGCCAGCAGGCGTTCCACCGCCTCGTCGCACAGCTCGCCGCGCATCGCCTCGATCACCTCCACCACCTCCTCCTTGTCCGGCAGCTTCATCTCCGGCTCCGCCTCCGTCACCGCCTCGCCCTCCTCCGCCACAGCCTCGCCCATCACCACCAGCGCGTTCACCAGGCCCTCGAAATCGCCCGAGTGGCGGTACTCCTCGTACAGCCCGCGCATGCACTCGTCCGGCTCCTGCAGCAGCCCCAGCAGCCGCTCCGCCTGCGCCTGCGTCACCACGCCGCTGGCGAGCATCTCGCGGACCAGTACGCCGAGGTACTCCTGCACCTCCGCGTTGAGCTGGTAGGAGATCAGCATGCCCATCACGTTGTGCAGGAGCACGACAAGCCCCTCCACATCCTGCGTCTCGCTGCACACGTCCAGACTGTTCAGCAGCACCTCGTTGCCCTCCGAGTACTCGCGCAGCATCCACTCCACCTCCTCCTCGCTCAGCAGCCGGTGGTCGATGATATACTGCATGATGCGCGCGTGGTCCGCCTTCATCGGCTGGCTGCGGCCTTTCAGCAGGTCGTACAGCTCGATCGCCACGTGCACGCTCCGCACGAACGCCGCCTCGTCCTTCTCCTTGCTGAAGATCGAGTAGCAGTGTTCCAGCACCACCGAGTGACTCGCGCAGCGCCGGTAGAGCATCGCGTACTCCACGCGCGTCAGCATCGCCTTCTTCTCCAGCTCCAGCAGCACGCCCGTGATGGCCTGCACGGGGTAGTTCTCGGAGTAGAGCGAGTGCGGGCGGACCGACGAGCACGGGTGCTGCCGGATGAACTCGTGGTACAGCTCCGCGTCCGTGATGCGGATGTTCGAGGCGGAGGCGTAGCTCACGAACAGGTGCAGGACCTTGGGGTCCTCCTGGATGATTTGGAGGAGGGTCGTCGTGTCCGTCTCCGAGATGATGCCCAACTCGAAGAGGGTGTAGATGTACAGCTGGCCGCGGTTCAGCTCCTCCAGCACCGCCGTGATGTCCAGAGAGGGAATCAGCCGCCACGATCCGCGATTCTTGGATTCTTGCTCCTTGGCGGACAGACGCTCCTCCGCGCTGATGCAGTCGGGGCGCACGGACAGAAGAAGGATGCGAAGTAGCGCCTTCTTCAGCTCGGCGAGATTGTCCGTTGTCTACGCATTATGGTAATCACTAGGCCCCACATCAAAGTCTGCGTAGGCGGTGCAGATAAGGCCGTCCTCCTTTTCGATGAGCCCCAAGAGAATGGCGACATGCTCGTGGGAGATCTCTCCGTTGAGTTGCATGTTGATGGCGATCAGCCGCAGCACTCCCATTTTGATCGCGATGGAGTCCTTCACCTGGGACACGAGGGTGTGCAAATGCGTAACCAGCCCATCGAAATCCTTGTCCAGCAGCATGTTGATAGCAGACGTCAGAGACGACGATTTGCGAGAGTATAAAACACGCAAAACGAAGTAGTCTCGAAAACGGAACACTCCATTGTGGCTGCATTCATTGAAAATATATTTGAACAAGGTTTCCTAGACGTGAGACAAACGGACTGACCGGTACGACAGCGGAAGCGCGGGCTCTCTGCGATGTGGGAGACAACACTAGAAATAATCCTAGAGAACAGTCCGGTACATCCAATAATAACAGTCCCGGAGTCATCGGCCAGAAGTCGGGGATTGTGGGCGATCTCCTCAACGGAGTAAATCCGACCGGTTCTAGTATTCTTAATTCCGGTAATTTCGGTATTCGCGCTAATGCCAAAGGCGTTGCATAGTTTCTCGCGGAAACTCACTTCTGAGTCGGTGGGCATAACCGGAATTTGTTCAGTCTTACTTCCACAAGAAAGAACGATCTCACTCATGCCACAAATGAAGAGAACTGATCAAAATGAGCCGCTGAAGTTAACGTTCCTACCAGATCAAAACTGGAACTGGAACTCCGAAAATGGAGGGTATTTCGGTCCGATTTAAAACGATCAGAATGTGGACTATCACAAGCCCGATGTGTTTCTAATGGAGAGTAGTACCCAATGGAAAAAGATAGGGGAAAGATAGTGGATTCTCATGACCCTGCCTGTTTTGTTCACCGTGGCCCTTCTGCTGCTTGAAATGATCGAATGCGCAATTGGAATGCAGAATCGATGGGGATGTGGCATCCCCCATATTCGAGTCCACGGTCATTCCCTGCTAACTCCACAAATGCAGAAGGTTATCGTCCCCAAGCAGTTGAAGGAGATCAGCCGGGTCCTCTTCGGCAATCTCCCGGCCGATTCGCTGGTTAGGACGGGCTTGAAGGCATACAACAAGAAACCGATCGCGAATCAGATCGGATTGGCCAACCCACGGTCCATCCAGGAGATTCTCAGGGCGCCGCTGTCGTTCCCCACGGATGACCTGATCTTGAACGGCTACACCCCCTATCAGTGGATGCGTTATTCCGAGATGGTTGCCGAGCCGTTTGCCAAGAAGCAGGCCGGTCTTATGGTCGATGAGGAGGAGCTGTTCTACTACAGACACGCGAAGACCCGACGTATGGTCAAGGGACAGGTGGCTGCGAACTATAAAACGGACGCCGACGATTACTGGGAGAAGAAGGCTCGCAGAAAGCGATTCCAGGGAAAGGGTCCTCCAAAGAAGGGTGAGAATGCCAAGAAGGGGAAGTAGTTTAGGGTTCCATTTTGCCTGTTTGTTCCTCTCTCGTTTGCCATTCCCTCTCCACGTCCTTCTTTCCCGTTATTCGTGATTGACGACACCTCCTTAACCCGAAATGAAAGGAAAAAAAAGGGAGGATGAGGGGAGAGAAAAAGAAACCTCCGAAGCGGGGAATCGAACCCCGGTCGTCCGCGTGACAGGCGGAAATACTTAACCACTATACTACTTCGGACCTGTGTTGCTTTTCCCAGAAGGACCCATGAGACAGGGAACGACCCACGCTTTCATTTCGGGAATCCACCCATTCTTCTTTCGTTATCACGAGTAATTGAGGGATCGTGAAGAGACGATGAAACAGAACAAACTGGCTGTATTGGGCAAAGAGAACTGCTTTTCACTGACTTCTCCGACTACGCTCACCTACTACTTCTTGCAGGAATCGGAGATGCGCATGCAGGACGTGGAGCTGGACCGTCCGGTAGTGGGCTGCAATCAAGTGATTAGCGACCCCAAATCGGAGTCTCTTCTGTTCATCGGGGACCACTGCATTCAGTATGCGAGCCTCCCTCCCAAACTCTACGGTGCTCCCTATGTCTTTGGAAATGGACAGCTGAAGGTGGAGTGAACTATTATTCTGCTCGGTCATGCGTAGAGAAATGGGTTTCCACAACATTGACGCCGAGGTGCTGATGGTGAAGTGGCATCCCCGTGTTCCCTGCGTGTTCCTGGCTCTCTTCTCCGACAGCACGCTCTCCGTCTACAATCCATGCCTCCAGCAAACTCCGCTATACTCATTCTCTGTCAAACTCGACGATTTTGTCACGACTCCTATTTCCTTCGCCATCGGCTCCGACGTGGGCAGCGACGCCTTCTCCCTCACCATCTCCTACTCCACCGGCCACATCGCCCTCGCCTGCCCCCTCCCCCTCCCCAACGACTCCCTGCCCGTCCCATGCTTCCGCACCGCCTGGAGCGAGAGTGACCCCACACTGCACGACTGGCTGAAGCGCTGGTCAGTGGTCGAGGGCAGCCAGCTCAGCCAGCCGGAGCAGACGCGGCTGGTGTATGACGGCGACGTGCAGCAGGCGGAGACGATCCCGCTGCGCGTGGTGTACGAGCCTTCAGACAAGCAGTCGCTCACCGCCTGCGAGATGTTCTCGTCGCCGTGCGCCGCTCGCCTCACGCGTAGCCAGCCCGTCAAAGCCACGGTCGTCTGCCTCCTCCGCTTCGTCGACAGCACCCGCTGCGAGCTGTTCCTCCGCGACCTGGCCGAGCCCGTGGCCGTCTCCGTCGTCTTCACCGCGCGCCGTTACCCGTAGTCGCTCGTGCCTATTGCCGTCGTGTCGCTGGACCGCTTCCCCTTCAGTCAGGTGCTGCGCGACCGCTGCCCCTTCTCCTTCCTCCTCCGCTCCGGCCGCCAATTGTGTGTTTGTTCCCTCATCATCACACGCAGCATTCACTGCCACTTCGCCTCTCTCCCGGAGGTGCTTTCCACGAGACAGGTCGAAGCGCCGCGTCTCACGGTGGTCTGCGAGAGCAACAACCCCATCGACGGTTTCGACGTACTCCAGAAATCGGGGCGATTAATGCTAGGTGGTGGACAACGCGTTCCAGGGCCACAGCCTGCTGGTCAAGGAAGCCTCCGCCTCATTCCTCCTGTCCGCGCCGTTCTCGCTTCATCCCATTCTTCCTCCCCAGCACGACGAGCCGAAGGACTCCCCCTCCTATTCCGTAGGGGTGTTGGCGGGAAGTGAGGCGTAGCAGGAGCTGGTGGGCCTGGTGAAGGAAATGAACCAACTGCGGTCGGTGAACGTGTTCAAGGCGATCATCGATCAGCTGAACCAGACGCAGTTCGACGACGTGGCGGTGGACGAGAGTGTGGTGTGCGAGGCGCTGAAGCAGTATCAGGTAACAGTGGCGAGTGGGTTTGAGAGTAGCTGCCGCGGATCGAGTCGATGGTGAAGGTGCAGGTGGGCATCGCGGACTGCTCCAAGCAGGTGGAGAAGGGCGTGGAGAAGGCGGTGTCGAGGGCGAAGCACCTGGAGAACCAGGCGGAGTCGGTGCGTGTGAAGAACGAGGAGTTGGAGAAGGAGTGCGTGAGGTGGTGTGTGATGAGATGTAGAATGGAAGAGACGCGGAAGAGGCAGGACAGACTGGAGAAGAGGATGGTCGGTCTCATGGAGGTGGAAGTGGTGCGGGCGTTTCATTGATAGAGATTGGTGCAGCAAATGAAATCGGCTCCTTATCAGGAAGAGAGGTGAGCGAAGTGTGTTTGATGTGATGGATAGAATTGGTGAGGAGATTAAGGAGGCGGAGGCCGAGCTGGAACAGGCGATGAAGACGAAGGAATCATCGATGCGTGTGTGTGATGAAATCGAGGCAAAGCAGCAGGATATAAGACAAACAGAACGGAGTTCTGGTGATGAGCGCATGGAGGAATACATTGACGCGCTGGAAACGATTCAGATGAGACTTCAGAAGGCGACTTCATTACAGAAGGATCTGCAGGGACTCATGGCCAAAGCGGAGGATGTGGACCACTACAATCGTATCATGAAGGCCATTCACTAGTGTTTGATTGTTCATTTACTCTTTCTGTTTGTTTGCAGTTTGTATCATGGATGGAGCGGACTCATATCGGCCTCCATCTACTCCCAGCCGCTTGTCCGTGCGGTCTAGTTTGCGTATTGCAATGGATGGGGCGAGTCAAGCTTAGAACTACCAAAACGGATTATAAAGACGGAAGCGGACACGGGACGAGGAGTTTCCCAGAGACCTCTGGAGGAGGGAAGGCGAACGATGACTCCGGGTCCCTACAGCAGCTCCGATCCATCACGAACAGAGAAAAAAGACATCTCTTCAGTGCGGTTTTCTCGGAAGCGCCTGTCTCCCGATTCGGTTCACCATGAAGAGGATCGGTGTAGTTTCCTTCCAAATTCACTTCAATTCATGAGTACGCTGACTATGTGTGGTGTAATATGAAGGTTCTCGAAACAGCATCCGAAAGGAGGATTCTGGAAGCAAGAATTCCAGTATCGCACCTACTGTCGTGGCCCCATCAGATGGTGAGAACCGCAGGAGCTTTGAGACTGTCCATGTGCGTGCTTGGAGGGGGTGGTAAGGGATAGATTAACGAAAAGCCATACATCATCCTGAATCGAGTGGGGAAGGGAGGAAGCTGTGAGGTGTTTAAGGTGCTAAATGAAAAGAACGACGTGCTTGCGCTGAAGCGAGTCAACTTGAAAGGTATCTCTCGAAGTCAGCTACAGGATTATATAAACGAAGTGAAGCTATTGAGACATCTCCAGGGAAAACCGGGAATCATTGTCCTCGTCGATTATGAAATCAATACACAGGATAAACTACTGAATATAGTGCATGCAGGAGGTGTGGATAAGACATAGCTTATGGAGTACGGAGAAACCGATTTGCGCTCCTTTCTGGAGAGCCAGAACAAGAATAAAGCAGTCAATATGAATCTCATCCGATTGCTGTGGGAGCAGATGCTGCACTCCGTGAACACGATTCATCAGGCGAAGATCATTCACAGCGACTTAAAGCCTGCGAATTTCCTGTTCGTTAAGGGGTCACTGAAGCTCATTGACTTTGGCATCGCGCGCAGCGTCCCCACAGACGCGACGAGCGTGTTACGCGATTCGCAAGTGGGAACGCTGAACTACATTTCTCCGGAAGCCCTGAAGGATGTGGGAGATGGAAAGGGAGGAAAGGGCATTCGAGTGATCCAATCCAGTCATTTCTGATGATTAGATCCGGAGTTCCTGCGATGTGTGGTCGTTGGGCTGCATTTTGTATCAGATGGTGTACGGCAAGTCTCCGTTCCAACATCTTCCCATCACGAAGAAATTGGAGGCAATTACCAACGAAGCCTATCCGATTGACTTTCCGAAATTGGAGTGCGTCTTTCATCTCATTGTAACTGATAGCAACCCGTGGCTGATGGATGTAATGAAATCGTGCCTCCAGCGCAATCCCTCCAAACGACCCTCCATCGGTGGTGCAGGAGGCCTGCTGCAGCATCCTTTTCTCCAGCCGCAGGGAGAGCGGGCGATGCAGCTCTTCCAGGCGGCCACGCTGGGAAACGAGAACATGCAGGACATTGTGCGTCAGATTTTGGAGAGTTCCGGCGATGAAGTCTGGAATCGACCGGATTGTGTGGATTCGCTATGCAAAGCAGGCCATTGCATTATCGGTGATTCCTAGGAGTTGGCAAAACAGTGCAGATCCAACAACCGTGTGAATTTCCTGGATGCGATGAATGCTCTTCGGATGCAACCCCATTTCCCTGTTTGTTAACAAACATGCACCCAGTTATTCGGCAGTCGGTTCCTCCTCTTCCTCCTCTTCCGCAATTCCCTCCTCTTCCTTCACCAGAACATGATCATCTACGCTTCACCCTCCATGTTTAGAGCAACCATCCTCTCCCGTTTCATGATCAGCTTTATCAAGAACTATCCATCACATTTCCATTCCACTCCAACTCTCATCTTCGTTCTCCAGAATCGTCTTTCCGTTCTTCTCGAACAACTCCTTTCCAGTTAGCTTCTCGACGGTCTTCACCTCCTTCTTCTCCATCTCCGATTCGAACTTGGTCTTCCAAGCAGCGAACGATTCCGGTGTCACTGGAGTGCCTACCACTCAAGTAATGGGAGAGAAACCAACCCCAGTTCTTCGGATGCTCAATCGTGTTCTTCTCGGCGATCGCGGCCGCCTCCTATTCATGATTGGACACATCAGCCACCACCTTCTCGGCCTCAGCATCTGCAAGCTCCTTTGCCTTTTGCTGTCTCCGAATCATCTCGTCGTACATAGAGCCCTCCTACAGGTAATCCTCGCCCAAAATCGCGAACCTCCTGCTTGGGGACGTTTCTGTCCAGCAGCCAATCCTTGACGACCTCCGTGATGTTGTAAACCATAGCCATGCCCAAAAACTCAGGGATTTTATCCTACTCCTTACCGAGAGAATGCACTGCTTACATAGATCATCTGTGTCAGATTGATAATATCGTCATCGGAGATGTTGATGGCATCAACAAAACAAATGTTTGGAATCTCATCGGGATACTTGGGCGTGTATTTCACAACCATGCTAACACCGACTACGCCATCACAGCATGCGGAACAGCAACTACCATAATTCTCACCTCCAAGAACGGGAACGATCTTGATTTTGTATGTGCTCGGGTCACTGGAGATCACTAGCCATGAGATACACACAAATACACAGTACACTCAAAGTCGTCCATAAAGACGGCTTGCATGGCCTCAATTTCCATACTCTGCTCTTCGGCGTAGTCTACGAAGTCATTTTATCATATGTACAGCCCACCCGTCATGGCAGATAGCAGATTGTTAGGCGCAAAGCGGGTTGACAAAAGAAGTCTCGATTTTGGATGACTGCGAAACAAGGAAGAAATCGAAATGGGTGTGGTAACCGTGTTCTACTCCCTATTCTCTTGATGCTGCCCCAGTAACAGGGACAGGAAGTGAAATGCAACACGAGCCAGCTAACCATTCTAAGACCCACTCCATCCGTGATGACAAAACGAATAGCAGCACAAAATGAGATATCGGTATTGAGGAGCGAAGAGTTCGTCAAAATAGCCCCGGTTTCTGGCTGGGAAAAGCACATGGTTTCAGAATAGCTTCTATAGCTTTAGCGATTGTTGACCAAATGAATTCTAGACTTATAGTTGGACTTGTAGGCGCTGTGG
>ERZ827156.3612-NODE-3612-length-13703-cov-4.157679_pt1 | contig 13703 bp, 17 predicted proteins | sample MGYA00519919_ERZ827156 | MGnify/ENA primary metagenome ERZ827156 (study PRJEB31778, sample SAMEA3449269) | human gut metagenome | biome: human gut; feature: human-associated habitat; material: faeces | place: United Kingdom | collected 2010/2012 ... | reverse complement strand
CGACGGCTTCGAGGTGGTCTGCGCGAAGGTGTCCCTAACGGTGTCGGACGATCGGCACAAGCGGTCGCGATAGTGAGAGAGAGGAAGAAGGGTTACACATAGTGACGACCGCCGTGATGATCGTCGTGATGATCGCAAGTACGGAAGGAGAGAGGAGCGACGGTATGACCGGAGGGACGAGCGCCGGTACGACAGCAGAGACGACCACCGTAGCTATCTCCCCCCGCCGGAGTATGATCCGAGTCGCGATTATGGCTACCGTCCCGACAAACGCCCCAACTTCGACAACTACGGCTACGGCGCCACGCAGAACTACACACAGTACGCGCCGCCCTACAATGCCTACCCTCCCGCGGAGTATCCTCCCCCACAGCCCGTGTACGCCTCTCCATACAACTACCCTCTGCCCACTCCGGCAAACAACGCGGTCTCCACGCCTCCGAGCCAGCAAGACCTCCACACCCAGTACACGTACCCTCCTGCATATTGACATGCGCTGTTTGATGGAAAGACGTGAAAGGAAGGGAAAGGGGCAGGAACGGGGAAGAGTGAAAACCCGAACACATGAAAACGCTCCAGATTTCTCCGAATCCTTTCGATTTGGTCGTGTGATTCACTGTATTCAACATGGGTATTATTGCCATATGCCTCGTTTCCATCAAGGGAGAGATTGGCTGCGTCGTTAAGAACTCCATCGTCTCGTAGGGTTTTGCGGCGGTGCGTCGCTTATGCTGCTAGGTACCAGCGCGTCGCGTCGCTGATCAACTCCTTCAAAACCATTATGGAAGATATCCGCATCTCCTGCAAATCGTCAAATCGCAGCGCCCTGGGGTACGTTGTGGAATGGACGCATCACGGTCTAGTGGAAAGCGCATTGAGGACGTCTATCCCATCGCGGAGCCCATTCCCCTTGTCATTGGCGCGTACCGCCTGACCTACCTGCTCATCAACGACATGTACATCATCACCGTCGACCTGGACAACCACAGCCCGTTCCTGGCGCTGGACGTTCTGTCGAAGGTGAAGGAGGTGGTGTGCAAGAGCATGAGCGACGGCGTGGCCTTCTCCAAGGTGGAGGAGAAGAAGATCTACTTCTACTACGCCTTCCGCCGCTGCATCAACGGCATGGAGGGAGAGTCGGTCGTCGGCGTGCGCATCCGCCAGATCCTTCTCGCCAGCGACCCGCTCGACAACTACGTCAGCGGCAACGCCCTCTACGAGATCAATGACGTGATCCATGCCGGCGAGGTGCCCAAGGAGACGCGCGAGTTCACGCGCGATGCCTGGGAGGCCGTGCTGCACGTAGTCACAACGGAACGCACTCAGTGGTAGCTGGAGGGCCGCATTCCCAACGACACGAAGAAGGTCATCAAGGCGGCACTTCACGAGGAGCCGTACGACCAGTTCTTCGATGTGACGTGCGCGTACATGCTCTGCGTGACGTGTAGCTCCGAATTGCCGCATCACAAGATTCCCGAGACAGCGACGACGCCCATGGCGGAGCTGATCGTGGACAGCGAGTACGACGCGACCGAGCTGACCGCTCCGCTGCGAGGTGCGTCCGCGACATCATCATCACATCTAGAGATCGACGCTGCGCTGAAGAAGGTGGAGCGCGAGCCGACGGAGTTCACCGTGTACCCGCTGAGCGACGTGAAGCCCGCGTCGGAGGCGATCTGCCAGCCGCCCGAGGACCCCGACGCGAAGAAGGAGGAGGAGGCCGTGGCGGAGAAGATGGAGGAGGACGAGGAGGCAGAGGAGGAGATCGCCGTCACCAACACCATCCAGGTGGCCGTGCCCGGCCGCACCGCCACGCCCGCCGCCGCCACGCCTGCTGCTGCTGCTACTGCTGCGACGGCAACGGCAACGGCAACGGCGACGGCGACGGCGACGGCGAGCGACGAGGAGGGCGAGGTGGAGGAGCTGCGCGTGGTGCAGTTCGACGGTAAGGTGGTGGAGTCGATCAAGGTGGAGTGAGTGCGCGGGTGAGGCGTGAGGCGTAGCCAGGGCCCGAAGGACCTGGTGCGGAAGCAGATCCTGAAGGGCGAGATCCACATGAAGCCGGTGCTGCCCGAGGGCATCGGCGAGGGTCGGACGGCGGCGAAGCTGATGATCAGCGGCGCGGGCGCGTACGTGTTCACGCCGGAGGAGGGCGTGTGCAAGACGGTGGACGACTCCGGCGACGTGAAGGTGTTCGAGGTGATGCTGCCGACGACGGGCGCGGCGGACATGGTGCACGTGCTCACCTACACGGGCCCCGTGCCCGAGGGCAACACGCCCTGTCTGGTGGAGTGCGCGTCGGCGCGCAGCGAGACCACCACGACCTCCAGCCTGACGGTGGGCGCTGCGCGGCGAGGTTACGCGTAGGTGCGCTGCAGCGCGAACGTCCCCAGCATCGTGGAGGGCATGACCTGCTACCTGAGTCCTCCGCTGCTGTCCAACGACGCCGAGCTGAAGCGCACGGTAGATGCGGGCGCATCGCGTGATGTGTAGCTGAAGTTCAAGCCGAAGGGCGGCTTCGTGAAGAAGACGCAGAAGTGCCGCTGGATCGACCAGGTGATGGAGGCGGGCAACGAGTACCTCTTCTCCTCCGACATTACCGAGCCGGTGGAGCTGGGCTCCAACCCCAAGGAGGGAGCGCCCGCCTACTGCCCGGGCGAGGTGAAGGGCAAGTTCAACGGCATCCTGTCCGGCATCCGCCCGTCCATTGGCGAGGACCAGGATCAGGCGCTGAAGTGCACGTACATGAAGCGCGAGTTCGTAGCGAACAGCCAGTTCGCGCTGGTGTTCACGCCCTGAGCGTGCTTTGTTTGTTGAAAACTGAAGTTCTAGAAGCTTCCTTGCGCCGCTTATTCTTTTTTGTATTGTGCGAAGGTTGCTCTTCTCGTGCTGCCTCACTCCGTAGATAATGGAAACTGTTGATTCTGTGAAGGCGAAGGGTAATGCCTGCATGGCGAGCAAGGACTTCGAGGGCGCCGTGAATTGGTACTCGAAGGGAATCGAAATGGATCCGTCGAACCACGTTTTATATAGCAACCGCTCGGCTGCCTACCTCTCGGCCGGCAAGGGAGAGGAGGCGTTGAAGGACGCCGACAAGTGTGTGGAGCTGAACGGAACCTGGCCGAAGGGTTACTGCCGTAAGGGAGCGGCCCTTCAGTTCCTGAGACGCTACAAGGACGCCGTCAGCGCCTTTGAAGAGGGTTGTCTGTTTCATTCCCTGCTCACGTGTAGGCCTGAAGAAGTGCGGTCCTAATGACATGATTCAGCGCGGACTGGACGAGGCGAATCAGAAGATGTCGGAGGACGCCCAGGGCGCGGCGCTCGCTGAGGGATTCTTTGCCACCTTGTACTCTACTCCTTCTCTCCAGCATCTCCTCTCCGATCCCCAGTTCATGCAGCTGGTTGCCCAAATTAGGATGAACCCGTCCGAGCTCTTCAAGCACATCCAGGACCCCCGCGTGATGGAGGTCTTCCAAGTCTGCATCCAGAACATGCAGGCGGGAATGAACCCTGGAGCGCAGAGCGCTCAGCCTGATGTCAAGCCTGATGTCAAGCCGGAGCCGAAGGCTGAACCGAAATCGGAGCCTGAACCGAAATCCGAGCCTCAACCCGAACCTGAGTTGTCGGAGGAGGAGAAGAAGGCGCTGGAGCTGAAGAACGAGGGCAACGCGCTGTACAAGCAGAAGCAGTTCGATGCGGCGCTGGAGAAGTACAACGCGGTGCTGGCACTGCAGCCGACCAACTTCCGCGTGCGCAACAACGTGTGCGCGGTGTACCTGGAGCAGGGCAAGTTCGCGGAGTGCGTGGAGTACGGCAAGGCGACCATCGAGATCGAGCGCGAGAACCACGCGTCGTACGAGGACGTGGCGAAGACGTACATGCGCATGGGCAACGCGGAGATGAAGGCGAAGCACTTCGACGCGGCGCTGGAGTTCTTCACGTCGTCGCGCACGGAGACGCCGCTGAAGGGCATCGAGGACAAGATCAAGGAGGTGAAGAAGCTGAAGGAGGAGGCGGACCGCCTGGCCTACATCAACCCGGAGGAGGTGCGTGTACGATGGGTGCCTGACTCGTAGGGGCTCAAGGCGAAGGAGCGCGGCAATCAGTTCTTCATGGAGGGCAACTATCCTGCGGCCATCAAGCAGTACGACGAGGCCATTCGCCGCGACCCGACCAACGCCTCCTTCTACAACAACCGCGGCACGGCGTTCAGCAAGCTGATGGACTACGGCCGCGCGCTGGACGACATCCAGAAGGCGCTGGAGCTGGACCCGCAGTACGTGAAGGCGTACATGCGCCGCGGCAACATCGAGTTCGCGCTGAAGCAATACCACCGCGCCAAGCGCAGCTTCGCGCGTGGTCTGGAGATCGACGAGAAGGACGCGGGCTGCCAGGAGGGTCTGGAGAAGACGGTGCGGAAGATCTTTGAGGTGAGTGCGGGCGATGCGCGTGAGGTGTAGACGTCGCGCATGCCTCCTGATCCGGAGCAGCAGCGCCGCTCGAAGGAGGATCCGGAGATCAAGGCGCTGCTCGCCGACCCCTCGCTGAACCAGGTGCTGCAGCAGATCTCGCAGAATCCCCAGAAGGCCAACGAGCTGCTCTCGGACCCTGCGATAAAGGACAAGTTTGATACGCTAGTGGCGGCGGGTATGATTCGTCTCGGTTTCCCTGTTTGTTGGGAGAAAAGGAGAATTGGGAACACAAAAGGAAAGAGCTAGGAGTCGAGTCTATGAACTGGGCGCGGTTTGTCATCTCGGGAAGCATCGGCTTCATCATCGCCATCGTTATGGCCATCTGTATTGAGCGATGTGGAGGAGCCATCGGCGGCGTGATCAGCTCGGTGCCGACGACAATCTTGCCGACCTCATATGTCTTTTTAACGGAGACGGGGCAGACGCCTCTCGAGCAATCGGAGAGCCTCTTTGCCGCTCCCATCGGTATGATCCTAGCGGAACGGGTGAGCACTAGGTATCCTCGCAACGAACTTGTTTTTCTTGCCGGTGTGGAAGATCCTTCCCTCAAAGCTGGAAAAGCGTTTCAGTAACACCGCCGTGACGTTTATTACCCTGCTTATTTCCCTCGTGATCTGGTTTCTCGCCGCCTTCTTCGTCACTTGGCTTGAAACCGTTGTGAGCGGCATTGGCGTCCACATTTGGCTGTTTTCACTTGTCATTATGCTCATCTGCATGGTCGTCGGATTCATGCTGTGCTGGAGCCTTCCCCCGACCCCGAAAGGGACGAAGAGAGTGAAGTGGTACATCCACCTTCTTCGTGGCTTTGCTGCCATGTTCTGTATCTTCGTCAGCAACTGGCTGAGTTCCAGCGGCCTTGGCTTGTTCGCTGGCGCCTTCTCCGGCTTCCCCGCTATCTTCAGCACATCGATCGTCTCGGTCAGTTTAGAACAAGGCGCGTCGGTGTCCACAGGAGCAGTGGGTCCCATGATTATTGGCGGATGCGCGTTTGGGTTGCGACGGTGTGTGAATTGTAGAGGAGGGTGGTTCGCGCTCATCTGCGGTGCGCTTCACCTGTACACGCAGTGGCCTGTGCTGGCAAGCATTATTGCTGCAGACGTCGTCACAATCGTGATTTGGAACATCCCCATCTATTTCTTCGTAACGTGGAGACGGGATGTGCCTTTATGTGTTTCTCTTGACGAATAGGCTACCGCTGCAAAGAAGAAGCAGTTGCACACGGTGGTGGAGGTTACCCTAACCGATGTGCCGAAAAAGGAAGCCGAAGAGAAGCCGAATGCGCCTGAGAATGATTCAATCCACGCATCCGCATAAGAAGCCTCTGTGTTTGTTCCCATCACTCTTTTTCATATTTCGATCTGCATTTCAAATGAAATACTTGGAAGTCCCTCCACTCTCCAGTCTATGTGCCAAGATCAACCAGAACACAGAATCGGGAATTCGGTTGAACTGTCGAATCGAGGTCTACTCCTGTGACTCCAAATTGGATATCGCTCACTTCTAGGCAAAATGTCCGCGGTTCAGAAGAAACTGTCACGAAAACTGCGAGAAGACTACTTGAAGGATTCAGATGACGCCTTCATAACGATGACCGATAGTTCACATATCCTGCCCATCCACTGACTCCGTGGGTTGTCCTTCATGAGAAGGAGAAAAGATGGACGACCCGGAAGTGTGTAAAGTCTATGGCTATCTCATATCCACGCTCAATGCATCCTATTCGGACTATGATTTCAGGTAATGCTTGTTCCACTGTCTCATCTCCAGCTCCTTGCGACCGGACCAGTTTCGGAGTATACAGAGTGTGGACAGCGCGATGAGTGATATAAACCGGCATCTCTGCGAGATTCCCGAGGTTTCTCAGAACAGTGTGGTATGTGATTCCGACTCAGGGATAGACGTGCTGGCCAGCCTCTGGAAGGAAATCGACAAGGCGATCACTCTTCGCGACACACTCGTGTATACATACATCAGCGACCTGAGTGAAGATCCGCTAAGCGAGGGGAACATGTGGAAGAGAAGCAGGGGGTTCACACACAGGTGGTCTTTCAATTACTTCTTCTACAACAAGGAATCGAAGAAGATGTTGTTCATTGCCTGCTCTTCGAAAAGGTGGTGGTTCTCGATCCCTGTCACGAATAGCACATTCCATCCAAGCGAATCGTTCAGCACATTCCCTGTGCTGAGTCAGGAAGCGACCGACTAACTGTATCTTGCGTCCTTCTTTTGTTTCCACACCTACGCCCTCTCCACAAATCGGGACTTTTTCGCAAGATTCTTGAAGCAGCCCCAACCTCCAATTGCTATTGACTTGCGAGGCGTGGTTAACCCTATCAAGAACGAATGAAATTCGGGAAAGTGATTCGGAAAGCGGTTCTCGTTTGTCCGTAGGGGATTGCCATTGAGAGTGAGGAGAATAGAAATGACTGGCAGGACTACTGGATGGACTACAAGAACTTCAAATCCATCATAGCCGACATTGAAAAGGAGAAGAAGGAGAAGGAGGAGAAGGAAGCGGGACCCGCAAAGGACGAGTCAGAGAATAAAGAAAGCATTGATATAAGTATTGCGTTCCTATCGGTAATGATCTGCAGCTTCTCTCGAAAACGAGAAACTCTTCTTTCGGGAGCTTACAAAGAGCGTTTTAATGGTGGACAACTTCTTTAAGAAGATCCAAATGCAGTATATTCTTGAAGTGAAGGATCTCATCGAGGAAGTGAAGAAGATCGATTCTGTATCTCCTAAGACTCTGTGTAACCTGTAGTGTCCTAGAGAAAAGGTGGAGGAGACCATCGAGAGTCTGCTGGAGCGCTGCCGTGTGATTCATGGCAAGCTGCTTCTCCTGGAGATGTACGCGCACGTGAACTACTGCGGGTTCACGAAGATCACCAAGAAGCATGACCGAATGACGGGCTACGTTACGCAGAAGAAATATATCCAGAAGAAGGTGAACGTGACCAGCTTTTCGACGTTCAAACTGTGGGTGTTGAACGTTCGCATCATGACTAGGATTCGCAACTCCGTCCGAATCGTTGAAGACCAATACATCGTGCTCTCAAAGTGCCTCTCGCACATGAAGGTGCCTCCAATCAACCGTTCTGAGGATGTGAAGGAGGTCAACCAGTCTCTCAACGAGATTGACAAGAAGGCGGAGATGGGTCTGTAGTTCTTTTATGGTCTGTTTCTTGCAACCTCAGAATCGCATCCATGAAACTGCTTTCTATTGTTTTGATCTTCTCGTTGCTGTCTGTAGTGAGAGGCTGTTCCGAATACGCGTCGTGTGGCACGGAAGAAGAGGCCCTGACCCTATTCGACACACAGCTGGAAGCCAAGATGGAAGTAGATACCAGTTTGATCACCATTGTATATACAGTGTTTGGAATGAAGAGTAGTGCGTTGACCGCTCTTGGTGGTCTCTAGCTGCGAAATCAATCGAGTATTTCCAGCAGAAGAATGTCGCCATTACAGACGTGTTCGAGACAAGTGTTCGCGAGAAGAAGTGAGCGGCGTATGCTGTTTTCAACGAGTAGCATTCAAATCCGCAAACTGCAGAGCTACCTGAACTCGAAGCGCAACGACTTTGCAGTTATCTCTCCTGCATATCAATGGGCGGAGGGCATTGACGAAGTACGTGAAAATGCAGGGGTTGACCGTAGCTCGCCTTCAACGTCAAGCTCGCCCACAAATGGGACGCTCCCGCAACGCTGGGCTGCGACGACATCCAAGTGAATATCACGGCGACGAATGTGCTGCTTGTCGCAAAATGGTTTGGGTTGTGCGAATCGATGATGTGCAGTCCCTCCACCAGCAAGGTGTTCCGCCTTGATTTCAAGCTGTGGGGAGAGGTTGTTCCCGAAGCCTCCTCCTGGTCGCGCGCTGCCGTCAGCCGTATCAACATCAATCTGAAGAAGGCGCAACGCGGAAAGTGGGACAGTCTCTTCATCGTGAGTGTTCCATTCGACGCTCATGGATAGTCCGGTTACGGAGTGGCGCGGAATGCGCACATCTGGTACTCCATGCAGGATTCCATCAAGAAGGCCGATGACGAGCGCATCGAAGCGGAAAACGTGCAGACGCGGCTGGCGGAGAGAAAGAAGGACCACGACCAGAGGCGGCTGGAGGAGCAGCGCATGGCGGAGCGGCGGAGGAAGCTGGCGGAGAGAAAAAGGAGATCCTCTGCTTGTTGTGTTTGTTTGAGTTCGAGTGAGTTGTTGCAATTCGGGCACGTGCTTTTCAAATCCACTCCCAATCGTTTTTCTCGCGTCAGCCCAACGGGTACTCCCTTTCAATTGCGTGAAAAGTGAGTGCAACCATACACAATCCTGATTGTGTAATCCCCGCGGGAATTTCATAGATTCTGAGCATTCCCTGATTCCATTTCCATAGTTCTTGACTAGTTGCGATCGTTTGATGGGCAAGAGATTATACGGACTCGATTTTGGCCGTGGTTTGGCTATTCTGGGTGTCATATTTGCCCACTCCTTCATGGGCCAGGTGACTGGCTGGAACTCCAATATTCTGTTTGACCTCGCGAAGAAGACTCCGATCGTCCTTCTCATTCTAGTTTTCATCCCGGTAGTTGCGTTGACCCTGATGGGCTCTCTCTTCTCGTTCATTACTGCAGTGTGCGTGACGATCTCATCGATCAAGATCACCGCCAAGGGAGGGAATTTGATTTGGAGGTACATCGTTATGAAGATGGTGTTTGCCTTCGTGCTTAAGTTCCTGGAGGACTTCTGGGGCCAGTTCCTGAATGACGTGAACTTTTTCAAGGAGCACCGGTTCTACATTCCCACTACCACTCTGCTGTACTGGTCGCATACCCTGGATGACGTCGGCTTCTTCAGCTGGTTCGTCCCTCTCCTCGTGTACCTCTTCTCCAAGATTCCCCGCCTGGATTATCGCCACTGCATGGCCATTTTCACTGTGCTGGGCATCGTCCTGCTCCAGTTCAACGATGTGACCATCGAGTACTGCATCAAGCTCGGAGAGTGGTTCGAGAGCCACGAATTCTACTTCTTCTACTACCTCACCACGAAGCTGGACAACGGCGCGTTCGCCATCCTGCAGTACATTCCGTTCGGCATGTTCGGCGCCGCGTTCGGCCTGCTCTTCAGCCACACCAACGACTTCAAGCAGTACTGGACCTACTGCGCGATTCTGTCGGTGATCTGCTTCGCCTTCGGCATCCCCAACCTGCTGAACGACTACAAGACCTTCGTGACCGCCGTCTTCGGGTGGATCAAGCCCAAGTCGTATCTGTTCTTCATGGGCGCCATCCAGTCCATCGCCATGCTGATCTGCATGCACCTCGCCGACAACCCCAAACGTCCCGTCGAGAAGCGTTACCGCACGGTGCGCCGCACCACCTTCCTGCGCCGCATCAACGTGCTGTCGCTGACGGCGTACATCTTCGAGCCGCGCTACAACCGCACGGTGCTGATGTTCTACAAGCTGCTGTTCGGCGAGGGCGCCGACCGCCAGCAGGAGATCTGCCTGTGGTCGTGGCACGTGGTGCTGCTGTACATGCTGCTGTGCACCGTGCTGTGGGCGTTCATCTGCGTGCTGTGGGAGAAGGGGCACTTCCGCTTCAGCATGGAGTACCAGCTGAGCTGCATCATGAGCTGGCTGTTCCAGCAGCCCTACAACAAGATGGATTACAAGTCCGCAATTTACGGGCCTGTGGAGGAGCTCAAGAAGGAGATGGAGGCGGAGAAGGCAAAGACGGCTGCCGAAGTGGAGGTTGTCGTGAAAGATAGCGCATAACGGAGGCGTGTTTGTTGAACAAAGAAGGGAGTCAATCGTTTTCGCCACAGTCAGGGAATGAACGACAAACACCAGGCAATTCGCGTAAAAGAACACAGCAAAGACGTCCGATCCGTTCAGTCGCAGGTCGTTATAGAGGGTGATGAGGAGTGCAGCCAGACAGTACAGGATCAGTGGCAATTGACAGAGCGTGGGGGAATGAAGCCATCTGCCCTTCACGTCAAGAATGAAGATGGAAAGCAGGAGCACATGAACTCCCTTTTCATATTCAATTAGTGGCATGTACTGAAGCGTGAATAGCAGCATTCTTTCCCAATTCTTCTCCGTTGTCAGAGGAAGCAACAGGAGCGGAGTCACGGTGATCCCTCGGATGATGTAGGATATGAAGGGGACAAAGGGAGCATAGGCGTCAGAATAGATGTACGAAAACACTCCATAGTGTGTGGTTGGATTCTACAGCGTGATAGGGATTGCTGGTCATTACAGAAAGGGGAAGGAGCAGCAGGAATGGAGCGATGAACCAATAGGCGAAATTAGCGTAGCGAAAGACAAAGAGGAAGAGGTAGAGTGGGTTTTGGAAGCATAACAGGAGAAGAATAAGGAATTGGAGGGAATACTGCTTCTTCGCCTTGTCTAGAAGAAATAGAAGGAACAGAAGCTGTAGTGCATAATACGAAGAAGATAGAGAAGAGGAAACGAGGTGAATCACGGGGTTTACACAATACAATAGGATACACTCATCCAGTACATCATTCGCTTGTCTGTAGTGAGAATGAACGATGGAGAGGGAATAACAGTCAATGGCAGTTGAGAGGAATAGGATGAGGGATGAAGGAGCTGGTGATGCAATCGCTATAGAATGAAGTAAAGTGGCATACTGTACTATCCATTTTCAGTCCTGGAAGCCAGGGATGAATGAAGGGGAGAATGTGAGAGAAGAAGCAGCGGACTGTAAATAGAAAGAGTCCAAGAAGAAGATAGGATCGTTGCATGGACAAAAGAGTGACCTTGTCAATGGAGTCAGAGAAGGATTGGAAAGTGAGTTTGTTAGGGTGAACGCTCTATGAGTGTATGATTACTGCTTAAATGGAGTGAACTGGAGGACATGACATCGAAGAGAAGAAGAGTGCCACGAATGGATAGAGTATGTTGTGTAGGGATGATAGGAAGAATACAGGAGGGAAGCAGAAGAGAGTGTGCATGACGCATCACAAAGAGCATAGCGTCATACAATAGGATTCGTGTGCACCCAATTCGATGGATTCAAAGCATAGTTGGTCATGTGTGATCGAGAAATGGAATCAGGGGGATCCCAAGATATACGGTTTACGAAGGACTCTTCAAAAAGTAATGAATATGGAGGGTATGGCCAATTGAAATGTATGAATGATAGGCCTATCCAGAGAGCAGTGGAATAGGAGCGTAATGATGGATGAGTACGTTCCTGAGCAGACTGTGAGGAGAAGAGCAGTTTGTGGTGAGGTTGAGATTACCACCTATCAAGGAGACCATTCCGATGAGTACATGGTGAAGGATCTCGAGAGCGGGCGATGTACACTGTTCCAGAAGGGACTGTTGAAGATGAGTTGGCGGGAGGAAAATGGAAAGAAGGTAGGTGGATTTACCTTGTATGACAATGGAAAAGCAGCGAAGCGATGGAATTGGACTTGCATGTGGAGTATGGATGTTTATCGCTGGATAGAGAATTGCAAGAGTGGATTGGAGTTGGTAGTGAAAGGAAATGGAGTGGTTTACAGAGGCGGCTTTGATGATGTGGACTCGATGAAGAGAGAAGGAAGAGGAATGGAGTTTGATGAGACGAGTGGAAGAGTGTTGCGATGTGGAGTGTGGAAGAATGACGAGCTGTTCCAAATCACTCAGGAGTTTGAGAGTGAAGTGATGACAGAGTATGCGGTTGACGAGGGAATGGAGAATGTGAGTGTGTTGAATCGTCATCCCGTTTATAGAGGAGGGTATGTGTTTGATGAAGAGAAGAAGTATTTCTTGAGAAATGGGTATGGTTATGAGATTGAAGAAGGAGTGGCAGTGAGAGAAGGAGTATGGAATAGGGGTGAATTGAAGGAGTGTAAAGAACTGTTTAATGGTTGGTATGTGAAGATGAAGGGGAGTGAGGTGTTTGATTGGGGAAGGGGAGTGGAGGTTTTGAGAATGGAGATTCATAGTTTAACTGAGGGAGAGAGTGTGAGCAGTACTGTGACAGATCTTGTGATTCCCTCGAACTGTTGCAATGAGCCAAAATGGAATGTGTTTGATGTGAGTGCGTTGAAGTGGTTGAAGAGTATTGAGATTGGTGACGAGTGCTTTCAGCATGTGAATGAAGTGAAGCTGATTGGATTGAATCGACTGGAGAGAGTGGTGATTGGAAAGAGCAGCTTCACAAATAAGAGTTGGGGTGGTGCCATGCCAGTTCATCGTTTCTGTTTGAAGGGTTGTGACAGAATGAGAGAATTGGTAATCGGCTGTGAGTCCTTCAGAAACTACAATGTGTGCGAGATTGAGAATTTGGACAGTTTGGAAGTGATTGAGATGGGAGTATTGGATGAAATGAGTCGCAATTTCATCGTCGCTTCGTTGGGATTGAGGAGTGAGATTGATGGATGGAAATGATGAATAGACTTGCCCAATCTGAAGTCTCTTCTGTTGGGAAATGATTCATTCAGTTCCTGTGTTGTTGTCGCCTTTGAAAGTGGGTGATTTCATGACGAAGTGATGGATAGACTTGCCTGAACTGACTTCCATTCAACTGGGTTCAAGAGCCTTTTCTTTCCAGAAGAAGGATGCGTCTACATTGATCATGAGAAGTGGATATGATGAAACGAAGTGAGGAATAGACTTGCCCAACCTCACTTCACTCACGACTATTACTCCGAGTACCACCTTCCGTGATGTGCGTCAAGTCACAATTGAGAGCACTTATGCATCCTATCACTTACCACTAGATTTGCCTTCTCTCACTAACGTGGAATTGGATGAGCAGTATGCCTTCTTGAACAAGACGACTCTCTCCGTTGAAGGAAGTCCCCCTTCCTCCCTTCCCTTACCTCTAGACATCGGTGCTCTTCGGCCCTATTTGAGTTCTTCTCTTTCTTTCACACACAAACTCCTAATCCGCAATGCACTTTTCCCTGTATTCAAAACGATCTTCATCTCACTCTTCCAATCAAATACACTCACTACAGAACATAACTGAACCCCGTTCAGTCTCCAGTTATCATGCTCTCCCTAAGTGATTGTTTACAGCGACATGTTAACACAACGCAAGGGGAACAACAAGCCGTATTTGAAAAGGTTGCCGGTGTGGTTCTCAACGAGCAGAAGGATTTCGCCTCCGTACCATTTCCTTCTCTCTCCATCACGTGTAGGGAAACGAAATCCTTTGCAATCTCTACGAACTCGTTTGCAATCACAAGATCTGTTTGTATGACGCCTTTTACAGTAATCCTA